>ENA-UPTB01000054-UPTB01000054.1-human-gut-metagenome-genome-assembly--contig:-NODE-54-length-106169-cov-73.086123_pt1 | contig 106169 bp, 103 predicted proteins | sample MGYA00250046_ERZ773369 | MGnify/ENA primary metagenome ERZ773369 (study PRJEB29103, sample SAMN06111938) | human gut metagenome | biome: human gut; feature: ankylosing spondylitis patient; material... | reverse complement strand
AAAAATCACCCGGCTCGACTTGAACCGGGTAAGGGGAAATATATGCTTTATTTCATCTTAAATGAAAGAGCCGTGTTTTCCGAGACGCCGCCTATTCTATTAAAAGGTAGTGCAAGGCGAGAGAAAAACATTCAAACTTGTTTTGTTTTTCTCTCGCCTTGCACTACCTTTGGGCATAATAATTGGAGATATGAAAAAACTTTTATCATTAATGTTGTTGCTGGCGCTTGCAATTCAGGCGTCAGCTTTTACTTATAAAGAAGGACGCTCGACGCTCGGGCCGTATCCAACCGACCGCGTTGTGCGCACGTTTCCCGACTCGCTGACACCTGTTTTCGTAAATCACGTGTCGCGTCATGGCTCGCGCTACCCGGCAGGCAGTTATTTCACGCTGTTGATGAAGCGCGCTCTTGATCGTGCCGACTCGCTGAATACCATCACTCCGCTCGGCCGCCGGCTTCTTGCCGAGGTTGACGCTGTCGTGGCGTCGAGCGAGGGCCGATGGGGGCAGCTCGACTCAATCGGCGAGGCAGAGCATCGCGGCATAGCCGCCCGTCTTTACCGCGCCTGTCCGCAATTGCTCGACAGCGCACGGGTTGTGGCACTCTCGTCGTCATCGCCACGGTCGGTGATGAGTATGTATTCGTTCACCCACCAGTTGTCGAAGATGGCGCGGCATATCGACATCACGGCAATGTCGGGAGAGCGGTTCAGCCCGTTGATGCGCAATTTCGACCTTGACGAGGAGTATAAGGCATACCGCAAGGATTCGTCGTATCTTAACACCTACGGCAGGTTTCTGGCTAAAAACGTAACCATTGACCCTTTGCTCCGTGTGCTTGGCGAAAACTATCCGCTCGATTACGACGAAGCGCAGAATCTTGCCATGGCGGAATATTATGTTATGGCAGGAATGGACGCCATGGGGCAGGAAAGCGACCCGTCGGCATATTTCACACTGAAGGAGTACCGGCAACTGTGGTCGGTGTACAACTTCCGCGAATATCTGCTTTATTCAGCCAACACCCTGTCGTCGCGTCCGGCGGAGATTGCCGCGCCGCTGCTTCTCGACCTTGTGCAGACAGCCGACAGCGTGGTCTCGGGCAAACTTCATACAGCAGCCAAATTGCGCTTCGGGCATGCGGAGACAATGATGCCGTTGCTGGCGCTTATGCGCGTGCCCGGTTGCAGCTATCTGACAAACTATTTTGACACAGTGGCAGACAATTGGCATGCTTATGCCACGGTGCCGATGGCGTGCAATCTGCAGATGACGCTGTTCCGGTCGGGCTCAGACAGAATTTATGCGCGGGTGGATCTCAACGAGCGCCCGGTAAGGTTGTTGCCAGGCCAGACATCCGACTATGTGTTGTGGGATGAATTGCGCGTTCATCTGCTAGAATTGTTGCCGGTAGAGTAAAAAATGCTTGCCAAATGTTCTCGATAAAGCTATGTTTCGTGACAAAATGAAAACAAAACAGCCTTGAAAACGGCAAAAATCAGTTTGATGTTGTTAAATGATGTTATACAACATATTTTTTAGATGAAAAGCTATTGCTGGGACAAAATTTGTCAGTACATTTGCATCAAGTTTTTCATGGTATTAAATTTTAAGGTGAAAGGATTATTTGTCGGGAGATAAATAATCTTTTTTTTATGTCCCTGTTTCACGGCCGCCCCCTTGTCGGCGCCGCATACCCCGTCTTCGCTGGATTGACACAAGAGAGAATAAAAGAATTGTTAATATGTGTTTTGTGGATAGAGATTTAAGGGTAATGTGTGTTAAAAGATGTTTTAATATAGGCAAATTATGCCTCAAAAGTATGTTTTATAACATATTTAGCAGTACATTTGCATCAAGTTTTTCATGGTATTAGATTTTAAGGTAGGAAGGTTATTTGTCGGGAGATAAATAACTTTTTTATTTTGTATGTACTTGAAAATGATGGAGAACGGCAAAATATGTTTTTAAACATATCATTTTCTTAGTCAACTTGTTGGAATAATCTATACATTTGTAACCGAAAAGAGACCAAAGTAGTGTTACCATTATTGTCGGATTCCTTAACCGATGATAATGAGAATTTTGGAAAAAATCTTTAGTTGTTGTTACAAATGTAATAGTTGAATGGATAGAGCAGGAACGCCGACCGGCGTTCCTGCTTGTTTTTAAGGGAGCTGAGGGGGCAGTAGAAATTTAGGGGCTTTAGGGGCTTTAAGGACTTTAGCGGAAGAGCAAAATCAAATAAATTTGTTTTGCTCTTGGATAAAACCGGCTGCGCCTCGGAAAAATTGAAGTAAACTTCATTTTTCTCTCGGCTTGCACGGTTTTTCACTCACCTTGCACTATCTTTAGATAAGTTAGGCTGCGGTTCGGAAAAGCAAAATCAAATAAATTTGTTTTGCTCTTCACTCACCTTGCACTATCTTTGCATTATGGAGAAAGAAAAGATGACGGCAGGGCCGATTGGCGTGTTCGACTCCGGCTATGGTGGATTGACCATATTGTCGGAGATGCGCAGGCTGATGCCGCAATATGACTATATTTATCTTGGCGACAATGCGCGCGCACCTTATGGCAGCCGTTCGTTCGACATTGTTTATCAGTTCACGCTACAGGCTGTCCGCCATTTGTTCGACAGCGGATGCCGGTTGGTTATCCTGGCGTGCAACACGGCGTCGGCAAAGGCGTTGCGCACCATTCAACAGAATGATTTGCCTAAAATCGACCCTACGCGTCGTGTGCTCGGCGTGATACGTCCTACGGTTGAGGTGCTCGGACAGTTGACCCACACCGGCAATATCGGAGTGCTCGGCACCGCCGGCACAATCCAGAGCGGGAGTTATCCGATGGAGATTGCCAAGATGTATCCCGACTATCACACCTACGGTCAGGCGTGCCCTATGTGGGTTCCGTTAGTGGAGTATCGTGAGGCTGACGGCGACGGAGCCGATTATTTCGTCAAGAAATATGTCGACATGTTGTTTGCCCAGCAGCCTGCCATAGATACGGTTGTGCTTGGATGCACGCATTATCCGTTGCTGTATCAGAAAATCAAGCGTTATATCCCAGAAGGAGTCAGCATCGTGAAGCAGGGAACCATCGTTGCCGACAGCCTTAAAGACTATCTTTCGCGCCATCCCGAGATGGAGTCGCGCTGCGCGAAAGGCGGCGGATGCGAATATCGCACCACAGAGTCGTCAGAAAAATTCAGCACGATGGCTTCGGTGTTTCTTTCCGACAATATTGAAGCAAAACATATAACATTTTAAAGGATTAAGAAGATGAAACTTACGGTTAAGAATTTGATTTTGATATGTGGACTGTTGGCAGTGTTGCCTATGACTTCGTGCTCCGACAACGAGCCCGACAATACGGTAACTGTCAATCTTGTCAATACAAAATTGACATATAACGGCGATGGCGAATGGGCCGACGCTCTCAATACAGAGGTGCATGGCATCGATTGCCAGGGCGTTACATTCTCCCACACAGCCACAGCGAGCGAGTGGGGCTCATACTGGTCGGGATTCTGCGCGTCGCGCGTCACAGACGTTGATGACTACACTGCTGAAAACACATGGCTCGACCATCAGTATGCCTCAATGTCGGGCGGCGGTGTCACAGGCTTGGGCACACCGTATCTTGTAGGCTATTGGAATTCGGCTGAAGGAGAGAATCCAGCAAGCCCGTCGTTGGGAATTTCGATGACCGACGGTTCTACATTCACCGTCAAGTCTGTGTATCTGAACAATACGACCTACGCATTCTACACGATGCTCAACGGCTCGTCGTATTCAAAGAAATTTGCCGACGGCGACTGGATGAAGGCGTCGTTCTATGGCGTTACAGCCAATGGCACTGTCGTGGGTCCGGTGGATTTCTATCTTGCCGACTACCGCGACGGAAAGCACACATTGGTAAAGGATTGGACAATGGTCGACCTGTCGCCGCTCAGTGCCGGCAGCGCGTTGAAGAGCATCTACTTGCAGATGGCTTCGAGCGATTCCGGACAGTGGGGCATGAACACTCCCGCTTACGTGGCGCTTGACCGCTTGACATTGAACCCCGGCAAATAAAACCGGACAAACATACAGACAATGAAAGATACTGTAAAAAATCTTGAGGCTTTGCGCCAGGCAATGCGCAAGAGCCACGTCGATGCGGTGATTATCCCAGGCACCGACCCTCATCAGAGTGAGTATACAAGCGCGCATTGGAAACTGCGCGACTGGGTTACAGGATTTACTGGATCAAACGGAACGGCGGTGGTTACACTCACCGATGCAGGACTGTGGACTGACTCTCGCTATTTCCTTCAGGCAGAGCAGGAGCTTGAAAGCACCGGCGTGACAATGTATAAGGAAGACGGCGGCAACGATCCGACGACGACCGAGTGGCTTGCCGAGAATCTTGAGGAAGGCGGAGTGCTTGCAGTCAACGGACTGCTTTTCTCCGTGGTTCAGGCATCGCGTCTTGAGGCGTTCTGCGGCGAGAACGGATTCCGTTTCGCCACCGACTTTGATCCATTCCCTGAAATTTATGCCGACCGTCAGGCATTGCCTCTCGATAAGGTGTTTGTGCATGAGGAGCAGTATGCCGGCGAAAGCACGCAGAGCAAGATAAAGAAAGTGCTTGACAAGGCAGCGGAGCACGGCGCCGACGCTACATTGCTGTCGGCACTCGACGAGATTGCCTGGACGCTCAATGTGCGCTGTTCAGACGTTGAATTCAATCCGGTGACAATATCTTATGCCTATCTGTCGGACACTGTTAACGTGTTTTTCGTGGATGAGCGCAAAATCGATGCCGATGTGCGTGCGTATCTCAAGGAGTGTGGTGTAGAGGTTGCACCTTACGACAGTGTGGAGAAATTTCTTGAGAAAATCAAGGACGCCACAGTGCTTCTTGACCCCAACAAGACGAGCGACACGATTGCCCGCAGCCTGCTCAATTGCGGCACGGTCTATGCGCAGTCACCGGTAGCATTGCTGAAGGCAGTGAAAAACGATGTGCAGATCGAGGGCACGCGTAAGGCTATGGAGCGCGACGGCGTGGCTCTCGTGAAACTGTTTATGTGGATTGAGCAGAACGTGACTTCTGGCAGCATCACGGAATATGACGTGGCGCAGAAGGTTCAGGAGTTCCGTGCAGCCAGTCCGCTTTACCGCGGCGAAAGCTTCGGCCTTATAGCCGGCTACAACGAGCATGGCGCCATCGTGCATTATGAGCCAGAGAAGGAAACGTCGTCGACTCTTCACCCCGAGGGGTTGTTGCTTGTAGACACTGGCGGCCAGTATCTCGACGGAACAACAGACATCACGCGCACCGTTGCTCTCGGCACACCAACCGAAGCACAACGCCACGACTATACTCTCGTGCTGAAGGGACATATCGCCCTTGGCTCGATGATTTATCCAACAGGCACCCGCGGCAGCCAACTTGATGTGCTTGCGCGTCAGTTCCTGTGGAAGGAATGTATGACATACTGGCACGGAACAGGTCATGGCGTCGGACATTTCCTGAACGTGCATGAGGGACCGCAGAATTTCCGTTTGAACGAGAATCCTACGGTGCTTGTGCCGGGAATGATTACCAGCGACGAGCCGGGACTTTACAAAACCGGAGAGTATGGCATCCGCATCGAAAACCTTGTGCTTTCGCGCAACTATCGTCATACGGATGATTTCGGAGACTTTATGAACTTTGAGGTGCTGACCTTGTTCCCTTACGACAGCCGTCTGATAGACTTGTCGATGCTTTCAGCCGATGAGTTGGCGTGGGTCAACAACTATCACGCCACAGTGCGCGAGCGACTCATGCCGCATCTTGATGCAGAGCAGAAGGCTTGGCTTGAAGAGAAAACTAAAGAACTTAAAAAATAATTCTAATGGCACTTATAAAATCAGTTAGAGGATTTACTCCCAAAATCGGCAAGGACTGCTTTATTGCAGAGAATGCCACACTTGTCGGCGACGTGACGATGGGTGACGAATGCAGCATCTGGTTCAGCACCGTGCTTCGCGGAGATGTAAACACAATCACCATCGGCGACCGCGTCAACATACAGGACGGCTCGGTGCTCCACACTCTTTATCAGAAGTCGGTTATTGAAATCGGCAACGACGTTTCGGTAGGTCACAACGTGACAATCCACGGAGCCAAGGTGTGCGACTATGCGCTTATCGGCATGGGCAGCGTGCTGCTCGACGGCGTCGAGGTGGGCGAGGGCGCCATCGTGGCAGCCGGCAGCGTTGTTTCGCCTGGCACTAAAATCGGAGCGCACGAACTGTGGATGGGAGTGCCCGCCAAGTTCAAGAAGATGGTCGATCCGGCACAGGCAAAGGAGATGAACGTGAAGATAGCACACAACTATCTGATGTATTCAAAATGGTATGAGGAAGGCAAATAGCCGATTCTCCATATAAAGTTACGGCGCTGACCGACATGATGTCGATTCAGCGCCGTTTCTATTTTCAGGTTTTATTATAGAGCTATTTCTTTACAAACGGGATGCGGGCAGTTCCGTCGGCGGTTGCGACAACGGCGATGTAGTAGCCTGCCGGCAGATGCGCAACGTTGACAGAGTCGGCGTTTGAAGCGTCGGCAACAAGTGCGCCACCAGCGTTGTATACGTCAATTCTCAAGGCTTCCACGTTGACGTGGAGCACGTTGACAACAGGATTAGGATATACCTTCACATTGACCGCGTTGACATCGTTGATGCCTGATGTAGCGCCGTTGAATTCGTATGGCTCTCCTGAAATATATGATTCACCTTTGAAGATGACAGGATAGGCAATGTAATGGGTTCCCTCATGGAACTTTGCCGTGTCGATAAACACAGTGACAGGCACAGTCTGTTGCTCATAGGCTTTCAGGGTTATTCCGTCCACTTGAGCCAAGCCTATTCCATTGTTGTCTTGGTCTACGAAATACATTCCAGCACTGATGGTCTCCGACTTGTCGTTCTTGTTCTCAAGATCGAGATTGAAAGTGCAGTTTGTGCCGATGGTAGGATATGATTCAGGAGCGGCGCTGAAAGCCACTTCATCTACTGGGTGCAGCACAGTCACATCCGAACCGTTCACGCGGAAGTCGATGTGCGATGTATTGGTTGTATACAGCCAGTCTGGGAACAGGTATCCGTTGCGAATCTCCTGGCTGACGGTTGAGAGCCTGTACACACCGTCGTCGGCAGTTGCAATCGGCAATGCCTTGAACGGGGTATTGATTTGAGGGTAGTAAGCGCCTTGTGGGATATTTTCGGTCAGACCAAGCGATGTATGCCATTTTGAACCAGTGTGCAAGTTGAGGGTCTCAATAGCGATGTATCCCTGGTATGTTTCCTCGTTTGCATTTCCCAGGCAGTTGATGCTCACCATTGTATCGTCGGCTTTGTTGAAATTCTCATTTGAGACAGTCATGCCAAAAGGACTGCCCTCAATGTTGAAGAACGTCAAACTGCTCTGCACTTCTGTGTTCTCGACAATAGAGAAACTCAAAGGAATGGTATTGTTTATCGGCAGAGTCTTGCCGTCGGTTGTCTGGAATCCGGTGAATGAGATGTTGTAAGTTTTGCCTATAGCGAAAAAGTCGTTTGTTGTTGAGAAAGCAATGTTGGACCTGAAGTCGCAGTTGTCGTAGACAATTGCCCGCAAGGAGCCGCTGAGATCATCGCCCGTTTCAGAATCGGTCACCTTGAACAAAATGCTGCCATCGGCAGGAATTGACGAGCCGTTGTGGATTGTAATGTTGACGCTGAACGGGTTGCCTTTGTAGACGTTGCCGTTGTAAGAACCGATTCCTGTCAAGGAAATGTTTGGTGTCGGAGAAACCAATGAAACCTTGCCGTCGGCAACCGTCATGTTCAGACAGTCGGTAGAGGCGAATTTCCGCCATACGTTTCCATTAGCTTTAGACATAGCTCGTACGATGTAGTCTCCGTCGGCTATTCCCGCGGTGTTGAGAGTCATTGGAAGGTCGACGGAATATAGTCTGCCGCTTTGAAATTCCAACAGTTCACCGTTATTGTTCTCGAGACGCTCCTCATTTCCCATAGTCACCAATGCGCCCGAATCGTCGAACACACCCACATTAAGGCTGCCGAAGAACGACTCCCCGCTCAGGTTTGCCGTATTGCGCAGCAAGATAGTCACATCGTCACCCTTGTTGGCAGGCATTTCCTGCTCGCAGAATATGCCGCCTTGAACGTCGTTGAAGAGCACGAAGCAGAGCTGCTGTATAAATTCATACGGTTCCACTCCGTCTTTCAGCGGACGGGCGAGCACGATGCCCTGGTTCCATTTGAAAGCGCCGCTTCCGCCACCGATTCCGAGACCCGCCGGGTCCATATAGTTCATGTCGAAATAGCCGTCGCTGTATCCACCCCATCCCCAGTTTACGTGGAGAAAATAGTTGGTGTCGTATCCGTCGACCACGAAAGCGTGTCCGCCATCCTCGCCGGTGCCGCAATAGATAATCGGGCGTCCCTCCTGCAGCTCGTCGGTGATTATTCTTGTGAATTCCGCAGTCTCGCACCCGCTGCGGTTTACCGTGCGCGACGAGTAGCGGAAGTAGTTTTTAAAAGCCGGTGTGTAGCTATAGATTGAAGCGCCGCTCACTGGACCGTAGTTCATGTTCAACGACACGCCGCAGTCCTTCATCAGCAACGCAACGGCATCAGCCTGCACGTTGGAGTATTCCCCGTTGTTGTATCTGTCAATCATATTCGTCCAGTCGTAGACGTGCTCCGAGAAGTCGGAAGATATTGTGCCGAATGACTGATGCTCATAAGAGTAATGTCCGACACCCTGTTCCGGCCAGTTGTGGAATTTCATTATCTGCGCCATCGCTGTAGCTGCGCATCCCGTTGCGCATCGCTGCGTGTTGTTGTTGTCGTCAGTGTATTCCGGAGCGAAGTTGTTGAATGGCGCATCCTGATTCCATTTGGTGGTGACCAAAGGCTCCACCACAACCGACGGCGAGTCGGAGAGCAGAATTTTTCTGGCTTTAGCCTTTCCGCTCTGCACCGCAGCCACATATTCAGCATATCCGTCGAGCACAGCTGCATTTGAGGCGGAACATTCTCAGCGTCGAAAAAGCCGTTTTCGGCATATCCCACAAGTTCTGTCATCTCGTCGTCGCCGCTGACGATGACATAGCCCTGCTCGAGATTGAAAGCATAGTATGGAGCGTTGTTTGTCTTGTCGCTTCGCAGATTTTTTGCGGGCGCGACTTGTCCAGTTCTGGAGTATTTGCGCGCAGCCGAAAGGGCTGCATTCTGGGAAATCTGTTTTCCATTGGCGAATAATGCCGATACGCAAATAGCGATAAGAATAGTCGTAGTCCGTTTCATTTAGTCAAAAATTATAGGTTATGGATGTGAAGATAAGCAAAATAATTGAAAAAACAACAAAACTTAAAAAAATAAGTGCAGATGGCAAGATTTTTGTTTTCAGCAAAGTGCTTGCAGATGAACGCTAAAGGTTGTAACTTTGCAAGCGCAAAACAAGGAAATACGAATTAAAAAAATACGATAACATTATGGGTAAGAAAGCATTGCTGATGATTCTCGATGGATGGGGAATCGGCGATCACAAGAAAGATGACGTAATCTATTGCACCCCAACGCCTTATTGGGACTATTTGCTAAAAACATATCCGCACTCGCAGCTTCAGGCAAGCGGTGAGAACGTAGGATTGCCCGACGGACAGATGGGCAACTCAGAGGTTGGCCACCTTAACATCGGAGCCGGCCGTGTGGTTTATCAAGACCTCGTTAAAATCAACAAATCGATAGCCGACAAGTCAATCCTCAATAACAAAGAGATTGTTTCGGCATTCACATACGCCAAGGAGAGCGGCAAAGCCATCCACTTCATGGGACTTACATCAAACGGTGGCGTGCACAGCTCGCTTGAGCATCTTTATGCACTTTGCGACATCGCCAAAGAGTATGGCTTGACAAAAGTTTATCTCCACTGCTTCATGGACGGCCGCGACACCGACCCGAAGAGCGGCAAGGGCTTCATCGAGCAGGTGCAGCAGCACTGCAGCCAGTCGGCAGGCGAGATAGCCTCAATCGTAGGCCGTTTCTATGCAATGGACCGCGACAAACGATGGAACCGCGTCAAGGAAGCCTATGACCTGCTTGTAGACGGCAAGGGCAAACAGGCGACAGATATGGTTCAGGCAATGCAGGAGTCGTATGATGAGGACGTTACTGACGAATTTATCAAACCTATTGTCAACGCCAAAGTTGACGGCACAATCAAAGAAGGCGACGCCGTTATTTTCTTCAACTACCGCAACGACCGCGCAAAGGAGCTCACCATCGCGTTGACACAGAAAGACATGCCGGAGGAAGGCATGCACACAATCCCAGGGTTGCAGTATTACTGCATGACACCTTACGACTCATCGTTTACAGGAGTTCATATCCTCTTCGACAAAGAGAATGTAAAGGACACCCTCGGCGAGTATCTTGCAAACAACGGCAAGCACCAGCTTCATATAGCCGAGACAGAGAAGTATGCCCACGTGACATTCTTCTTCAACGGCGGTCGCGAGACACCGTATGAGGGCGAGGACCGCATCCTTGTGCCATCGCCAAAGGTAGCCACCTACGACCTCAAGCCAGAGATGAGCGCATACGAGGTCAAGGACAAGCTGGTAGACGCCATCGGCACAGAGAAATATGACTTCATCGTAGTCAACTACGCCAACGGCGACATGGTTGGCCACACAGGTATCTATGAGGCTATCGAGAAAGCCGTTGTCGCTATCGACAATTGCGTGAAAGATACAGTCGAGGCAGCCAAGGCCCATGGTTACGAGGTGGTTATCATCGCCGACCATGGTAACGCCGACCACGCCATCAACGAAGACGGCACGCCAAACACGGCACACTCGCTCAACCCAGTGCCATTTGTCTACGTTACAGAGAACAAGGACGCGAAGGTTGAAAACGGCATCCTCGCCGATGTAGCACCGTCAATCCTCAAGATTATGGGAATGCCGCAGCCATCCGATATGACAGGCAAGGCATTGTTCTAATCCGTCAGCAAGCCATAACACAACCGCGCCCGCAGGAGCAATCCTGCGGGCGCGGGCTTTTTTGTTTGCCGCTAAAATGCAAAACTTCGTAAGGCATTTTATTATTGCGTTTTATGCAATTGGTTCTATTTATTCTTATCTTTCTTCTATAAAACAAAAATGGATATCTCCGCAAAAGGTAACTAAACATCCGTATAATAAAAATTAGGCGTATAGATTTCTTGCCCCAAGCGCAAACAAGGGTCTATTCATATAGAGTCATACTTTCCTCTTCGGGTTTGTACTCAAATTGGCTTCCATAGCTGTGGCACTCGGAGATATTCATTTCTTTTTTTGTCCCAACTGGCTTATAATTCGGAAATTTTATCTAAATTTGTGTCGTGGTCGTCCGCATAGAGTGAAGACCACAGACATAATAAAAGCGTTTATCGGCGCTATTTCTTGACTCTCTGAGATTCTCGCAAAATTTCTATCCAATGTCAAGCGATAGGCAGCGGTAGATGCCCGTTGTTTATGTGATTATGCGCATTCTGTCACAGATGGAATGCAGTCGTTGCATATACGAGCGTGGGCTTCTGCGTTGCCGTCCGACATTGGTGGGCAATGCGAGAAGCCTCAGAGGGTAGGACGGCAAATGATACAGATTCCTACGCTTTTTTTGTACCATTTTTACGCCAACGAGGGGATGACCGAGGCAATCGATTTTTAACGGCTATGAAACCGAAAAAACTAATTATCTTCTTCATTATGTTGGCATGCGTATTTGTTGGAGTGGCGCAGGACATCATCATGAAAAAAGACGGGACATTGCTTAACGGCAAAGTTGTGGAAATTACAGAACAGGAAGTGAAGTACCGCAAAGCAGACAATCCTGACGGTCCAGTATACACAGTCAAAATTGCCGACGTATCCAGGATAAACTATGATAATGGAGCTTCTGATGTATTCGACAGAAAATTGGAGAATACGCAAGTTCAGCAAACAGCCACCGACACCCGTATGCTGACAGGACAAGGATCGACAGCAAGCGATTTGGACTTGCTAAATTTGAATTTAACAGCACAAAAGAAGGCCAATCTTCCTAAAATATTAAAGATCACGAGTTTTGTAGTTGGAGTACCTTTAATTGTTGCTGGAGTATGTCTGCTATGGAAATCTGACAATTATTACGGTCCCAGTAAAGAATACTCTATCCCTGGAGGTCTACTGCTTGGAGCCGGAGTTGTCAGCGGCACAACATTGTTTGTCATTGGTTGTAGACAACAAAAAAAATTGGACAGAATGACGTTTGAGTCAACATCTATTTTTGAGCATAACGTATTCGATAATGGCGACAAATCGTTGACGCTCAGTGCTAACGTGCTGTCAAATAGAATGAACAACCGGGCTTTCGGGCTTGGGATGACCTATACTTTTTAGATTCCGGCTATGAATATTCTCGAAAAAATATTTTTACTGTCAGTCTTGACTGTTTTGACATCGGCATGCAGCAGAATCATAAGTGGCTCCAAAGAATTGAACAGTTACACAACCGTTACGCCGGAAATTGTCAGTTATAATGAACTGACAATGAACCTCGACTCAACGCCAGTAACCTATACTATCGACATCTCTACGCCTGAAGGCAGGCTTAAACTTAAAAATATTTCCCTAAATAGCGCGCAGCAACTTGCCTTGGTGGAATGCATTATGAAAAACAATTGCGCAACGCTTTTCAATCCACAGTACACCCATCTGATGCAGGACAAGCAAATCTTGCGAGTCACGGTTTATGGTTTCCCGGCTCGCTATAAGAATGTAGACACGCAAAAACAAAGGGGTAAAAAGTAAGACTGATTCCTAAAGTCACATACTTACGCAATAGCGGGCTATGAAAAGTCCGGTCCTTCCTGGTATTGTTTGGAGGATTGGACTTTTCTATTTACCTTTACGTCAAATTCATAAAAGGAAAAGATTATGTCACGAAAACTATACCCTATCGGCATACAGACGTTTGAGCGTATACGCAAGGAAGATATGCTGTATGTAGACAAGACTGAATATGTCTACCACATGACGCATACCGATGGCAAATATTTTTTCCTGAGCCGTCCGCGACGGTTTGGCAAGTCGTTGCTCACGTCAACATTCCGCAGCTATTTCGAGGGACGTAGAGATTTGTTCAAGGGTCTTGCCATTGAACGGCTTGAAACGGAATGGACTGAATATCCAGTGCTGTATTTCAGTATGGCTGGAGGAAAACACATGGATAAGGACCAGCTGGAACGCTATCTTGACCGCCGATTGGCAGAGTATGAGGAAGAGTGGGGGATTGACACTCCCGCAGCAGACGCAAATGACAGACTGTCAGCACTCATAATGACAGCATTCAACAAGACAGAGCGACAGGTCGTTGTCCTGGTCGATGAGTATGATGCGCCGTTGCTCGACGTGGTGCATGAGTATGAGAAACTGCCGTTGTTGCGCAACGTGATGCGCAATTTCTACAGCCCGTTGAAGGATTGCGAACCCTATCTTCGTTTTGTGTTTCTTACAGGGATAACCAAGTTTTCGCAGATGAGCATTTTCAGCGAGTTGAACAACATGGTCAACGTGAGTATGCGTAATGATTATGCCGGTATCTGCGGCATAACGAATGAAGAACTTGAAAGTCAGATGTCGGCCGATGTCGATGCGTTGGCTGCGCGGCTCGGCATGACCAGGGAGGACACGTTGACGAGACTGCGAGAATATTATGATGGTTATCATTTTGCAGCCCAGTCGCCCGACATGTACAATCCGTTCAGCCTTCTCAACGCGATGGCGTCAGGTTGTCTTGACTATTATTGGTTCTCCACGGGCACACCGACCTATCTGATAGAGATGCTCAACAAATACCATGTCATGCCGTCGGAGATAGGAGGCGGCGATGCCGACAAGTCAGAGTTTGACGCTCCGACGGAGCGAATGACCACGATAACGCCGTTGCTCTATCAAAGCGGCTACATCACAATCAAGGGCTACGACCCCGAGACCGATCTGTACAGGCTCGATATCCCGAACAAAGAAATCCGCGTAGGGCTTTACCGCAGCCTGCTGCCCAATTACATCGGGATGAACACAGTCAAGGGAACAACAACAATAGCCAAGATGTCGGCGTTGATTCGTCGCGGAGATATGGACGGTGCGCTCAAGATGCTTCAGGCATACCTTGCTACGGTGCCTTATTGCAGCAACGCAGACTCAGAAGGGCATTACCAGCAGATGATGTATGTGATTTTCTCCATCCTTGACAATTACGTCGATGTTGAGGTGCGCACACCGCACGGCCGTGTCGATATGGTACTGCGCACGGCAACGCATATCTATTTGTTCGAGCTGAAACTCAACCGCGATGCCGCCACCGCGATGCGGCAGATAGATTTGAAGGAATATCCACAGCGGTTTATGCTTTCAGGACTGCCTGTTGTGAATGTGGGCATCAACTTCGATGTGGAGCGGCACAATATTACCGACTGGGAGGTGCGTGACGCAGGAACTGCTGTCCAATAGCCAGAATCAATAACTGAGGCGCAGACCTACTGCAAGCTGGAAGCTGAAGTCGTTGCGGCGATGCACCGGCGATGCACTGTCGTCAGACAGGTCATAGACCAATTGCGGCTCTGCGAAAATTCCGTAACGGTCGGTGATGTTCAGCTGCGCGCCGACACCGGCGTTTACCGACCCCTGCCAAGGATGCGTGTCGAGCGTATTGTGTCGGGTGGCTTGCTTCTGCTCCTGACCCGACGCGACAACGAAATCCTTGCGCGTCGTTTTCACGCATTTTTCCACCTGCCCTCCGGCAAGAGCGTAGAGCGACACGTAGCGCGATGACAGAAACGTGTAGCTTACAGTCACAGGAATGCCGATGTAGTGCATACGGATTTTTGACGAGTAATAGTCGGATTCCGAACCCGACCGCCGTTCGCTTGTTGCGTAGGCGTATGAAATTCCGGCATTTATGCCCCAGTGGTCGGTAAGCATATAGCGGAACGAAGCCGAGTATGACACAGGAAACGAAACAATGTCATCGGTTGCTGTAGCCTCGTCGATGTTGTTGGTAGTCGCTTTGAGATAAGTGGCATCGAAAGTCGACGTCCCGACCGAAAGCATATGGCTGTGGGCAGGGATATGGTATAGCGGAGAGAATCCACCCTCCGATGCACTGCTGCCCTGACCGAACGCATTGTTGGCGGCAAGAGCAATGTGCCAGCGGCGGTTGCCGTTGTCAATCCGCTTTGCCGTCGGTGTGTTGGCGGCTCTCCTGTTGGAACTGGCAGTCGACGCGGCGGGCATCGCTTCGAGAAACTCGCGCGTCGTGGTGCGGGGTCTGTCTTCCACAGAGTCGGTAGGAGCGATGGTGCAAACCGGCTCCTCGTCGATAGAAACGAGAGGCGCGTCGTCGGTCATCGCCATCACCGCCTCAGCGCGGGGGCGAGGAGTGTGGTCGTGGGAGTCGGCGATAAGTTCAGCCGGTGTGACTATGCCGGCAGAAGCCGGCGTTGCCGAAGTCTTCGTTTTTGTGATGACAGGAGAAACTCGTGGAGCGACATTCCCATTGTCGGGATTTGACATCAGGAAATAGGCGCCCACCACCAGCGCAAGGCATGCCGCCGCAGCCACCGTCCTCCAGACAACAGTAAGCGTTGGACGGCGTCGAGCCGCCGCAGTGTCGCGCTCAATGCTGTCCCAAATGCCGGGGTGCGGCTCCACCTCGAACCCGTCTAAGGATTCGCGCAGCGATTCAAGCCATTTGTCATTGTCGTTTTTCATATTTCGTCGTTTCTTCTCAAGTAATCGTTAATCATTTTTGTGAGCATAGATTTCGCCCTCGACAGTTGTGACGACGACGATTTCTCGTTTATGCCCAGCCTCGCAGCAATCTCCTTATGGCTGTAGCCGTCGAATGCATACATGTTGAGCACCGTTCGGTAACCATGGGGTAGCGATGCGACCATGCGAAGAATCTCTGCCGCCGGCAACCGGCAAGTGTCGGGTTCCTCGCCGGGAATGTCGCCCACCGACTCAATGTCGGTCGATTCGGCGTGTTTGTTGCGTCTCAGTCTGTCGAGCGCGGCATTCACCATCACACGCTTCATCCACGCGCGCAGCGAACCTTCACCTTTGTATGAGAACTTGTGGAAGTTTGTCAGCACGTTGACAAAGACATCGTGCAGCAAGTCCTCCGCCTCGTCGCGGTCGGCGAGATAGCGAATTCCGATGGCAAGCATAGTCCCGCTGAAGCACGTGTAGAGCTCGCGGCGCGCTGTAGCGTCGCCGCGTTTGCATCCTTCGTATATTTCCTCCTCGGTCACGTCTGCTGATGTTCTGACAATTAAACGGAATGATTGCAAAAATACTGCATCACAGTGAATTTTTAATTATTGGCGAGCAGTATTTTCGCTGTCCGGACGTTTTAGCGATGAAAGAAAGACAGAAATTATGAAAGAAAACAAGCGAAACATATTGGTTGTGATGATAAGTATGATTGCGGCGATGCTGCTGTTCATGTCGTGCAAGGAAGACGGCGACTATATGACATGTACGTATCCGACATACAACTCCACAATCGGCTCGTTTGAGAAAGAGTCGGACGAAGCCTATTATATAGACAGCGACAAAGGCAATAAATTCTATGTAGCCAACTATGGCGATATGCTTGACAAGGGCTATAAACCCGGTCAGCGAGTCTATGCCGAGTTCAACACGCCTGTCGGAGAACGTCCGTATGTCGGTCAGATAACCGTGTTGCGGACATATCCTGTTTCGGTAAAAGAAGTGTCGGCGCTGGATGAAAATATGGGCGACGACCCCATTACCGTTGTCAATCTGTGGAATTCCAAAAATTTTCTGAACGTCCAATATATGTTTGCCTCCAGCAGTACCTATGTGCATAGCCTTGACCTCGTTTCCGTGCCCTCGCCCAAAAAGTCCAAGCCCGGCTATCAGTATCTTGAGCTCCGCCACAGTTTGAACGGCGACACCCCGGTGACCAACATCGTGGGCATCATCTCGTTTGACATAAGCCGCTATCTATCCGATTCCAATCTGAAAGGCTTCATAATAAAAGTGAACGACAGACTTGCCGGCGACACCTTCGTGCGGTATGACATAGATAAATAAATCTCTTTTTTACGACCGCCGCAAGGCTTATGAGCGTAACTTTGCCGAAAAAAGAAAATGCTATGGAAAACAACGGAATGATTACGCTTACAAAAGCAGAAATGCTTGAGGAATGGAAGAAACGCAAAGGCTTTTACAGCGGAGTGCGGTCGTGTGATGTGGAGCGCGAGGACGGCGTGGACCTTGACGGCGTGTTGCAGCGCGAGATGGACGATTGGTACAACAAGATGCTCCGCGAGGCCCCGTCGGAGATGCTCCCGATAGAAAACATCGCAAAGGAATGCCCTGCAACGGTCGATGCCCGCCGAGCCGTCACAGTGGATTTGCCAGCCAGGTGTGTGCGGGTGCTTGCGTTGAGGCTCGACTGCTGGGCAGCCGACGTGACGCAGTTTGCCGCTCCCGGCAGCGATGATGCAGAGGCGCAGCGCAGCGAGTGGACACAGGCAGGAACAGAGCGTCCGGTGGTTGTGGCAGGAGTGCGCCGCTTGACGGCATATTCAGCCGCGGCAACAGACAAAGCGTCGATAGCCAGCCTTCTGGCAGTCTGCCGTCCATCCGACGGCACCTACCGCTTCCGGGCTGACGCCTGGACATGGAAGGACGGAGAGTTTGAGAAAGTTTAGCGGTTTATCGGCTGCGAGAACGCCGGGAGCTGAACAGGTTCTCCCGTCTGGTCAGGGTAGACAATCATAGTAGAGCAGTTCCCGAAATATTGAGCGAGCATGTCGGGCAACTTTTCAAAATCAGGCAGGTAAGACACACCGCCCGGCCGCGAAGCCGCCGCAATCAGCAAATGGTCGTAATTAACCGAAGCCGAGAGCATCATAAACTCATCCCATGAATCCATCTGCTCGATGCGCACCTTGTCGGAGTATCCCTGACGGTCGACAATCAGCCGCACGAACATAGCCGTTTCATGCGAGCAGTGGAAATGAATCTGGCAACCGAGAGTCCGGCCAACCTTCAGCACGTGGTTCATCCATTTAGAGAAACCCGGTTCGAACTGTGCTTTCGGCGGAACCGCCACAACGATGCGCCGCAACGTGTTGAACGGCATCAGCATCTTGATCATCACCACCTCCCTGTGCAGCCGCGACAGGAACGCCTCGGAATACGGGCCGCTGTGAGAGTCGGCGGCAGTAAGTTTGCGGTGTATGCCAAGAATTATCGTGGTGGCCTCCTGCTCCTTCGCCGTGTGGATAACGCCCGTGGCAACGTCGGCACTGTAGCGGCTCACCGTCTTAAGCGTCATGCCTGAGCCAGACGCCGCCTGAGCCGCCATCTCAAGGAAGCGTTTTCCCTGGCGGGCACTTCTCGCCACGTTGCGGTTGTCGGAATCGCTCACCACGTTTACGGCAATGACATTGTCGGTGTTTTTGGAGTCGCGTATAAGCACCGCAAGGCTGACCAGCTCGAAAAGCGTGTTCGGATTCGACACACTGATAAGCACCCGTTCGCCGTCGGACGTCTCAGGCTCCGCCGCCTCCATCTCATGGAGCGCCATGCGTCGCGACGCCCGTTCGGTGACGATGCTGCTCACCACGCATGTGATAAGAATCAAAGCGATAGCTCCGTTCAGCACCTCATTCCCCAGCAGGTGAGATCCATCGGGAAGAATTATGTTGTAGCCCACAAGCGCCACCGCCAGCGTAGCCGCGGCACGCGAAGTGGACAGACCATACATCAGGCTGCGCTCAGAAACCGACATGCGGCATAACTTCTGTGTCAGCCACGCCGTAATCCATTTAGTCACAATCGCCATCACCACCATCACCACCAGCAGCTCCACAGCCTCCCAGCCTCCAAAGAACACCCTCAGGTCAATCATCATGCCCACACCGATAAGGAAGAACGGGATGAACAACGCATTGCCCACAAACTCAAGGTTGTGCATCAGCGTAGACACGTTTGGAACGAGTCTGTTTAGCACCAGTCCGGCGAGAAACGCTCCGAGGATACCCTCCATGCCGACAATTTTCATCAGACCGGCACTGAGGAACATCATCCCAAGCACAAAAATGTATTGCAGCACACCGTTGCTGTAGCGGCGGAAGAACCACCGTCCGATGCGCGGAAAGAAAATGATTACGCAAGCCGTCAGCAAAGCCACCTTCACCACAAGCCACAGCCACAGCAGCGAACCGCTGTCGGCGTCTTTGTACAAACCGCCGAGGATGGCAAGCAGAAACAGCGTCAGGCAGTCGGTGATTGCCGTCGCCCCCACCGAAATGCTCACACTGCGTTGCCTCGCCATGCCGTAGCGGCTCACGATAGGGTAGCTCACCAGCGTGTGGCTCGCATACATGCTTGCCACCAGCATAGCCGGCACAGCCGCATATTTCAGCAACATACTGTTTACGGCATATCCCATTGCCATAGGCACGATGAAACCCAACAGACCGAACACAATCGCCTTGTTCCGGTTCTGCTTGAAGTCGTTCATGTCCATCTCCATGCCCGCGAGAAACATGATGTACAGGAGCCCGACGTTGCCGAAAAGCTGGAAACTGCTGTCGCGGACAATGATGTTGAGCCCGTGTTCGCCGATGACCATACCCGCGAGAATCATGCCGATTATGTGCGGGATGCGCAGCTTGCCGAATACAATTGGCGCAAAAAGGATTATGCCCAACACGATGAAGAAAATCCATGTAGGGTCCTGAACTGGGAAATATCCTGCTATGTTGCGAATCAATTCAGTCATAATTAAGAACAAAATTAGTTATTTTTCCTAATTGTATATATCCGTACTAATGAAAAAAGTTATAAATTTGCACCCTACAATCAAAATAAGGATATAAGAGAAATGAAAATTGCAATTGTTGGTGCCAGCGGCGCCGTAGGTCAAGAGTTTTTGCGAGTGCTCGACGAGCAGAATTTCCCCGTCGACGAGTTGCTGTTGTTCGGATCGAAACGCAGTGCCGGACGGACATACAAATTCCGTGGCAAGGACTATGCCGTGCGCGAACTTTGCCACAACGACGACTTCAAAGGAGTGGACATTGCATTTACCTCGGCAGGCGCCGGCACATCAAAAGAATTTGCAGAAACGATAACCAAATACGGCGCGACGATGATTGACAACTCATCGGCGTTCCGCATGGACGACGACGTGCCATTGGTAGTGCCCGAAGTCAACGGTGACGACGCATTCAACGCGCCCCGCCACATCATCGCCAATCCAAACTGCACGACGATACAGATGGTCGTTGCGCTCAAGCCCATCAACGACCTGTCGCCGATAAGCCGAGTGCATGTTGCGACCTATCAGGCAGCCAGCGGCGCCGGTGCCGCCGCCATGGACGAGCTCGTCAACCAGTATGCCGAACTCGGAGCTGGAAAAGACGCCACTGTTGAGAAATTCGCATATCAGCTTGCATATAACGTAATCCCTCATATCGACGTGTTCCAAGACAACGGATACACAAAGGAGGAAATGAAAATGTACAACGAGACCAAGAAGATAATGCATGCTCCGAAGCTCGATGTCAGCGCCATGTGTGTGCGAGTGCCAGTGATGCGCGCCCACAGCGAGGCAATCTGGGTTGAAACAGAACGCCCGATAAGCGTAGACGAAGCCCGCAAGGCATTTGAGTCGGCTGAAGGAGTGGTTGTCATCGACAATCCGGCAGAGAAACAGTATCCGATGCCGCTGTTTATGGCAGGTAAAGATCCCGTTTACGTTGGACGAATCCGCAAGGATCTCGCCAATGAAAAGGGCTTGAGTTTCTGGGTGGTAGGCGACCAGATAAAGAAAGGCGCCGCGCTCAATGCCGTGCAGATAGCACAGCATCTCATCAAGAAAGACTAAAAGAATAAGGAAATATAGAATATGACTGTAGGCAAGGACACTTGCCTACAGTCTTTTGTATTGGCTTGGAGTCATACCCGTGTGGTGCTTGAAATACTTCCCGAAAAACGACTGGTTTGGGAAATTCAGGCTATAGGCAATCTCCTGCACGTTCATGGTTGAATATTTCAGCAGGTTTTTCGCTTCGAGAATCACGTAGTGGTTTATCCAGTCGGCAGCAGTCTGTCCGCTTGCCTTCTTGATCAGAGTGGTGAAGTATTTTGGCGACAGGTGCATCTGTTCGGCGTAGAACCCCACGCTTCTCTCCTTCTTGTAGTTTGCGCCGAGCAGCAGCATAAACTCCTTGAAGTAGCCCGCATTTTTGCTGAACGCCTCCTGGTCAAGCTTATTGGTCTCTCCGGTGTTTTTGTCAACGGCGCGTCCCACCTTAAAAAACAAAGCGGAAATCAGACATCGCAGAATGTCGTTCGACAGCGCGTCCTCCTCGTTGTTGCGGATTTCGTCGGCTATGGAATCAATCAGGCATTTCGTTTCTTTGAAAGCCTCCGGCTCGAGTTGCATGCACTGCGCGTATTTCAGCGCCAGCAGTTTCTGAGCCATCGGCTTCACGTCGAGACTCATGTCGCGAATCAGGTTCAGATCGATCACAGCCACCTGCACCGCACAGTTGTCGACGCGCGACGCCCGCATTATCTGTCCCGGGAAATTGATGTAGAGCGTTCCCGGTTTCAGGTCGAATTCTTCAGAATTGGTGGAAATGGAAACCTCGCCCCTGTCGCAGCATATCAAGATAAACGCATTTACGCTGAACGGATGCACGAAAGAGATGTCGGCATGTTCGCCGCCGACAGCCGAGCGCCGACCGATAAGCAGGCCATGGCGATAGACATCGTCTTTGTCGGGCTTGAAAATCGACATCAGCTTGTCGAGCGGCAGGCATGGGATTTCCTTTATCAGTTCCTTTTCCATAGATTTATTTGTAATTGTCAGCGATGTTGTAGATAGACTCGAATATAGCCTTGTCGTCGTCGGACAGCGTCACGCCGCGGCGCGCCATCATCCGTTTTGCCGTGTCGAAGAACTTGTTGACCGACACGTCGGAATAGCCCGCCACGCTGCCTTCGGAGAACGACGCCACAAAGTTGCGCGGGAATCCGGCACCGTGCACGTTCACGCCCACACCGATTACGGTGGCGGTGTTGAACATGCAGTTGATGCCAGCCTTCGAGTGGTCGCCCATGAATAGTCCGCAGTGTATCAGCCCCGTCCGCATAAACCTGTGTGTGCGGTAGTTCCAAAGCTTAATCTCCGTGTAGTCGTTTTTCAGATTAGAGGCATTTGTTCCCGCTCCGATGTTGCACCACTCACCAATCACGGCGTTTCCCAGGTATCCGTCGTGCGCCTTGTTGCTGAATCCCAGCATCACAACGTTGCTCAGTTCGCCACCCACCTTGCAGTGTGGCCCGATAGTGGTCGCTCCGTAGATTTTTGCGCCCATGTTCACCTGCGCGTGGCTGCAAGCCGCAAACGGCGCGCGTATGCACGAGCCCTCCATCACCACAGCGTCCTTACCTATATATATAGGACCCTCGTTTGTGTTCAGGTATGTCCCCTCTATCGACGCGCCCTCCTCGATGAAGATTGATGGGAGTCCGTCGTCGAGCATCCTCGGTCCGATTACCGTGCACGATTCAGGCAGCGGCTGCGATTGGCGTCCGGCCGTCAGCGTTTTGAAGTCGCGCTTTATTTCACAATCGTTTTTAAGGAAAATGTCGTAGAGGAAGTGGACAACGGAAAACTCAGAGTCGTATCTGCATATTGTTGCGAAATTTCTCGCATCGAAATCGCAACGGCATCCGCAGAAAGCCAAAAGTTCGTCGCCCGCCATCAAGGCCGTCCCCACAGGCAGGTTGCCGATGGCTTCCGCCAGCGAGTCGTCGGGAAGTATGTGCCCGGCGATGAATGTAGAGCAATCAGCGTCGGTGGTGGGGTATTTCTTTGAAAGATACGGCATTGTCAGAGCCGACACGACGGCATCGGGGAAGCGCATCTGCCATTTCTGGCGTATTGTCATTATGCCAATCCGGATGTCGGCGAGCGGCCGCGTGTATGTGATTGGCAGCAAGTCGGTCCAGACGTTTTTGTCGTCGAATAATATCAAGTTGCGCATAGTCGTAATAGTTTGAGGTTGCTAAGATACAAACTTAATTCGTACTGCTCAAATTTTGCCCTGTGAAATTAGAAACCGTCCGGATTCTCGTCGGGAATAGTTAAAAATATATAAAACTACACATCAAACCCCCTTAAAATGGCAAAACCGCGGCGCAGACGCCTGAAAAATGATGAAAATGGGTCAAAAACATTTGGCAGTTAGCAAATTATGGAGTAACTTTGCAACGCTTTTCGAGCGGAAAATGCGTCCTCACGGCTGTAATCACCTAATAATAAAGGGTGTAGAGCCGGCGAGCGGTAGCGCCGCCCGATTGAAAATGCGAAAAAGAGATTAATTAACAGTAATAAAAAAGAAAAGAACTAAAATGCCTACTATTCAGCAATTAGTAAGAAAAGGGCGCGTAGTTTTGAAAGACAAGAGCAAATCGCCGGCGTTGGACAGCTGTCCGCAGCGTCGTGGTGTTTGTGTGCGTGTCTACACAACTACTCCAAAAAAGCCTAACTCGGCAATGCGTAAAGTTGCGCGTGTAAGATTGACAAACGGTAAAGAGGTGAACTCTTACATCCCAGGAGAAGGCCACAACTTGCAGGAACACTCAATCGTGATGGTTCGCGGCGGACGTGTGAAAGACCTTCCAGGTGTGCGTTATCACATCGTACGCGGCACATTGGATACAGCCGGTGTTGCAGGCAGAACACAGCGTCGTTCGAAATACGGAGCGAAGCGTCCTAAGGCAGGTGCAGCCAAGAAGTAATATCTAAACAGCACAAAGAGATAAACAAAACGAGTCGAAAAACGAGTTTTTTGTTTATTGGATTATTCGGCGGAGTAAACACGGCAAGAGAGCCGCGTTGAAGATGCAAAGAGCAACCAAACGAACAAAAACGAATTTATTAGAAAAATGAGAAAGGCAAAACCTAAAAAAAGAATCATCTTGCCGGATCCAAAATTCGGAGACACAAGAGTTACTAAATTTGTGAATCACTTGATGTATGACGGAAAGAAGAACACCGCATACACAATATTCTACAGCGCATTGGAGACTGTGAAGTCGAAATTGCCTAACGAAGAAAAGACAGCGCTCGAAATCTGGAAAGCAGCGCTTGAGAATATTACACCGCAAGTGGAGGTTAAGTCTCGCCGTGTAGGTGGTGCTACCTTCCAGGTTCCTACAGAGATCCGTCCGGATCGCAAGGAGTCAATTTCAATGAAAAATCTAATCATTTTCGCCCGCAAGCGTGGAGGCAAAACGATGAGCGACAAGCTTGCAGCAGAAATCGTTGACGCATTCAACGAGCAGGGTGGCGCATTCAAACGTAAGGAAGACATGCACCGTATGGCTGAGGCCAACCGTGCTTTCGCACATTTTAGATTTTAATTTGAATAAATAAACAACAATGGCTACTAATATAGACGAAAAGTTAAATCTGACGAGAAATATCGGTATCATGGCCCACATCGATGCCGGTAAGACAACAACCTCAGAGCGTATCCTGTTCTACACAGGTCTGACCCACAAGATCGGTGAGGTGCACGATGGCGCAGCAACAATGGACTGGATGGAACAAGAGCAGGAGCGTGGTATCACAATCACATCAGCCGCAACAACAACATTCTGGAACTATGCTGGCAACAAGTATAAAATCAACTTGATTGACACTCCGGGACACGTTGACTTCACAGTAGAGGTTGAGCGTTCGCTCCGCGTGCTCGACGGTGCAGTGGCAACGTTCTGTGCGGTAGGTGGTGTTGAGCCACAGTCAGAGACAGTATGGCGTCAGGCAGACAAATACAATGTGCCTCGTATCGGTTACGTCAACAAGATGGACCGTTCGGGAGCCAACTTCTTTGAGGTAGTGCGTCAGGTGCGTGAAGTGCTCGGTGCAAACCCTGTAGCAATCCAGGTTCCAATCGGTGCAGAGGAGACCTTCAAGGGTGTTGTTGACTTGATCACAATGCAGGCTTACTTCTGGCACGACGAGACAATGGGTGCTGAGTACAGCCGCGAAGAGATTCCAGCGTCGTTGAAAGACGAGTGCGAGTCGATGCGCGACAAGATGCTCGAGACAATCGCCGAGTTTGACGATGACTTCATGACAAAATATTTCGACGATCCTTCGACAATCACAGAAGACGAAATCCGCCGCGTAATCCGCAAGGCTACATTGGCAATGGAGATCGTTCCTATGATCTGCGGTTCTTCATTCAAGAACAAGGGCGTTCAGTGCTTGCTCGACGACGTTTGCGCATTCTTGCCAAGCCCAGAGGATTCTGGCGAAATCGTAGGTAAGAATCCAGACGATCCAGAAAAAGAAGAGCGTCGTCGTCCAATCTTCGAGGACCCGATGTGTGCGTTGGCATTCAAGATTGCAACCGACCCATATGTAGGCCGTCTTTGCTTCTTCCGCGTTTACTCAGGTCAGATCGACGCCGGCAGCTACGTTTACAACACACGTTCACGCAAGAAAGAGCGTATCAGCCGTTTGTTCCAGATGCACTCAAACAAGCAGAACCCGAAAGACGTTATCGGCTGCGGTGATATCGGTGCCGGAGTAGGATTCAAGGATATCCGCACAGGCGACACACTCTGCGACGAGCAGCACCCGATTACACTCGAGGCTATGGAGTTCCCGGATCCAGTGATTGGTATCGCAGTAGAGCCTAAGACTCAGAAAGACCTCGACAAGCTCGGTGTAGGCTTGCAGAAGCTTGCAGAGGAAGACCCGACATTCCGCGTAGAGACAAACGAGGAGACAGGTCAGACAGTGATCAGCGGTATGGGTGAGCTTCACCTCGACATCATCATCGACCGTCTGCGTCGTGAGTTCAAGGTAGAGTGCAACCAGGGCCGTCCACAAGTAACATACAAGGAGTCTATCACCAAGCCGGTTGAGCTTCGCGAAGTGTTCAAGAAGCAGACAGGTGGTCGTGGTAAGTTTGCCGACATCATCGTGCGCGTTGAGCCGGTTGACGAAGGCTTCGAGGGCAACCTTCAGTTTGTTGACGAGGTCAAGGGCGGTAACATTCCTAAGGAATTCATCCCTTCAGTACAGAAAGGTTTCACAACAGCGATGAAGAACGGTGTTCTCGCCGGCTATCCAGTGGAGCAGTTGAAGGTGACTTTGATCGACGGTTCGTTCCACCCAGTGGATTCAGACCAGTTGTCGTTCGAGCTCTGTGCTATCCAGGCGTTCAAGAAAGCGTGTGAGAAGGCAGGCCCGGTTCTCCTTGAGCCAATCATGAAGATCGAGGTTGTGACACCGGAAGAGAGCATGGGTGACGTTATCAGCGACTTGAACAAGCGTCGTGGTCAGGTAGAAGGCATGGAGACCAGCCGCAGCGGTGCCCGCATCGTTAAGGCGAAAGCTCCGTTGGCAGAGATGTTCGGTTACGTAACAGCATTGCGTACAATCACATCAGGCCGTGCAACTTCCACAATGACTTTCAGCCACTATGCAGAGGTTAGCGCATCGATCGCCAAGGGTGTTCTTGAAGAGTGTCAAGGTAGAACAGATTTGTTGAAATAATTATAACTAAATACAATGAGCCAAAAAATCAGAATCAAATTAAAATCTTACGATCACAACTTGGTTGACAAGTCTGCCGAGAAGATTGTAAAGACGGTGAAGGCAACAGGCGCAGTGGTCAGCGGACCAATTCCATTGCCAACTCACAAGAGAATATTCACTGTCAACCGCTCGACTTTCGTAAACAAGAAATCGCGCGAGCAATTCCAACTCTCATCGTTCAAACGCTTGATCGACATCTACAGCTCGACAGCTAAGACAATCGACGCGTTGATGAAGCTTGAGCTTCCAAGCGGTGTAGACGTAGAGATCAAGGCGTAAGTAAGTAACCAAAAAGAATTTGAAACAATTAAAAAATTAGAGAAATGCCAGGATTATTAGGAAAGAAAATCGGAATGACATCCGTATTCAGTGCCGACGGTAAGAACGTACCGTGCACTGTTATCGAAGTAGGTCCTTGTGTTGTTACTCAGGTTAAGACATTGGAGAAAGACGGCTATGAGGCATTGCAGTTGGGCTTCGAGGACAAGAAGGAGAAGCACACAACCAAGCCGGAGCAGGGTCACTTCAAGAAAGCCGGTGTAGCACCAAAGCGCCACTTGGCCGAGTTCAAAGGTTTTGATGAAAGCTACAAATTGGGAGACGAAATAACCGTAGCGATGTTTGACGGCGTTGAGTTTGTCGACGTTATCGGCACATCGAAGGGTAAAGGTTTCCAAGGTGTTGTAAAACGTCACGGCTTCGGCGGTGTAGGACAGACCACTCACGGTCAGCACAACCGTCTCCGTGCTCCGGGTTCAATCGGTGCATGTTCTTACCCAGCCAAGGTGTTCAAGGGAATGCGCATGGCAGGTCAGACAGGCAACGAGCGTGTGACAGTCCAAAATCTTAAGGTGGTAAAAGTAATTCCGGAACACAACGTATTGATGATCAAGGGTTCGATTCCGGGAGCAAAAGGTTCAATCGTTTTAATTGAGAAATAATGGAAGTTGCAGTATATAACATCGAAGGAAAAGATACAGGCCGCAAAGTGACGCTCAACGACAGCGTATTCGCTATCGAGCCAAACGAGCATGCCGTATATTTGGACGTAAAGCAATATCTTGCCAACCAGCGTCAGGGCACTCACAAGTCAAAAGAGAGAAGCGAAGTGTCGGGCTCAACCCGCAAGCTGCACAAGCAGAAGGGTGGCGGCGGCTCGCGTATCGGTGATATCAACTCTCCGGTACTCGTCGGCGGAGGCCGTATTTTCGGTCCGCGTCCACGCACATATGAGTTCAAGCTCAACAAGAAAGTTAAGCAATTGGCCCGCAAGTCAGCGTTGTCAGTAAAGGCTCAGGACAATGCAATCATCGTGGTCGAGGATTTCGCATTCGAGGCTCCGAAAACTAAAGAATTCGTAAAGTTTGCTAAAAATATACAAGTAGCCGATAAAAAGGCAGTTATGGTTTTATCAGACCAAAATAAAAATGTATATTTGTCAGCTCGAAATTTGCCCAATGTGGAAATTGTAACTGCTTCGAGCTTAAACACATACAAAATCATGAACAACCGTTCATTGATTTTGAGCGAGAGCAGCGTTGCGGTGATTAACGAATTTTAAAAGTAAGGAGGAATAAAAAATGGAAATAATGATCAAGCCGATTGTTACTGAGAAGGCGACAGCGACTAGCGAGAAGCTGAACCGCTACACATTTCGCGTATCTCCTTATGCCAACAAGGAGCAAATCAAGAAATTGATTCAGAACATGTATGGCGTTAAAGTTGTGTCGGTCAACACGACCAACTATGACGGCAAAAGAAAGCAGCGCTACACAAAGACAGGCTTGCAACGCGGCAAGACAGCAGCGTTCAAGAAAGCTTATGTCAAGGTAGCAGAAGGTGAAACTATAGATTTTTATAGCAATATTTAATAGAAAATGGCAGTAAGAAAATTGAAGCCCACAACACCGGGGCAAAGACACAAGGTTATTGGTGTATTCGATGAAATCACTGCACGTACACCAGAGAAATCTCTTACAGTCGGAAAAAGATGCACAGGCGGACGCAACGCCGAAGGTCACCGCACGACACGCTATGTCGGCGGCGGCCACAAGCGTAAATTCCGTTTTATCGACTTCAAGAGAACAAAAGACGGTGTGCCAGCGACCGTAAAATCAATAGAGTACGATCCGAACCGTTCGGCTCGCATCGCATTGCTCTATTACGCAGACGGTGCAAAGGCATACATAATTGCACCCAACGGATTGGAAGTTGGCTCTACAGTTATGAGTGGAGAGGACGCCGCACCAGAGGTGGGGAACGCTCTTCCACTGAGCAAAATACCTGTTGGTACTTTAATTCATAACATTGAGCTGCGTCCAGGCCAGGGAGCCTTCATGGTTCGCTCGGCAGGAACATTCGCACAGCTGACCTCACGCGAGGGCGACTACGTAATCATCAAGTTGCCTTCGGGAGAGACTCGCAAGATTTTGGCTACATGCAAAGCAACAGTAGGAGTGGTAGGAAACTCAGACCACGCGTTGGAGCGTTCGGGTAAAGCCGGCCGTTCACGTTGGTTGGGCCGTCGTCCACGCAACCGTGGTGTTGTAATGAACCCGGTTGATCACCCAATGGGTGGTGGTGAAGGACGTGCATCAGGAGGACATCCACGTTCGCGCAAGGGCTTGTACTCTAAAGGTCTCAAGACACGCGCTCCTAAGAAGCATTCTTCAAAGTACATTATCGAGAGAAGAAAGAAGTAACCAGTTAAATCAAAAGAATTATGAGTCGTTCATTAAAGAAAGGTCCATACATCAGCGTGAAGCTCGACAAGAAGGTTGCAGCAATGGAAGCCAGCGGCAAGAAGTCGGTTATCAAGACTTGGTCGCGCGCGTCAATGATTGCACCGGACTTTGTAGGCCACACGTTTGCTGTGCATAATGGAAACAAATTTATCCCGGTTTATGTAACTGAGAACATGGTTGGACACAAGTTGGGCGAGTTCGCCCCGACACGTATCTTCCGTGGACACGCAGGCAACAAGAAGAAATAGTGAGGGATAAGAACTATTTTGAATTAAAAAAGAATTAAATACAATGGGTGTTAGAAAAAGAAACTCAGCTGAAAAAATTAAGGAAGCTCGAAAGACTTTGTATTGCGCAAAGCTGCGCAATGTGCCTTCTTCGCCACGCAAGATGCGCTATGTAGCCGACATGGTACGCGGTATGGAGGTATTCAAAGCTTTGGGAGTACTTAAGTTCTCTAATAAGGAAGCTGCTGCGAAGGTTGAGAAATTGCTTCGTTCGGCAATCGCCAATTGGGAACAGAAAAATGAGCGTAAGGCGGAAAACGGTGAGCTTTATGTCACAACGATTTTCGTTGACTGCGCTCCAATGTTGAAACGTTTGCGTCCGGCTCCACAGGGCCGTGGATACAGAATCCGCAAACGCTCGAACCATGTTACATTGTTCATCGGTACAAAAGAAACTAACGCTAAAAAGGAAGCATAAGAAATGGGACAAAAAGTAAATCCAATAAGCAATCGCTTAGGTATCATCAGAGGTTGGGATTCTAACTGGTATGGTGGAAGAAAATACGGTGATTCTTTGCTTGAGGACTCTAAGCTCCGCAAGTATCTTAATGCTCGCCTGGCTAAAGCAAGTGTATCGCGTATCGTAATTGAAAGAACTTTGAAGCTTATCACCATCACTGTCTGCACATCGCGTCCGGGACTTATCATCGGCAAGGGCGGTCAGGAAGTTGACAAGCTCAAGGAAGAGTTGAAGAAAATCACCGACAAGGATGTACAGATCAACATCTACGAGGTGAAGCGTCCGGAAGTCGACGCTCAGTTGGTGGCGAACAACATCGCCCGCCAGATTGAGGGCAAGATAGCTTACCGCCGCGCTGTCAAGATGGCTGTCGCATCGACGATGCGTGCAGGCGCAGAGGGCATCAAGGTGCAGGTGAGCGGACGTTTGAACGGAGCTGAGATGGCACGTTCGGAGATGTTCAAGGAAGGCCGTACACCGCTTCACACATTGCGCGCCGACATCGACTATGCACTCGTAGAGGCATTGACGAAGGTAGGTATCGTAGGCGTGAAGGTTTGGATCTGCCGTGGCGAAGTCTATGGCAAGCGCGACCTGGCACCTTCGTTTGTCAACACAGACAAGGGCGGCCGCAGCAATGGCCCACGTGGCAAGAAGGGCGGATTCCGCGACAAGAAAAACAATCGTTAATCGACTTGAAATTACAGAACAATGTTACAACCAAAGAAAACAAAATTCAGAAGACAGCAAAAAGGCCGCATGAAGGGTTTGGCTCATCGCGGCAACCAGCTTGCTTTTGGTTCGTTCGGCATAAAGTCACTGGAATCGAAATGGATTACAGGACGTCAGATTGAGGCCGCCCGTGTGGCAGTTACCCGCTACATGCAGCGCCAGGGACAAATTTGGATCCGCATCTTCCCGGACAAGCCAATCACAAAGAAGCCAGCCGAGGTGCGTATGGGTAAAGGTAAAGGTAATCCTGAGGGATTCGTATCGCCAGTTACTCCAGGCCGTATCCTCATCGAGGTTGAGGGCGTAAGCTACGAAATCGCAAAAGAAGCATTGCGCCTTGCAGCACAGAAATTGCCTGTGACTACTAAGTTTATAGTAAGACGAGATTATGACCCAACTCAAAACGTGTAATTAGGAAATGAAGAAGGCAGAATATAAAGAAATGGACACTAAGGATTTGCGTGCCCGTTTGGAAACAGCAGAGAAGGAATACCTTCAGACGAAAGTCAACCACTCAATCTCTCCTTTGGACAATCCTGCAAAGATTACACAGGACCGTCGCATGATTGCCCGAATGAAGACAGAGTTGCGAAAAAGAGAACTTAACGAAAAATAATCCCAAAGGCAATGGAAAAAAGAAATTTAAGAAAAGAACGTGTTGGGGTTGTTTCCAGCAACAAGGGTGACAAGACAATCACCGTGGCTGTAAAGTATAAGGAAAAACATCCAATCTACGGCAAGTTCGTCAACAAGACGAAGAAATATCACGCTCACGACGAGAAGAATGAGTGCAATGTAGGCGATACAGTGCGTTTGGTAGAGACTCGTCCTCTGAGCAAGACAAAGAGATGGAGATTAGTAGAAATCATTGAAAAAGCTAAATAATAATGATACAGACTGAATCACGATTGACTGTAGCGGACAACAGCGGCGCCAAGGAAGCGTTGTGTATCCGCGTATTAGGAGGCACAGGACGCCGATATGCTACCGTAGGCGACGTAATCGTCGTAACTGTAAAGAGCGTCATCCCGTCATCTGACGTGAAGAAAGGTGCTGTGTCAAAGGCTATTGTTGTAAGAACGAAGAAGGAAATCCGCCGTGCAGACGGCAGCTACATCCGCTTCGACGACAATGCGTGTGTGTTATTGAATAATGCCGGTGAAATCCGCGGCAGCCGTATCTTTGGCCCAGTTGCGAGAGAGTTGCGCGCTACTAACATGAAGATTGTTTCATTGGCTCCTGAAGTTCTTTAATCTCGAAAAAAAAAGCAGTAATGAGCAAATTACATATCAAAAAAGGAGATACCGTTTACGTAAACGCTGGCAACGACAAGGGCAAGACCGGCCGTGTGCTCCGCGTTCTCGTTTCGAAGAACAGAGCCGTAGTTGAAGGTCTGAATATGGTATCGAAGAGCGCCAAGCCGAGTGCCAAGCACCCGCAGGGCGGCATCATCAAAATGGAAGCCCCGATCCACGTTTCAAATTTGAATCTTTTGGATCCTAAGAGCGGCAAGCCGACACGTGTGGGCCGTCGCAAGAACGAAGAGGGTAAAACAGTACGTTATTCTAAAAAATCAGGAGAGGAGATTAAATAATGAGCAGCACAACTCTGAAAAAAGACTATACTGAGAGAATTGTACCGGCTCTTGAGAAGGAGTTCAAATACACTTCAGTGATGCAGGTGCCTCGCCTTACTAAGATTGTCATCAACCAGGGTCTTGGTGCGGCAACGCAGGACAAGAAGGTGATTGAGACAGCGATCAACGAGCTTACAGCGATTACAGGCCAGAAGGCTGTTCCTACTTTGTCGAAGAAGGACATCGCGAGCTTCAAGGTGCGTAAGAAAATGCCTATCGGTGTCCGCGTGACATTGCGCCGCGAGCGCATGTACGAGTTCTTGGAGCGTCTTGTACGCATCGCACTTCCTCGTATCCGTGACTTCAAGGGAATCGAGAGCAAGCTCGACGGCCGTGGCAACTATACGCTCGGCATCACAGAGCAGATTATCTTCCCGGAGATCAACATCGACACAATCTCAAAGCTTGTAGGTATGAACATCACATTCGTGACTACCGCCAAGACCGATGAGGAAGGTTTCGCATTGTTGAAAGAATTTGGTTTACCATTTAAACGCTAAAAACAGATATGGCAAAAGAATCAATGAAAGCGCGCGAGGTTAAGCGTGCGAAACTCGTAGCCAAATATGCAGCAAAGCGTGCGGCGTTGAAGAAGATTGTAAACACCGGCGAACCAGCCGAGGCTTTTGAGGCAGCTCAAAAGCTTCAGGCTTTGCCAAAGAACTCCAACCCGATCCGTATGCACAACCGTTGCAGCCTGACAGGACGTCCAAAGGGCTATATCCGTCAGTTCGGCATTTCGAGAATCCAGTTCCGTGAGATGGCGTCTGCAGGATTGATCCCGGGCGTTAAGAAAGCAAGCTGGTAAACGAGTAAAAACAGAAAGAGTATTAAATATTGTCCGGAAACTCCGGATCAATTTAAACCAAAATAATATGACTGATCCAATAGCAGATTATTTGACAAGATTGAGGAATGCAATCAAGGCACAGCACAGAGTTGTAGAGGTGCCTGCCTCAAACTTGAAGAAAGAGATCACAAAGATTCTCTTCGAGAAGGGCTATATCTTGAACTACAAGTTTGTAGAGGGAGAGGTAGCCGGTGGTACTATCAAGATAGCCTTGAAGTATGATCCAGTAGACAAGGTAAACGCCATCAAGTGCTTGAAGCGCGTCAGCCGTCCTGGTCTTCGTCAGTATACAGGCTACAAAGATATGCCGAGAGTGTTGAACGGACTTGGAATCGCAATCATCTCTACGTCGAAAGGCATCATGACCAACAAGGAAGCCTTGGCGCAGAAAGTGGGTGGCGAAGTTCTATGTTATATCTATTAATAAGGAGGAATTGCAATGTCAAGAATAGGTAAAGCTCCGGTAGTGCTCCCAGCAGGAGTGACTGCAAAGGTAGAGAATAATGTAGTGACAGTTAAGGGTCCTAAGGGCGAGTTGCGCCAGGAGTTCCACTCAGACCTTACTGTAAAGGTAGAAGAGAATCATATTGTAGTTACCCGTCCGAGCGACGACATCGAGCACCGTTCACACCACGGTCTTGTACGCGCGTTGATCCACAACATGGTTGTCGGAGTATCGGAAGGCTACAAGAAGGAAATGGAGTTGGTAGGTGTAGGTTACCGTGCGGCAGCGCAGGGTCAGGTGCTTGAGCTTTCGCTTGGCTACTCACACGCCATCTATTTCAAGCTTCCGGCAGAGATCAAGGTCGATGCCAAGACAGAGAGAAACAAGAATCCGTTGATTACTCTTGAGTCGTGCGACAAGCAGCTTCTTGGCCAGGTATGCGCCAAGATCCGCAGCCTCCGCAAGCCTGAGCCTTACAAGGGTAAGGGTATCAAGTTCGTTGGTGAGATCATCCGTCGCAAGTCGGGTAAATCGGCAAGTGCTAAATAATAAAGGAAGACGATTATGGTAACGAAACAGGAAAGAAGAAATAAAATCAAGACACGCATCCGTGGCAAAGTTTCGGGCACAGCCGAGCGTCCTCGTATGACAGTGTTCAGAAGCAACAAGCAGATTTATGTACAGCTTGTAGACGACAGCGAAGGCAAGACACTTGCCAGCGCATCGTCGAAGGGAATCGAGGAAGGAACTAAGACCGAGGTGGCAGCAAAGGTAGGCCAGGCAATCGCTGAGAAGGCATTGGCAGCCGGCATCACTGAGGTTGTATTCGACCGCAACGGTTATTTGTTCCATGGTAGAGTTAAATCATTGGCTGACGCTGCACGCAACGGAGGACTTAAATTTTAAAGAACATGGCAAAGAGAAACAACAGAGTAAAATCAACGAACGATATCGAATTGAAGGACCGTCTGGTTGCCATCAACCGTGTCACTAAGGTGACAAAGGGTGGACGTGCATTCAGCTTCTCTGCAATTGTAGTTGTCGGCAACGAGAACGGCATTGTAGGTTGGGGTCTTGGTAAGGCGAACGAGGTGACAGCCGCCATCGCCAAAGGCGTGGAGGCAGCAAAGAAGAACCTTATCCGCGTACCGGTTCACAAAGGCACAATTCCACACGAGCAGGCAGCCAAATTCGGAGGCTCGCGCGTAATCCTTAAGCCGGCATCTCAGGGTACCGGTGTGAAGGCCGGTGGTGCAATGCGTGCCGTATTGGAGAGTGTAGGCATCACAGACGTGCTTTGCAAGTCAAAGGGCAGCTCTAACCCACACAACTTGGTTAAGGCAACTTTCGGCGCACTCGACGAGATGCGCAGCCCGATGACAGTGGCTCAAAACCGTGGAGTGTCGTTGGATGTAGTGTTTAATGGTTAAAAAATGAATGTTCATGGCAACTATTAAGATTAAGCAAACAAAGAGCAGAATCAACTGCCCTGCTGTGCAAAAGAGAACACTCGACGCACTTGGATTGAGAAAAATGAATCAAGAGGTTGAGAAGGAAGCGACTCCTCAAATCTTGGGTATGGTTAAACGAGTTCGTCACCTTGTAGAAGTAACGAACGCTTAAACACAATAAAAGACTATGGATTTAAGTAATTTGCAACCGGCTGTGGGCTCGACATCTTCACGCAGAAGAATCGGCCGTGGACCGGGTTCAGGAATGGGTGGTACTTCTACACGTGGACACAAGGGTGCCAAGCAGCGTTCGGGCTACTCTCGCAAGATTGGTTTCGAGGGCGGTCAGATGCCGTTGCAGCGCCGTGTGCCTAAATTCGGATTCAAGAATATTAACCGTGTAGAGTACAAGGCAATCAACGTAGACGTGCTTGAGAAGTTGGCGGCAGCCAAGAATCTTACGAAAGTAACGGTTGACGATTTGGTGGCAGCAGGATTCATCAATGGCAAGCAGAAGGTGAAAATCCTGGGCAACGGAGCGTTGACAGTGAAATTGGAAGTTGTGGCTCACGCATTCTCTAAGAAGGCGGAAGAGTTGATTGTAGCCGCTGGTGGCTCTATCGAAAAATTGTAAAAGATGAGATTAGTTGATACCATAAAAAATATTTGGAAGATAGAAGATTTGCGCAAGCGTCTTGTCGTGACTTTTCTATTGATATTGGTATACCGGGTGGGCTGCTATGTAGTCCTTCCGGGTATCGATCCGAATCAGCTGGCTGCGATGAAGAGTTTCACCAGCGGTGGCTTGATGCAGCTGCTCGACATGTTCTCGGGCGGCGCGTTCAGCCAGGCATCGATATTCGCTTTGGGTATCATGCCTTATATCACGGCGTCGATCGTGATACAACTGTTGGGCATGGTTCTTCCTCAGTTCCAGAAGTTGCAGCGTGAGGGCGAGAGCGGACACATGAAGATCAATCAGTACACCCGTTATCTTACGGTGCTGATTCTCCTTCTTCAGGCTCCTGCTTATCTGTTCAACCTTGAATATCAGGTTAACTCCGCAGCTCACGGCACGATGGCCTTGACATGGCTTGACAAGACCTATATGACTGTGATTCTGGCGGCCGGCAGTATGTTTATCATGTGGCTCGGCGAGCGCATCACAGACAAGGGTGTTGGCAATGGTATATCGTTTATCATCCTTATCGGTATCATCGCGCGTCTGCCGGGGGCATTCATCGAGGAGTTCATGGGCCGCATCTCGTCGGCACAGGGCGGCTTGGTGATGCTTGTAATCGAAATCGTGCTTTTGTTTGCAGTGATTCTCGGCGCAGTCCTTTTGGTGCAGGGCACACGCAAGGTGCCAGTGCAGTATGCGAAGAGAATTGTCGGCAACAAGCAGTATGGCGGTGCGCGCCAGTATATCCCATTGAAGGTTAACGCAGCGGGTGTGATGCCTATCATTTTCGCACAGGCAATCATGTTTATCCCGTTGACATTGGCAGGCTTCGGCTCGCGTGGCGAGGCAAGCTCGATTGTCAAGGCATTGACCAACATGGAGGGTTTCTGGTATAATTTCATTTACTTCTTGATGATTGTGGCGTTTACATATTTCTACACGGCGATTACCGTGCGTCCGACACAGATGTCGGAGGATATGAAGCGCAACAACGGATTTATTCCGGGAGTGAAGCCGGGCAAGAAAACGGCCGACTATCTCGACTCTATCATGTCGAGAATCACCCTTCCGGGATCAATCTTCTTGGGTATTGTTGCGATCATGCCGGCGTTCGCAAGAATCTGCGGCGTGACACACAGTTTTGCACAGTTCTTTGGAGGAACATCGTTGCTGATTATGGTGGGTGTCGTTCTCGACACGCTTCAGCAGATTGAAAGTCATCTGTTGATGCACCATTATGACGGACTGATGAAATCCGGAAAATTAAAAGGCCGTACCACAGGTTCGGGTTATTAATTTGGGTCCAGGATGATTTATCTGAAGACAGATGAAGAAATAGAGTTGATGCGTGTGAGTAATCTTCTCGTGGGGAAGACGCTCGGCGAATTGTCGAAGTGGATTGCTCCGGGGATTACCACGCTGAAACTTGACAAGATAGCGGAAGAGTTCATTAGAGACAATGGAGGCGTTCCGGGATTTCTCGGGTATGCGGGCTATCCCAACACACTTTGTGTTTCGGTCAACGAGACGATTGTGCATGGGATTCCGTCGAGCGCCACGTTGCGGGAGGGCGACATAGTGTCGATTGACTGCGGAGCCGTCGTTGACGGCTACAATGGCGACTCGGCATATACATTTGCAGTCGGCGAGGTGGAACCGCGTGTGCGGGAGCTGCTGACGACTACGAAGGAAGCTCTTTACCTCGGCATCGCTCAGGCGGTGGAAGGCAACCGCATCGGGCATATCGGCAATGCCGTGCAGGAGCACTGTGAGACGCGTGGTTTCTCGGTGGTGCGCGAGATGACCGGGCATGGAATCGGGCGCAAGCTCCATGAGGAGCCTGCAGTGCCCAACTATGGCCGCCGCGGCGTCGGACCGTTGATCAAGGAAGGGATGTGCATAGCCATCGAGCCAATGATCAATATGGGCAGCCGCAACATTGTGATAGAACGTGACGGCTGGACTTGCCGCACCAAGGATCGCAAGCCGTCGGCTCATTTCGAGCATACGGTGGCAATCAGAGGAGGCAAGGCCGAAATCCTTTCTTCATTTGAATTTATTGAGGGTGAGAATCAGCAGTAACAACAACGGATAAACCAAGGAAAATAAGAAATATGTCAAAACAAGCAGCAATAGAGCAAGACGGAGTTATCGTGGAGGCGTTGTCCAACGCAATGTTCAAGGTAGAACTTGAGAACGGCCATCAGATAACCGCCCACATCTCCGGAAAAATGCGTATGCATTACATCAAGATCCTTCCGGGAGACAAAGTCAGGGTAGAGATGTCGCCCTATGACCTTTCGAAGGGAAGAATTGCTTTTAGATACAAATAAAAAAAGAAATACAATGAAAGTTAGAGCATCAGTAAAGAAGCGCACGGCTGACAGCAAAATTGTCAGAAGAAAAGGTCGCGTGTACGTAATCAACAAGAAAAATCCAAAATTAAAACAACGTCAAGGATAATTTTATTATTTTTGCAAAAAAAATATAATAGTATATGGCAGTACGTATTGTAGGTGTAGACTTGCCCCAAAATAAGAGAGGAGAAATAGCCCTTACATATATCTTCGGCATCGGCCGCAGCTCAGCCAACAAGATTTTGGCAGCAGCTGGCGTTGACAAGGATATCAAGGTGCAGGATTGGACCGACGCTCAGGCAGCAGCCGTGCGTGAGGCTATCGGAGCAGGCTACAAAGTAGAAGGTGATCTCCGCAGTGAGATTCAGTTGAACATCAAGCGTTTGATGGATATCGGTTGCTATCGTGGCATCCGTCACCGTAACGGTCTTCCAGTGCGTGGACAGAGCACAAAGAACAATGCCCGCACACGCAAGGGACGCAAGAAGACAGTCGCTAACAAGAAAAAAGCTACTAAATAAAATTAAAGTATGGCAAAAAAAACAGTCGCAGCAAAGAAGAGAAATGTTAAGATCGACGGAGTCGGTCAGTTGCATGTACACTCATCTTTCAACAACATCATTGTGTGCTTAGCAAACAGTGAGGGACAAGTAATCTCATGGTCGAGCGCCGGCAAGATGGGATTCAGAGGATCGAAAAAGAACACACCGTATGCAGCCCAGATGGCAGCACAGGATTGCGCTAAGGTTGCTTACGATCTTGGATTGCGCAAGGTTAAGGCCTACGTGAAGGGACCGGGTAACGGACGTGAGTCGGCTATCCGTACGGTACACGGAGCAGGAATCGAGGTGACAGAGATCATCGATGTTACACCGCTTCCACACAATGGATGCCGTCCTCCAAAAAGAAGAAGAGTATAATCTCTGAATAAACAAAACTAAGGATCCAGCCGATGTGAAATAGATTGCACCAACAACCACCTCTCTGCAATCGCGGCTGCACTAAGCGGATTCGATAAAAACTTTAATTTTTAAAAGAATAAAAAATGGCAAGATATACCGGACCAAAAAGTAAAATTGCAAGAAAATTCGGCGAACCCATTTTCGGTGAGGACAAAGTTCTCTCAAAGAAGAACTATGCTCCTGGTCAGCACGGTGCCAACAAGAGAAGAAAAACTTCAGAGTATGGCAAGCAGTTGCTCGAAAAACAGAAAGCCAAATATACTTACGGTGTTTTGGAAAAACAATTCCGTAACTTGTTCGCCAAAGCAGAGCGTACCAAGGGTATTACGGGTGAGGTATTGCTGCAGTTGCTCGAGGCACGCCTCGACAATGTAGTTTACCGTTTGGGCATCGCTCCGACACGTGCGGCAGCGCGCCAGTTGGTTTCTCACCGTCACATCACAGTGAACGGCTCAGTGCTCAATATCCCTTCTTACAGCGTAAAGGCAGGCGACGTTGTTGCAGTGCGTGAGAAATCAAAGTCATTGGAGAACATCGCTGACGCGTTGGCAGGCTTCAACCACAGCAAATACCCATGGCTTGAGTGGGATGAGAGCATCAAGGGAGGCAAATTGCTTCACTTGCCACAGCGTGAAGACATTCCGGAGAACATTAGAGAACAGGCTATCGTCGAGTTGTATTCTAAACAGTAAAATTGTAAATATCCATGGCTATTTTAGCATTTCAGAAACCTGATAAAGTATTAATGCTCGAGGCAGACAACCGTTTCGGAAAGTTTGAGTTCCGTCCGTTGGAGCCGGGTTACGGAGTAACCGTCGGCAATGCCTTGCGAAGAATATTGCTTTCTTCGCTCGAGGGTTATGCTATCTCGTCTATCCGTATAGACGGAGTGAAACACGAGTTTGCAACTATTCCTGGTGTTATAGAGGATGTTACCAACATCATCTTGAACCTCAAGAAAGTTCGCTTCAAACACCTCGTGGAGACAGATGAGCCGACCGCGGGCAAAATCAACGTATCGGGCAAAGAAGTCTTGACAGCCGGTGATTTGGGCAAGGAGCTGAGCGGGTTTGAGGTGTTGAACCCTGACTTGGTGATTTGCCATTTAGATCCAACTGTGGCTTCGTTCACGATGGACTTTACAATCAATAAGGGTCGCGGCTATGTACCAGCCGACGAGAATGTCCAACCGACAGACGCTGTCGACGTGATAGCCATCGACTCTATCTATACTCCGATTGTCAACGTGAAGTATGCGGTAGAGAACTATCGTGTAGAGCAAAAGACTGACTACGAGAAATTGGTTCTTGAGATTTCTACTGACGGATCTATCCATCCGAAGGAGGCATTGAAAGAGGCAGCCAAGATTCTGATCCATCACTTTATGCTGTTCTCTGACGAGAAAATCGCGTTGGAGACAACAGAGACTGACGGCAATGAGGAATTCGACGAGGAGGTGCTCCACATGCGCCAGCTCTTGAAGTCCAAACTTACCGATATGGATCTTTCTGTCCGTGCGCTCAACTGCTTGAAGAGCGCGGAGGTGGAGACTCTCGGCGAACTCGTTCAGTTCAACAAGACAGATTTGTTGAAATTCCGCAACTTCGGTAAGAAGTCGCTTACGGAACTTGACGAACTGTTGGCAAGCTTGAACCTTTCGTTTGGAATGGATATTTCAAAGTATAAATTAGATAAAGAATAATTACAATGAGACATAATAAGAAAATCAACCACTTAAGCCGTAAGAAAGCGCACTTGGACGCAACATTGGCGAATATGACCATTTCGCTGATCATGCACAAGCGCATTTTCACCACTTTGGCCAAGGCTAAGGCTTTGCGCATCTATGCAGAGCCTATCATCAACCGCGCTAAGGACGACACTACGAACTCTCGCCGTGTTGTGTTCAGCTACTTGCAGAACAAGAATGCAGTGACTGAGCTGTTCCAGGAAATCGCTAAGAAAATTGCAGACCGTCCAGGTGGCTACACTCGTATCATCAAGACTGGCAACCGCCTTGGTGACAACGCTAAGACTTGCTTTATCGAACTCGTTGACTACAATGAGAACATGCTTAAAACAGCAGGCAAGAAGAAAACTACCCGTACACGCCGCTCTCGCAAGGCTGCCGCTGAGGCTCCTGCTGCTGAGGCACCTGCAACTGAAGCTCCTGCTACAGAAGAAAAGGCTGCAGAATAATCGAGTATTTTCAGATACTATTATAGGGCGAGACAACACGCAAAGTGTTGTCTCGTTTTTTTTTTTGTAGCCATCCGGAATCGGCCGCCCGCCGTCAACGGTCAGTTTGCAGCCAAAGAAACTCCGTGACGAAATGTGCCTCTCTGGATGTCTCTACAACCGCCGAAGGACGGTTGTATAAATAATTTGCAAGGTGATTGCGGTTGTCTTATTGGATTTGCGAACCGACCATGAGTTGACATCTACAACCGCTCTTCGGCGGTAGATGTGTGTGCGTTGGCGTCACGGGGTAGGCGAGCCAACCCCGTGCTAACGTATGAAACCGCTCTTCGGCGGTTTTTCGCATGGTGGTGCGCAATCCGATGACGAATGCAACCGCCGAAGGACGGTTGTATAATCGTAGCCCCAGGTTGGCTTGCCTACCTGGGGTCAGTTGAAGGAGAAAGAATCTACCGCCGAAGAGCGGTTGTATAAATAATTTGCAAGGTGATTGCGGTTGTGAGGGAGTCAATGGATTTGCAAACTGGCCATGAGTCGACATCTACAACCGCTCTTCGGCGGTAGATGTGCGTGTGTTGGCGTCACGGGGTAGGCAAGCCAACCCCGTGCTAACGTATGAAACCGCTCTTCGGCGGTTTTTCGAATGGCAAAGTGCGTTGTTTATGGGGAAGTGGCGTACCTCCGGCACGCAGTTGAGAGGGAGATGCGCTGAGTCCCGGCACGCTGCCGCTTCGCTCCGCGTACCGGGTTACGTGAGGGTGTCGTCGCTCCGCGCTGAGATGTGCCTCTCCGGATGCCTCTACAACCGCTCTTCGGCGGTTTCCCTCGGCGTCACTTGCGAAGCTTTTGCCAGAACAAAAAAGCTGCCCGATTCTCTAATCGCAGCAGCCCAATGTACAAATTATTCATTGGTGCTTCCATGGCATTTCAAACTAAAGGACAAACAAATAGAAACGCTGTAAACATTGATGTTTACAGTCACAAAATTAGGGAATAAATCATAATTTGCAAATAAAGAATGTCGAATTTGTAAGTTTAATCTACGAAACGGCGAGTTTTGCCGTTGAGTCATGAATCTGTCTGTGTGTTGATATTTTTTGGTAAAAACAGGCGGTAGAAAATGTGTCTTATTGCGGGAAAATTCGTATATTTGTACGTTTAAAGGCTAATTGAAAAGAGAATGACTGAAAACAAAGAAAACTATAGTGCCAGCAATATCCAAGTGCTTGAGGGTCTGGAGGCTGTGCGCAAACGTCCGGCCATGTATATTGGCGATACGGGACCAAAAGGACTGCATCATTTGGTTTATGAGGTTGTTGACAACTCCATCGACGAGGCTCTTGCAGGGTATGCCACTCATATAGAGGTGGTCATTGGCGAGGACAACTCTATTACGGTTGTCGACAACGGTCGTGGTATCCCAGTCGACAAGCATGAGAAGCTGCACAAGTCGGCACTCGAGGTTGTTCTGACGGTGCTTCATGCCGGAGGTAAGTTTGATAAAGGCTCGTATAAGGTTTCCGGCGGTCTGCACGGAGTCGGCGTTTCGTGTGTCAACGCGTTGTCGTCATATCTGCGTGCCGAAGTGCGCCGCAACGGGCATGTCTATATGCAGGAATACGCTTACGGACATCCGAAGGCCCCGGTTGCGATAGTGGGCGACACGGAAGAGACGGGAACGAAGGTGCTTTTCAAGCCAGACCCAAGCATATTCCAGGAAACGACAGTATATAATTATGACACACTCGCCAACCGTCTGCGCGACCTTGCGTTCCTTAACCAAGGCATTCATCTGACGCTTACTGATATGCGTGAGAAAGACGAGAATGGCAATCCAAAGAGCGAGGTGTTCTACTCAACGGAGGGCTTGAAGGAGTTTGTCCGCTATATCGACCAGTCGAAGGAGCATCTTATCGACGACATCATTTATATCAACACCGAGCGCCAGGGCATCCCTGTGGAGGTGGCGTTTACTTACAATACAGCGTTCAACGAGAATATATATTCGTTTGTCAACAATATCGACACCATCGAGGGCGGTACGCACCTTACGGGTTTCCGCCGCGGATTGACGTCGACGTTGAAGAAATATGCCGACGACTCCAAGATTCTTGAGAAGGAGAAGGTGACAGTCGATCCTGCCGACTTCCGAGAGGGGTTGACAGCGGTTATTTCGGTAAAAGTGCTGGAGCCGCAGTTCGAGGGTCAGACAAAGACAAAACTCGGCAACAACGAGGTTATCGGAGCCGTTCAGACGGCAGTCAGCGAGGCGTTGGGCATATATCTTGAGGAGCATCCGAAGCAAGCCCGCACCATCGTGGAGAAGGTGGCGCTTGCAGCCCGTGCGCGTCAGGCAGCCTACAAGGCCCGTGTGAGCATCCAGCGCAAGTCGCCTCTTGGCGGTGGCGGATTGCCTGGCAAATTGGCCGACTGTGAGTCGAACACGGCAGAGGATTGCGAATTGTTTATCGTCGAGGGAGACTCTGCAGGCGGTTCGGCAAAGATGGGCCGTGACCGTGTGCATCAAGCCATCCTTCCGCTGCGCGGTAAGATTCTTAACGTTGAAAAGGCGATGGAGCATAAGATTTTCGACAATCAGGAAATCACCAACATTTTCCGTGCGCTTGGCGTGACCATCGGAACAGAAGACGATCCGAAGGCACCAAACATCAGCAAGTTGCGCTATCATAAGATTATCATCATGACCGATGCCGATGTCGACGGCGCGCACATTGCCACGTTGTTGATGACGCTGTTCTTCCGCCGTATGCGTCCGATTATCGAAAATGGTTATCTCTATCTTGCCACACCGCCGTTGTATAAGTGCACAAAGGGCAAGACCGAGCGTTATTGCTGGACCGATGACCAGTTGCGCAGCTTCATTCAGGAGTTTGGCCGCGGCGATGAGAAATCGGTGAATGTGCAGCGTTACAAAGGTCTTGGTGAGATGATGGCAGAGCAGCTTTGGGAAACGACAATGGATCCTGAAAACCGTTGGCTCAAGCAGGTAAACATCAGCGATGCCGCTGCCTGCGACCGTATATTCTCGATGCTTATGGGTGAGGACGTGGCTCCGCGCCGTGAGTTTATCGAAAAGAATGCCACTTACGCCAATATCGACGCATAGCGTTGTCAAGGCTATATATAAACAAGAAATCAGCGCCGCGGAGACTGTCCGCGGCGCTGATTTCTTGTTTGTCTGTGGTTAAAGCGCGATGGTGTCGAGGTCGTCGGGCACGACGATGTGTCCGCTGAAATTCAGCGCAGCCTCGGCAGCGTAAGCCTTTTGTCTCGACGGCAGCGAGTCGTCTTCAGTGTGGTATATGATCAGGTTGCGCGCATGCAGCGTCGCGGCGGTTTTTCCGGCGTCGAGCGCTGTGCTGTGGTGCTTTTCGTAGGGTTTATACCTTTCCGCCTCGCTGTGCAGGCAGAAAGCCTCTGTAAGCAGCCAGTCGGCGTTTTGTGCCACGTCGCGGTTTGCATCGTTCAGCGGCTCGTCACCGAGACACACCACGGTTTTCCCTTCCGGCGTCACCGCACGGAATCCGTATTGCTCCTCTTTAGTGGAGTGGAGGCTGAAAAACGTTATGTCCATACCGGCAATTTTCCGCTGGCAACCATCGGTCAGCACGTCGATAACGATGCGTTCCTGAAATATGTCGAAGTCTTTTTTAGAGAACGTCAGCCGGCATATCTCCGTCAGCACGTTGATTACGCGTTTGTGCCCGAAGATGTGCAGCGCGCCGTCGTAAGCCTGTTTCTTTACCGCGTTGACCACAGCGCGTGCCACCCATACGGCACCAATAACGTGGTCGGTGTGTGCATGAGTCAGAAACAGGTGGCCGACGTCGGCAATCGCCACGCCCGCCTTTTCAAGTTGTGTCAGGATGCCGTTTCCGCCACCGGCATCGACCATCAGTCGCGACACGCCGCAGTCGATGATGAAGCACGTGTTGTAGCATCGCGTCACGAAGGCGCTTCCCGTGCCGAGTATGGTTATTCTCTCTGCCATCAGGTTGTTATTTCTTCTGTTTGCAGCAGTGCTTTTTCACTTTGCAGCAAGTGGTGTCGGCTTGCATTCGCGTCTTGCGGCAGGTGGTGTCGGCTTGCATGCGCGTCTTGCGGCAGGTGGTGTCGGCTTGCACACATGTTTTTTTGCAGGCAGTGTCGGTCAGCTCTCTCGCTTTGCAGCAAGTTTTTTGTGAGCGTTGGCAGCACAATTCTGTTTTCTGCTTGCAGCAAGATTTCTGTTTTCCGCATTTCTGTTGCGCGGCGATTATTCCCGCGCCCGCCAATACTATGGCGGCAATGATTACAAATTTTTTCATAACAGTCTATTTTAATTTTGTCGGTTTGGCAAGTTCAATCACTTCGAGATCCTTTATCGTTCCGCAGTCCACATACAGGCGAATCAGTGTGCGCACCGCCTGCCAGCCGTAGACTCCCGCAGCTCCCGGGTTGATGTGCAGCAGCCCGAGTTGGCGGTCGTAGATCACTTTAAGAATATGGCTGTGTCCGTCAACGAAGATTTGCGGACGCTTCACCTCGAGTTTGAATTTCACCCCAGGCGCGTATTTTCCGGGATATCCGCCGATGTGGGTCATCGCCACGCGCACTCCGTCGGTTTCCCAGTCGCGCCAAGTGCCGAGAGTGCGTCGCATCGGTTGCCCGTCGATGTTTCCAGCCACAGCCCTCACCGGAGCGATGGCGTTCAGACGCTCGATCACCTCGTCGGTTCCTATGTCGCCGGCATGCCAAATTTCGTCGCATCCTGCGAAATGCGTAGCGTAGCGGTCGTCCCAATATCCGTGGGTGTCGGAAAGTATGCCAATTTTCTTCATTACTCAAAAATACAATAAAAAATGGAGAAAAATATGTTTTTAAACACTATTATAGAAAATGAAATAAAAAGTTTACATCTTTTTATTTAAAAAGTCTTGCACGTATCAAAATCAAGTGTTATATTTGAGGTGTGAAAGGAAAAGTCAAGGCGACTTTTCAGTTCTCCCAATCTTGATTCTTTGGATCAGGTGCCGTGGAAATAAGAATTTATTACCTGAAGAAAAACCGCTTTTTTCGAAATATATATGTTTTTATAGATTGTAGATTTATAGATGGCCACTGTTGTGAAACAACGGCCATTTTTTTATGCCTTGTCGTAAGTGCTGGCATAAAAATAACACAACCGGATTTCTTCCCAGAGACCCGGCTGCGTATAAGCTATGCTTCCATAGCTTCCCAAACAAATATATTTTCGATGTATTTTCTGGGACAAAGATAATACTTTTATTTAGTATTCAGTTGTAAAAAAAGTGCTTTTAGATTTAATTTACAAATTTACACATCTGTATAGATGTCTTAGTTCGCTGATTAATAACTGATAATGGTGTGAAAATAAAGTCTGTGCTAAAAAACGATGATATAGGCTAAATGTTAAACATTTTAGTATATTATCATTTCACAACAACTTTTTTCCCATTAACGATATAAAAACCGGCAGGGAGTGCGATAGTCGTTTCATCAGTCACAATTCGTTTCGCCACGATTTGTCCGGCAACGTTGTAGACGGCAACAGAGGTTGGAGATGCAACGCTTATCTTTACGGCTCCGCTGACAGCCCAAATGCGTGCATCGTCGGCAGTTTCGGTTGTAGAAATGCCACCAAAAACGTCTTTGAGGTTGATTGACATCACCGTTGCGGTGAAATCCTTCTGGTTTGTATAGTCATACACGTTTCCGAGCACGTTGATGCCCTTTCCTTTGGCGCGTACACCGGCGAGTAGAGAGCTGTTGACAAACTTGGCGTAGAAAGTGGTCGGATATCCCGCGCTTGCAGGCTCGTTGGTTGTTGCGATTACGTTTTCGTTGGCATTCTCACCGTCGAATTCAAACAACGAAGAGCCCTGCTTGTCGGCGTTGGCGATGTTGTATCCGAAAGCATAGATTTTGTTGCCTTTGATGGTTGCGCTGTAGAGGCCAGAGATGCCCTCGCTTACGCACACACCTTTTGACAGCGCACCGTCGGCAATGCTGAAGCCAATCACCATGCCCTCAAGCTTTGTGCCCGACGACATTGTGACAGCATCTGTCGCACCGGCAGCGGTATATCCACCTTTCACAAGACCGGAAACCAATACAAAACCCTCGCTCACGTCGATACCTTTTACTTGCGAAGTGTGCTTGCCGTCGGAAGCGGCTACAGAGTTTGCGATGCTTGCCCAGACAGGGACAAGGTCGGTTGAGAACGCGGCGGCAAACACATCGTCGAATGTGGTCGGGGCAAGCGTGATGTCGGCAAAAGCGATAGTGTTGCCTTCCGCTTTCGCTTTCACGCGTCCGGCAACAAAGATTTTACCGTCGGCAAAAGTCACAGCGTCGATATAGTCCTCAGCGTCGGTGCCGGAGATGTCGAAACTCTTCACGAAGTTTCCGGCATTGTCAAGTTTCACGAGATATAGCGACTTGGCAGAGCGTGCAGCCACGGCGTTTTCTCCAAAAGAGAGCGTTTTTGCGTGCTGTCCGCCGATATAGATGTTGTCGGCGTTGTCGACAGCGATTTTCGCAGTCAAAGAGCTTGCATCGTCGGCAGCGAAATGCTTGAACCAGTCGAGGTGGCCGTCGGCAGAAATTTTAAGCACGACAATGTCGAAGACCGCGCTTCCGGCAAAAGCCTTTTCTATGGTCGTTGTGTGGTTGTCGGCGTCAACGATGTCAAGAATTGAGTTGGCAGGAATGTCGGTGGCTTCTTTTGCGTTGAATGCAGTGAAACTTGTCACGGCAGCCACGACCACACCGCCGTCAGAAGTGGTGGCGGCAGAAGCGTTTGCCACGCGACCCTGTTTTGAATAAACGTGCCAAGCGGCTGTTCCGTCGGCGTTCACTTTGGTAAGAAGTAGGTTGTCGTTGCCCGAAGTAGCTTTGTTGGGCGCGCCGAACGCCACCTTCTCCTGGCTGCCGAAGTTGACGAAATTCAGCGAGTTGTCGTTGCCTTTCGACACGAATTTCGACACGAGGAAAGTGTTGTTGTCACTTGCCGCCACGGCTTCAGGCGTGCTGATTCCGTTGTTTGCGTTGATTGGAGTCACCCAGTTTGCAGTTGCTGTGAATCCCTGTGCGCCTGCAGACATAGCCGAGGCTGCGAGAATCATTGAAAAAAGTAAGTTTTTGTTCATATAAATAATTTTTTAATGTTAGAAAACGAGTCCAATGGTCGCCGCGTAATTTGAGGCGTTGACCGAGCCGGCATATCGGAAGCCGGTCCATGCCAGGCGGCAGAAGATGCCGAAGCGATGGTTTGCCGCGAAGTCGGCTTGCGCGGCGGCGTGGTATGTGCAGTCGTTGTTTGCCATCAGCAGGTATTGCCGTTCGGCAGATACGTTGAGCGCCGACGTTTCGGTTTCCGGCATTGTCAGTTTTGAAGACGTGCGGATGCGTGTGGATGCTCCGGCTTTTGCCGACAGCACACACCGATTGGCGTGCCAAGCCACTGCCGCGTCGGCGCCGGCGATGGCGGCATTGCCTTCCATCAGACGTTCCGGCTCGGTATACCGCCATCGGTCGGAAGCATATCCTCCAGTGGCACGTGCTTGTATGCGCACATTGCCGAGAGTATGCTCGTAGGCAAAGCGCAGCGAGCCCTCGGTGGTCGACCTGCGGAACATCGTTAGCGAAGCGATTTCCGGATATATGTTGTTTTCCGCCTCGCCAAAGATATTTTCATTTCCGTCGCGTTGTGTGCGGGTGATTTCAGCCTCCACGGCAAACGTATTTGTCGCGGCAAAACGTGTCAGGATGTGGGCGGCGGCATTGAAGCGGTGCTCGGCGACCGACGCCATCGGGAGTTCGTTGAGCGACGATATGATTTTGTCGAATCCGAAATAATCGAAAGCCACGTGTATGCCGGCATCGGTGATTTTTCCTAAAGCCGAAGCCGCGTCGGCTTGGATGCCGAAATTTCTGCCGTTGTAGTATGTGTTGGTGTTCGAGCCGCGGAAACGGAAATAGTCGGTTCCGAGGCCAGTGGCATGGTAGACCGTAGGCTGAAACGTCTCGTTGTAGAATTTCACCACGTTTGTCTGTTTGTATTTTCCCGCTTTAAGCGCCATTCCGAGCCACCGCCACCGCATTCCGGCGGCGAAATCGAGGTCGCTTGTCAGGTTTCGTGGACGAGGGTCGACGGTGCGGTAGGCAAGAAGAGCGTTGTAGCCGGCAAAGGCACCGAGCGTCACGCCGCCTTTCAATGTGTGCGCAAAGCCACCGCTGAATCGGTAGTTCTCCTCGTGGAGGTCGCCGCCGACAAGGTCGGCAGTGACATAAGGATATACCGTCTGATAGTCAGACGACTCGTTCAACATCACGTTGCGCCGCTGACCGAAATCGTATCCAGCCTCGCCCCAGATGTCGTTGCTTCCTTTCTTCACATAAGCTTTCGCCTCTATTCCCGCGCGGTTCGATCCGTCGCCCTCCTCAATCAGTCTCGCCTCCTGCTGACTGTCGTATCTCCAAAAAGCATCAATCGTAGTTAGAGAAGAAGCAAACCGGTCTTTCATCAGCGCCGGATTGCCGTAACGCCAAGTCGCCACGTTGGTTTCAAGACTTGAATGGCAGAGGCGTCGCGTCAGCACGTCGGTTTTTTGTTGCGCCGCGACTGATGCCGAAGCCAGAATGATTGATATGTATATAAGTCGTTTCATTCGCAATGTCATTTTATTATCTGCACACCGTCGTAGGTTATTGTCGAAGCCTTCTCACCGCTGGCATTTACTGCCGACTGCTGCACCTCGATTATTGAAGGCGTGCAGGCGGGGTTGAAGTCGAGCGAAGAATTGTTGGAGTCTTTCAGCACTCTGCGCCCGTCGGCTGTCAGATACAGCATTTTCCGGCGCACGCTTTTGAAGAATCGGTCGCTGTCGGAGCTCATCCGTCCGCACCAAGTCCAACCGGCGTCGATTGCCGCCGGCAGCACGTTCCATTTGCGGTCTGACTCCACGCTGCAGTTCACGCCGTCAACAATCCATTGATTCGGAATCTTGAATCCGTCGCCGCTCATGGGAAAAGTGCCCGACGGGAGGTACAGCGTATAATTGTAGGTGTAGTAATAGTCGGTCAGAAACTCCTGTTTGCTGACAGGGATGCGTGCAAGAGCAAACGACGTGAATCCCTGGTTGTGGAGAATGAAAATGCTCTTCGTGTCGCAATACCATTTGTCCATGTTTGGCACCTCTGGATTGTCGATGTCTGTCTGGCTCGGCACGGTTGATTCGTCATACCATTCGAAGTCGGCGTCTGACAGGTTGAATGAGTTTTCGTTCGACACGCGATGGTCGATAGCTGTGTCGCAGATGGTGAGCGACTGCCCAGGCAGCACGGGATGGTCGGTGCCGCTGCCCGGAATCACATAGACGGCGTGCACCGTCATCGCCTGATTCTTGAGGTCGGGCGAGAACTTGTACGACTGTGTGGAGCGGAACTTCGATTCCACAAACGCCAGTCCGTCGGCATACAGCACATGACCGGTGTTGTTGTAGATTTTGAAATATGTGTCGCCGATGTAGCTTGAGCCGGATGTGCGCCGAGTGCCTGTGAAGAAGATTTCCTCGAAGATGAAATCATCGTTGTCGGCGACAAGATACACTGGAAGCGACAGCCTGATGCCGTCGGCAGTGGCGCGCACCGCCTCGGCATTGCCCGACAGTCTGCCCTTTACGGTGGCGGCATCGTCACCAGAGCCGTTGGTGTAGGTCACATCGGCTTGATATGAGCATTCGTAGAAGCCCACCGGCAGCGAGATTGCACCTGTGGTGTTGAATGTTGTTGTCTCGCCGGTGGTCAGGTTGCGGAACGAGAGCTGCTCGTTGTCGATTGTCAGGCCGGCAACGTCGGTCTGCGGCACTATTTCCACCGTAGCATTGACGCGCGGCACACTGGCATCGTCGGCGCAGGCCTGCAGCAGCGCAGCCGTTATTGAGATTAATATGTAGAGAAATCGTCGCATAGTGCTAAAAAGTTAAGTTGGCCTCCACTCCGAAATACGGACTCACGTTGCGGCGGATTTTATAGCCGTTGGAGTAGTAGTCGGGGGTGTAGTCGATTATTTTGTTTGCAAACATTGACAGACGCAGGAATTTGCCTATGGTTTTTGTCGCTTTCAGGTTGACGCTCATGGCAAACGGCACGGTGAACTGTCGGAAAGCATCGTCGTTGTATGTCTTTATGAGTCGGCTCAGCACGGGGTCGGCCGCCGAGGTATCGGTGTATTCGTGCAGAGCACCGTCGGCGGCGTCGAGATATGCTGTAGGGCGTCCGTTTTTCGGCATGTCCTGTGTCTTGACAAACCAAGAACATTGCACTGATGTGGCGAAAATCAGTCCCCATTCAGGAATTTGAGTGTCAAACATCAGGTTGGTCGACAGCGTCTCGTTCCAGTCGCCGTCGTTCCAGTCGTACAGTCCAACGTATCGGTCGCTGACGGCTGAACCGTCGACCACGTCGGCAACCGACACAAACATCGGCAGACTGTTGCTGTAGCGCGTCTTGAACCACGCACCGTTGATGTTTACGCGTGTGCGCAGCGGGCGGATGCGTGCCGACGTGAATTGGAACTCAATTCCCTCTTTGTCTATCCTCGTGCCGTTGTCGGCGCGTGTGTATCCGTCAAGTTTGCGCTTGGCGGTGTATGGCAGCCCTTCGAGCGACGGTTTTCCTGTCAGCGAACGGCTGTCGATGGCAGTCTCGTCATAATCGTTGTAGTCGTAGACTCCGTATACAGCCATATACCTGAATCCCGACGACATATTCTCGCGAAAATAGTCGACAGAGATTGTGTTGTCGCCAAACGAAAAGTCCATGCGCAGCTCTTTCTTAATGTTTGAGGCAGGGCGTATGTTGTAGTTTGTCGGGTCCTGAATGTAGCTGCGCACCACAAACCTGCTGTAGTCCTGCGGATGGTTAGGGTCGTAGTAACCCAGTTCGGTGATGTCGTTGTAGTGCTTGTCGGGATAGAGATAGTTGAGAGTGGGCATTTTCGACGTCTTGCCCACACCGCCGGCAAAACTCAGTGCAATGCGGTGTCCAGCCCATTCCCATGCGGGCAGCGACCACTTCAGATTGGCGCGCGGGTCGAGGTAGATGTGGCCCTTCATCGCATACCGGCTGTCGAGTCCGGTAAGGCTGTTTGTGCGCAGACCGGCCTGCAGCTCGAGCCTGTGGGTTGCAAGTTCTGCCTTGCCGTTGTACTCAATGAACGCCGACACCTGCGACAGGGCAGGGATGTCGCTGAACTTGCGTGGACGCGAGCCCCATCCCGACACAGACAGCGGACGGCTTAGGTCGTAGACCTGACCGCGTCCGAAATTCTTGGCATAGTTCCAGTCGGCACCGGCGAGCAGGTTGCTGGTCAGCGCGCCCGTTGTCAGCGCAAAGTTGGCTTTCGCTTTTGCGTAGGCGGTGAAAGGCTTTCCGTCGCTGAGAAACGAAGCCTCATACTCGGAGAATATCAGAGCCGCGTCGTGCACGCCTTCCTCGCTGGTAGTGGGCACAATGCCGTAGCGTTGCGGCGCCACGAGCCGGCGCTGTGTGAGGCGGTCGAATTGCTGCGTTATCAGCGTGTTGATGTCGATGCTTTTAAACAATCCTTGCGCTGTCGGACGCCAGGAGATGTTGTTGGTTATGGCTATTTTGTTGTATGTCGACTTGTATTCGTCAATGCGTCCGTAGTTTATGTCGGGGTCGGACTTGCTGTTGTCAAACGAGCCGGTATAGTCGACGGCGGCGGAGTAGCGCAGTGCGTCGGTGTTGAGCGTAAGTCGCAGCGAGCCGTTGCCGCGTCGGTATTTCTGCAGGTTGTTTGTCGGGTCGGGCTTTGCGTCGAGCATGCCTGCGTCAATGTTGAGTAGAGCGGTGTGGCTCAGCTTGAGTCCTTTTCCCAACGACAATAGTTTGCTGTAGCCGTCGGCCTTGAAACGTGCGGTGAATGGCGTGGAACGGCGTATCTTGTTGATTTTCACCATTCCGCTTGTGAGGTTCCCATATTCCACCGACGGGATGCCGCGCACCACTTCCACACTTTCCACATCGTCGGTCGAGATGGAACGCATGTCAACACCGCGGTTGGTGGTGTTGAGGTTGTTTTCGGTCGACGATGTCGTGGTGGCTGATTGTGTTGACGACAAAGGTGTGTATTGCATATTGGCATCGGTCGACAGGGGGTTGCCGTCAACCACAAACAGTGTTCCCAGTGAGGAGATTGCATAGTTGTTGTTGACCGAAGAGTTGCCTTGCGCGTCCATTGTGCCGGTTTCGCGCAGCCCTATTGTGTTGGCTGTCGACAGGTCGGGGTCTTTCTGCTGTCCTCCGGGCAGCAGTTGCATAAGGTCGCTGAGGCTGGTGGGCTGCAGAAATTCCATTGCCGAGCGGTCTATGCGCGAGGCCGTGACAGCACCTTGCGACTCCTTGGCAGTAACCACCACTTCGTGCAGCTCTGCAGCCATGACGATGGAATCGATGCGCGCCTCCTCTCCGCTTTTTTGCCCAGGTTTCTGCGATTGGGCTGGCAGCCATCCGGCGGCCAATAGTGCCAATGCAGCCAATATGTTGAGCCTTATTAGTTTGTGCATACGTTTAACTTCAATTGTGTACGGTGCAAAATTAGTTTGTGATGCGGGCGATTTCAATCGCAAAAAGTAGGTAATATGCAGATTTTGGGAGCTTTGTCGGTCATCATTTGTTGCGATTCTTGATTTTTTGGCTGTTTCGGTGCAGTGAAGGCTGTCAGGTGGCGTTTACAATACGTAAAAAAACAAAAGAAACGATGATATTTAATTCAAAAAGCGGTTGGAAATGGTTGTCGGCGACGTTGTTGCCGGTGCTCGGTTTTGCAGGATGCGGTAATCCCGGCGATAGCCCCGACCTGTATGGCTCGCCGACGAGCGACTATCAATTCAAGGGGCGTGTCACAGATGCCGACGGAAAACCTGTAGAGGGCATAAAAGTGGTGTCGGGCATTGTAAAGGGAGACAGGGTGTTTCATGAAGACTCGGTGGCTACGGATGCCGACGGACTCTTCGTCACCAACAGGAAATCATCCACGTCGATTGAGTGGCAGGTGAGGGACAATATGCGCATACTTACGTTTGAGGATACGAAAAACGGCATTTTTGCCAACGACACCGTGCGTAGCGTGGACATGACCGTGAAGCAGTTGCAAAAGGGCGACGGCGCATGGGATATAGGAAGCTTTGAGGTGACCGTGCCCGATAAAAAATTGAAGCGCCGATGAAGCATACCAACTCATTGTCGTTGCGCCGCCGCGTGGCTCTTGAACTGTGGCGCAAGCGGATGGACATTGCCGTGAAAGAGCATCCTCTAAGACAACTTTTTTGGGAGTGCACGCAGCGTTGCAATCTGCATTGCCGTCATTGCGGCAGCGACTGCAGAGCAGAGGTGGGCGTGGCAGACATGCCGCTTGCCGACTTTACGCGTGTGCTCGACAGTGTTGCCCTCCGCACCGATCCCAATCGGGTGTTTGTCGTTGTCACCGGCGGCGAGCCGTTGATGCGCCATGACATAGCGGAGTGTGGCGCGGCAATTTACGAAAGGGGCTTTCCGTGGGGTATGGTCACCAATGCGTTGGCGCTTACGCCGTTGAAGTTTCAGTCGTTGCTCGATGCCGGCATCCACTCAATGACCGTCAGCCTGGACGGAATCGGCGACGACCACAATTGGATGCGCGGCAATCCCGACAGTTTCCGAATGGTGGACCGCGCCATTGATATGCTTGTGGCGCATCCGGAGGTGAAGTTCGATGTGCTGACATGCGTGAACCGACGCAACTATGGCAACCTTGACGACATAAAGCAGTTTCTTGTAAAAAAAGGAGTGAAGCAATGGCGTGTGGTGGCAGTGTTTCCTGTGGGACGTGCCGCAGCCGACCCTATGATGCGCCTGATGCCCGCCGAATATCGCGGCATCCTCGATTTCATAAAACAGACCCGCAAGGAAGGTGCAATCCACACCAATTACGGCTGTGAGGGATTCATGGGCGATTATGAGGGCGATATCCGTGACTACTTCTTTGGCTGCCAGGCAGGAATAACTACAGGGTCGGTGCTTGCCGACGGCTCTGTTTCAGCTTGTGCGAGCATCCGCAGCGATTACCATCAAGGAAACATCTATGAAGACGATTTTATGGACGTGTGGGAGCATCGTTACCATCCTTACCGCGACCGCGAATGGATGCGCAGGGAGGAATGTTCCGAATGCAAATTTTTCCGCTATTGCCGTGGCGGAGCGATGCATCTGCGTGATTCCGACGGCTCGATGCTGATGTGCCCGCTGCACAGGTTGGGATAGAAACTTTTCATATCTGTTACAATCTTGCACAGCATTGAATGTCCGATTCCAGTTTCTGGCATAAATGCCGTTTTTGTGGAATGAAAACTTGCTGCGGAGGAAAATAAAAGCGTGCTGTCTCCATCTCGAAGACAGCACGCTTCCTTTTTATGAAACGCTAATAAAACTTCGTTGTTTAGTTGCGGTTTCCGCCACGGTTTCCACCGCGGTTTCCTCCACGGCGGTCATCGCGATGTCCGCCTCCACGGCGGTCGCCGTCGCGACGTGGTGGGCGAGCCGGACGCTCAGGCTCTACGTAGCCTTCCGGCTTCGGAAGCAGAGCGCGCATTGACAAGCGGAACTTGCCTGTTTTCTTGTCGATTTCGATGAGTTTCACTGTCACCTCGTCGCCCTCGTGCAAACCGGTGTCTTCCATCTTTTCGAAACGCTCCCATGCGATTTCAGAGATGTGGAGCAGACCGTCGCGGTTAGGCATGAATTGAACGAATGCACCGAAGTCCATGATTGAAACCACTTTACCTGTGTAGGTCTCACCTTCTTCAGGCTGCGCTACGATGCCCTTGATAAGAGCCATAGCTTTGTCGATTGCGTCCTTGTTTGGAGCGGCAACCTCGATGTTGCCATGGTCGCCTTCTTCCTCGATAGTGACGATTGCTCCCGACTGTTCCTGAATGCCTTGGATGATTTTTCCGCCCGGGCCGATGACAGCTCCGATAAATTCCTTCGGAATAACCAATGTCTCGATGCGTGGCACGTGAGGCTTGTAGTCTTCGCGTGGCGCAGGGATTGTTTCGTTGATGATTCCGAGGATGTGCAGACGGCCTTCGCGAGCCTGGTTGAGGGCTTTCTCAAGGATTTCGTAGGAAAGTCCGTCGCACTTGATGTCCATCTGTGTTGCGGTGATACCGTCGGTTGTTCCGGTCACCTTGAAGTCCATGTCGCCGAGGTGGTCCTCGTCGCCGAGAATGTCGGAAAGAATGGCATATTTAGGACTGTCGTAGTCTGTGATAAGACCCATTGCAATACCCGCAACCGGCTTTTTCATCTTCACTCCGGCGTCGAGCAGCGACAATGTGCCGGCGCATACTGTTGCCATCGACGATGAGCCGTTCGACTCAAGGATGTCGGAAACGATGCGGCAAGTGTATGGGAAATTGTCAGGGAACATGCGTTTGAGTGCGCGGTGGGCAAGGTTGCCGTGACCGATTTCACGACGTCCTACGCCGCGTTGTGCCTTTGCTTCTCCTGTTGAGAATGGAGGGAAGTTGTAGTGCAGCAGGAAGCGCTCTTTGCCCTGGTTGAGCACGTCGTCGAGAATCTTCTCGTCGAGTTTTGTGCCAAGGGTACAAGTGGCGAGAGCCTGAGTCTCTCCACGGGTGAACACTGCAGATCCGTGAGGGCCTGGGACGTAGTCAACCTCGCACCAGATAGGACGGATTTCGTCGGTCTTACGGCCGTCGAGACGGATGCCTTCGTCGAGGATGCAGCGGCGCACGGCTTCTTTCTCCACATCGTGGTAGTAGCGGGCCACGAGCGGTGCTTTCTCGTCGCGTTCTTCTTCAGGTATTGTCTCAAGATAGTCTTCCTCGATTTTCTTGAACGACTCGTTGCGCCATTGCTTGTCGGCGCTGCCGGCCTTAGCCACGGCGTATGCTTTTTCGTAGCATTTGTCGTGTACGTCTTTGCGGAGGTCTTCGTCGTTGACCTCATGGCAGTATTCGCGTTTCACGGCGCCTACTTCCTTGGCGAGCTCCATCTGTACGAGGCATTGAGCCTTGATTGCTTCGTGAGCGGCTTTGAGTGCCTCAAGAAGTTCAAGCTCTGAAACTTCGTTCATCTCGCCTTCCACCATCATGATGTTGTCGTAGGTTGCGCCAACCATCAGCTCGATGTCGGCACGCTCAACCTGCTCGAAGGTAGGGTTGATTACGAATTCTCCGTCGACGCGGGCCACGCGCACTTCGGAGATTGGTCCGTGGAAAGGCACGTCGCTGACAGCGATTGCAGCTGATGCTGCCAATCCTGCCAATGCATCTGGCATGTCTACGCCGTCTGACGAGAACATTATGATGTTGACGAATGTGTCTGCATGATAGTTTTCAGGGAACAGCGGACGAAGCACGCGGTCTACGAGGCGGGAAGTCAGAATTTCGTAGTCTGACGAGCGTCCCTCGCGTTTCTGGAAACCTCCAGGGTAGCGGCCTGCTGCCGAGAATTTCTCTTTGTACTCAACTTGGAGAGGCATAAAATCAACACCCTCTCCGGCTTCTTTCGCTGACACTACAGTTGCCAGGAGCATGGTGTTCCCCATTCGCAACTCTACTGCGCCATCAGCCTGTTTTGCCAGTTTGCCTGTTTCGAGAGTAATCTCGCGGCCGTCGGCAAGCGTGATGGTCTTTTTAATCGGATTCATATTTAATTCTTTATCTTCAAAAATTCCCACAAAGATAATAAACGTTTGCTGACTAACAAACTATTTCCTTTAAAATGATGCGTTTTTGAAAAAAACATTGTGCTGAACGGTGGTTTTTGCGTCGATTAGCAAACCGGTCTTCTTGTGTATAATCCCAGACTTTAGCTCGATTTTATTTTTTTGCTACCCAACAAAAGAAAAACGCTTGTAAGTCGACTTACAAGCGTTTCTGTGTACCCAGACCCGGGATCGAACCGGGATGGATTTTACTCCACTGGTGTTTGAGACCAGCGCGTCTACCAATTCCGCCATCTGGGCATAAGCGTTGTTGGCTTTTGCGAGTGCAAAGGTAATGCGCCTTTGTGGAATGTGCAAATTTTTGGGCGAAAAAATGAAAATAAATTTTGCTGTCTTACCTGCGGTAGTTGCCGAAATTGTTGGAATTCCGCAGGTTAGGGTCGTTTGGATTGGAGAAATCGCTGAATCCGTTTTCTTCATCCTCGTCGGTCTCGGTCTTTTCGGTGTTCACTTTTTCCCATTTCTTTCGTTCCGGTTTGTTCTTCTTTATAGCTTCAGGCTTCTGCTTGTCGATAGGGGTGGCGTAGATGTCCCACGTCTGTTCCACGTCCCAGTTTTTCTTCAAGTTGATGGCTCCTGGGTAGTAGACCGTTTCCTCCGGTTGCAGATGCATATCGTAGTTTCCGGTGTCGTATTTTCCGTTTCCGTTACGGTCGATAAACAAGCGGGCGTAGTATTTCCCGGGGAGCAGGTTGAGCAGCTCGGCACGGTGGCTTTTCACCGGAGCCCTCAGCACGATTTTCTCCGTTCCGTCGAGAAGTTCCACGATTGCAGAGTCGCGCACTGCCGGAATGTTGAACACGATGTTGCCGTATTCCTCCATTTTGCGCACGTTGAAGTCAACCTTCAGCGGCTTCGTCTGGAGTCCGTAGATGTCGGTCATCGCAAGCGAGTCGACCGCGAGCGTGTAGGCAGCTCCCGGTTCCCAGTCCACCTTCAGCATAAGGTCGCGCCGGCTCAGTGTGGAGTCGCGCAGGGCGATGCTTTTTATCTCCGCAGGGTAGAATGTCGTGTCGTTTTGCAGTTTGCGTTGCAGATGGAATGCCTCGCGGCTGTAGCGCTCTATCGGCGTGCCGGTCTGCAGCAGCAGCGGCGCGTATACCTCCTGGGTGCCGTTTGCCAGCGGGTGCAGCTCCATAAACCGTATCTGCTCCAAGGAGTCTGTTTCCTCGTTTTTCTTCTTTTTCTTGGCTTTTTGACGCTGGAATGTGAATTTCAGCGTGTCGGTGCCCCACGACAGATTGCTGGCAGTGTCGGTGCGCAGATATGTGGTTGCCACTATCAGCGTGTCGGCCGACACAAGATGTGGCGGACGTATCCAGTAGGTCAGCGTGTCGTTTGTCTGCGAGCGTTCGAGAGTGTACCACTGGTCGGGCACGTCGTTGCGTCCCACTATGCTCAGCGACGGCAGCGTGTCGCTTGCGGCGGCGAAGGTCAGCGATATGCGTGTCGAGTCGACGCGCAGGTTGTTGGCAAGATATTGCGACTTGCGGTCTTCGTTGAACATTGACAGCAGTATGTCGTTGGGAAAATATGCCGGGCGCGTGGCGCGCATGATGGTGTCAATCTCGTTAAGGTCGTTATAGACGGTGTCGGCTGCCTCGCGCGAGCCGATGCTCGGCACGATTATTGAGTCGAGGAAAGCAATGTCTTCTGTCGGGTTGCCGAACTTGTAGTCGCGGTCGAGGTCCTTAAGAGCGAAGATGTGGTAGCTTCCCGGCGACACGTTGCGTATGGTGAACTGTCCGCGGTCGTTGGTCAGCGCCACGCGTTGCAGTTTCTCCTTGTGAAAGGCGGAGTCGGCAAGATTGCTTTGCAGCCCCACCACGACGCTCTGCATTGGCTCCAGAGTGCGGGAGTCGAGCACGTAGCCCGACACGCGCATCGAGTCGATGACGCTTCCGGTAGAGAAGGCGAATGCGAAGTTGTCGATAGCGTTGCCCTCGTTGTTGTCTTGGATTGAATTTGAGAAGTCGATGGTATAAGTGGTGTTTGGCAGCAAGGAGTCGACCAGCTCCACTGTCACTTTACGTCCGAGAGCCGACATGCGCGGCATCTCCGTTTGCGCCGGCGACACGATGATTTTTGTCGACGGGTCTTTGAGGGTGACAATCTCATCGAAGAAAATCTCGATTTTGCGGTCCTTCACGTTTACGGCGTTAGGCGTGGGATTGCTGCGCATAAAGATTGGCGGAGTCTTGTCGATAGGACCTCCGCTTGGATTGCCGATGTTGGCGCACGAGTACATCACCGCAGCGGCTATAATAATAAATATGTAATATAGAGACTTGCTGTTGTTCATCTGATTTTCCGTTTCTGCTTGCAAAGATAGTGCAAGCCGAGAGAAAAACCGTGCAAGCCGAGAGGAAAATGAAGTTTACTTCAATTTTTCCGAGGCGCAGCCGGTTTTATCTAAGAGCAAAACAAACTTGTTTGATTTTGCTCTTCCGAGGCGCCGCCTATCTTATGGAAAGATAGTGCAAGTCGGTTTTATCCAAGAGCAAAACAAACTTGTTTGATTTTGCACATCCGAGGCGCCGCCTGTCTTATTCAAAGATGGTGCAAGCCGGTTTGCAAAAAAAGATATGGCAAATTTGCCTGACTATCCTCGCTTTCTTGATTAAAGAATGTGTTGAAAAAGCGGCTGATACATTATAATATGCTTAAAAACACATTTCCAAAACGGTTAAAACTCTGGCAAAAAGTTTTCAACTTGAAAGAAATACCGTATATTTGCAGACTGAAAAAAACTGCATAAAATTTAAAAATCAAATATTAACTTAAAAAACAAATGCAAAGTAAAGGTTTTATCAGAGTTATAACCGTGCTTTTGGTACTGGTTTGCTTGTTCTATCTTTCTTTCTCGTTTGTGACAAACAGCGTGGAGAATGACGCTGCCGCAAGTGCTGCAAAATTTGCCGCTACAGAGGCTGCGAAGATCAACAAGGACAAAGCATCAGATGCCTACCGCAACGCTTACGACTCAATCTATGACAGAGCGTATGCCCGCAACCTCAAGGATGTTGGGCAGGAAAAGGTGTACATGTGGTACACATACAATCAAGTTCGCGAAAAACAAATTGGTCTGGGTCTTGACCTGAAGGGCGGTATGACCGTCACCCTCCAGATCTCAGTAGCCGACATTGTCCGCTCAAAAGCACAGAACCCATTGGACGCAAAACTCAACGAAGCTTTGGCTTTTGCCAGCCAGAACGCAGGCGATGATTTCGTCGGCGCTTTCTGCAAGAAGTATGAGGAACTCGTCCCGGGCGTGCGTCTGGCTCAGAAATTCATAACAGTGGAAGGCGTAAACGCCAACGACAACAACTCTAAGGTTGAAGGCATCCTCCGCGAGAAGACACGCACCGACGTTTCTCGTTCGGTCAACTTGCTCCGCGAGCGTATCGACCGTTTCGGTGTGATCGCCCCTAACATCAAGGAGATGCAGCGCGAGGGACAAATCCTTATGGAGCTTCCTGGCGTGAAAGAGCCTGAGCGTGTATACAAGCTGATTCAGACTTCTGCGAGATTGGAGTTCTATGCAACTTACGATGCCCGCAACCTTCAGTCGGCTTTCATGGCTCTCAGCTCTGAGTATGCTTCTGGCAAGGGCAATGTTGCAACTGCTCCTGTAAAAGAGGAAACTGCTCCTGATGTCGACGCAGCTCCTGTGGCTGAGACTGCTCAACCAGAGGCTGCAGCCGCTGTTGAAGAGGCTCCGGCAAAGGCTCCTAAGGCTGCTCCTGCTGGCAAATCGTTGGCAGAGATGATTTGGTCAAACGATATGATGACCCTTGAAGGCAAAGACGGTAAAGACGTGCAGGTGCCTGCCGCTCAATATGTAGGCGGCGCATGTATTGGTGTGGCAAATGAGTCGGATACTGCAGCCGTAAACCGCATCATCCGTTCGGCTGCTGCAAAACGTCTACTCCCGACCGACTTGAAGTGCTGCTGGTCAGTGAAAGGCGTCGACAAGAAAGGCGTATACTTCCAGTTGGTGGCTCTCCGCACAAGCAACGGTGAGGCTGCTCTCGGCGATGCCGACATGATCGACAACGCAAGCGCAGAGCTCAACCAGTTCAGCGGTTCTTACGAAATCAGCATGACGATGAACAACGACGCCGCTTCGAAATGGGCAAAATTGACCCGTGACAACATCGGCAAGCAGGTGGCAATCGTTCTCGATGATCAGGTATATTCATTCCCGACAGTTAACACAGCAATCGAAGGCGGACGCTCTTCAATCACCGGCAACTTCACCGTTGAGGAGGCAAACGACTTGGTCAATGTGCTTACAGGTGGTGGCATGTCGGCTGGCGTGTCAATCGTAAGCCACACAGAAATCGGTCCGTCACTCGGTCAGCAGGCAATTGAGGCTGGTATCTGGTCGTTTGTGATTGCATTGATTCTGTTGATGATCTATATGATTTCGTTCTACGGATTCGCTCCGGCTATGGTGGCCAACATGTGCTTGGTGCTCAACCTCTTCTTCACTCTCGGAATCCTGGCTTCGTTCCAGGCAGTGTTGACGTTGCCGGGTATCTGCGGTATCGTGCTTTCGCTCGGTATGGCTGTCGATGCCAACGTGCTTATCTTCGAGCGCACCAAGGAGGAACTCCGTGCCGGCAAGAACGTGAAAGCCGCTCTCGCCGACGGTTACAAGAATGCATTCTCGGCTATCTTCGACTCGAACCTTACTTCTGTAATCACGGCTATCATCTTGATGGTTTACGGTACAGGTTTGATCAAGGGCTTCGCAACTACATTGCTCATAAGCATCATCTGCTCGTTCTTCACAGCAGTGTTTATCTCTCGCCTTGTGTTTGAGGCATTGTTGAAGAAGAAAGAGCGCACATACACATTTACAACACGATTCAGCCGCAACTTCCTTACCGGCACAAGAGTTGACTTCCTCGGACAAACCAAGAAGGCTTGGACAGTGATTGCCGCTATCACAGTAGTGATTATTGTTTCGTTCTTCGTGCGTGGCATTAACAAGGGTATCGATTTCTCTGGCGGACGCAACTACGTGGTGCAATTCGACCACGCTGTCAAGACCGACGACATCACAACGAAGCTGATGCCGATGTTCCCTGACGCTTCTGTCTCTGTAATCACTGTTGACAACGACAGCCGTGTGCGCGTGTCGACCAACTATAAGATCAACGATAACAGCGACAATGTGGACCAGGAAATCATGCAGAAACTTTACGCTGGTTTGAAAGATGAGCTCAACGGTATGAGCTATGACAACTTCAATGTCAAGGATGAGCACCATGGTGTGGTTTCTTCGGAAATGGTCGGACCGTCGATTGCCGACGACATGACCCGCGGTGCTGTCTGGTCAGTGCTTCTCTCACTCGTTGCGATTGCACTCTACATCCTGCTTCGCTTCCGCGACTTCTCGTTCTCTATGGGTGCGTTGGTTTCGCTGGCATTCACATCGTTTGTGATTATCGGCTTCTATTCGCTCTTCTGGGGTGTGCTCCCATTCTCTATGGAGATCGACCAGCAGTTTATTGCAGCTATCCTTACAATCATCGGTTACGCAATCAACGATACCGTGGTGGTATTCGACCGTATCCGTGAAATGGTGGGACTCTATCCTAAGCAGGACCGCCGCGACGTGATCAACAAGTCGCTCAACACGACTTTGACACGTACGGTGATGACATCGACCACTACGGTGCTCGTGCTCTTCGTAATCTTCCTGCTCGGTGGTGAGACAATCCGCGGATTCGTATTCGCAATGCTCTTCGGTGTGATCCTCGGTACGTTGTCGACAATCTATGTCGCAACTCCGGTGGCTTACTCGATGATGCGTCGCAAGATGGCGAAGAAATCAAAGTAAGACAAAGTATCTTATTCCATAAAAAAGGCCGTTCACGCACCGCGTGAACGGCCTTTTTTATGGGCTGTGGCTGCGCCGCTTTGTGCCGGGGCAGGAGCAAAAATCAGAGGCTTTCTTATCGCACTTTGGAGGCAATATGTCTGCGGTACACGTTCAGCCCTGATTTCTTCAGCACGTCTGAGATGTGGTCTATGCGCTGTTTCTGAGAAGTGGCGGCATCATCGCTGTTGTCCTCAGTCATATTGATGCTTCCTTGGCCTACAACAGGAAGATACTCGTCCCAATACACAGGCACTTGATGGGTTCTGCCGTCGCCGCCCCATTTTGAAATGTAGGTGAGGCGCTTTTCAGTCCGGTATCCATGGGCAAAGACGGTGATTGTGGTCGAGCCGTCGGAGTCCTTGTGGGCCTTGGTCTTGAGGATATTGTCGGTGACACACTGCGGGTGTTTGAAATACGCCTGACCCCAGAAGTTTGCAAGAGCCTCGTGTTCCCAGAATGCGCTTTGGCGCTGCATGTGGCTTCCATAAATGTCTTGTCGCGACCTTATCTGCTGGTACATCGGCACGCAGAGCAATGGAGCCAGAGAGAAATATATGGCGCGGAAGAGGCGTGCGTTGATGTCGTGGAAGTCGTGCTCCGCTTGGTCGTAGTCAAAGTGTTGATATTGGCGCGGATTCATATCAAGGTCGATGGCTTGTATGTGGTCGGGAATGATGGTATTTATCATGTGGTCCTTGACAAAATCGAAATCGTCGCCATAGCCCACGTCATCGTCTTGAAGCAACTTGAGCATATTGGCTTGAGCAAGTGGCGTGAAGAGCAGGGCAAACTGCTGGTTGTCGTTGCGGTTGCTGGTGTCGAACGCCACTTCGAAATCCTCGTTTGTCATCATGGCATAGTCGCCTTTGCTGAGATTGCGCGCCTTGTTGTGCAACTTTAGCCTGTGCCATCTGTATGACAGCGACCCTTTGCAGCTGGCAAGCCCGTTCTTCTTGCGGTAGAACGTGAGGTTGGGGGCTGCCACATTGCCATATATAAGTCGTGTCTTCTCGTAATATCCGGGATAGGGGGCTGTGACGCTGGCAGTGAGGGTCTGGGAATGGTGTTCGGTCTTCATCTTGCCGTCTGAGCCATATTCGCGTGTGGTCCAATAGATGGTTTTGTGGCCGTAATATGTCTTTGTGCCCATCTCCATCTTGCGCGTGCGGCAAAGCACGAACGGATTGCCGTTGATAAGGCCGGAATGGGAGTAGACAACCGAACGCACGGCATTGAATGTGTCGTCCCACCCATATACCTGACGCAGGTCGGCGAGGCGTTGCTCGGTGAAGTAAGGATCGAATTCAAGCCGAGGCACGGTCTCGGTCATCATGCGCGTCAGCACATCCCAGTCGTACAGGCGATTTAATGGCGCCATCTGCTCCCATGCCTCGTCCTTGTGTTGCGCGACGGTCTGCTTCAGGTCGCCGCGTTCAGCCTTCAGCCTTTTGAGGCGTGGATGAATCACGGATAAGAGCAAGATGACAGCAGCCAATACCGACAACAATACAGCGGTGGCGATTGCCGGGCTCATCGTGCCGTAATCTTTGCAGATGACAAAAATTCCTATGGCTGCGCAGCACCAAAGAATGACGCATAAGAACGTTGTCCAGCCGATGTGTGATTTCACCGCGCCGAGCGACTTCTCTGCGTCGTACAGCAAACGGCACGTCTGTCGGTTGGCGTCAACATCCACCTGGGCTTCCTTCGCCAGTTGGGCGAATGTGTCTTTCGCTACCTGCTCGAAGCGTGGTTGAAACGTGTTGACATATTCATCGAGCGGGTCATAGATGTCGTCTGTCATCACCGTCGATTAAAAGAATTTGCTGCGAGCCATCTCGCGGGTCTCGGCAGAGGCGGTAAACGGGATTCTTGTCGTGTAGCCTTGACGGGCTGCGACAATCATCTTGGTAGGCCAAGCGAAGATGTCGGTGTTCCATTGAGTCACCCTGCTGTTGTATACCGTACGGGCAGCCGTGATTTCACGCTGCAGATAGCTGTTCTGCTGCATGGCGTCGGCTATCGCCTGGTGGGCTTTCAGTTCGGGATAGGCTTCAACTTGAGGAAACAGCCGTCCGCAAGCCATATTCAGCTGGCTGTTTACGTCGCTGCGGTTGGCGTCGTTGATTTTCCCTCCGCGCAATGCAGCCACAGCCTTCATCACGTCCTTGTCAAGGTCTACGGCGCGGTCAACAAGACCTACTACATTCTGAAGTATCTGCACCCGCTGTTCGAGGTAGTTGTCGATGTTTGACGCTTCGGCTTGGATGCGCTGTTCGAGTTGCTGGAAGTAGTTGCGTGCGGAAATTTTCATAAAGATGAATATCACTCCCGGCAATATGCCGCACACGCAGCCAATCAGAGCCACCATTTCCGGCGATTCGAGCTTGTTGCCCATAAAGGACACATAAAGTAATGTCAGAACTGGGATTGTCACCCATAGGGCAATTTCAAATAGAGTTGATTTGAATGTGATTGTCACCGGGAGTTGGCGGTCTATGACATGGATGTCGCGTCCGTTGTCATTGATTGGTCCCTGAGTTTCGTCTAATAGATTTGCCATAGTAAAGATGGTTTATTGGTTAATTAATATGATAGTTGCAATGATTGCATGGCAAAAAGCCACAGTTATAAGGCAAATGTATAGATTTATATTCATATTGACAAGCGTTTTACGCATATTTTTGTGACTGAAAAAAGCGGTATAGGAATGTTGTCGCAATTCCTATGCCGCTTATATTCAATGCTCGAAGCTGAGCAAGTCAGCTTGTGGGCTTTTTAGTATTCGTCCTCGTTGATGAGGGGTAAGGCGTAATGAGTTTCAAGTTATTATACCGTTGCGTCAGCCTTTTCGATTATTTTATTTCGTAGTGAAAGACCGTAAAAAGCAAAACTGTGACCCTGTTACAGCCCATAAAGACAATGCTATACACTACTCTGTAAATGATGGGGTCAAAAGGAAGTCATAAATGCTGACTATCTGTATACCCTTCTCGTCACTCCATGTTTTTGTATGTTCCCCCACCACTATTATCTTTCGGAAAGAATCATCTACAAGTTTCAGAGAACGTTTCTCTTGTTCCATCTTTTCCACATCTGGCATTTTGTAGGCAGACTGAATATAGATACGCTCACTCCCCTTATTACAAACAAAATCGACTTCAAGTGTTACACGTTGCTGTTTGCCTGCCTCATTTCTGACACGATGAAAGATATTGCCAACATCAACAAGCCAGCCGCGCATACGCATTTCATTGTAAATGACATTCTCCATAATATGCGTTGTCTCGTTTTGGCGGAATGAAAGAATCGCATTGCGTAAACCTATGTCTTGATAATAGTATTTGCAAAGAGCACCAATATACTTTCTCCCTTTGATGTCATACCGTTCAGACTTCTCTATCAAGAATGAGTCTTGCATATATCCCAAATACGTGGAAATGGTCTTAACACTGAGACCCTGTGCCTTACTGACAGACTTGAATGTATTTGCTATATTCTGCGCATTAACTGGTGCACCGATACTTGATGCCACTATCTTTGAGAGTTCTTCAAACTCTGTTTTCATTTCTATAGGATTTCTCTCGTATATGTCTCTAAGGTACACGGTGCGATACAGACGACGCAAAAAGTCTGCTTTCTTGTCGTCACCAACTTGTGTGAGAAGTTGTGGTAGACCTCCAAACATCAGATATTCAGCCCATCCTTCTTCCTTTGAACCTTCATAAACAGACATAAACTCCGCAAACGACAAAGGCCAAATATGAATTTCATCACCTCTGCCACGGAATTCCGTAACCACATCTGACGAAAGAAAGCGAGAGTTTGAGCCAGTGACATATACATCCGCTCCTTCTGTCACCGAAAGTGTTGAAAGAACCTCCACAAAGTCACTGATTTCCTGCACTTCATCAATGATTATATAATAAGTAGAGTCGTCCTTCATTTCTTTTTCAACCCAATCAAGCAAAAAGTCTGGGTCTTTAAAGTTCTTGTTCTTACGACTTTCCATATCAATGATTATGATATGGTCTTCTGCAACTCTCTCATTAAGCAAATGCTGGCGAAAGAGTTTCTTTAGTAGGAAAGACTTACCAGAACGGCGTAGTCCAGTGACTATTTTAATCAGTCCATTCCCTTTTGAACGTACTAATTGGTCGATGTATTTACTTCTGCTTACTATCATATACTTCCAAATAATGTCACTTGTGACAAAATTAGAAAGCAAAGGTAGTGCTTTTTGTTTGAAAATTAGTATAATATCGCTGGTAAATATGTTCCCATTTCAGTTTATGTGATTACATCCACCATACGCATTCCAATAAACTACTGTAAGCCCCTGCAGGTAGATACCTGACGCGACTTGCGCTTCAGCAATTGAAGTAAACTTCATTGCGCTCGGCTTGCACTGTCTTTGGCGGCAAAAGAACGGAAAAAGCGGTATAGGAATGTTGTCGTACAATTCCTATACCGCTTATATTCAATGCTCGAAGCTGAGCGAGTCAGCTTGTGGGCTTTTTAGTATTCGTCCTCGTTGAAGAAGAAATCTTCCTTACTTGGATAGTCAGGCCAAATGTCTTCGATGCATTCATACACTTCGCCTTCATCTTCCATTTCCTGAAGGTTTTCGATAACTTCGAGCGGAGCACCAGAACGCATGGCGTAGTCGATAAGTTCTTCTCTGGTTGCTGGCCAGGGCGCATCTTCAAGCTTTGATGCGAGTTCAAGAGTCCAATACATAATTCTATCGTTTTTAATCTGCGTTTTTTTATTGAGACTGCAAAGATAGTAAAAAAACAAATTTCAAATAGAATGTGGGTTTAAATTTAGTTAAAAACCTGTCAATTGCTTGTTTATTTGCAATCCTTGTCCCAAAAAATCTCTTCAATCTGGTTGTGGATGTTGTTGAAGCGTGCAAGAACGAAGAAATAGTCGCTCAGACGGTTGAGGTATGTCAGCACGTTCTGGTCCACATCGTGCTCGTTGGCGAGAGTCACAACGCGGCGTTCGCAGCGGCGTGCCACGGTGCGGCAAATCTGCGCACGCGAAGAGATGCGGCTGCCACCGGGAAGCACAAAATTGCGGAGAGGTGGCAGTTCGGCGTCGAGCAGGTCTATCTGATGCTCGATGTTGGCTATATCGTCATCGTCAAGTCCCATTGTCTTTGTGCCTGGAGCGGTCTCGGTGGCGAGATACGCTCCGATGTTGAAGAGTTTGTTTTGAATTACGCGTAGGAAACTTTTGATGTCCGACGGCACGTTGTGCAGGTTGTCGAGCAGTCCGATGTGTGCGTTCAGCTCATCGACTGTGCCATACGCTTCAAGGCGCACGTCGTCTTTCGACACGCGCTTGCCGCCTACGAGCGACGTTGTCCCTTTGTCGCCGGTGGCTGTGTAAACAATACTTTTCTTTACCATAATATCAACGGTTTAGTTGTTGCAGTTTTTCTATCGCTTCCTCCGCGCTTCCCACGAGCTCCACCAATGCGACAGCCTCCGGAGCGGCAAGGCGCTGCTCCACAAGCGACTGCAGCTGGTTGTAGAGTTGGTCGAACACGCCGTCTACGTTCACCAGCAGGATGCGTTTCGAGAAGTTCCGGCTCACGGTGAGGGAGGCGAGGGTGCTCATCACCTCGTCGATTGTGCCGATGCCTCCGGGGAGCGCGACGAATATTTGTCCCAGCTCAATCATGCGCGCTTTGCGCTCGCTGAGGTCGAGAGTGTATATCATCTCGTCGACAACGGGATCCGACAGCTGCCGGAACACTTCCGGAATCACACCAGTGACCGTTGCGCCGTGCTGTTTGGCAGTGGCTGCGAGGATGTGCATCTGTCCGGCGTTGCTGCCTCCGTAGATCAGACGTGCGTTCATCTCGCCGATGCCCTTGCCAATGGCGCTGACGGCATTGGTGAAGTTGTCGCTGAGGTCAGATTTTGAGGAAAGGTAGACTGTTATGTTCATGCGTATGATGTCGTTTTTATTTTGATTTCTTTGATTTCTTCGAGGCCTTTCGCGAGTCGGATTTTTTCTTAGACTTTTTGGCAGTGCTCACCACGTCGCCCTCTTTGTTGACAGAGGTTGCGGCGGCCTTCTTGTCGGCCTCGTTGCCCACGATTGCAAAGTCGAGCTGCTTCTTGTTGAGGTCGGCGCGCGCCACTTGCACGGTGAGCTTGTCGCCGAGCTGGTATACGTGTTTCTTGCGGCGCCCGATGAGGCAATAGTTCTTCTCGTCAAACTCGTAGTAGTCGTCGTCGAGGTCGCGGATAGGCACCATGCCCTCGCATTTGTTCTCGTCGAGTTCCACGTAGATTCCCCATTCCGTCACGCCCGACACCGAGCCTTCGTAGATTTGTCCCAATCGGTCTTTCATGAATTCCACCTGCTTGTATTTGATGGAAGCGCGTTCGGCGTTGGCTGCCAGTTGTTCCATGTCGGAAGAGTGCTTGCACTCGGTTTCGAGTTTCTCGCGGTTTACGGCGCGTCCGCCGTTGAGGTATTTGTCGAGCAGGCGGTGCACCATCATGTCCGGGTAGCGGCGGATAGGCGATGTGAAGTGGGTGTAGTAGTCGAAAGCCAAGCCGTAGTGTCCTACGTTGACGGTTGAATATACAGCCTTCGACATTGAACGGATGGCGAGAATCGACAACAGGTTCTCTTCCGGCTTGCCCTTTACGCTTGATAGCATCTTGTTGAGCGAGTTGTTGATGTCGGTGCGCTTGCCCGTGGTTCTCACCTTGTAGCCGAATCGGTTGGCTATCTCGGCGAAATTGGTCATGCGGTCGGGGTCTGGGTTGTCGTGGATACGGTAGACAAACGGTTTGGCCTTCTTGCGTCCGCCGGGATTGCCTATGTCGGTGGCTACCTGCTTGTTGGCAAGAAGCATAAACTCTTCCACAAGTTTGTTGGCGTCTTTCGACACTTTGAAATACACGCTTATCGGGTGTCCGGTCTCGTCGATTTCAAAACGCACCTCGAAGCGGTCGAAGTTGACCGAGCCATGCTCGAAGCGGCGTTTGCGCAACGCTTTGGCGAGACGGTCGAGGGTGAGTACCTCCTCGGCATAGTCGCCCTTGCCGGTCTCGATTATTTCCTGCGCCTCCTCGTAGGTGAAGCGGCGGTCGCTCTTTATCACGGTTTTGCGGATGCGGTGGTTGATGATGTTGGCGTTGTCGTCCATCTCAAAGATGCATGAGTATGCCAGTTTTTCCTCGTTGGGGCGCAGCGAGCAGATGCCGTTGCAGAGATGCTCTGGGAGCATCGGGACTGTGCGGTCGACGAGATAGACCGATGTGGCGCGCTTCTCCGCCTCTTTGTCGATGACTGAGCCAGGGCGCACATAGTGGGTCACGTCGGCGATATGTACGCCGGCCTCCCAGTTTCCGTTTGGCAGTTTGCGCAGCGACAACGCGTCATCGAAGTCCTTTGCGTCGCGCGGGTCGATGGTGAATGTTGTCACGCCGCGCATGTCCTCGCGGGCGGCTATGACCTCCGGCGTTATTCCTGCGTCGATTTTGTCGGCGGCAGCCTCCACGTTCTTAGGGTATACGTAAGGCAGACCATATTCGGCAAGGATGGCGTTCATCTCCGAGTTGTTTTCTCCCGTTCGGCCGAGAATGTCGACCACCTCGCCGGTAGGGTTCTTGTCATCGTCGTTCCAGTCCACGATGCGCACAATTGCCTTGTCGCCGCTTTCGCCGCCTTTGATTTTCGCTTTTGGTATAAAAATGTCGCAGGCAAGGAATTTGCTGTCGGTCACGAGGAAGGCGTAGTTCTTGCTCACCTTCAGAGTGCCGATAAACACTTGCTCTTTTTTCTCTATAATCTCAAGCACCTGCGCCTCCGGCTCGAAACCCTTGCGCTGTGCGCACAGATGCACGCGCACGCGGTCGCCGTTGAGGGCGTGCTTTGAATTGCGTTCGGCTACAAAGACAGGCACTTCCGCTCCGTCGACGATTACGCTGTTTTTTCCGTTGCTGCGTCGCACGAATGTGCCCTCGGCGGAGGTTGTGATTTCAGAAGCCTGGTATTTTCCCGGCACGAGTTCCACAAGATAGCCGTCTCGGGTCAAGTCGTCGAGAATGTCGGCAATGAGATATTGGTCGCTGCGTCCGGTTACGCCAAGGTCAACAGCCACTTGCTTGTAGTTGAATGATTCCTTGTTGTGGTTGTTGAAAAAGTCAACAACCAGGGTCTTGATTTCCGACTTCTTTCCTGATCTTTTTTTCGTCTTTGTTGCCATATTGCGTCTTTCTTTTTTTCGTCGTCTGTTTTGTACTATATTATGCAAATTTAGTCATAATCCACGAGATTTTTCTAATTTTGCACTGGAAAAAAGCAATCATAATAAGAAGAAATGAAGAAAGCATTGGTCGAAAAGAAATATTTGGCAACGTTTGTCCTGATAACGTCGCTGTTTTTCATGTGGGGTTTCGCCCACGCAATCCTTGATGTTCTCAACAAGCATTTCCAGGAGGTGCTTGAGATGACAAAGACGCGGTCGGCGTTGGTGCAGGTGATGCTCTATACGGGCTATTTCACGATGGCCATCCCTGCCGGACTGTTTATCAGCCGTCGGGGATACCGGGCTGGCGTGATTGTCGGTTTGTTGCTCTATGGCATTGGTTCATTGCTGTTTATTCCTGGCGAATGGCTGATGTCGTTTGAGTTTTTCCTGTTCTCGCTGTTCGTGATCGGTTGCGGACTGACATTTCTCGAAACGTCGGCAAATCCGTATGTCACCGAACTCGGCGCGCGCCAGACGGCAGCCGCGCGTCTCAACATGGCACAGTCGTTCAACGGACTTGGCGCGATGTGTGCGCCGATTGTAGGAGGATGGCTGATTTTCCGCGACAATGCCAGCGTGGCGCTCCCTTACATGGGTCTTGGCATCTTCGTGCTGCTTGCGGCGGTGGTGTTCACCCGTGTGCGCTTGCCGGAGATTCACGAAGACGACAGTGCCGCCGGCTCTGCGGAAAAGGCAAGAAACGCATCGCTGGCACGCAACTTTGCGTTTATATTCGGCGTGTTCTCACTGTTCTGCTACGAGATTTCGGAAATCTCCATCAACAGTTTCTTCATCAACTACGCCACCGACGGCAACTGGTTTGACAAGCCCACGGCAACGACGCTCTTGTCGCTTGGCGGACTGATGCTGTTTATGGTGGGACGCGTTGTCGGCTCGCTCGTGATGAGCCGCGTGAAGGCGGAGGCGGTGCTTGTGGTGTGCGCTACGGCGACAGTGGTGACCACTGCAATAGTTGTGGCCGACTGCGGCGCGCTGTCGATGGGCGCGTTGATTGCCGGCTATTTCTTCGAGTCTATAATGTTTCCTACGATATTCGCCCTGTCGCTGCGCGGCTTGGGCGAGAAGACCAAAAGGGCATCGTCGTTTCTGATGATGACGCCTGTGGGCGGCGCTGTGGGGCCGTGGCTTATGGGATGGATGGCAGACGCACATGGAATGGTGCTGTCGTTTGTCGTGCCGTTGGCAGGATTCGTTGTGGTCTGGATTTATTCTATATTTACACTTAAAAATTCCAAGCAATGAAAGAACATTTGACAATAATAAAAGTGGGCGGTAAGATTGTGGAAAATTCTGAATCGCTCAACGCCCTTCTTAAGGATTTCGCCGCGGTGGAGGGCAAGAAACTGCTCGTGCATGGAGGCGGACGCTCTGCCACGCAGATGGCTGCCCGGCTCGGTGTGGAAACGAAGATGGTCGACGGACGCCGCATCACCGACGAGGCTATGCTCGAGGTGGTCACTATGGTCTACGGCGGACTTGTCAACAAACGCATCGTGGCTGGACTGCAGGCCCTTGGCATTGACGCTGTGGGACTCACAGGGGCTGATATGAACATTGTGCTCAGCGACAAGCGTAAGGTGTCGGCAGTGGACTACGGATGGGTCGGCGACGTGAAGAGGGTGAATGCCGAGGCTGTGGCGACGCTGATTGAGAGCGGATGTTGCCCGGTGGTCGCTCCGCTCACCCACGACGGTTGTGGACACATGCTCAACACAAACGCCGACACGATGGCGGGAGAGATGGCAAAAGCCATGGCGGCGCACTACGACGTGACGCTGATGTTCTGTTTCGAGAAGCCGGGCGTGCTTGCCGATGAGAACGACGACAGCAGCCTTATTCCTACTATAACACCCGCCGTGCTCGACGATTTGAAGCGCCGGGGAGTGGTGAGCGGAGGTATGATTCCGAAACTCGACAATGCCATTGCCTGCGTGTCGGCAGGGGTGGAGTCTGTGGTGATTACGCAAGCCGACAGGATAGCCGATCCGTATGCGGGAACAAAAATTTGCCTGTAGATTGACAAAAGAGACGAATAAAAGTGGGAAACTTCGGTTTTCCCACTTTTTTTGTGTATGTTTGCATAGCAATAAGAAAACAACAAAATATCACAAGATATGGAGAAAGAGTTGAACATTGATTGGGCGAATCTGTCGTTCGGGTATATTCCAACAGACTACAACGTCCGCTGTACTTACAAGAATGGCGAGTGGGGCGAAATCGAAGTCTCTTCGTCAGAGTTGATACCAATGCACATGGCTGCAAGCTGTCTGCACTACGGCCAGGAGGCTTTCGAGGGATTGAAAGCGTTCCGTGGAAAGGACGGTCAGGTGCGCGTGTTCCGCATGGACGAGAACGCAAAGCGCATCCAGCGTTCGGCTGAAGGCATTATGATGCCGGCGTTGCCAGTGGAGAAATTCATGGAGATGGTGAAAATGGTTGTGCGTCTGAACGCACGTTTCATCCCGCCTTACGGCAGCGGAGCATCGCTCTACATCCGTCCGCTCGAAATCGGTATGTCGGCTCAAGTTGGCGTTAAACCTGCCACGGAATATCTGTTTGTGATTTTCGTTTCGCCGGTTGGACCTTACTTCAAGGGCGGATTCAAGACCACGCCTTACGTCATTACCCGTAAGTATGACCGCGCCGCACCTCTCGGCACAGGCACGTTCAAGGTGGGCGGAAACTATGCCGCAAGTCTGCGTGCAAGCTGCGAGGCTCACGCTGCCGGATATTCGGCAGAGTTCTATCTCGACGCACGCGAGAAGAAATATATGGACGAGTGTGGCGCTGCCAACTTCTTCGGAATCAAGGACAACACATACATCACTCCGTTGTCTACGTCAATCCTTCCGTCAATCACCAACAAGAGCCTTATGCAGCTCGCCGAGGATATGGGCATCAAGGTGGAACGCCGTCAAATTCCGGAAGATGAGCTTACGACGCTTGAAGAGGCTGGCGCTTGCGGAACGGCGGCTGTAATCAGTCCTATCGAGCGTATCGACGACCCTGAGAACAACCGCTCTTACGTAATCTCGAAAGACGGCAAACCGGGTCCTCTCAGCACAAAACTCTACAACCGTCTCCGCGGCATCCAGCTTGGAGAGGAAGAGGATGTGCATAACTGGAACACGATTATCGAGCTGTAAGCGACCATGATAGGAAATCTTTCGGCTAAAGACGTGCTGCTGAAGTTCTACGACGAGGACAGCGACCTTTTCAAGCTGCTTTGGCATCACAGTTGCCAGGTGGCTGAAATGGCACTCGACATTGCGTCGCGTTTCCCGGAAGCCGACCAGGATTTTGTCTACGACGCGTCTCTGCTCCACGATGTCGGAATCATAAAGACGCATGCACCGTCGATTTTCTGCAACGGCGACGAGCCTTATATCCGTCACGGCATCCTCGGCGCGGAAATGCTGCGTGGCATCGATGCTTCAATGGAGCCGTACGCGCGGGTTTGCGAACGTCATACGGGCGCGGGAATATCGGCTGCTGAAATTGAACGCGACAACCTTCCGCTGCCTCACCGCGACATGATTCCGGTGACGCTGGAGGAGAAGATTGTATGCTATGCCGACAAGTTTTTTTCAAAGTCGAAAACCGACACTGTGAAGACCGTCGACAGCATTCGCGAGGATCTCGCCAAGTTTGGCGAAGACCAGTTGGCACGTTTCGACGCTATGAACGCCTTGCTGAATCACTGACGGCAGCATTGTTATAAAACAGAGCCGCCTGCAATCCCGGATTGCAGGCGGCTCTGTTTTTAACCATCGGTCTACAAATCAATGTCGACCTCCACGGGACAATGGTCTGAGCCGAAAATCTCGGTGTGTATTTTTGCATCTTGCAGCTTGTCGTCGAGGCGCGCCGACGTGAGGAAATAGTCGATGCGCCACCCCGCGTTCTTCTCGCGGGCATGGAAGCGATACGACCACCACGAATATATGTCGGGCGTGTCGGGATGGAAGTGGCGGAACGTGTCGGTGAATCCGGCGTCGAGCAGTTCTGTCATCTTTCCGCGTTCCTCATCGGTGAATCCGGCGTTGCGGCGGTTGGTTTTCGGGTTTTTAAGGTCGATTTCGCGATGCGCCACATTCATGTCGCCGCACACCACCACGGGCTTCTTGCTGTCGAGCCCTTTCAGATAAGCCCGGAAATCGTCTTCCCACGACATCCGGTAATCCAGACGGCGCAGACCGTCCTGCGAGTTTGGCACGTAGACCGTCACAAGGTAAAACGTGTCGTATTCAAGCGTTATCACTCGGCCCTCGGTGTCGTGGTCGGCAATGCCGATGCCGTATGCCGCCGACAGCGGTTCGTGGCGGGTATAGATGGCAGTGCCGGAGTAGCCTTTCTTCTCGGCATAGTTCCAGTAGGAGCGGTAGCCGTCAAACTGCAAGTCGAGTTGACCAGCCTGCATCTTTGTCTCCTGCAGGCAGAAAAAATCGGCGTCGAGAGCGTTGAACGACTCCTCAAAGCCCTTGCCAACGCAGGCGCGAAGCCCGTTGACGTTCCAAGATATAAATTTCATAAATGTAGTCCTGTTATAACCTTTTATGCAAACTTACACAACATTTTCGGAATAAAAAAATTCACTGTTGCAGCAAAATGGAATAAATTCAGTAACTTTGCAACCATTATTAATGAATTATTATGAATTTTGTATATAAAACAGTGGTTGCTGCGGCGACAGTGCTCGCAGCCACATCATGCATCCAGGACGAGGCACTCAACACCGAGTGCGACATCCTTACGTGCTCGCTTCCGGCAGAAGTCGTTATGTCGGATCCTAAAATTACCAACGACCGTGTTACGGTCAACGTGCAGCCGGAAGCCGACATCTCGGCTCTCGCTCCTGTGTTTACATTGACTGAGGGCGCGACGATATCGCCGGCAAGCGGCTCGGTGCAGGACTTCCTCAATGCCGACGACCACACGGTGAACTACACCGTGACCTCGCAGGACGGTGAATGGCATAAGACCTACCGTGTGCAGGTGGTGCAGCAGCTGAAGCCGGATGAGTACCGATTCAACAAAGTGGAGCTTGACCCTACGAAGAAATATTCAATCTTCAACGAAATTGACAACAACGGCAACTTCCTGATGGCTTGGGCGTCGGGCAATCCGGGATTCGTGATGTGTGGCGAAGCCGACAAGGCTGCCAAGGCAAAGTATGGAAAGACTCAATATAAGGACCATATTTGGGAGTTCTTCCCCACAACCGCCGTCTACAAAGAAGGAACGACATTGAGCGTGGATGGCGAAAATGTGGCTAACTTTATGCTTGGCGACAAATACGCCCAGCCTGAGTTCATCCGTCTGGTGACACGTTCCACCGGAGGGTTTGGTTCCATGGTGGGAATGCCTATTGCCGCAGGCAACATATTCCAGGGCGAGTTCGACCTCGGCAATGCCATCTCAGCTCCGCGTGAGGCAACCAAATTCGGCGAGCCTTATCACTACAAGCCGTTGACGCTTTCGGGCGAATACCGCTATGAGGCAGGCGAGACGTTTACCGATGAGAAGGGAAAGCCCGTCGTAGGACGTACAGACATCTTCTCAATCTATGCCATCTACTTTTTGACCGACGATAAGGTGACATATATCGACAGCAACGTGCACTACAATGATTTCATGCATCCAAACATGGTGGCTCTCGCTAATCTCACCGATGCGCGCGTGACGGGGCTTGGCGACAACGATTGGGTGAAGTTTGAAATCACATTCGACTACAGCGCCTACAACAAGGTTGTCGACAAAGCGTTGCTTGCAAAAGGACGCTACAAGCTGGGCATCGTGATTGCGTCAAGTGCGGAGGGCGACTATTTCCGCGGCTCTGTGGGCAGCACGCTTGATGTGCGTAATCTGAAAGTCACACACGAATAAACTTGAATAAAAAATGAAAAAAAACATATTATCCGCAATTATCGTGGCGCTGGCATTTCTGCCCGCGCAATTGTCGGCTCAGCAGAGCCGCACGCAGAAAATCATCAACGCAGCACTGAAAGGTTGGAACATCGAACTGCGTGCCGGCTACAATCTTGGCGGCACATCGCCGATTCCGCTGCCTGTTGAAATCCGCGAAATCAAGAGCTACAAACCATCGATGGGTTTCTCTGTGGAGTCGGACTTCACTAAGTTTTTCGACGAGAAGTGGGGCTTGCTTGTGGGCGTGAAGCTTGAAAACAAGAATATGGAGACCGACGCCCGCGTGAAAAACTACGGTATGGAAATCCTCAGCGAGGGCGCCATTGCGAGCGGCCGATGGACTGGCGGCGTGAAAACGTCGGTGCGCAACGCATTCCTGACGTTCCCGGTGCAGGCTGCATATAAGGTGCATCCGCGCACAAACCTGAAACTCGGAGTGTTCCTGTCATACCTTATCGAGGGCAAGTTTGACGGAGTGGTTTACGACGGATATCTGCGCAACGGCGATCCGACGGGTGAAAAGGCAGTGTTTACAGGCGATGCCACGGCAACTTACGACTTCTCCGACGAGCTGCGCAAATTTCAGTGGGGACTTCAAGCCGGAGTCGACTGGGAAGCGTTCAAGCATCTGAAACTCTATGCCGACCTTTCGTGGGGATTGAATTCGGCTTTCCCCGAAAGCTTCAAGACGATAACATTCAGCATGTATCCGATATACTTCAACGTTGGAGTAGGATATTTGTTCTAACATAAAAGCAATCAGAATATTATGGGAAAAATCATACTTACGGGCGACCGCCCTACAGGAAAACTTCACCTTGGTCACTACGTAGGCTCGCTGCGACGTCGCGTTGAGCTGCAGAACTCAGGTGAGTACGACAAAATTTTTGTGATGATTGCCGACGCTCAGGCACTTACCGACAATGCCGACAATCCAGAGAAAATCCGCCAAAACCTCGTTGAGGTTGCGCTCGACTATCTGTCGGCGGGATTGGACCCTGCCAAGACTACGATTTTCGTGCAGTCGGCGGTTCCGGAACTGACAGAGCTGGCATTCTATTATATGAACCTTGTGACAGTGTCGCGCGTGCAGCGCAACCCTACGGTGAAGACGGAAATCAAGATGCGCAACTTCGAGACGAGCATCCCTGTGGGATTCTTCTGCTATCCGGTGAGCCAGGCTTCCGACATCACCGCTTTCCGCGCCACCACAGTGCCTGCCGGTGAGGACCAGGAGCCGATGATTGAATTGACCCGCGAAATCGTGGGACGCTTCAACAACGTGTACGGCGAGACGCTTGTTGAGCCGGAAATCCTGCTGCCTACAAACGCTGCCTGCCTGCGTCTGCCGGGAACCGACGGAAAGGCAAAGATGAGCAAGTCGCTCGGCAACTGCATCTACCTCAGCGACACATCAAAAGATGTTGCAAAGAAGGTGAAAGGCATGTATACCGACCCTCTCCATCTCAACATCAGCGACCCCGGACACCTTGAGGGCAACTGCCCGTTCATATATCTCGACGCATTCTGCACCGATGAGAAATTCAAACGTCATTGCTCGGAATTCGAGAGCCTTCAGGATTTGAAGGACCGTTATTGCGCCGGAGGCGTGGGCGACGGCACGGTGAAGAAGATTCTCATCAGTGTGCTTGAGGAAGAACTCGCTCCGATTCGCGAACGTCGCAAACAATGGGAACAGGATATCCCCGGCGTGTTCGAGATTCTGCGCCGAGGCAGCGAGGAGGCACGCGCAGTGGCTGCCGAGACTCTTGCCGATGTGCGCCGTGCAATGCGAATCAACTACTTCGACGATCCTAAGCTGATTGCTGAGCAGGCAGCCAAGTATGCCGGCAAATAACGCTTAGACAATACGTTACAATATAGGACAGGCATATACGGGTGGAGAAACAACCTGTTGTGTGCCTGTCTTTTTCCCTCCAAACCTCAGTATGGACACAGCAGTATTTCTCGGCACCGCCGAAAACTTCGTATACGGGCTTTGCAGCGCATATTTCATCTATGAGAGTGCGACATACTTCCGCCACCGCCGTGAGCAGCGCTTCTACCGCACGGCAGCGGCGATAATGGCTTTTTGGTTCTTGCTGGTGCTGAAGGATCCAATCTATTCGTGTATCGACACGCAATTGCATCGACACCTATACCGCACGTTGCTGCTTGTTGACATGTCGGCGGTGTTCACATGCGTGTTTTTCGTGGTCGAGCTCTTGTCGCCAATCTACATAACGTGGTCGCGCATCGTGCAGAATTCGGCATTCTATCTGCTGATGCTAGTGCTCTACATCGTGACGGCAAACGACATCTTCTTTGACATCAACATCGTTGGTATGGCAGTCTACTGTCTGATATGGGCGGTGCGCATCGCCGTGCTGACAAAACGCTACCACTACATCGTGCGGCAAAACTTCTCGTCGGCCGACAAGCGGTGGATGTGGCGGGCGATAGCGATGTTTCTGTCGGTGCTGGCGGCTTGGATATATTCGTGCTATGTTGAGTCGAGCATTTCCAACATCGCATATATCGTGATTGTCACGGTGGTTTGGGCTGTGGTCAACCATCATTACCGCAAGGTTGGGCGTAGCATTGACGAAGTGAGGCAGATTATGTCGGAAAAGCAGCCGGCGCTGGAAGGTATGCCCGACTTCAGCGCGGAGGTAGAGGCACTGTTTGTTGAAAAGAAACTGCACCGCAACCACGATTTGTCGGTAAGCCAGCTGGCACGCGAGATAGGCACCAACCGCAGCTATTTGTCGGCATGGCTCAACAATACGCTCGGCACTAATTTCTGCGACTTTGTCAACGGCTACCGCATTGCCGATGCGGAGGCGATGCTTGCCGGCGGCGACTGCTCCATGACGCAGGATGAGATAGCCACAACGGTGGGTTTCAATTCGCTCAGCACGTTTCGGCGCGCCTTTATCAAGAAACACGGAATCACACCGCGGCAATATTGCCGCGACAAACGGCATAAAAAATAGTTGCGGGCGCGGAAAAAGGGGCTCTTTTTTGCGAGCCAGCAATTAAATGTATAATTTTGCGGACTGCGGACAGGCTGTTTTTTTAGGTCTGCCGGGTTTGACATTTTAACAATTCGAAGCAATGAGATACAGACGTAATTGGATTGTGCCTAAGGGCAAGGAACTTACGGACATGGACCGCAAGATTTTGTTTTATCAAGAGCACGGACACCTTGTGCCGTCGCCGAAACTCATAAAGACACCAGAACAGATTGAGGGTATCCGCCGCAGCGGAAAAATCAACACCGGAGTGCTCGACCTCGTGGAAAAGGAAATACATGCCGGAATGAGCACGGCGGAAATCGACAAGCTGGTGTATGACTACACTGTCGACCATGGAGCCATCCCGGCGCCGCTCAACTATGAGGGCTTCCCTAAGAGCGTGTGCACGTCGATCAACGAGGTGGTTTGCCACGGCATTCCGTCGGAGGACGAAATCCTCGAGGAAGGCGACATCATCAATGTCGACGTGTCGACGATTCTCGACGGATACTATTCCGACGCCTCCCGCATGTTCATAATCGGGAAAACCACGCCGGAGAAGGAAAAGCTTGTGCGTGTGACAAAGGAATGCCTTGAATTGGGTATGAAGGCGGCAAAGCCTTATGGCTTTGTCGGCGACATCGGACACGCTATCGAGCGCCACGCCAAAAAGAACGGGTTCTCTGTGGTGCGCGACCTTTGCGGACACGGCGTAGGACTGGAGTTTCACGAAGAGCCTGAGGTGTTGCACTTTGGCCGTCCGGGAACGGGAATGCTTCTCGTGCCGGGTATGGTATTCACCATCGAGCCGATGATCAACATGGGCAAATGGCAGGTGTTTGTCGACGAGGAAGACGGTTGGACCGTAGTGACCGACGACGAGTTGCCGTCGGCGCAATGGGAACACACGTTCCTGATGACCGAACGCGGGTTGCAGATTCTTACTTATTGACAACCGTCGGGCGAAAACATAACGGCAGGGGAGAGACATGCAGGTGTTTCTTTTCTGCTTTTTGTTAAAAACAACATTAACTCTTGTTAAACGAGAAAATACCGCTTAAAAATTTATTTTCTCAGAAAAATAGTTGTAGTTTTGCAAGCGTATTATTGTTGTTGTATGTAATCAATGGAGTATTAAGATCTACCTTAAAAGAAGAATAACGCAGAATCTATGCCTTGAATCTGCAATAACGATATGCACAATAGAGAATAAATTGAGATTATTAAATACCTATGTAAAACTTAATCAATTCTTGAATGAAGAGCTTTAGTTTTCAGTTGAATCGTAGGGGACTTATCACGTTGCTTATGGCGATGTTGTTTGCGCTGCCTGCGTTTTCACAGAAAATGGCTGTACAAGGTACGGTCATCGATGAAAATGGCGAACCAATAATTGGTGCCAGTGTTGTTGATTCGAAGACGAAAGCGGGAACCGCTACCGACTTCGATGGAAATTTCGTGTTGAACGTTGACAAGAACACTGTCCTGCAAGTCACTTATGTGGGCTACAAGACACAGAACGTTAATGTTGACGGCCGCAACAAATTAACAGTAAAACTTCAAACCAACAGCGTAGTGCTCAACGAAGTTGTGGCTATCGGTTACGGTACAGTGAAGAAGGAAGACGCCACTGGCGCCATCTCTACTTTGAAACCGGACGAAATCGAAGCCGGTCTTGCAACTTCCGCACAAGACCTCCTCGTTGGAGCCGCTCCTGGTGTGGTTGTCACATCAAACGGTGGCCAGCCTGAAGGCGGCGCTACAATCCGTATCCGTGGTGGTGCTTCTTTGAACGCAACCAACGACCCGTTGATCGTGATCGACGGTGTGCCTATGGACACAAAGGGAACACTCGGTTCGAGCAACCCATTGTCGTTTGTATCGCCTGAGAACATCGAGAACATGACAATCCTCAAGGATGCGTCGGCAACAGCAATCTACGGTTCGCGTGCATCAAACGGTGTCATCATCATCACTACAAAGAAAGGACAGAAAGGCAGACCACAAATCAACTTCACTGCCAATGCTTATGTCAACACTCCACGCAACTACGTGAACATGATGACAGGCGACGAGTTCCGTTCTTTCATCAACAATTATTATGGAGCAGAGTCGGCACAGGCACAGGCACTTGGCACATACAACACAAACTGGCAGAAGGAAATTCTCCGCACGTCTGTTTCACATGACTACAGCCTCGGCATTGGCGGTACAGTAGGATGTCTGCCTTATCGCGTGAGCCTTGCCTACACCGGCAACAACGGTATCATCAAGACTTCAAAGATGGACCGCGTCACTCTCGGCATCAACTTGACTCCAAAGTTCTTCGACGACTTGTTGGCAGTCAACCTCAATCTTAAAGGTGCCTACGTAGCCAACCGTTTCTATGACGGATCGGCACTTGGCAACTCAATCGGTTTCAACCCGACTCTTCCTGTGAAGAACCCTGACGGCAACGCTTTCAACGGTTGGACAACATATGTCAACACATCTGTTGCCGGTCCTAACGACCCAGGTGCGTCAATCAACACATTGAAGGCTCTCAACCCGGTGGCGTTGATTCAGGACTACGACAGCCGCTCTAAAGTATGGCAGAGCATCGGCAACTTGCAGCTCGACCTTGCAATGCCGTTCCTCCGCGACTTGCACGCAAACTTGAACCTCGGTTACGACTACAGCAAGTCGGACGTTACAAACATTACCGGAGCAAACTCTCCAATGGCTTGGAAAGGAGGCTACACCATCAAGAACTCTGACGGAAGCACTTCAATTATCCACGACGGCGCAGAAACTACAAAGTTTGAATGGCAGGAGAAATACAACATTCTTCTCGACTTCTACCTTAACTACAAGAAGGATGTGAAGAGCATCAACTCCAACTTCGATATTACCGGTGGTTACTCTTGGCAGAAATTCCACCGCATCGGTCATGACTACAGCTATGCAACAAGCGGAGAGTATGCCGGTGAGAAATATCAGGGTGTGGCTACAAACTACTCTGGCTCACAGAACCAGTTGGTATCTTTCTTCGGACGTGTAAACTACTCTCTGCTCGACCGCTACTTGCTCACTGTCACAGTGCGTGAGGACGGAACAAGCCGCTTCTCCGAAGAGCACCGTTGGGGTACATTCCCATCGTTGGCTCTCGCTTGGCGTTTGCTTGAAGAGCCTTGGATGAAGGGCGCAAAGAGCGTGATGAACGACTTCAAGATCCGTGCAGGCTGGGGTATCACCGGTCAGCAGGACCTCGGCGACGACTTCTTCCCTTACTTGCCGGTTTATATGATTGGTAAAGACCAATACCGCTATCCTGACGGAAAAGGTGGCTGGATTACTGTCATCAAAGCCAACGGTTACAACGCCGACCTTAAATGGGAGGAGACAACCACTTGGAACGCCGGTATCGACATGGCATTCCTTAACAACCGTGTAACTACAAGCATCGACTTCTACAAGCGCAACACTGAAGACTTGTTGAACTGGGTGACTGTCGACGCTGGTTCAAACCTTACCAACGCAATGAACGCCAACATCGGTTCGTTGGAGAACATCGGTGTTGAATTCGCAATCACTGCCCGTCCAATTGTAAAGAAGAACTTCACTTGGACAACTTCTTACAACGTGGCTTGGAACAAGAACAAGATTACAAAACTGCTCAAGGGTGACGACAAGAATTACTTCGTTGCTACCGGCGACGGTATCTCTGCAGGTACAGGTGGTACAGTGCTTGCTCACAAAGTGGGATATCCTGCAAGCAGCTTCTATGTTTACGAGCAGGTTTACGATGAGAACGGCAAGGCTATCGAAGGTATGTTTGTTGATCGCAACGGTGACGGCGTAATCAACTCTGACGATAAGTACATGTACCACAGCAAGGATCCTAAGGTGACAATGAACTGGACCAACACGTTCAACTTCAAGAACTGGGATTTCGGTTTCGCATTGCGCGCAAGCATCGGCAACTACGTGTTCAACGATGTTCAGGTTGGCAACTCTTCGATTTCTTCTACAGCGTCTCTCCCAGTCAGCAACTTGATGGCAGACACTCAGCTGTTTAAAGAAATCAACTTGACTCAAGGCACAAGCGACTACTTCGTGCAGAACGCAAGCTTCGTGCGTTGCGACAACATCACGCTCGGCTACACATGGCCTACTCTTTTGAACAACAACCTCCGTCTGCGTCTGTATGGAGCAGTTCAAAACCCATTTGTTATCACAAAATATAAAGGTCTTGACCCAGAAGTCGGTGGCGGTGTAGACAAAAACATCTACCCACGTCCTGTGACATTCTCTCTCGGTCTTGTGGCTCAATTCTAATCATTAAATCGTTACAGACATGAATAAGAAATTCAGAAATATATTGGCTTACGGATGCCTCGCATTCTCAATGATGGCTATGCCTTCGTGTGTGGGCGACCTTGATATGAAGCCAAACGACCCGAACAGCAAGAACGAACTCAATTCGGCTGCTGAATATGAGGGCTTCTTCTATCAACTTTACAACGGACTTGTAGTTTCTGGTCCTCAAGGTGGCTCTGACATCACTGTAGACGACGGCGGTGCCGGTACTTACATGCGTCAGCTTTGGAACCTTGAGGAGCTTCCGACCGATGAGGCTCTTATCGGTAAGAACTGGAACGACGCCGGTATCGATGAGCTCGACTTCTCTACATGGAGCCCTGACAACCACTGGCTTTATGAGGCAATGTCGCGTTTCACGTTCCAAATAAATATGTGCAACGAGTTTATCCGCACCATCGACAAGGCTGCAGGTATGATTTCCGATGATGAAATCGCAGCGATGAAACGTGAGGCAATCGTATTGCGCGCATTGTCTTACTATCACTTGATGGACAACTTCGGCAAAGGCCCGTTCACCGATGAGAATTCTACGGTAGGAGCAACGCCTCCAACGTTGACACGTGCTGAGATGTTTGAGAGAATCGTGCCTCAGCTGGCAGAGACAGTGAAGGATCTTACTCCTGCATCGGCTCAGAAATACGGCCGTCTGTCAAGAGAAGCCGGTTATATGCTGCTTGCAAAGTTCTATCTTAACGCGGAAGTCTACACAGGCACTGCCCGTTGGCAGGACTGTGCAAACGCCTGCAACGAGATTTTGAAGACTATCAACACTCTCGCGCCTGAATATAAATATCTCTTCTGCGCCACTAACGACAAGTATGTTGGCAACGGCGAGATTCTTTGGGCTCTCCCTCAGGACGAGAACAACCAGCAGACTTACGGTGGTACAACTTACCTTTCTATAGGCGCCTACAATGCCAATGTCGTTGCAACAGCACAAGGTTTGCAAGGCACAGGATGGGGCGGTCCACGTATACGTCCGGAACTCGCAGATATGTTTGAGAGCGGCGACAACCGTTACCTCATCAGCAACAACGGTGGCAAGCTCAAGAACAATCTTGAGGATCTCGGTGACTGGGGTGCCGACGGTTGTGGCTTGATGTGTGTCAAGTATGTATACACTCCGGAAACGGACTATTACAACACTACAGGCGCAACTCTGGTCAACACTTTCAACGGCACCGACTATCCATTGTTCCGTCTTGCCGACACATTCTTGATGCTCGCTGAGTGCGAACTCAACGGCGCAACAGGCTGCAACGGTCAGGATATGTTTGACAAGGTGCGCGCACGCGCAGGTTTGGCTCCTATCCTTCTCACTAAGGACAAACTCTTCGAGGAACGCGCCCGCGAGCTCTACTGGGAGGGACACCGCCGCAGCGACATGATCCGTTTCGGCAAGTTTACAGGCAGCTCCTACAAATGGTCGTGGAAGGGCGGCGCACTCCGCGGACGTTCAATTCCTGACTACCGCAAGGTTTACGCTATCCCAACCAAGTTTGTCCCGACACTCGGACAGAACGAGGGATACTAACATCAGTCTAACTCTACTAAACACAAGAAAAAATGAAAAAGTATATAAATGTATTGATGCTGCTGGCGGTGGTGGTGTTTGGCCTTTGCTCTTGCGAGGACGACAAGGATCCGGTGCTCCAAAAACCTACCGAATTTGTGCTCAATCAGCCAGCCACTTCTGAACTTTATTATGCTCTGAACCCAACGGCAACATTGAACCTTACGTTCTCTCAGCCTAACTATGGTCCGGGCATCATCGCAAAATATTTCGTACAGGTGTCGCTCACTCGTGAATTTACCGATTTCGTGCAACTTTCAGAGGAGTACACTACTTGCTCTGTCAACGTTCCTGAGAGCAGCATAGCTGAGGCTATGTGCAAACTCCGCGGCGTTACAAACGAGGACAACTACACTGACGAGCCTGCACGTCCGGTTTATTTCCGCGTGCTCTCTACTGTTGAAGATTATCTTGGCGGCAAGGAAGACGCTGCCGGCTATTCAATCCTCTCAAATGTTGTTTGTCTCAGCCAGGTGAAGGACTACTACGCAGTTAAGTTGCCGGGCAAGATTTACTTGGTTGGTAACTGCAATGGATGGAACGAACCGTCGAAGGCAAATGCCGCCTTGTTTGTTGGCTGGACGCTTTCAGAGGCTGACGACGCTATCGACAGCAAGATTTACACAGGCGTGTTCGATATTCCTGCAGGCAAATTCCAATTCCGCTTCTATCGCTCTCTCTCTGGTTGGAATGTTGATTCAATCGGTGCGCAGGTTGATGACAATCCTGTTGATATCGAGTGGATTGACGGCGTTGGCTTCAAGGGCACTGTTTTTGAGGGCAAGGGTTCGTTCCAGTACAGCAGTTGGGCTGGCGGTAAGATTAAAATCACCGTTAACCTCAAGGCGATGACCGTAGAAATGGTTCCTGCCGAATAATATGAAATCAGGCTTACAGCGGCGGTTGTCAGCAACCGCCGCAAGGAAGCCGGTTATTACAGAATTTACAAATAAAGACAAAAAATGAAAAAATTCAGTATATTACTTTCATTGGCATTGGCTGTAGGTTTCACAGCCTGCGACGATATCGAGGATCCAATGCCACCGCAAAGCAATCCGCAGGAAGCGATTATGGCTGCAGACGGTATCGCTGTGGCTCATGCGTTGCCTACTGATTTGAACCTCAAGGACTTCGTTGATAGCGAGCTGGGTGTGCCAGTGCTCAAAATCACCAGCGTTGACAATCAGCCAGCCGGCAGCGAAGTGAATGTTGAAATGCAGGTTTCCGCCACAGAGGATTTCAAGAAGCCTGTCAGCGTGCTTACAACAGTTGTCGACAATGTGGCTTATGCCAACTATCTTGACATTGACAATGCTCACCGCCAGCTGTTTGGCAAGAGCCCTGCCGCAAAGACCACTTATGTGCGTTTCGAACTCACGTTGACCCACAACGGAACAACAGTGCGTTTCGGCGGCGCCGACACTTATTTCGACGCTTCATCGGTAAATGTTACGCCTATTGACCTTGGCATCAAGATTGAGTCGGCATACTACGTAATTACCGACGCTGCGTTTGGTGACGGATGGGATGCTTCAGCCATCAAGCTCGGACATAGCGACCAGAACGTATACGATGATCCTGTATTTACATCTATCTGCACTCTCCCTGCCGGCTCAATCCAATTTATGGGCGCAGAGTCGATGGTGAAGGCTAAGGCCGACGCAGGCAATGAGTTTATGTATGCTTGGGGTCCTGCTGAGTCGGCTATGAGCGGCGAACTTATCTACGGCGAGAACTCACGTCCTGTAACTATTGCAAAGGCAGGAGAGTATACCGTGACAATCAACATGATGGAAGGCACATTCACTGTCAAGGCTTACTCACCGAAACTCTATGCTGTTGGTGGATTCAATGGATGGGGTCACGATGTAAACGTGTTCATCTACGAGCGCAACGGCGGCGTACACAGCGGTTTGGTTGACATGTCAAAGGCTGGCAACAAGGCATTTGAATTCAAATTCTCGACACAGCCCAACTGGAACGTAGGCAGCACTGCCTACGGTGTCGGCGCAGAAGCCAACCTGTTGAGCACTGACCCAGGAGCCAAAAACTTGAAACTTGACAAGGGTGGTATCTACTACTTCAAAGTCGACACAGACAAAATGACTTGGGAGGCGATGGAAATCACTTCGTTCGGAATTGTCGGCGACGCTACTCCTGGCGGATGGGACGCTGAAACGCCACTTACTTACGCCGGTGGTCTCGTTTGGAAGGGTGAGGTTGCTCTCGTCGGCGGCAAGGAATACAAGTTCCGCGCCAACAACAAATGGGACTTCAGTCTCGGCGGTTCGCTCGACAATCTCAACGAGAACAACGCACCAAACTTCAAGTGTGCAGAAGACGGAACGTATGAAATTACGCTCAATCTCAGCAACAACCAGACTTGGAAAGCGTCAGTTGTGAAGAAATAATACTCCAATTGATATAATTTGTATTGAAAAAGGAGTCGTCTCAGGGATGAGACGGCTCTTTTTTTCTTGTTTTGTGGCATAGTGTTTTCATTTGTAAACTGAAATTTGTAACTTCGCACACAAACTTTCAGAATATTAATCATAAACTAAGCAAAATAATGGAAGACGAAAGACAAAAGCAGGAAGCAGGTATTCCTGAAAACGCTTTCCGCGAGCTGAAGCCGGGCGAGGAGTATATCCCCGTGATGCGCCCCGACCGTCAGTATCCGGAAGTGACTCCCTACTCTGTGATAATGGGTCTTGTGATGGCGATTATCTTCAGTGCCGCGGCGGCATATCTCGGACTGAAAGTGGGGCAGGTGTTTGAGGCGGCAATTCCTATTGCAATCATCGCAGTCGGAGTGTCGGGCGCGTTGAAGAAGAAAAACGCCCTCGGACAGAACGTGATAATCCAATCTATCGGCGCCTCGTCGGGAATCGTGGTGGCAGGAGCCATCTTCACCCTCCCGGCGCTCTACATCCTTCAAGCCAAGTATGGCGACGCCATTACGGTAAGTTTCATTGAGATATTCCTCAGCTCGATGCTTGGCGGCGTGCTCGGCGTATTGATGTTTATCCCGTTCCGCAAATATTTCGTTTCCGACATGCATGGCAAGTTCCCGTTCCCGGAAGCCACAGCCACCACACAGGTGCTTATCTCCGGCGAGAAGTCGGGCAGCCAGGTGAAGCCGCTTATCATTGCGGGCGCTGTCGGCGGTATCTACGACTTCCTTCTCTCCACATTCGGATGGTGGGCTGAGACATTGACGTCGAAAGCGACAGAATTCGGCGCCCACGTGGCAAGCCAGGCCAAGATGGTGTTTAAAATCAACACCGGAGCGGCGGTGCTCGGTCTCGGCTACATCGTAGGTTTGAAATACTGCTTCATTATTTTTGCAGGTAGCGCGTTTATCTGGTATGTCATCGTACCGTTGCTCGGAATGAGCCCTGAGGCAGCCGCCATCGATCCCGAGGTGCTGTTCAAGACACAGGCACGCTACATCGGTATCGGCGGTATCGCCATGTCGGGCATCATCGGCATCATCAAGTCGTGGGGCATCATCCGCTCTGCCGTAGGTCTTGCCGGGCGTGAATTCCGCGGCAAGGGCGGCAATGTGGCAAAAGTGAAGCGCACCCAGAAAGACATTTCGATGAAAGTGCTTGCCTTCAGCCTTATCGCAGCGTTGGCAGTGACATTCGCATTCTTCTACTTCGGCGTAATCCACAACCTCTTCCAGACCCTTGTGGCATTCCTGGTGGTTACGGTGATAGCATTTCTCTTCACCACGGTGGCCGCCAATGCAATTGCCATTGTGGGATCGAACCCAGTGAGCGGAATGACGCTGATGACGCTGATTGTAGCCTCAGCGGTGTTTGTGGCTATCGGACTTAAAGGAGCCAGCGGCATCGTCACCTCGATGATTATCGGAGGCGTTGTCTGCACGGCTCTCTCGATGGCAGGCGGTATGGTTACGGATATGAAAATCGGCTACTGGCTTGGCTCCACTCCGCAAAAACAGCAGCAGTGGAAACTTGTCGGCACACTCGTGTCGGCAGCAACTGTCGGCGGCGTTATCCTGATTCTTGCAAAAGTGTATGGTTTCTCAGGACCGAACGCACTCGCCGCACCGCAGGCCAACGCGATGGCAGGCGTTATCGAACCGTTGATGATGGGTGGCGACACGCCGTGGCTGCTCTATGGCGTAGGCGCAATCCTCGCCGTGCTTCTCAACTGGCTCGGTGTGCCGGCATTGGCTTTCTCGCTCGGTATGTTTATCCCTATGGAGCTCAATGCGCCGCTGCTTGTCGGCGGTTTGGTCAACTGGTTTGTGTCAACCCGTTCGAAAGACAAGGAACTCAATGCGGCACGCACAGAGCGCGGCACGCTTCTCGCCAGCGGATTTATCGCCGGTGGAGCATTGATGGGCGTGGTCAGCGCCGGAATGCGCTTCGCAGGCTTCGAGTATACTTGCGGATTCAGCGAGTCGACGCTCCAGATTGGCGGTGTGGCTGTCTATGCGCTGCTCATCGGCTATCTCGTTTGGGACTGTATGCGCGGAAAGAAAGCGTAAGCGGGGGCAACCTCCTGAGCTTGAAAAATCAAAGAAAAATGTCGTGGATGCATCATGTGTGTCCACGACATATTATTTATTCTTTTTATTTATCAACAAATTAACTTAATGAACAAGACAATTTTCAACAAGCGTGCAAGCCTGAAGTTCTCGCACTTCTCCAACAAAGGCTACTCCTTGTTTTCTGTGCTTGGAAGAGTGGTGGCTATCGGTGCGCTCAGCGTAACCACGCTTACCTACGCCAAGGCAGAAGGCATCAGCGTGGAGGGAGCCAAGGCTGATTCAGTCTTTATCCGTGGAGGAAAGGCTTACGAACTGGATGGTGTGACCGTAACGGGGTCGCGCGCGCCGATGACAGTCGAGCTGTCACCAAAAATTGTGACGGTCATGACCCGCGAGGACATTCAGCGGTCGGCGGCACAAACAATCAACGACGTTTTGAAACTGGCTACGGGCGTAGATGTGCGTCAGCGTGGAGGTTTCGGGGTGCAGACCGACATTTCGATCAACGGCGGCACCTTCGACCAGATTGCAATTTTCCTTAACGGAGTGAACATCTCCAATCCGCAGACGGGGCACAACGCCTCCGATTTTCCTGTCGCACTTGCCGACATCGACCATGTGGAGATTATCGAGGGCGCATCGTCGCGCGTGTTTGGCACATCGGCGTTCAACGGCGCCATAAACATTGTGACTAAAAAAGCAAGCGCAAACGGCGTCGAGGCAAATGTGGAAGCCGGCAGCTTTGGCAGCCTCGGAGCACAGGGCAGGCTGCAGATGGCTTTCAGAAGCGGAAAGTGGGAACAAGCCTATTCCGTAAGCGGCGGATACAAACGCTCGGACGGAGGCACCGAAAACAGCGACTTCGAGAAAGGACAGGGCTATGCCAACTTGTCGCTGAGCTACGACCGCCGCCTCGACATCGGGGCGCAGCTAGGCATCGCCAGCCAAAGTTATGGCGCAAACACATTCTACAGCGCCAAATTCAACAATCAATATGAGAAAACCGACCATGGAATCGCTTCTCTTAATGTGAGCGTCCACAACCAAGGCAGAACTTGGGAAGTGACGCCTGCGGTATATTACAACAAATTCAAAGACCATTATCAATTGACGCGTGGCAAGGAAGGCGCCGCGGCGGGAGAGAACTACCACAACCTTGATGTGTTTGGCGGTGCGGTCAACGCCTATGTCGACTGGATTGCAGGAAAGACCGCCGTCGGTGTCGACATCGGTAAGGAACGCATCTATTCCACGGCTCTCGGCAACCAGCTCGACGCGGCCGACTATAAAAGCATTCCGGGCTCCGACAGGCAGTACACCCGTAAAGGAGAACGCACAAACACGAATGTGATGCTGGAGCACAATTTCATATTCGGAGGGTTCACACTCTCTGCCGGAGTGCTTGCCAACCGCAATACGGGACTCGACAATAAATTCAGATTCTATCCGGGAGTGGACGCAAGCTACCGTCCGAACGCCAATTGGAAGGTATACGCCTCATGGAACAAGGCTCTCCGCATGCCCACCTACACCGATCTCTACATAAGCAATGCCGTGCAGCAGGGCGACGCCTCGCTGCGACCGGAGAAAAACTCCGCCTTCAAAATAGGCTCTCGCTATCGGCAGACGGGATTTTCGGCGGTGCTTAGCGGATTCTACACACATGGCAAGGATATGATTGACTGGGTTCAGACTACGGAAACAGAGCTGACCGACAGCAAATACCACGTGATGAACATCGGAAAACTCGACAATATGGGCTTCAATGTTGACGCCGAGATATATATGAACGAGCTGTTGCCGAGATGCTTCGTGACAAACATCAGACTGGGATATGCCTACATCAACCAAAACCATGAGACGGAAACAGAGATACTGAAATCGCTGTATGCGTTGGAATATCTGCGCCATAAGGCCGTGTTCGGCTTGGACCATAAGATTTGGAGCAAGCTGTCGGCATCGTGGAGCGTAAGATGGCAGCAACGGATGAACGGCTATCATCCGTACACGAAAGTGGACTGCAAGGTGATGTGGAACGACCGGAAATATAGCGTATATGTAAAGGCCGACAACATCACGTGCCACCGCTACTACGATCTCTCTGCCGTAAAGCAGCCGGGGCTGTGGGTGATGGCAGGTGTAAGTGTGAATCTTGGATGGTGACAGCCGTCGCAGGAATGAAAGCAAACGGGAAGCAGCATATTGTTTCCCGTTTTCTTTTCGTTTGAGCCATTGGTGATTTTTGAGAATCCTGAAAATAAAAAAACAGCGCGCTGTTGTGTAGCACACTGTTTTTGCGGAGTGAGCGAGATTCGAACTCGCGATACGCTTTTGGCGTATACACGCTTTCCAGACTTTAGTTAATTTCACCCAAATAGTCTGATTAATAATAAGTTATGATTTTGTAAATTGAAAATTTGCGAGTACTTTGCGAGTGGCTATTTTATCTCCAAAATGTGCTCAAAATCAATGCCTTGACGAGCACAAAGCACCTGAAAGGCTGTGAGCTGGCGATTTAGACGCATCACTTCTTCTTGAAGCTCATCGCATCTATTATCCTTCTTTATTAACTGCTCTTTGAGTTCGGCGAGGTCACGCTCGAACACCGCCATTTTGGTCAGTAATATTCCATCGGTAGGTGCAGGGGTTACAACATTCTTATAGTTGCTATATCCGTTATTGTCACCAACATTTCCTTCATTATGAATGCTCACACACTCGCTCGCATCATAATAAAACTCCTCTATGTTGGTAATTCCCATTTTTTCGACCACTCTGTTGATATAGACCTGCGACACTTGTGTTTTTCCGCTTTCCATTGAGGAAATAGAGCTTTGTGGTAGTCCAAGTATCGCGGCCAATTCACTTTGTTTCAGCCCCATAGATTGGCGAAACTTCTTCAAATCGAATTTTTGTGCCATTAGATTGATATTGTTTATTGAAATATTTTTGCAAATTTATTTGGCATATCGGGAATATATCGCTTTTTTTGCAGAAAATTTGACGATATATAGCGATATAATTGTAAAGATTGCCTATCCTTTACGAATTCAAATATACAAAGAATTTTTGAATTGGCAAAGATTTTTGCCGAATACTTGACGATTTATGCCGATTTTTTCAAAAATATAGTTAAATATACATATATGTTACCACCAACTCCACCCAATGTCACCAAGTATGTTACGTATTCAATCGACCTTACTTGTATGCACCTCGGCTGCTGCCGCGACTCGCTGCGGAAGAAAACAGAACAGGGCAAAATCCGTAACACTCGCCTCGATGATGACAGCGAAACCATCATCTATCCGGCTATTGAAATCCTGCGATATTGGTTCAATACTACCAAGCAGCCTAAAACCGAGGGAGAACTTGAAGTTATCCTTGATAGCCTGCAAGCCAAAGGCTATGAGGCTACTTTCGGCTGCAAGCCGCCTATAATAAACGACAAGAAAAAACGTAAAGATGAATCTATTGAGAGCTGCACGGTATGAAAGGCTACATCAAGCTGCATCGAGAAATTCAAAACCACTGGCTATGGGAAGAACCACGGCGGTTAAGAGCGTGGCTTTACTTGCTGTTTGAAGCAGCGTGGGAGCCTCGCACCATTCCGTGGGGAAAGGACGAGTCAGTAACCATTTGCAGAGGGCAGATAGCAACCTCCATTCGCAAGCTGAATGGGCGATGGGGCTACTGCACGGAAACAACTCTCGCCCTGTTGAAACTCTTTGAAGAACAAGGTATGATTACTCGCGAAACGAGCGCAAAAAGGTCGTTAATTACTATCGTAAATTATGAGAAATATCAGCTTTTCGAGGATTCGGCAGAACGAAAAGTAGAACGAAAAGTAGAACGAAAATCGAAACATAATAAAGAAAAAAAAGAAAAAATAATAAATAATAATATTAATCTCTCACTCTCGCGCGAACAAGATTTAATTTTTATTGAGCAATTAAAAAGCGATGAGAAATTCTTCGAGGATGTGGCAGTGAGCCTTCACATTGAAATGCAAATGCTCAAAAAACTCTATGAAGAATTTAGCAAGACAATGCTCATAAAAAATAAATTCCACAAGGACTGCAACGACTACCGACAGCACTTCTACAACTGGGTAAGCAAAGTTCTTGAAAATGCCGCGGAGTCGAAAAATAATGCTGATTATGGAAGAACAAGACAAAAAGCCGGCGGCGATAAATATGAAGCGCGTCGCGGAACTGGAGTCAGTGCTAAGACGGCAGATGACTTTCAAGAGTCGTTTTAGGTTCAATATGTCGGCGGACGATGCTGTAACTCTGCTCACGGCGTTCTATAAAATCGAAGTGGAAAGCCGGTTGCGGCAGTTCAAATTCGACGCAAACACTCAAAAGAGCCTTTTGCAACTCGCCGAATACCTCACGTCGGAAGCCCCTCGCTTTGGCATTATGCTGTCGGGAACGTGCGGCAACGGCAAGACGACGCTTATGTACGCTTTTCAACAAGCGTTGAATCATCTTGCCTCTCGAAAGCACTTCTCGTTTATGGACGAATATTTCAAGCCTCGTATGCGGATTGTTCACGCTTGCGAGATTACAGACCTCGCCCACGACGTGGAGGCATTTAGAGACCTTAAAAGGCTCTCAATGCTCGGAATCGACGACCTCGGCACAGAACCTGCCGAAATCGTGGATTATGGCAATCCAATATATCCTGTCGTGAGGCTCATCGAGCACCGCTACGAATCCCAGTCGTTCACGTTCATCACAACGAACCTCACGCCCTCTGAAATTCGCAAGAAGTATGGTGACCGTATCGCTGACCGCTTCAACGAGATGCTTCACGTCATAGTCTTTCAAGATGTTACTTACCGCCGATAACTTTGCCGTATGAAAAAGGAAAAAGAAGATACAGAAAAAAAGTTTTTCATCTATCTGGACCTCGAGCCATATCTCGCTCAATGGTTTATTCACGATTCCGGCGGCACGCAGCCTATCGTGCTTCGCAAAAACTCCGTTGAACGAAGAATACTGGCTACGTATCTACTAAAACTGCCTCCCGGAGCAAGACCGAATCTCAAAGAAAACAGCAACGTGGAAATCGTATTGCCGGAGAATAAGGCTAAGCCGCCCAAAAACTACAACTATCTTTCGCGGCAAGGTTTGGATATTCTAAAGCGAACGATTCGCGACCGCTTCATTATTGAGTTGTGGACGGACTTGCACCGACATGGCTATATCGGTCGCCGCCGAGATGAATTGATTTATGCTTGGATGGAAGCTCACGGTATCGAAATCACAGATACTAACTGGAACTCTATCGCAAAAATCTACATCAGGCAACACAAGAACTATCTCCAAAGGGAAGCCTACAAAAGAAAATCAAAAAAATCGTAACTTATGTGGTGGAGTTAATACCCCCTATTTTGGAAGAGTATGTAACACTTTTTTTTAACACTTATATGAGAACAACGAAACAAATATTGCCAGGAGTTAAGGAGATTGGCTGGGTAAGGTGTGAGCACCTTGTGAATGACATCGCTTTGCGTGGCATTGCGATGATGCCGGTGCCTGTACTTACCGAGATTCACAATGTGCCGTTCTTCGATGAACCGACTTGCGAGTGTGTCACGGAGAACGACGGCGGCAACCGCACGGACACGGCGAAACTGAAGTTCGCCTCGGAGGACTTGCTGCCGCTGAAAGAACACCTTGCTTTCGTCGTTACCGCCATTGACGGTAACTCCTACATCATCGGTGCTCGTGAGACGCCGTTCCCGGTGGTCAAACTCACCATCTCGTTCGGCGATGCCGACGGCGAGGGTGCCGGCTTCATCTACGAAATCACGCACAAAGCGATTAAATCGCTCGTGCCGTGCGATAAATAACACTTTACTAACTAAAAAACCAATCAATTATGGAAGAAGAAAAAGAGAAAATGGAAATTGAGGTGAAGATTCGGAGGTCAAAACGACGGCAAACGGAAGCAAAAGTTAGCGTTATAAAATACTGATTTACAGGATATAATTTTTAACAAACCGAAATTTTGGCTATTGGCGAATCGTCCTTTTTGGAGTAATTTTGTACCGCCATTGTACCACGTGAGAGGGGTCGCACGGCACGACATCCTTTCAACAACGTGCAACAATGTTCAACAGTGTGCAAATAAATTTCTTCGATTATGGACCGCCATATTAAACAGAATTTAACAGGTCAGTCCCATTCAGAATGGGATATGCCAAGCAAGCCGTTCCTCACCATTGGAGAGGTGGCAAACCTTCTGCAAGTGAGCAACAGAACTGTGTACAACTTGATATACAAGGGTACACTCAGAGCTTGCAAGATAACGTATCACATTACGCTAATCACCAAAGAGGATTTCTTCTTGATGATTAAGGAAACAACCTACTGCAAGCGCAATACTTCGATATTCGCCAAGCAGATAAAAAAGAATAAAGAGAAGATGAAAGCAGACATACAGAATACAGACAAGGTTTCTTCTTTTCAACAAGAGGGAAAGAAGAAAACAAAGAGCACCCCAACAAAACGGCAGCTCATACCATCGAGTAACTACAAACAATCCGTGCGTGACACATTCACGGAAGATAAAAATGTCGGTGGAGACCTTTATACAATGGCTGAGATTTGCCAAAAGTTCAATTATACCTATGGGCGGTTTTACAACCTCCGTATGCGTTACTCTATCCCTTGTGTCAAAGCCAATTCAACCAAGTGCTTCCCCAAAGCGGAAGTGGACAAGGCTATGGCAGAAGAAAGTGAACGGCTGGGCACTAATCTGACCGAGCATTGGTATTCCTGTTTCGACATTATGCGTCTGTTCGGTTTGGGAAAGACCCAAGTCCGTAGGTTCGCCCTCACTCATGGGGTCAGAACCAAGCGCATACACGGCAACCGCCTGTACTATCTCAAAGCGGATTGGGATGCCGCCCGAAAGGTATCAGAGCGGAAAAGCGCAAGCACGAAAGCCAAACGTGAAGTATAGCATCCCCTTAACAAGAGCAATAATCAAAACATCAAAGATATGACAAACATTTGTACAAAGGTAACGGTCAGAAAACGAACTATCAAGAATGGGCAGGTGTCGCTTTATTTGGATTTCTACCCACCTATCAGACACCCTAAGACAGGCAAACCGACAAGACGTGAATATCTCGGCATCTACATCTATGCCAACCCGTCAGAGAAATTTGAGGTGGAGTTCAACAAGACTATGCTCCGCAATGCGGAACTTATCAAGTGCAAGAGAACCGAAGCCATCATCAATGAGGAGTTTGGCTTTCTTGACCACAACAGGGGCAAGGAAAGTTTCTTGGAATACTTCCGCTCAAAGATGGCGGACAATGATAATTTCAGAAATTGGAATACCGCCTACAAGCACTTTGAGAAGTATTGCGGTGGCAGTTGCACGTTCAATGACCTGTCTGTGGACTTCTGTCAAGGCTACCTCACTTATATGCTCTCACTCACCACACAGAACAAGAGCAAGATGATGGCTTCCACCGCCAACAACAATCTGAACAAATTGAAATGCGTGTTGCGTCAGGCATACGAGGAAAGGCGTATCAAGGAGAATATCGCCCCACGGTTGAAACACGCCAAAGAAGCCAATACAAAGCGTGAGTTCCTGACCCTTGACGAGGTGAAAATGCTTGCGAACACTCCTTGTGAGAAACCTGTTATAAGGTCGGCTGCTCTCTTTTCTTGCCTTACTGGGTTGCGCATAAGTGACATCATCCGTTTGCAGTGGGAGAACATCATCAAGGGTGCTGATGGTGGCTGGTGTATGCACATCGTGACCAAGAAAACGAGGACGGAAGCCGTGCTGCCATTGTCTGAAGAAGCCCTTGCCCTGTGTGGTGAACGCACAGAGGGACAAGTATTCAAGGGACTGACACAAACCATTCTCCCTTTATATCTCAAAGATTGGATTAAGTCGGCAGGGATTACGAAACATATTACCTTTCACGGGTTTAGACACACCTATGCTACCTTGCAACTGGCTGCTGGCACCGACTTATACACCATATCAAAAATGCTCACACACAGCAATGTCGGAACGACACAAGTCTATGCCGATGTGGTGAACGACTTGAAGCGCAAGGCTTCCGAACAGATAACACTCAAGTAGTAACACAAAACATAGATATATGGACAACATCACATTTGAACAGTTACCGCAGGCGGTATCTCTTTTGATTGAACGTGTCGGACAGCTTACAAGCAAAGTGGAGGAAGCATTGGGCAAGAATGACAATCCACAGAGCAGAAAGCACAAGTTACTGACATTGGACGAGGTGGCTGTATTGCTTAACAAATCCGCATCCACCATTTATACAATGACTTCCGAGAAGCGCATACCATACCATAAACAAGGGAACAAGCTCTATTTCTTTGAAGATGAAATCATCCATTGGATTGAACAGGGCGGAACATCGGGAACGGGTTGCGAGGAAGATTTCAACAAACGGCTTGAATCCTTGCGGAGTGGCAAGAAGCGCAAGCCGAGTTCTCTGAAAACTGAAACGAACAATTAAATGCAGGAGGAAATATGAACAAGGACACTTTAATAGCCATCATCACAAATCAAGACCCCAAACTGGCACAGGCGGTCAGCAAAATGGTTGATTATATCCAAGACAGATGGGCAGCACCATATCCCAGCAAGGAACAGACGGAAGCGGTCAATGACTACCTCCGTTCTGTCCATGCGGACAAAGGCGGTGCATTGAATGAAACCGACATCGCCCACCGCAAGATAGCATCACAAAAAATAACCATCAACGCCATCCGTTTGCTTGACCATGACCAGCTCGATCGTCTGCAAGACGTACTGAACCACATAGCAGAGGACAGGGAGTATTATATGCCCGAAAGGAGATACGGCATGGGCAGATAGCAGACCATTGTAACACCATCATATCATAGATTATGGACACCAAGAAACAGAACATACATTATTGCACCATCCTGTCTTCCGAACAATGGATTTTTCTTTTGGAAGGCAAATCATCCGTGAACCGATACAAGTGTCTGTACAGGCTGATGTCCGAAGCCGTGCGGACAAAGACCGTTTATAGCATCAAAGGAATAAAGATTGCTTTGGAGGTGGGACAGGTCGCAACCTCCGATGTGGAGTTAGCCGAATACTTGGGCTGTAACCGCAAGACCATCGGCAAACTCATAGACAGTTTTAACAGGCTCGGTATGCTGACCACCCGAACCAATAATCGAACTTCCGTTCATACCTTGCATTTCCTCACAGGCTGGTATGTCGATGGCGTTCTTCTGACCAATCCCCATTATGTCAGACCTTCGGCTACCGCCAAAGGACAGACTGGCGATATACGGACACCTGCCACCGGCACATCTTTTTCTTTTGGTGGACAATGTAATGACCAACGGCATGAGCAGGAAGCGGACAGCACAAAGTGCGATACATTCCCTCTTTCTTCTTCCCTTTGTTCGTCTGAAACTCCCGACCTGCCACCTCCGAACTTTTTTTATGAGGAAGAAACGGACAATCCCCATATCATTGACTATGGGAATAGACCGTTAGACAGCATCCCCACGGAGAGCCATAAAAAGGCGTAGGACGGCACGGATGGCGGCGAGGCTACTCCGGCATAGGCTCGGCAGGTCGGGAAGCATAGGGAGCGTTTTTGAGCGGTACTCCGTTGTCGTGGGGTGACTGACTGGGCTTGCCCAGATATAGCCCACTATAACTACACGCTTCGCTTCCGTAGTTGTGGGCTCTCCCGAGGGGCTGGGCTTTGCCCCGTCCCACTTATGGCTCTGCCCTAAGAACCCGGTCGGAGGCTGTCAGCCCCCAACACCCCTGACCAAAGAGTGACCCTCTCTTTGGAAACTCCGCTCAGAGGTCTCGACCCCTGAGAACCCCGAGCAGGAAGTGACCCTCTCCCTGCACCCTCCGATTAAGGCTCCGCCCTAATGACCCTTTTCCTATTGTAAATCTGTAAACATCATCATGCCTATGGCACAGAAGACATCAATTAACATCAAGCCCTGCAACATCGGAAGCAGCGAGGCGCATAACAGACGGACAGCGGAATACCTCGCCCATATCGGTAAGGAAAAGTTCTATGTCCGCACCGACCTCATGGCGGCAAACGAGACATGGGTGGCACCTGATTTCGGCGGCACATCGCTGTCGGAACGCTACAATCAGATAGCCGCGATGGTAAAGGAGAAGACAGGTCGGGCGATGCAGACCAAAGACCGGGAGCGTGTGAACAAGAAGACCGGGAAGGTGACCATCGTGCGCGGCAGCACTCCGCTCAAAGAGGGTGTCGTGGTAATCAAGGATGATACCACGCTGGAGCAGTTGCTGCATTTCTGTGAGGTGTGCAAGGAGCGGTGGGGAATCACGGCACTGCAAATCTTCATCCACCGTGACGAGGGGCATTACGGAACTCCCGGAGAGACCGCCACATGGAAGCCCAATCTTCACGCACATATAGTATGGGACTGGATGAACCACGACACCGGGAAATCCTGCAAGCTGGACGAGAAAGCCATGAGCGATATGCAGACGCTTTTGGCTGAGTGTCTTGACATGGAAAGGGGCAGCTCAAAGGAGCAGACGGGAAAGGAGCATCTTGAACGCGCTGACTTCATCATCGCCAAGCAGAAGCAGGAAGCCGAACAGGTAAAGGCGGAAAAGGAAGCAGCCGAAGCCGACAGGGATGCCGCGCTCCGGGAAACGGACAATGCCAAATCCGAACATGAAAAACTCCAGATCGGGAACGAGGAGAAGCGGCGGCGCAGCGTGGAACTTGACAGCGAAATCGCCGAAAAGGAGGAACGTGCGAGAGAGGTTGACAGGGAGAACACGGACAGCATAAAGTCCGGCATCGCCAACCTTTTCGGCAAGGGCAAGTACGCAGCCATCGAGCAGGAGAACGAGAGACTGAAAGCCGAGAACGAGCATATCAAAGAATCGTTCCCCGATGAAGTCAGGAAAGAGGTGGCGAAACGGACAAAGGCACTGACCGAGGCGAAGCGGACGGTCGAACTGGAGCGTGACAGTGCTATGGCAATCGCTGACACTTATGAATCCGAGAGGGACACGGCTCTGCGACAGCTTCAGGAGCAGAAGACCGGGGAGCAGCACCGCATCAGCATGGCGGTGAGCCGGGCAACGGCGGAGAAGGACAAGACCATAAGACAGTTGCAAGGTGCGCTGAAATCGAGCCGGGATATTCTGAATATCATCGCCGATATTCTCTACAAGGCAAGCGAGGTTTTCCGGCGAGCCATTGAAGCGATTATCCATTTCGCCACGGAACAGCACAAGTCAATCTTCTCTCCCTCCGAAGCCGCCGACATCAAGAGCGTCATGCAGAGCTACGGCGAGACCACCGAGCAGCAGAAAGCGGTCGGCACATGGCTCTGTGACTATGCGGAACACCGACAGCCCTTTGATGAAATAAAACATCGCCACACACTCAACGAGGTTGGCGATGTCGCGGAAGGTCGGTATGATTGGAAAATTGATAGAGGACGAGGTGGAGTCAGCCTGTAATCCCTTTATAACTCTCCTTCATCCGTAATAATTTATCGGGCATTTCCTGCCTTCTTGCGTTTTATAACATTTATAATTACGAATAAGAGCAATGCGATTGAATGGACAGTGTTTAGGAGAACCGCATAAAACCACCATGTCATTCCGGCTCCATATCGACTGTTAAAGACAAGATTGTAAGCTAATATCGCATTATAGACAATCATCACAATCAAATTGCCGTAGGCAACTCTCGGTCTTGCCTTATGACATAGGCAAGTCGATAACAGCGACAGCGCATAAGCTCCATCAAGCAGTGCTGCATCTTCACTCCATCCCTCGGACAAACAACACCCGACCATGATAACGAGCATTGCACCCCACGTTATCCAAAATCGTTTATCGGTAAGTTTCATAGGTTTCAATTAGTTTTTTAACAACTGAAGCAACTTTATTACATATTGAATTTTCATGGTTGCACCAGCGTCGGATATATGTATAGCTATCGCTAAATATTCCGCTTTGAAATTCACATCTATGCTTATTTTTACGAGCGTCTTTAATAATTTCCAATGCTATTTCCTCTTTGCCATTATGGATGAGAGCCATAAGGTAAAGAAGACGGTCAGGGTCATGATCCATCTTGGATTCATCGGGATAAAAGAGGTCGGCATCAGGGTTATCCGCTATAAGCATTGTTATTTCGGCAGTTGCATCATTAAATACCTGTTCAAATTGATTTTCAAGCTTGCTCTTGTCGGTCGTACCTTTAATATCATAAGTAGCCAGCACTTGCCCTGAAAGAGAGTATGCTCCTGTTCCGCGCAGGCTCATAGGCTCTTTCTTATTTTCCGATGCGTCCCATATATCCCACCATAAGTCATCGGCATACATGGGTTTTACAGTGAGACGGGCTTCATCTGTCAGAAAAGACAGACAGAAGAAGTAGCCACCATCAACCTTAAAGTTGATATAGGAACTTTGGCGAAAGCCATATTTTCGGCTCACGCTACGTCTCACATCGGCTACTATTTTTCTATACTCCTTATCTGTCATATAATTATTGTTTGATTATTTACTGTGATAATAATTTAATCAGGCACAATCCAACGATTGGTAAGGTACGAGGTAATCAACACGGGGATAATGAGAAGAACCGCCCATCCTGCACAAATCATAATTATAAATTCGTTGTCTGTAAAGTATTTGCCCTCATCCGCAGGTATATTGTCCGGTCGCATATTTGCTGTGATAGGATTCCAGTCATAAAATAATATTAAAAGCGGCACAATCAGCAGCACGGCAGAAAACAGATACAGCCATCCCGCAAGCCTCAGCCACGAATTTCCTTTATACTCCAGCCATGTCGGAACGCCCGATATCGCAAAATAAAGGCACAACGCAGGAAACAGTAATATCAGCACAGCCCCGTTGCACGATTCAAACTCCGCACCGTTGCATAAAAGCACGACTAACATTTGGCATAACAATATGACGCCACAAAGTAGCATCATTGCCTCAAACTTCCAGAATCGCTTATCGGTCAGTTTCATTGCTTGATATTATTTGACCTTAATTCCGCAACACTTTGATTTAACTTTATTTATAAGTTCCTGAGCAACAAAAAGTTGCTCAGGATTTTGCCATGTCAGATTTTTCACTTATCTTAGTGTTGCAAATCAAAACAAGCGTAAATCGTAACAAGACATGGCAAAGGTACAAATAAAATCTGAAAAACTCACACCTTTTGGAGGAATTTTTTCAATCATGGAGCAATTTGACTCCATGCTTTCACCTATTATCGACCAGACACTTGGTCAGAGATGCCGCAGTATCATCGGATACCAGTACAGCGAAATTATTCGTTCTCTGATGAGCGTATACTTCTGTGGCGGTTCATGCGTGGAGGATGTAACATCGCATCTGATGCGTCATCTCTCGTATCATCCGACCTTGCGCACATGCAGCTCTGATACCATCCTCAGAGCCATCAAGGAACTGACACAGGAAAACATCTCATATACTTCCGATAAGGGCAAGACCTATGATTTCAATACGGCAGACAAGCTCAACGCCTTGCTTATAAAAGCCTTGGTTTCCACTGGTGAACTGAATGAGGTGGAAACCTACGATGTTGATTTCGACCATCAGTTCCTTGAAACAGAGAAGTATGATGCAAAACCGACATACAAGAAGTTCCTCGGCTACAGACCTGGCGTATATGTCATCGGTGACATGATTGTCTATGTCGAGAACAGCGATGGCAACACAAATGTGCGCTTTTATCAGGCTGAGACCCACAAGAGATTCTTTGCCCTACTGGAAGCCAACAGCATCCGTGTGAATCGCTTCAGAGCCGACTGTGGTTCGTGCTCGAAGGAAATTGTCAGTGAGATAGAGAAGCATTGCACACACTTCTACATCCGCGCCAACAGATGCAGTTCGCTCTACGATGACTTGTTTGCACTGAGGGGATGGAAGACGGAGGAAATCAACGGCATCCAGTTTGAACTCAATTCCATTCTCGTTGAAAAATGGGAAGGCAAGTGCTATCGTCTTGTCATTCAGAGACAAAAGCGCATGGATGGAGAGCTTGACTTGTGGGAAGGTGAATACACCTACAGATGCATTCTTACCAACGATTATGACTCATC
>ENA-UPTB01000051-UPTB01000051.1-human-gut-metagenome-genome-assembly--contig:-NODE-51-length-106851-cov-6.868573_pt1 | contig 106851 bp, 78 predicted proteins | sample MGYA00250046_ERZ773369 | MGnify/ENA primary metagenome ERZ773369 (study PRJEB29103, sample SAMN06111938) | human gut metagenome | biome: human gut; feature: ankylosing spondylitis patient; material... | reverse complement strand
TCTGGGCATTCTGAATCTCTTAAAACGATTGTTTTACTTGCAATACTAAATTTAAATTATTGGTGTGACAGTGAAGAAGAAAAACAAGAAATCTTGGATAGTTTTGCAAAAAATGAAGAACTAAAGAGATTAAAAGAAAAAGAATTAACTGAAAATTATAATATAAATAATTTATTCAACAAAATAGAAAATACTGAAAATAAAACAGAAGTATCTTTAATTGAATACAAAGAACAGAATTTTATACAAAAAATAATATCAAAGATAAAAAGTTTGTTTAGGAGGAAAAACTAATGAATATAGAGAGAATCAATGATTATATAGATGCATATTCAAGAGCAATAAATATAACACCTGAAGTTACGTCTATACTAAAAGAATTAATTCCTAATCTGGTAAAAAAATATTCAGCCACAATAACTTCAATACCAGTTGAACAGGATGGGTATGATAAATATGTAATAAAACCTGTAGATGGAAAATATTCAATGGAAGATTTTTTCTTAAATAGACTTTTTAGAAATGTTTGGGAAGTGTATTCAAAGACCAATTCAGTTGAAAAGGGTGGATTTGAACCAAACTATATGGAAATAGGCTTTAATATGCCATTGATTGAAAAACAATTAGTAGGTAGTATAAATACAGAACGTGAAGACTTTAAAGAATTAGATGCTATTGCAAGAAAAAAAGTCATTATGCATGAGTTTGAACATGCATTACAAACTCAATATAGTGGTAAAGCACTTTTTGATATCCGATATAAAAGAATATTTGAAGAAATAAGAAGAGCTAAAGATGGAAAATACAAAGATGAAACTAATGAATATTCTGAAAGCGTATTTAGAAATGATTATGGAACACAAGAAACGTATACACATAGTGGATTACATTATTCTGGAAAAAATAAAGATGTACAAACATATAGAGAAGTTTCTGGATTTGATAATCTTAATGAGATTTTCAATGAAACAGAAGCTTTAGACATGGCTGGAGCAAGGACTCAAGTTAAAATAGTATATAAAAATAACACATATTACAGAGTAAAGAATGTAGAAAGTAGTAATAGTTCAATAACAAATTATGGAGTCCTATTAAAAGCATTGTTGGGACCTAAAGAAACTTTTATTGGAATGTATCTTGATCCAAATAGAATGTTTGCTGAATTTAATAAAGAATATAACACAATTTTTCAAGAAGCCTTTGGAAATGATAAGTCAGCTTGGGAAAATGTAATAAACCAAATTGAGAGTATAAAAGCAAGTGATTCATTAGAAGGCCATTTAAAACTTGACACAGTATTGGCTAAATGTTTGAAATTAAAAGTAGAAAGTACAATACAAAAGGGAAATACATCACCTAAGACCTTAAGTAAAATGAATGAGATAATAAATTCATTTTACAATAATACTATTTCAAGTCAAGATGAATCAATAAGAAAAAGCATGGAACACATACAAATTTTGGACTCGATTCAAGAGAGAGTAAATCAATTGAAACAAGAAGTTACTTTACCAAAGCAAAAAGAGGAGCCAGCGATTGATCCGCAAACAAAACAACCAGAAAATTCATTAAGAAGTAATGGCTCAGAAAATAAAATGAAATTTGTACATGACTTTATACAAGCTTATAATAATACTGAAACGGAACCTCAATATGAATATAGACAGAAATTTGAAGCTAGCGATATACAAAGGGTACAAGAAATAATAAGGACTAATGGCTTAAATGTTATGCTTACAGCAAATTTGGATGGTAATTTGGTAGAAACGACAGGAGGAGAGTTTAGAAGACAATATTCAGAAAAACAGGTATCTGCTATGGCTCAACTGCTAAAAGCAGCACAATTATTGACAAGTAACAAAAATTTGAATCCAACGGGAAGAAATTACTTAGAGGAATTTTCCTCTGTTCCTTGTATAGAGTCAAAATTGAAACAAATGAAAGAAGATTTTAATGATAAAGATTCATACATGTCAAAATTAAGAAAAGAATCTATGCTTAATAGGGCTAAGAATACATTACCTAAATTTCCAAAAACGCAAGGCGAAATTGATGCAGCAAGCAGTACTGTTAGAGATTCAGATGGACCGGTGCTAAAACAAGAAATGGGAATAACAGATGAACAAGTAGAAAAAATGAAGCAGGAGAAAGAACACGCTAGATACCAAGCAGATGATAAAAAAAGAAAAGCAAGTGAAGAAGAAAAGGCTGAGAATAATGAAAAATTTACCCAACAAAAGAAGTTAGAATTTAGTTTTTTAAGGAGAGAACTTGCAAACAGTGATGTTACTACTTCTGAGGTTGTTCAAACACAAAAAGAAATTGCAGAAAGAAAACAAATGCAAGTTTTATCAATTAAATCAAAAGCTAAACATTTAAGTACAGAAGAACAGCAAATATTCGATGTGTTAAGAGCTAAATATGGAAGAATACAACAAGAACAATCAAATGATAGAAAAAAATCTAAAGGGATAGAAATGTAAAACATAGAAAATAAAAATATATGTGAAATGTCATAAAAAGCTTGTAATTGAGAAAAAAATGTTAATATATATATGAGCGGTATCCAAGAAACTTTCGAAGCCTTGGGTTATTTTTATTTATAGAAATTTAATAAAAAATATATAAATGAAACTTTTTTGATATTTTTTCACACTACTAAGTGAAAGGAGGAAAAAGATGGGGATAAATATTACAAAAGACACATTTGAATTTCTTTATAATAATACATATAAAAACGTATTAAAGTACACAATTTGCCATTGTAGAAATTTAGATGATGTAAATGATATAGTTCAAGAGATATATACAGAATTATATCAAAAAACGGTAAAAAACAAACACATCAATTTAGACAATGCAGAAAGCTATATTATAGGAATTGCAAAAAATAAAATAAAAAAACATTATTCTTCAGCAAAAATAAATTATATTGAATCGGAAAATGAAAATTTAAGTCAATATAGTGATATTGATATAGAAAGAGATTTGATTACGAAAGACAATGTTATGCAAGTATGGAATTATTTGAAAAATAAGAGTGAACTAACAGCAAAAATATTTTATTTATATTATGTTATAGATGTTCCTATAAAAGAAATAGCGGAAGAGTTAAAACTTACGGAATCAAATGTGAAAAATCATTTATATAGAACTCAAAAAGATTTAAAAGAGGGATTTAAGAAAGGAGAGAGGCAGAATGTTAAATAATGAAGTAAAAGAAATACTACAAGAACAATTCAGTAAAGAAGAAAATTACAAAAAAATAATAAAAAATGTTAATAGAGAACAAAAGACATATAATAAGATATTAAAAATTGCTTTATTGCCTACATGTGCAGCTTTACTTGCAACAATTATAATTCCAAATATGTGTAATAAATCAGTAGATTTTGCGAAAACAAATATTAGTGGAAATAATACAGTAATAGAGCAAGATAATCAAATTCAAGTATCAAAAGAAAAGATTTATAAAACAATAGAAGGAGGAGAGGAATGTTGGGCATATGATCCAACTGTAGTTAAAAATTTGCTAGAGGATAATTCAGAAAGTAAATATGTTGTAAAGGTAAAAGTATTATCTGTTGGTGAGGGCGAAATGTTACCAAAACAAGAAAATTTTTATGACCCTTATACTTGTTATACCCCAATAAAAATGCAAATAATTGATAATTTATTGGATACTAATAAAATTTCTGGAACGATTACAGCATATATGACAGGTGGAAAAATGAAAATTGCCAATATATTAAAAGGAACAAAACAAGAAATTGAATATATGGGAATAAGTGATGTTTCACAAGTTGATCCAGAGCAATATATAGAATACAAGTGGTCTACTCTTCCATATTATGAACCAAATATTGGAGATGAATATATTATTGTAGTGAATAAAACAAATCAAAATTTATATCAAATTTTTTGTGATGGTTATGGAATATTTAAAGTAGAAAAATTAGATAATGGTACAGAGATATATAGAAATGTTATATCAGGAAAATTGTTAGAAATGTAATAATAAAGGGTTAAAATATGACATAAATGACTGTGCACGCTATATTGATAAATAGCACTTTTTATGATATATATTTAATAGAGGGAGAAATAAAAATGGAAGATAAAACAAATAAAAAATATGATATATTAATGATTATATGGGGACTACTATTAGGCCCAATCGAAAGTTTATTTATTTTTTCTAGTTTGATAGAAAAGATAGATATTTCGTTTATAAAAGTACCGTATGTAAAAACTTTATTCATCTTGGCAATTATATCTTTATGCTTTAGAATAATAACTTATATAATTCAACTACCTTATAAACGAAAGCTTGAAAACAAAAAGAAAATAATGAAAAATAGACATTTAGCGCTAATTTGCAGTCTTATAAGCATAACAGTATTGTTTTTCATATTGTGGAGTATAGACATGAGCGGAGACCCAGAAGACTCTTTGCTTGCGATAATAGTTTTAACATTACAATTCGTCTCGGTTCAAATTCCATTTTTATTACCGGTTTTTTAAATATTTGCATTTATAAGTTAATCATTTGAAGAATGGAAATGTATATAAAATAAATTGAAAATTATAGTATTATATGGTATACAGAATAAAAAGAATGATATTTTTTGGGAGGTAAGCTATGAAAAAAAGGGGAATTATTATAACTATTATAATATGTGTTGTAATATTAGCTTGTGCTACTGTATTTTCGATAGTTAAATTTGAAGTTTGGAATCCATTCTCATCTTGCTTTGGAATGTTAAGAATTTTATTTACAAATACAGAATATACAATAGTGCAACATATTCCAAATAAAGTGGGTTTCAGCAAAACATTAGATACATCAGATAAAGGTGGAGGACAATACTTAGAAGAGTATATGGCTAAGAGAGGCTTTTATATTGTACCAGAAGAACAACTAGGAGGAATGCTAGTGTTTAGCAATGGGCAAGAGAAGGAATATGTTGGTTTTTCAACTAATAAATATTATTCAAAGTGGATATGGGAAAAATAATTTTTGAAATAGGAATTAAATATGAAAAACAAAAAAAGTAATATCCTTTTCAAAATATTACTTTTTTTTTGGTGGAACAAGAGGGATTCGAACCCCCGACCATACGCTTAGAAGGAATATACGACAATTCCCTACTAATCACCACTAGTACTTAAATAAATCTGCTAATCACCTGAAAAATCAATAAAAAAAGCGACAAAATGTCTAAAAGTTTTGAGGCTCTAAAAAAGGTAAAAATACGAATTTTTTTACAATTTGTTAGAGATTTGTTAGAGAAAAGCAAGTTATCTAATTACTATTATAATTATATGATATTACAACCTTCTGCTACATAATCTAATATATTGAGAATAAGATATCCTGCAAATAATACCCATTCTGTTCCGAAAACTGCATTTAAAGTTACAAATATAACACTGATTGCAGAATTTATTTTATTAAAAATCTTTACTATTTCTTCCATAATTTTTCTCCTAATATTTTAATAGCATTTTATATAATAAAGACATTTCTTGTTTCCTTTATGTTACATCTTATAATAAATATTTTTATAAAACATAATAATTTATTTTTCTTATTGCCCAAATTATATATTATAAAATTTTATTTTTTTATTGCATTATTTTTTTTATTTCTAGTATCTAATATTATAAAGGAGTATTATATTGTCTTTAATATTACAAGATGATATAATTTAATAAAATTTATTAGATTAGGAGATAAAATGATGAAAAAGAAGATTTTTAATATTTTTTTTACTGTAATATTAATTGCATTAATCGCCTTTTGGCTAATTGCAGCTTATGCTATATTTAATTGGATTGAGAATGATGACGATTGGGCTCCCTATACTGAAAAAAAATTTGATACTTCATATGATATAAGTTCAGACATTTTTAACCTTTCTCAATTAAAAGCAGAAACGACAAATATAGCTCAAAATTATGAAAAGAGTGTAAAATTAACAAAGGCAGAATATTACTTAGAAGATGACACTAACGGCTTAATTACATTGGAATTCTATAGGAATTTTCCCCCTAATAATAAAGCCTGTACAATAGAAATGAAACTAGATATTGCCACAAAAAAAGTTTATAATATTCGTTATAGAAAAGGACATGGAAAAACAATTAATGGACATGAAAATGAAATTATAGACACCTTGAATACAGATATATTATCGTATTTAAACAATGATAGTCAAAGAGTTTCTGTATTAATATTAAACTATGGAGTATATAGTCATAGCATTTCAGCAAATGAAATAGAAAAAATGAGATAACGTTGTTGCTTTACGGTATGCTCGTTCTATCATAATCAAAAAATACCTCAAGTTATTAAACCTTTGGAATAATAATTTGAGGTATTTTAAAGTTATTTTTATTATACTCTATAAAAATGTTGTACGACTTTTATTAGCAAAACAACAAATAATAGTATAATACTCACAGCAATATACACAACCGTGCAAACCAGCATATTATGAATTTCAAAATTTTCAAAAATATTGTTTTTTATTATAAATTCGTATAATTCTGAAGAATGTATATCAGATTTATTAATATATTTAGTAATTATCTGACCGTCATCTATATATTTTATATATAATGATTGAAAGTAATGACTTTCACATAAAGCCATGTCTCTTGTACTGTCATACATTGTAATTTTTTTTATTTTTATGTCTGTACCGTTTAAAATCGTCAAAATTAAAGAAATCACTATGTTTTATGTATTCTGATTGTTCATTATTAATTAATGCAATTCTATAGTGCAATTTTAAATGCATTAAAAATATATTTAAACATATTAAAATTATTAATAATATATATACAAGGCATATAAATTTCTTAAACTTCATAGTAACTTCCTTTCAAATTTACTTATTATCAATGTATAAAAGCAAAACACTATTTAAAAAATTGTACTACTAAACTCTTAATCTGTCAATTATTCTAAGTAAGCCTTTGAAATTACTAAACTCGTAAATGCTTCAGAAACGCTTTCTTTATATTTTTCTGCATAAGAATAATTCTTGTATATTGAGAAAAGCAAAGCAACTTCAGAAAGTAAAGTTTCTCCAAAACCTTTATCTAAATACTGATATGATAGACCTTTTAATTTTGCTCTATTGCCGTCCAATATATTTATATCATCAGGAAGTTTATCATTTACAATTCTTGATAAAATAAAATTTGAAAACCTTCGGTTTGCCCCTTCATTTACTTTTGTTACATAATATTCTCTAAATACATCATGGATTGGCTTTGCTATTAAAGGTAAGTATAGAGAGAAAGCATCTATGTCTTGATACAAATCTTCATAACTAAAACCATAACTTTGTCCAGATTCCTCAGATTTTTTTCCAAGATAATTCGCAGGACTATCATCTTTATTTTCGGACTTAGAAAAGATACTTTTGATTTTGAGGAAAATTATTTTACAGTAAAGCATGTTGCTCTGGAGAGTTTTGGAAAACACGCAGAACAAAGAATATATTTTGAAGATAAAACAAAATCAAAAAAAGGCTGTAGAACTTTTCCACTAGTGCAAGATGTAAAAGAAATTATACTAAAGAAAATAGCAAGAATAGAAGAATGCAAAAAGTTCTATGGAAATACATATAATCATCAATATGATGGATATTTATTTGTACATGATAATGGAAATTTAGTTTCGCCCAATTATTTTACTAAGAGATTTCATAAGTTAGTAAAAAGATACCAATTAAAGCCAATAACTCCACACGGACTAAGACATAGTATTGCTACTCTGTTACATTTGGAGGGGGTTGATATTAGAGATTTACAAGATTGGCTAGGTCACCAGAGTATATCTGCTACTAATAGATATACAAGAAGTGATTACCAAAAGCAACTTGAAACTGGGCGAGCAATGAAAAAAATATTTGAAAACAAGGATAATATTGTGGAGTCTATATAAAATAAAAAATATTTATGTAAAAACATAAATATTTCCGTGTTAGATATTAAAAAATATCTGTAGATGGTGGGACAAGAGGGATTCGAACCCCCGACCCTACGCTTAGAAGGCGTATGCTCTATCCAACTGAGCTATTGACCCAAGTGCAATAACAATTATAATGCTAAAAATGCCATTTGTCAACCAAATTTTAAAAATATCTGAAAAATGTATGATTATTTTATGAAATTGCATAGAAAAATGTTATTTATAGGGTAAATTAAGTATTTGAATTTACCCCATCTAAACATTTTTCGTATAAAAATTGTTTTAATTCTTCTATGCTTTCTTCATTTTCGTAATATTTTATCAGTCTTGTGCCAAATTCAATTCTATCTTCATCAGCAATAGAAAGAATTCCTTTTCCATTTTTTATCAGCTCATGATTAGCCACTAACATAGAAGTTCTTTTATTTCCATCATTGAAAGCCTGCATTTTCATTAGTTTACACATAAAAGTTAATATTGTATCTGTTGCATTTGTGCTTAAAGAATTTTGATATTCTTCTATCAAGCTGTTCATCTTTTCAGCAGTAGGTAACTCTGGTTTCCATTTTGTACCACCCATAGATACATCATATTTTCTAAGTTCTCCAGGTTGTTCTACAATGTTTGAACCAACAAATGCATGTATACTCTGTATAAATTTCAAATCTATAGGAGTATTTATGCTATAAATTACAAATTGCCATGCATGTTTTAAGTTATTTATTGCTTGAATTTCGTCTATTCTTAAATGACCAACATTTGCACCATCGTATATTGCTTGTGTTTCTGGAAATGTGACGGGAATACCTTCTAGATTAGCACTTTTCCAAATTGAATCTACTATATTTCTTTTTGCATATAAAACATTTTCTTCTGTAGTCATATTATATTTATCTTTTAGCATTATAATTTCTCCTTTTCTATAGCAAAAATTATACCATAGAAAGCTATTTTACACAATATTATATAAAAAACATTATCAAGTAACAAAAAAATGTGGAAAATTTATCATAATTAGTGTAAAATATTATAGTATAAGTTTAGAATTAAAAGGTAAGTAATCAAATTGCTAGGAGGAAAAGAAATTTAAAATGAAAAAGAAAATGCAGAAAGAAGAGGTTTCAACGAAAAAAACAAAGGCAAAAGATGTAAGAATAGACTCAGCAAAAAAAATAAATACTAAATCCAAAATAAAAAATGCAGAAGAAATATCAAAAAAGAAAACAAAGGTAAAACCTAAAGTAGAAAAAATTGAGCAACAACTCAAGGAAAGAAAATTTCATAAATATTTATGGTATTTAATAATTTTCAGTATTTTAGGATTAATACTTGAATATGTTATTAATTTTATTAAAGCCAAAACAACAGACACACCGTTTTTAGTTACAACAGGTCCATTTTGCATATTTTATGGAATAGGAGCTATACTTACAATTCTATGTTTGCAACAATATAACGGTAAAAAAATAAAATTATTTATAATTGGATGTATTTTGATGAGTGCTATACAATATGCTTTAAGTTTTATATTAGAGACTATTGTTGGAGCTAGATTATGGAACTATACTTGGTCTAAATTTAGTATAAATGGAAGAGTATGCTTAGAATATGCCATATTATGGGGAATTATTACTGTAATATTAATAGAAGTTTTAAAAGATTTCGTAGATAAAATTATTAATTTAATGAAAGGAAAAGTTAGCACAATAGTAGACATAATTTTAACAATGTTAATAGTAGTATTAATTATGTTTACAATATGGTCTGCAAAAACATATGCAACAAGAGCTAAAGAAACACTTGCTGGTCAAAATTATATTAGTAACAATACTAACATAGAAATATTCCAAAATACAGTATTTACAAATGAAAGAATGGAAAAAATATTTCCAAAATTAAGAGTTAATGATGAATATGGAAATACAATAATGATAAAAGATATTAAGTAAAAAATAATTGATGAATAAAAAAGTTATAAATAAAGATGATATATTAATTCTTTATTTATAACTTTTTTTATAAAAATAATAAATTTAACTTTTATTTAGGTAAATTAATTTTTGAATTTTTCTTTCTTGCCCTAAATAGTGTAATTTTATTTCCCATTGTTTGTATTAATTCAGAGTTTGTTGAATTTGCAATTTCTTCTGCAACTTCAGAAATATCTTCAGGTGAAGTTGCCAAGACATTTAATTTTATTAATTCTCTAGCCTCTAAAGCATCGTCTATTTGTTTAATAAAATTTTCAGAAATTCCATTTTTGCCAACCTGAAAAATTGCTGGCATAGTGTTTGCAAGGCCTCTTAAATATGCGCGTTGTTTACTATTCATAATCAATCCTTTCCCGTTCTGCTAAAACGTATATTTATAAAAGTATTATTTTTAAATTCGTAATTTAACATATAATATAATACCAAATTTTTTATGTAAATACAATACATATGGTCATTTTTTAATAAAAAACGTTACTAGACAATGTTTTTAAGTTTTAATAAATCTAAAGTCTATTAATTCAGATAATAAAAATAATTTTTACCTTGTATTTGTTAATAAAAGCAAACCTACAAGTATTTTTAAAAACAATTATCTTGTAACTAAGCAACTGAAAAATGTGAATTCTATGTGAATTGCACAAAAATAGTTGCATGAATAAATTTCTAGTGATAATATAAAGTGGTAAAAACTTAGGGAAATAATAGATTGGAGGAAAACGACGTGATAGAAGTTAAGAATGTCACAAAAAAGTATGGAAACTTTGTTGCAGTAGATAATATAAGTTTTACTGTTAACGATGGAGAAGTAGTTGGTTTTCTAGGACCTAACGGTGCTGGCAAAAGTACAACTATGAACATGATTACTGGTTTTATAGAGCCAACAGATGGAACTATTATTGTAAATGGTTTTGATGCATCTAAGCAACCTATAAAAGCAAAGCAACAAATTGGTTATATGCCAGAGGGAGTACCATTGTATACAGATTTAACTGTAAAAGAATTTGTTACATACATGGCAGAATTGAAAAAAGTTCCACACAAAGAGAAAAAAGAGCGTGTTGCAAACGTTTTAAGAGAAACAGGAATAGAGGATGTAGCAAATAGACTTATTAAGAATTTATCTAGAGGATACAAACAAAGAGTAAGTCTTGCGGGAGCACTAGTTGGAGACCCTAAAATAGTAATTTTAGATGAACCAACAGTAGGACTAGATCCAAAGCAAATTACAGAAATAAGACAATTAATTAAAAGATTAGGCAAGAAACATACTGTAATATTAAGCTCACATATTCTATCAGAGGTAAGTCAAATTTGCGAAAAAGTAATTATAATTAATAAAGGAAAAATAGTAGCAGTTGATACACCAGCAAATCTTGAAAAAGAGACAGAAAAACAAAATGTTATTATGCTTACTGTTGAAGATAAAAGAAATAACATGAAGGCTCTTCAAAATGATATACCAGAAATTACAGAGTGTAAATGCGTTAAAGATAATGATGATGGAACAAAACAATATATGCTTAAATCTAGCACAGAGTTTGATTTACGCAAGAAATTGTTTGATGTTCTACCAAAGAAGGATATAACAATATTCGAATTAAAATCTGCTGAAAAATCTTTGGAAGATGCATTTATTACAATAATAGATGAAAATACAAAGAAAAGAAAGGCTGAAGCAGAAGCTGCCGAAAAAGCAAAAGAGCATGAAAAAGAGCTAAAAGAAGAGAGTAAAAAGGCTCAAAAAGAAGAAAAGGCAGAAAATAAAAAAGCTAAGAAAGAAGCCAAAAAAGAAGAAAAGGGTAAAGCAAAAGCAGAAAAAGTAGATAATAAACAAGAAAAAGAGCAATCTAAAATAAAAAAACAACCAAAATCAGAGAATAAAAAAGAAAAGACAAAAGAAACTAAAAAAGGAGGAGAAAAATAATGTGGGCAGTAATGAAAAAAGAGCTTAAAAGCTATTTCTATTCACCAATTGGATATGTATTTATAGGATTATTTTTAGCAATATTCAGCTTCATATTTTACATAACAACAATAAGCCAAGGTGCTGTAACATATCAATATGTATTTTTCTATTCAGTAATGTATATTGTGATATTCTTAATACCACTTCTTACAATGAGGACCTTCGCAGAGGAAAGAAAAAATGGAACAGAGCAAATATTAATGACAGCACCAAGAAGTGCAGTAGCAATTGTGCTTGGTAAATTTTTAGCAGCTCTTGTTGTAATTGCAATTACAGAATTATTTACATTAATTTATTTTGGAATTATATGCTATTTTAAAACACCAGATATTCCAACAGTACTTGTTACAATGTTTGGGTTTTTAATAACATCGATGGCATACATAAGCTTAGGAATGTTTATTTCTAGTTTGACAGAAAACCAAATAATAGCAGCTGTTTCAACAATAGCAATATTTGTACTTGCATGGCTTGCACCAAGTATTTCAACTAAATTAACAGCAATATCATTAATAGAAAAATTCTATCCTTTTGCAACAGGAGTGTTCCCAATAACAGAAACAATTAGTTTAATTTCAATAACAGCCATGTTTGTCGCATTAACAATGGTTGTTATCAAAAGAAGAAAATTAGTAAAGTAAGGAGGAATTTGTTGTGAAAGAAAAAATAAAAGATGAAAACAAAAAAGATACAAAACAAAAAAAGCCAAGAAAAAAAGCAAGTTGGCTAGCTAATACAACGCTTACATTATTATTAATAATCATAATAATTGCTGTAGTTGTTGCTATAAATATTATTGTAGAAAAGCAAGACATTGCAGATATAGATTTAACAGGAAATAAATTGTTTTCTTTATCACAAGAATCAATTGATAAAATTAGCAGTGTAAAATCACCAACAAAAATTACATTATATCAAATGTCAAATTATCCAGAAGCAATAAACTATGCTAAATTATATTGCCAAAAAAATTCAAATATAACTTACGAAGAATTAACAGATGCTTCACAAAGACCAGATTTACAAGAAAAATATAGCTTAGGAACTTCTATAACAAGTGCGGTTGTAATTGTAGAAGCAAATAACAGAGACAAAATAGTTTCAGCAAATGATTTTTATGCATATGATAATACAACATATCAACAATATGATGTAACAGAGCAAAAAATGACAAATGCAATTTTGGATGTAAACTTAGAAACAAATCCAAAGATATATTTTTCTACAACACATGCACAAGATTCAAATTATTATCAAGTAGCCAGAGAATTGTTAAAAAATGAAGCAAATGATGTTGAAGACTTAGATTTATTAGTAAATGCAAAAGTACCAGATGATTGTAATGTTTTAGTAATTACATCTTTAAAGGAAGATTTTACAGAATTTGAAAAAGACTTAATATTAGAATACATTAACAATGGCGGAAACTTAATGATTTTGGAAGATCCAAATAAAGATAATAAAGACTTAACAAATTTCCAAGCAATATTAGATGTATATGGTGCATCAATTTCTAATGGTATAATGTTTGAGCAAAACACAAGCAAAATAGTAGGTTACACAAACATAGTATTACCAACTGTAAGCAGTGCATCTAAAATTACAAAAGACATCGCATCAAGCGGAAATGTTGCAATATTAGGTGGTGGAATTATAAACTTTAAAGATAGTGAAGAGCTAGAGAACCTAGGCGTTACAGTAGAAAATTTAGTAACAGCATCTAGCACAGCATTCTTAAGAACAGACTCATCAATAACATCGTCATCAGTAACACAAAAAGACAAATTATTGAGTGGCGGAGAGCCAATTGCATCAGCTATTACAAAGAAAATAAATGATGAAAAAACATCAAAATTAATATTAGTTGCAAACAGTATGTTTGCAAGTGACTGGTATGTTACATTAAATAGTAGCTCTGGAAACAGTAGCCAAGTAGTTGCAATAAACTTCTATAACAACAGAGATTTAGTAATAAATTCAGTATCTTATTTAACAGATAGAGAAGATAACATTACAATTAGAAAAGATACAGGAGTTGCAACATATACAGCAACAGTACAACAAGATAAAATTATTAGAACAATAATAATTGCAGTTCCGGTTGCAATAATCATTTTAGGAATTGTTGTATGGCAAATAAGAAGAAGAAAATAAAATATATTAGGCGGGTAGGTAAAAACTTATCCGTCATTTTTTTTAGACAAGTAATAAAACAAAAATCCTTTCATAAATTTAAAGAGAAGTAATGTGTGTAACTTGTGGATAGAATAATGTAAATTTTTCAATAATTAGGTTTGCTTTAAATCTCATATTACTTTGAATAATTAATAAAGGATTAAATTTATGAATATTGTAAAAGCTGTTTCTGTTATAATAGGTACCATAATCGGTGCTGGATTTGCGTCAGGTAAAGAAATATATATTTTTTTCGGACAATATGGAAAATTTGGAATTATTGGAGCAATAGTTTCGGCAACACTTACAGGAGTAATAATATACAGCACTATAGTAATAACAAAAAGATTACAAATAAAAAGTAACAATGAATTTTTAGAAAAAATAAGTAATAGTAGTAAGGTGAAAATAATATTAGAAAACGTTATAAATGCATTTTTATTAGTCTCATTTTGGATAATGTGTGCAGGGTTTTGCACATTTTTTAAACAAGAGTTTAAAATTCCAATAATTATTACCGCAAGCATAAATGCAATTATTACATATTTTTTGTTAATGAAAAATATGGATGGAATTATAAAATTAAATTTAATAGTTGTACCAATAATGGTTGTAATAATTATAGCAATAAGTGTAAAAAATTATCCAATAATAAATTTAATAAATAATCTAAATACAAATACGCAAAATCATGGAAAGTCAATACTTAGCGCTATTTTATATACTAGTTATAACAGCATAACACTAATCCCAATAATAGTATTACTTACAACAAATATAAAAAATAAAAGAGAAAATAAAATAATAACATTGGTGTCGGCAGTAATATTTTTCGTATTAATTATAGCAATATATCAAATGTTAACTCTATCAGCCGTAAATATTTCAAAGGTAGAAATACCAGTACTTACAATATTAGACGAGTGCCATCCAGTAGAAAAAATGGTATATTCGATTGCGATAATAACTGCAATTTTAACATCTGCAATTTCATCTGGTTATGGAGTAGCTGAAAACATAAAAGACAGAAGGAAATACAAAACAATAACTTTTGCCATGTGTTTGGCAGAAATTCCAATAGCATACATAGGCTTTGGAAAATTAGTAGAAATATTGTATCCATTGTTTGGAGTTATAGGAATAATTCAAATAATAACAATACTAAAAAAGGTCAATAGTATTGCAAAAAATGCTAAAAACTGATATAAATTATATAGGAAAAATGAAGGAAGGAATTCAAAGAATGAAACCTAAAACGAAAGATTCTGGAGACAGTAAAAAAGATATAAATTTGTTATATTTTAACCAAGATGAAGTTAAAACAATAAATAAGAAAAAAATAATAGGAGTAGGAATTCTACTAGTAATTATTTGTTTGATATTAGTAATATATCTAGTGTATGCTGCAAACGAAAATTTTAGGGCATTTATGGACGCAAATATTTTAAATAAATCTATAGAACAAGATAATTTAAAAAGCATAACATTAGAAAACTATGATAATAGCAACATATTTGCATATTCAAAATACATTGCAATCTTAAAAGACAATACATTAACAACTTACAATTCATCTGGCAAAATTGAGGCAGAAAATAATATACAAATTACAAATCCAATTACGACTAGTAACGGAAAATATTTAATAATAGCAGAGCAAGACTCTTCAAAAATATATCTATTAAAAGATAACAATATAAGATGGGAGAAAACTTTAGAGGGTAATATTTCTCGAATAAGTGTAAACTCTAGTGGATATTCTACTATAATATTAAAAGGTACAGCTTACAAATCTGTTGTGTTATTACTAGATGATTCTGGAAATGAAATGTTTAAATATTATATGTCAAGTACTATTGCGGTTGATGCAAGTATTTCAGAAGACAACAAATATGTTGGAATTGCAGAAGTAAATACGAGTGGAACACTTATACAATCTAACATAAAAATATTATCAATTGCTAAAGCAAAAGAAAATCCAACAGAGGCAATAGTGTATACATATAATGCACCATTAAATAGCCTAGTATTAAACATAAAATATCAAAATAAAAACAAGCTGGTGTGTGAATATGATAACGAAATTCATGTTATAAAAGATAATGTAGATACAAAACTTACAGACATAAATACAGACCAAGAAAAAATAACATATTACAGCATTGAGCTAGATAACAATATTGTAAAAAATGTGGAAGAAAACGCTAGTCTATTTACAACAAACACAGCAATAAAAATAATAAATTCTACAACTCAAAAAGAAAATACATATAAATTTGAGGGTGTAATTAAAGAGATGTATTGCTGTGGTAGCAAAATTGCCTTAAATCTAGGTTCTGAAATACACTTTGTAGATACAAATGGATGGTTAATAAAAAAATACACATCAAATCAAGAGGTTAGAAAAATAGTCATTTCAGATGAAGTGGCAGGAATAATTTATAGAAATAAGATTGAACTTATTAAGTTATAAAAGGAGGAGAAAGTATGGGAATAATAGTAGATTTAATAATAATAGCCGTAGTTTTACTATTCATATTTTTAGGATATAAGAAGGGATTAACAGGAAGTTTAATAAAATTACTTTCATTTATAATAGCAATAGTTGTGGCATTTGTTTTATATAAACCGGTTGCAAATGCAGTAATAGAGAATACAGTAATAGATGATAACATAAGAACAACATTAAGTGCAACGCTAGGTGTTGAAGATAAAACAGAAAATACAGAAGAAAACGTTCCATCAACAATAATGGATAACATAAACAAAGAAATAGAAAATGCAACAGACGAAGTAAAAGCCAATGTAATAGACCAAACAACAATCACAATAGTAAATATAGGCTCAGGCATTGTAATATTTTTAGCAGTAAGAGTAATTTTAGTAATAATAAGCTTATTTGCAAAAATACTAACAGACCTTCCAGTAATAAAGCAAGTAGATAAACTAGGAGGATTAGCATATGGAGCAATAGAGGGAATAGTTATTGTATATGCAGTTCTTGCGGTAATATCACTAACAAGCGTAATTTGGGCAAACAATGCAGTAGTTACAGCAATAGCAAAATCAAGCTTAGGAGAAATGCTGTACAATAATAACATAATATTAAACTTACTATTTAAATAAAACATAAAAAAGTAGATGTTAATTTAAAACTAACATCTACTTTTTCTAAAGATTATTGTAATTTCTTGTTTATTTTATTTATTGTATATTTCATTATTGAATCTTTTATAAGTAACACAAATCCTAATACGGCATAAAGTACAGGATAAACAATTTCAATTAAGATACTAATTGTTGTACTAAATATGTTTGCTCTTGAAATTACCATAATAATTATAAAAGTTATTAATACACTTACAATGGCATAAAATATGGCTCTATATGGATGCTCTGTTGCAAATCTATTTTCTAGTTCTGCATCTTGCAAAAATAATATGCTATAAAATGCATTGAGTAACATAAAACCAGATAATCCAGATAATAAAAGCTGTAAAATGAATGTCTGTATATTATGTAATCGATTTAATTCATAACTAAATGCTACTTCACCGAAAAATGGATTTACAATAACATACAATAACATAAGAATAGTTACTCCAATCGGAAAGCCCATAATTGATTTTGTTAAAACCTTCTTAATAAAATTTTTTGTATTCATATTAATCACTCCTTTTTATATTCCTAAAAATTTCTTTATCTTTGGTATATATCTTCTGGAAACATAAGAAACGTCTCCATTTTTAAAGTTTAGTAGTATAGTTCCAATAAATTTAAAATCGATATTTTTTACTCTATCAAAATTAACAATTTCAGAGTTTGAGATGCGTATAAATTTATTTGAATCTAAAATATCTTCCAATTCGTAAAGTCTATATTTTATACTATATATTACACCATTGCATTTTATGTACACTTTCCCACCCTCTGAATATACAGATTCTATATCATCAGAATTTAATATATACATTTTTTCGTCTTTAAAAGCAGTAAGCTTTTTAGAATTTATCATTGATATATTATTTAAAATATTATTTACTTCGTCTGTAACTTTATTTGTATAAATAATTACTTTGGGTATATTATAATTTGAATCCAATTTAATTTCGATATCCATTTCCTATGCTCCTATTAATATATTCTTGTTTGTATTATAGCAAGCAAGATAGATAAATTCAATAATTAAAAAATAAGTGGTTAGATTTATGCTCTAAGTGGTATTTTTCTATTGCTATTTTTTCGTATATTTGCTATACTGTTAATCATAAAGTTATGTGGGAGTGATACTATTGAGTAGAAATAAAAAGACTGATGAAAAGTCTCGTGGCAGACATGCCATGCCAGAAGAGAACAATAAGAAAAATAACGATAAACAGATTAAACAAAAACAACAAAATATGAGAATAAAAAAACAAGAGCCAGTTAAGGCTAAGAAAAAAGTAAAAACTGTTAGAAAAGTAAAAAGAGTTGTGGTAACAATTTTATTATTAGCAATAATATTAGCTGGAACACTTTTCGGATATAAAATATATCAAAATGGTGGTGGCTTAACAGGAGCGTTAGCAACCATACTTGGCGAAGATACTGAAAAATTGCAAAACTTAGAGCCGATACAAGTTCTAATAATGGGGGAGAGCGGTGTAGACGATTATAAGTTAGCAGATACAATAATGGTAGCTTCATACAATCCAAAGACGCAGGAAGCCTCACTAATGTCAATTCCAAGAGATACATATGTTGGAAGGAGAAATAGAAATACAGCAACGCAAAATTATCTTGCAAGTTATAAGATAAATACAGTATTTAGAAGTGGTACAAACATACCAGAGGCAATAGATAGAATAAATGCACTAACAGGTTTAAATCTAGAAAATTATGTAATTATAGATACAAAAGCATTAATAAAATTAGTTGAGGCTATTGGAGGGGTTACATTTAATGTACCAATAGACATGCATTACACTGAAGATACAGACCAAAATTTATATATAGATTTAAAGGCAGGGGAACAGTTAATTGATGGAGCAAAAGCAGAACAATTATTGCGTTTTAGACATAACAATGATGGCTCTACATACCCAAGTTCTTACGGACAACAAGATTTGGGAAGAATGAGAACTCAAAGAGAGTTTATAATTGCAACATTAAAGCAAACATTAAAACCACAGAATATATTCAAGTTAAAACAGGTAATAGACATAATGTCAGAAAATGTAAAAACAAACCTAGACTTCAATGAAATTAAAGCATATGTGCCATATGCAGTTAAGTTTGATGCAGATAACATAAAAACTGGAATGGTTCCAGGAGATGTAGAAATGTGCAATGGAGTTTCATTATACATTGCCAACGAAAGAAAAACAAAAGCTCTAGTTAATGAGTTATTTCCATCAACAACAAGCGGTGAAGATGAAGCTACAACAAATACAACCAAATAATATAGAATAAGTTTTATAAAAGCATAGAAAAAATAGGGTACATAGCCCTATTTTTCTGTGCTTTAATATTTTGGATAAAAGTCATCAATATAACTTTTTTCATAGTCTTTATGATTAAAGATGCCAAGATGTTTAAAAAGAGTTTTAGTAGAAGTTCTTTTTGCAGGTTTTGAATTTTTAGCTTTGACTACGGCCTTTGAGCTTCTAGTGTTACTAGCATATTTTCTATTTTTAGAATTTCTTGAATTTTTGCTTCTAATATTTTTAGAGTTTTTAGATTTTTTATAATTATTGGTCCTGTTATTATTTTTTCTATTATTTATAAAATGTAAGAATTTCGCAAATATAAATAAGAAAATTATTAATAATGCAAGTTCCATTAATGTTTTTGTGTAGTTAGATTTATATACAGTATGAGATGCAACTAAGTCACATGTATAACTAAAACCATCTATGTCAAATGTAGCAGTTCCAAGTTTTGTACCCTCAAAAATAGGAGCAGATATATTATCAGAAAGCTTTATGTTTGGAGTATATGTTGAAATATCAACATTATTTGGTATTAATCCTTCCAAACTATTTTCATATAATAAATCCAAATTTTCAGTTTCTTTAGTAGCATTTTCAACAGTAATCTGTTTAGCAACATCAGTCTTGTTTACAATAGTTTTTTCAGAATAATTGTTAAAACCATATTCAAACAATGCCTTACAGTCTAAAGCTCTTTGGCTTAAACCTTCATCAGTTGTGCTGTCATGCAAAACAACTGCAATTAAAGAAACATCATCTTTTGTGGCTGTGGCAACTATACAACTCTTTGCTGCATCTGTGTAACCAGTCTTAGCACCAGTAGCGTATTCATAATAGTAATTTCTTGGAGAAGATCTGTAATTCTTCTTAATTAAATCATTTGTTGTGTTAAATAATCTATCTTCCTTATCATATTTGGCAGTAGCAGGTAATGAGTATGAAGTTTTAGAAACAATGCTTCTAAAAACATCGAACTTCATTGCATATTGGCCCATTAAAGCCAAGTCGTAAGCAGTTGAATAATGGTCTTCATTATGAATTCCATTAGGATTTACGAAATGCGTATTCTTACAACCAATTTCTACGGCTTTATTATTCATCATCTCTGCAAAAGCCTCAACAGAACCTGCAATGTGTTCGGCTAAAACAACTGCAGCATCATTTGCAGAAGGAATAAGCAAAACATTCAAAAGCTGTTCAATAGTAAGTTCTTCACCTTCTTGAATAGTAGCAACTGAATAACTATATGGAATAGAATATACTGCGTTGTGGCTAGCTGTCGCAACTTCATCTAGGTTACAATTCTCAAGAGTTAAAATTGCGGTCATAATCTTAGTGGTACTTGCTGGATACATTTTTGTATTTGCATTCTTGCTATATAAAATCTTACCAGAGTTTTGATCCATCAAAATACATGCAGGCGAATATGTACTAGGAATGTTAGAATTTACAGTTGTGTTATAAGAATTTATATCTGCATCCGTAGCTAAATTTATATTCGTACTAGTGCTAGAAGCACTTACATTGGTGCTAGTAGCAGAACCATTTATACTTTCAGCATATATTAAATTAGTATTTAATGTTAATAAAATAAAAAATAAAAAAGTAATCTTCTTAAACTTATGAAAAAAATGCATGATATCTCCTTTGTAAAATGTATGTATATAATACATTAAAATACATCTTTTTTCAATGGGTATATAGGTAAAATTAAATTTTAAAGTAATGATTAAAAAGAATTTTTCTAAAGAAAGGAAGCAACATGGAAAGCTTAAATTTAAAAACAAAAATAATTATAGGTGTAGCCATAGTTATTGCTATTGTTGTAATTGGGTTATACTTTTATAAAGAATCGAAAAACGATTATACATATGATGATACATTGGCTGTTACAACGGAAAATGAAGAGGAAACAGAAGACGAAGAAAACGAGGAGATAACAATACATATAATAGGAGAAGTAAAATATCCAGGAATTGTTATACTAAAAAGCGGGCAGAGAATAGTAGATGCCATAGAGGCTGCTGGGGGTGAAACAGAAGAAGCAGACTTAAATAAATTAAACTTAGCACAATTATTAAATGATGGAGACAAAATTTATGTGCCGAATAAATCAGATGAAATAGAAGATTATAAAGATACAACTGGCAAAAGCAGTACTGTCAATTTAAACACAGCAACATTAGAAGAACTAACATCACTTCCAGGAATAGGTGAGTCAACAGCTCAAAAAATAATAGATTATAGAAAGCAAAATGGAAAATTTAAAACAATAGAAGACTTGAAAAATGTATCTGGAATAGGAGAAAGTAAATTTGATAATATAAAAGACAAAATAACAGTACGTTAATTTTGAGAAAATATAAGAGTTAATAAACTTAAAGAAAATAAGGAGTGATAAAATATATGGATATAAATAGAGATATTATAAATTTAATTAAGAGAAATGATACAAAATTTAAAAATATAAAATTTATGCAAGATGAAAAGTTAAAAAAAGAATTTTTTACTTCTTTAAAAAATTATGAATTTAAACTAACAGAGCAATCAGCATATGAAACAGCTTTGTGGATAGAGTCGAATGAAAAACATTTATCTGCTGCTAATCAAAATAATTTTGCTAAATATAATTTAGGTGAAATTGTTTTGGTAGATTTAGGATGGAATACCTATAACAGAGAATTTGCATATATTCATCCGGCAATTGTTATAAAAGAAACTGCTACAAAAATATTTATAGTTCCATGCACAAGTGGGCTACCTAGAAAAGATAAAAATGGAAAAATCTATCCTGAATTTGAAATAGGTACACCTAATGATGGTTTTCAGAAAAATACCGTTGTTATGCTGTACGAGGCAAAATATATCGATAAAAACAGAGTTATTTCAAGACTGGGTAAAACTTCTAATAATTTTTTTGACAAGATATACAATAAATTATTTGAACAAATATTTGAACCTATACATTATAAAATGCAAAAATTAAAGGAACTTTAATAATAATCTAAACTGTACATATAATATTTATAAATATAAAATAATTTTATATTTTGATTGACTAATCGTATCAAGGGTGCTATACTAAGTATAGATATTTGAGGCGGTATGCCAATGCCTAAACTTTTAAGTTTAGATGAAAATGAAATAGCTTAATACTTGATGACAAGTGTTAAGTTATTATTTTTTTACGTGAAATTAATTACTTTCAAATACTAATAATTAAATATTATTTAAATAAAAAGAAAAATAACAGTACGTTAATTTAAACTTATGTGGTATAGTAAAGTTATTATTATTAAAAATATATTAAGATGTCTAAAAACGTAATATAAGGAAATACTCTTAATATATACAAAATGGCCAATAGATAATAAGTAAAAAAATAAATTTATGCCATAGGAGGGAGAATAACATGGAAATATTTAATAATGATAACTATAAATTTATTAGTGATTATGTAGAGCAAAAATTACCAATTTTAAAAGAAAATCAAAATTTCAAAGCAGAATATCTTAGATTGACTGATGCAATGGAAGAACTCGAACAAACTTTATCAAAACAACAAAAAGAACAGTTTGATGAAATAGTACAGCTATTTTATAAGACCGAAGAATATTATTTTGCATTTAGCTATTCGTTAGGTGTAAAATATGGAGAAGATCTAAAAAGAATATAAAAAATAACTTATAAATTTAGCCATTTGCTATGTTTATAAGTTATTAATTTATTTTGTTAAAAAATAATCAATAAAATGTAATATACTATCTTTATCTCTTTTACTTAATTTCTTAAAACTTTCATCATAAATTGAAACAGATTTTTTTACATCATTATCAAGCAAATCATATAAAATAATATCTGGAGTAATTGAATACGCATTACATAATTTTAACAGAGTATCAATACTTCCTTTTGATAGGCCTCTTTCTATTTGACTTATGTGCCTTGGCTCTAATCCTGTTAATTCTGCAACCTGATTTTGAGTTAAATTATTCTTAATTCTATACTGCTGGCAAACTTGACCAATATGTTTACTTATATTATCGGCATTCATATTTAGATGTATTCCTCCTTTAGAGTGTAAAATTTAATTAAAAATAAATATTTATTAACCAAAATTTTACTTTTTTATCTATAATATAATATTTTATAACACTTTTGAGAATGATTTTAAAATTGATAAAACTCAAAAATAAAGTTGAATTGTTTTGCAAAATATATTTACAATATCATTTTGCTTTGATAAAATTATAGTTGATAAATATCGCTTTAAAATTCATAAGAGACAATTTATAAAAAATGAAAAAAGGGTTAATACTAAGGAAAAAATATTAATAATAAAATTTATAGAAATAAACATAGGAAAGGAAAAAAGAAAAATGAACAAATTAAAAAGTAAAAAAGGTATAACTCTTGTAGCCTTAGTTGTTACAATAGTAGTTTTGCTAATACTAGCTGGAGTAAGTATTAACTTAGTGCTAGGCAATAACGGAATAATAGCAAAAGCAAAGGATGCAGAAACAAAATCTGCAGAAGCAAGCCAAAATGACTTAAAAGGAATGAATGGTTTGGTAAGTGAAATGGAAGGTGTATTAAATGGAAATAGTGGAAAGACGGAACCAGAGACAGAGCCATACCTACCAAGCGATGATTTTCATTATGATACAAGTACAAGCGTAGATACAGGACTTGTAATTGCTGATTCGAATAGAAACGAATATGTGTGGGTAGTAGTACCAAGAACAACAACAGTTTATAAAACAACAGGGCTTGGGAAAACAACATTTACAGATGCAGATTATATGAGTATAGAAAATGATTTAAAAGAATATACAAAAATATATAGAGAAAGCACAAGCTTTACAGACACATGGTATGCAGATGATAAAAATGAAGGCTGGTTAAGTGAAACAGAGTATGCAGTATTAAAAAACAGTATGTTAAAAAGCGTATATGAAAATGGAGGATTTTATGTAGGAAGATACGAAGCTGGAATTGATACAAAAACAGGAACTAATAGAACAAGCAATACAGATAAAAATTCAGATGGGAAATATATTATGCCAAGTACAACACCAGTATCAAAAGCAAATGCATATCCATACACATATGTAACAAGAACACAAGCACAAAATTTAGCAAGTAATGTAAATTCAGGAACAAAAACAAGTAGTTTAATGTTTGGAGTACAATGGGATTTAGTGCTAGCATTTATGAGTAAAGACACAGCTAAAATTACATCAACAGATGTTTTAACAAAAAATAGTACAACAATAGGAAATGATAGAGATTCAGTATTCCAATTAAGTCAGACAGGGAAATATGCAACGTTTAGCAATTGGACATTAAGCTCAACATGGAATCCATCAACAACGCCAACTATAAATTTTGTAGATTCAAGTAGAAATAAAATAGCCCAATCTTCAGACGGAAACGGAATATTAGTAACAACAGGAACATCAGAGAAAAATAAAGTAATGAATATCTATGATATAGCTGGAAATGTATGGGAATGGACTTTGGAAAAAGCTTCCGACACCTACAATCCGTTTGTTAATAGGGGAGGCGGTTGCAGCCGTACAGGCTTGGGCCTTCCTGCAGCTTGCCGTGAATACAATAGCACTGACTTCAGCGTCGGCGTCCTCGGTTTCCGTGTTTCACTTTTCTAGGAAAAGCTGAACGCTAGAGACGAGAAATTTGAAACAAGAGGTAAAAATGATAATAGAAAGCTATACAGATGATGTAATATATTAATGGTAACAGCATGAGAAAAATTACGTATATGGGTTTAAGAAAAGGTGTATTCAGAAATTGCAATGTCTACCTTACTTAAATATTTCCATCACTTTGCTTAATATAAAAAAATTAGCAAGCTCTTTAGAGCTTGCTATATTTGGTTGCGGGAGATAGACTCGAACTACCGACCTTTGGGTTATGAGCCCAACGAGCTGCCAACTGCTCCATCCCGCGATGTATGAACTTTTTTAATTATACAACTTATATACATACTTGTCAATAAAATTTGAAAAAAATTTGCATTTTGCCCATATTTTGTTCAATTTAAAAGCCAGTATAAACAGCTAAATTATTATTTTCTAAATTTATATATAATCGTTTTCTTTAATAAAATAATTTACTTTTGACAGACCTTGCCTATAAGTTCATACTATATTGTATGAATTTTTTACTCTAAATATTCAAAAATAATAAAATTATTACAAAACAGAAAAAATCCTAGGGAAATCAAGCAAAATAAATATGAAACAAGATTTACATAAAAATGACAAAATCGCTAAAATGCTTAAAAATAAGCCTTTATTCGACTCTAAATTTTAACATAAAATATCTCACAACAAATTACGTGCAAAAAAATGTAATAAAAATTTAATAAAAGTGCTTTTATCCCTTTCCGCAAGCGAATTTCAGTTGCACGCTAGACAAGGGAAAAATATCCATTGCAAAACATAAATTAAAAATGTAATAATAAATATATATAACTTAAGAGTGAAAATGGGAGGAAAAATATGCAAGCAAAAATATCTAAGTTTATAGCCGCAGTATTGGTCTTAGTAATTGTATTTGCAAATTCGTGGTCGGTAGTAAGCTATGCTGCAGAAGTATTTTTAAGTGAAAAGGAGTTAGAAAATCAAAACACTACATCAAAAGATGGAAGTGTAGATTTTGATGTGCAGTATACCAATGGAAAACACAGTGCAACATTAAATATTGACGAGAAAAATACCAAGCTAAATATTGCTGTATCATTAAAAAAGAGTGGCTATGTTAAAGATCTTGCAATAGATTTTTCTTCTTCAAACTTTGAAATAGCTCAAATAAATGATGAAAATACAAATGAAAATGGTAATGCAGCCCAAACAACAGTGGCTAAAAAGATTCAGAATTTTGATGCAGAAAACAAGAAAATTATATTCGGACAGACAACAAATAAAGAGCAAATTTCAGAGCAAATATATATTAATCCAATCATTAAAGAGGAGATAGACGAAGACAATTTTAGCAAGGATAATAAAATTAAACTTACTTGCACATTTGTAAATACAGATGCAAAAGAAACAAAGATTGAAAAAGAAATAGTTCTTCATACAGAGTGGACTGCCAAAAACGTGGAAACAGAATTAAACTATGAAACAATCAAATATATTCCATATGCAACAGAAAACGAGAGCAAAGTAATTATACAAGGCAAAATAACATCAAAGGTAAAAGACTATTTGCTACCTATAAAAGAAACAAAAATAAATATAGATATTCCAAAAATGGCAAACGAATATCCAGAAAAAGTTATTGTAATAAATAGTACAGAAGAAACGACAAAAGAGCTTGATGTGAACGAGGCTATATATGATCAAAAAACAGGCAAACTAGTAATAGATGAAAACAATAATGCCGAGAATAATAAAATACAATGGCAAAAAGATAAACCACAAGAGTATACAGTTACATATATCTATTCAACAAAAGTATATGAAAACATAAAAGACAAAATAGTTAAATTAAGTTATCAACTTGATTCTGAAATTATATTATATGGTAATAAAAATTTAATAGTGAAAGCAAAAACAACAGCTGAAAAAGAGCAAAAAGAAAAATTAGGTGAAATTGCAGAAATTACATCAAAAAAATTAACTAATGACAGTATTTATAAAGGATACATGTACAATAATAAGGTTGCAGCAGAAGAAAATAAAAAAGAAACCGAAATTTCAAATAAATATACATTAAATATTGCATATTCAAATCTAATAGATTCTTTTACGATATCTCAATATGAAGATAAATTTACAACTGTAAAGGACCAAGAATATAAAGCCAATAGTTATAATAAAAAATTAAAATTATCAAAACAAGAATTTGATAATGTCTTTGGAGAAGAAGGGAAAATAGAGATTCAGTCTAAGGATGGAACCCTTCTTAGCACAATAGATAAAGATACAAAATCAGAACAAGATGAAATAGAGGTGGATTTATCAACATTTAAGGCTGAAAGTATAATAATGCAAACTTCAAAACCACAAGTAGAAGGGAACCTAAATTTTGAAATTACTAAAGCAATTACAAAAGATAGTGATTATAGTAAGGAACAAATAAAAGAATTTGCAAGTTTAAAAACTACTATGAATGTGATTGCAAAAAATTCGGATATAGATGTACTAAATGAAAATACAGAAACTGTTACAAAATTAGAAGAACCAACTCAAAAGATAGGAATAGCAATAAATAATGATAGATGGTCAACAGTAACGACAAATGAAAATATTGTAGTAAGTGTTGTATTAGAGAATGATAGTGTAGATGATATTATGTATGTAAATCCATGTTTTAAAGTTACTTTGCCAAAAAATATTGAAAATTTAGAAGTTGAATCTGTACAATCTCTTTTCAGTGATGAATTAAAGGTTGTGGAAATAAAAACATATGATAACGATGATGGAACAAAAACAATAGAAGCTAAACTAGAGGGAGAACAAACAATATATAATAACCCAACAGCGCGTGGTGCAACAATCATGTTTGCTGCGAATATAACATTAAATAAACTGACACCAACAACCAATACAGTGTTGAAAGTTGAAGTTGAAAATGGCGATGAAAATAAGACAACAGCGAAAAATGAAATTGCAATTAAATATGTTGCACCTACTGGAGTAGTTGCTACTAATAGTGTTACTGGATATAATGAAGATGAAAAATTAGAAGCTATAAATGGAGAAGCGAAAGTTGCATTAATAGCTGCAAAGTCTGCAGAAAAAGAATTAACATTTGAGATGAATGTAATAAATAATTATGAAAATACATTAGAAGATGTAATAATTTTAGGAAGAACTATGTTTAAGGGGAATAGGGATGTAGATACATTGCAAGACTTAGGAACAACCATGGATATACCTTTATCATCAGAAATCACAACAAGTGGAATTCCGACAGAAAACATAAAAATTTATTATTCTACAAATGCAAATGCAACAAAAGATTTAACAAATGCAGATAATAATTGGAAGGCTGAAGTAACAGACTATTCAAGTATTAAATCTTATATGATAGTTCTAGAAAATTATGTATTACAAAGTGGAAGTATCTTCAAATATTCATTTAAAGCAAAAGCACCTGCAAATTTGGATTATAACAATACAGCGTATGAAATGTATGGAGTATATTTTAAGAATAATAAGAGTACAGGAACAATTGAAGATAAAACAATTGCAACAAAAATTGGACTAGAGACAGGTAAAGAAGCTGTTATAGAAGCAACACTAGAATCTACAATTGGTGAAGGTGGAAGTGTAAAAGCAGGAGAAAATTTAGAATATATAGTTACAGTTACAAATAATGGATCAATAGATGCTGATAATACTACCATTAATATAGAGATTCCAAACAGCTTGGAATATGTACCTGCAAAAGGTGAGAATTACAAGTTAAGAACAATAATGCCACTTCAAAAATTTACGGATATAGAAGAACCTGATTGGGATAGTATAGATTGGTCAAAGGCTGGTATTACAAAAGAAGAGGCAATAGCAATGTGGAAAAAACAAGCTGAACAACAGAAAATACAAATGGAGCAATACAACAAATGGGTAGAGGAACAAAAGGCTCAAGGAGTTGAATTTGACGAAAATATAACAGAACAAAAGAGAATTCTAGTAATAACAATTGGCAAGATAAGTAAAAATAATACTATTAAGAAAAATATCATATTTAGTACAAAACACCTAGGAAGTACTGCAGAAGATGAAGAAGTAAAATTAAAGGCCACAATTGAGTATAATGAAGACATGAAAAAAGAGACAAATGAAGTAACTAATATTATTAAAATTGAATATTTTAATGTAACAATTGAAGCTAACAATGAAGAAAAAATAAAAGTAGGAGACACGTATCAATGCATAATAACCGTTAGTACAAATGATTTTGAAAATAGTGCAACAAATGCAATACTAAAATTTAATTTACCAGAAGAAATGGAATATAAGTCAATTATATATGATAGTGGTAAAATTCCGAATAAAATAACTACAAAAGGTAATGTCCTAGAAGTAAATATAGGAGAAGTAAGTGGAAGTAATATAAAGAAACTAATCTTAAGTTTAAACGTAAAAGACTTACCTACTAATGTTTACAAAAAAGATATAACCATTAAGGGAACTATAGAGGCTGATGGAAAGAACGCTGAAATGATACCAGAACTAACAGATACAATTAATAAAACTGGAGTAAGCATAGTTCAAAGTTGTAATATTCCAGCCAATACAACGATAGCAGCTTCAGAAAAGTACACATATACATTTACTATAACTAATTTATCAGATATAGCAATAGATGAAATTACATTAATTGATAAGTTACCAGAAGAAGTACAAATTAAAAGTGTGGAAACAATATATTCGGATGGAACAAAAAGCACAGAAGTTACTATTGGTGAAAATGGAGAAATTCAAGTAAATATTGATTTAGAAGAATCTGGGTATGCAAATGTAAATATAGAGGTAATGGCTAAATCACTATCAAAGGACACAAGCATAACAAACAAAGGAAAAATTACACATGAGAATATGCAAGATATTGAAAGTAATAGTATAACTCATATAATTGAATTATTTAATAAAGATAATATAAATCCAGATACCCCATCTTATACAAAAAAAGTAACAGGAACGGTATGGTTAGATAAAAATAGAGATGGTATAAAAGATGGAGAAGAAGGAAAAGTTGCAAATGTAACAGTGTTGTTATTAGATCAAAATGGAAATATTGTAAAAAACAAAAAAAATTCAGATTGTATAGTAACTACTAATGCTGATGGAAATTATTTATTTAACTATTTAAATAGTGGTTCATACACTGTAGTATTTTTATATGAATCTTCTTTATATAGTGCAACTGTATACCAAAAAGAAGGTGTAGATGAAAGTATAAACTCTGATGCAGTTGATAAAACTGTAGTCTATGACGGAGTACAAAGGGTTGCGGGTGTTACCGAGACAATAAAAGTAAGTTCGGAAAACATTTACAATATAGATCTAGGACTAATAGATAATGCAAAATTTGATTTAAAGTTAGATAAAACTGTAAGAGTAATTACAACTAATAATAGTAAAGAAGTAAAAGAACATGTATACAATAATAAACTTGCAAAAATAGACTTTGAAGCAAAATATATAAACCAATCATCAATGGTAATTGAATATTCTTTAACAGTAACTAACGAAGGTGGTGTTGCGGGATATGCCAAAAAGATTGCAGACTATATCCCAGCTGAATTCAAATTTAATTCGGAATTAAATAAGGATTGGTATGAAGGGGCTAATGGAACTGTATATAATTCTAGTTTGGCAAATACAATAATAAACCCAGGAGAAAGCAAAACAATTACATTAACATTAACTAAGAATATGAATAGTGAAGATTTTGGGGTATTTAGCAATAATGCCGAGATATATGAAGCATCAAATAACTATGGATTATTAGACATAGACTCTACTCCAGGCAATAATGCAAGCAATGAAGATGATTATTCAATTGCAAATGTTGTAGTTGGAGTAAAAACTGGACAAACAGTAATATACGTATTATTAACTACAGTTGTTTTAGCAATAATTGGAACAGGTGTATATGTAATAAATAAAAAGATACTTAAGTAAAAGGAGGTAAGGAACAGATGAAAGAAAACATAAAAATGAATACAAAAAAAACTATAAAAATTGCTGTATTTATTCTCATTATTTCAGCATTAAGCTTGTTCTTTGCCCCAAATAAAGTATTTGCATACGGAACTTGGCAGGGAAGTTCGAGTAGTGGTATGCCCCAAAAGAATTCGTTCTCTGAGAGTGGTAGTTTATTACCAAATGTACTTCAAAAAAGAACCTTTTCAGGAGATGCAGATACTAAATTTCCATATACTAATTGGTCTACAGAGATAAGTGGAACAACAATGTATGGCGCCGACTCAAATAAGTCAGTAAGATTTGGAAAATATGACTCAACCAAATATTATCCAACACCATGGATAAATGAAGGAGTGGGATACTATTTTACAGATTTTTTACCTAAGATGAAAGAATTATGTGAAAAAAGAGCAAAAGAATATTTTAACCGGATTTACACTAGCAGATTTAGTTGGAGCTATACATGGTGCATTTGGGCTAAGATATGAAAGCTGTACTCCTATTATATGGTATGATCAAATTCAAGGACCATCAATTTATAATAATGAATTATACAATATTGACCTTTTGCAACCTATGCTTATAACAAGGGCACAATCATCAAGTGCATCGAGTACATCAGGATATGATTACAGTAAAGCAGAAAGTTTAACTAGAAATGTTATGTTACTTCGTATATTACCACAATTATCAGCTTGGGATAGACCAGAATTAACAACAGATGGTTCTACTAACATGAGCATATTTGATGCATCGATTTGGAATTTTGATCCAGTATTAGGACCAAAGGTAGCAGTTATGGAAACTGAAAACAGAGCCGGTGATGGGTATAAACAACAAGGAGACACAAAAACATATAGTAATTTCTCAACTAATTTAAAAGGTGCTAATATAGCATACATATTAACAGCAATGGAAAATGCTTATAGCGGCGTAACAAATTCTGTAAGAACAAGATATAGCCTAAGTGATATACAAACAGCTTATTGGGAAGCAAAAGATTTTTCTATAATAAGTTCAAAAGAAGAAACGCAAAATGGAAAAGAATTGTTTAAAAAAGCAAAAAGCTATCAAAAGTTTGTAAATACTAATTTATATAATTATTCTGCACAGCTAGATATGTCTCAGTCACAAATAGTTTCTAACAGAAGTGATAATAAATATATAATAGGACCAATAACAATAACTTATCCAGAATATGAAGATATATCATACATTAAATCAATATATTTAAAGACTAATGAAGGGAATCTTTTAAAATCAAGAACACTAGTTTATGACGAAAATACAGATGATTTTGAAATAGAATTTATTGGAAGAAAGGTGTCTGGCTCAAATGGTTTAAAGAAAGAATATCCAGCATCAGGTAGCCAATTCTATATTAAATTTTCAGCATCTGATACATTGTATCCAACGAATGTGGGTGTTTATGCAGATTTTGAGTATCTAAGAAAAGCAGAAATAAAATACAATGAGTTAAGAACAAAGACAAATGTATATCAATATATAGGCCTTACAGCAAGAGCAAACGAAAGTTCATCAGAAAAGAGTGACAAGAAGTTAAGAATAGCACGTGGACAAGCAATTATAACAGTAAAATATTCATATCAACAAGTACATGTAGAATGGGTTGGACCTATTCCTATCCCATATACTACAACAGAATATGGTGAGCTTATACTTACAATACATAATGATGATACTTATATGATTGCTCAACCATTTGTTCAAATGACAAAAGACCCAGTTGATACAATAGATGCTCAACCTATAGATGTTGCAATGGGTGGAAAACGTGAGTATAATGTTTATCATCTTGAATTACATAAAAACAATATAAAACTTCCTACTAACCCAGGTTTAGACACAAGCAAAAATCAAAAAAATGTAGACTTAACTATGAAAATTGGTGGTAAAGTATGGGTAGATGGCAGTGTAGGTAAAGAGGATAAATATGATGGTAAATATGGTGATGGAGATACACCAATGTCAAATGTAAAAGTTTCACTATATGAAATACCTAAAATACCAACACCAGGCACAAAACCAAAGCCAACGCTACCACCAACAACAGATATAAATGAGCCTAAAAAACCAACAATATCTGCTCCAAGATTTTTAGTGTATAACAGAAAAACTGGAGAAACTCTATGGGGAAAAGGTGAAAACACTCAATGTGCAGTTGCTTCAATTACAAAAATGGTAACAGCATTAGTCGTAGCAGAAAGAATGAATTTGAATGATGTTGTAACAGTTAATAGAACTGCTGCAGGAGAGTATTTAAGAACAAGTACTTGGAGCCCAGAACTTCAAATAGTTGGACTAGAGGAAGGCGATAAAGTTACAGTAAGAGATTTATTAAGAGCAGTGCTTGTATATTCGGGTTGTGATGCTGCAGAAGCACTTGCAGAATATTATCCGGGTGGAAAAAACGTATTCATTAACCTAATGAATGAAAAAGTTCGCTCATTGGGTGCAACCTCAAGTCACTTTGTTACTCCTTTTGGTGTAAAACCAGAAGATAGATCTTCTGCTAAGGATTTGGCTAAAATACTAGATGCAGCAATGGATAACCCAATATTTGCAGAGTATTTTAAAGAAGGCTCAAAACAATCAATATCTATAACGATTAATAGAAATGGAACAAGCTTCCAAAGAAAGCTTAATAGTACAAACCCATTAAAAACAACACCAGGAATAGAAGGAACAAAAACAGGTCAAATTAGGGTTTCTGGCTACTGTGTAATTGCTTCATTTGTATATGAAAATGAAGAATATGCAATAGTTGTACTAGGTGGAACAACAAAAGAAAATAGAAATTCAGATGCAAGAAAACTTGCTCAATGGTTATTAGAAAAAATATTATATGAAAAGAGCAAAGAAGGAAAAACAGATTCTACTGGTGGAATAGGTACTGGTGGAACAATAGGAGGTATAACTGAACAGTTTGATTTTATAGAAAAAGGAAGATTTGTAGAAGCAACAACCACAGATAAAAATGGTGATTATGTATTTTATAACTTGAATTCAATGTATAATTACTATGTAAAATTTACATACAATGGTCAATACTATGAGCCAACAAAGTATAACGCAAAAAGAGATGACGAAAATTGGGATAACAATTCTAAGGGTATGGATGTTGCAACTCAAAGAAATGTGTTCAATGCAAAATTTAGAGATATTGGTTCTGCACCAGAAAACTTACTAGAGCCGAAAGCAGAAATGCATACAAGAACAGAGTTAAAAGATCAAGGATTGATAGATGATTTTGGAAACATAGTTGGAGAAGTAAGTAAAGATGGTAAGAGAGAATCAAAAGATACATATGTAAACGAAAGTATGATGGATTCTTATACTTGTAATGGAACTAATAATATGGATTTATATCCAAATTTAGATGTTTTTGTAAATGATGAGAAGAAACATGCACTTATAGAATCAAAACAAATGATAGACTTTATTGAAAGCGATAAAGTAAAAACATTATATGCAGAGCCAGACATAATGAGACATGTAAACCAAGGATTTGTGGAAAGAGAAATTGTTGATTTAGCATTGAGAAAAGATGTTTATAAAGCAACTCTTGAAATAAATGGAGAAGTTGAAGAATACAAATACGATAAAAGAAACAGTATAATTTATGAAGGCTGCTGGGATATTAAGGGAAGAAATAACGGATATTACAGCAATAATTATACAAGAGAACTTTATAGAGAAGACTACTCATTTAAAGTAGAAGATTATAGCCAATGGGGATTGTTCCAAGAAGCATTAGGACTATCTCAAGATTCAGAATTAAAAGTATTCGTAACATATAAGTTTACAATTCGTAACAGCTCATATGGAATTGCAACAGCAGTAACTGAAGTAGTAGACTATTACGACCCAGACTTTACGCCTGTTCCAGAACGTTCATATATAGGAGACAAAGATGGAAATAGTATAGGAAGTGTAACTTTAAGTGAAAAGAGTAGATACTCAGAAGCAACCATGAAGAAAATGGATGGTTACAATACTATATATGTAACAGGTTCAAATATATATAGTAGCGCAGGAGACGATATTGCAAGTACAGGCTGTTTCCCTCTATCAGATCCAGATAAGAATAAAGACATATATTTCTATATAACTTTTGAAGTAAAAAAGGATGCAAACAGAAACATACTTTTAGATGATGACACTGGAAAAGAAAACGTAGCAGAAATAAATGGTTATAAATCTTATTATGGAAGAAAAGCAGTTGCTCCAAACTTTGGAAATACACAAGCTATGGCAGAGTTTATAAGAGGAGATATTGCAGGTATTCCAGATACAGATTCAACACCAGGTAACTTACGTGAAATCGATACTTCTAAATTTGAAGATGATACAGATAAAGCTCCAAACATTAAAATTACGCTAAACCATCAAAATGTTAGAACAATAAAAGGTACTGTTTGGGAAGACAAGAGAACAGAAGAAGCAAATAATGCAATGGTTGGAAATGGAAAACGTGATGATGGGGAAACCGGAATAAATGGAGTAAGAGTACAACTAGTAGAATTAAGAGAAAAATCTAATGGTGATGGCGTAGATGGAACTAGATATGAATATATCTGGAAAGAAGTAAAAACTGGAGATACTAGCCAGACTCTGTCGACAGTAATACCGAGAAGAGGAAATGTAACATTCTCAGACTTAACATCACAAGGAATTGGAACTGGAGAGTACTTATTCCAAGGATTAATTCCAGGAGAATACATTGTGAGATTCGTATACGGTTCAACAGATGAAACTGTATTATCTGAAAAAGCTGTTGATTATAAAACAGGAGAAATTATATCAAACCCTGTAACACAAAAACTAGGTTATAGTGGAAAAACAACAATAAATCAAAAATCTTATAATGGTAATGATTACAAATCTACATCATATCAAGTAGAATCTGAATTGTTTAATGGTGTTGGAGCATATAGAAACAACACATCAGGCTCATATAAATATAATTTTGAAGAAGCAGATGGAAAGAATCAATCAGATGCAAAAGATATAATGAAAGATATGGATTATAGTTCGCTTTCAAGTATAATACAAAGCATTGGAAACTGGAGATTAAAAGTAGCTAAAAACCCATTAAATCTTGTAAATATAGACAATACAAGGGAAATAGTAGAGAAATATTCAAATGGAGATGTTACAAATGAGCTAGCAGAAATTCTAGCCTCATACGAACATTTGCCAACAAGCGAAGATAAAGCAAGAGAATATTTAAATACATTTATGAATAATACTTACATGGTAGCAGAAACAGGCGTTATAAACATGAAGAGTGAGTATAATAGAGAAGAATCTGAGACAACACCACTTGTTGGAACAGCCAATGTCGGATTTAACAACTACGATAGAGGTGGCTACTATGTACTAGAAGGACTAGACTTTGGCTTAGTTGAAAGACCAAAAGCTCAATTAAAAGTTACAAAACAAATCACAAATGTTAAAATGACTCTAGCAGATAACAGTGTATTATTTGATGCAATTGCAAAAGCTACAAATGTATTATGGATTGACCACACTGCACATGGGCAAGACACAAAAAATGTTTATAGTACAAACAAAAACTATAAAAATTATCTAATGTTGAATCCTATTGTAAGAAATAAAGCAGCAAGCAAAGGAAAAGTACAGCTTACAATGGACCAAGAAGTTATGCATGGAGCAACACTTCAAATAACATATGCAATAACTGTTGCAAATGTTGGTGAAGTAGATTATAAAGAAGACCAATTCTACTATACTGGAAAGGTTGGAGACACTGGTACAATAGTAAAAACAAATCCAAGAAAGTTAATTGACTATGTTGGAACACAGTTACATGAATGGGATGATAGAGAGGATAAAACGGCAACAAGAAACAATTTACAATTTAACAGTAATCAAAACCCAGAATGGCAAGTAATTACAATGGATAAAGTGTTACAAGATGGATTGGTAAATAAGGCATATGAAACAAGTATAAAGAAATATACAAAAGACCATATAATTGTAACAGAAGCCATATCTAAAGACCTTATTCCATTAATTGCAGATACTTCGGAAGCAAAAAATCAGATTGCAAACAAATTTAAAGAAGATCCAATGCATGCATTAGAAACAGTAAATGCATCACAAAGTGTGAGTGGAGTTCAATTAATATTAACTCAAATGATAACACAAGATAATACAAATGATGACAAAACTTACAACAACATGGTAGAACTTGTAACAACTAAGAATACAGTCGGAAGAAAGATGGCATACTCAGTTGTTGGTAACCAAGACCCAACAACAGTACCATACGAAATAGACGCAGATGAATCTCAAGATGTTGTAATTTTACCACCATTTGGAAATACACCAATATTCTATGTATTAATAAGTGCAGTAGCATTCATATTAATAGCAGGTATTACTATAACAATAGTTGTATTAAAAAAGCATAAATAGAATAAATAAAATTCTAATTATTAAGGTAAAAACTTGATAATTAGAATTTTTTTTGCCGAACAAGTGAAAAACCTAGGGAAATATATATAGTAGGAATAATAATAAATTAACATAAAAACATACAAACTGCAAAAAGCTTGAAATAAGCGGGAAAAATTAATTACTTTTAGAAGTAAAAATAATTATAAAAAAATAAATGATTAAAAATGTAATAAAAATTTAATAAATGTGCTAGTAATGCCTTCCGCAAGCGGGTTTCAATTGTTTTTTTATCGTAATTTAAAGAACCATTGAAAAATATGGGAAAAAATGCAATAATATAACATGAATATTAAGATTACATAATTTTAAAAAAAGTTAAAAAAACATTGAAAAATAAGCAAAAATAGAGTATAATTATTTATAGTGAAATTTTTAAGGAGGAGCAAAGATGCAGCAAAAATTTATTAAAGTAATTGCAGTGCTATTAACCACAACAATATTGTATGCCAATTCAGCAACAGTAGTAAGCTATGCGGCAGACAATTTTTTAAGTGCAAAAGCATTAGAAAATCAAGGAATGTCAACTACAAATGAGAATGTAGAGTTTGATGTTTATTATGATGGAGGAAAACATACTGTTTCAGCAGATGTTAATGCAGAAGATACGAAATTAAATATTGCATTAAAAGTAAAAAAGGCTGGATATCTAAAAGATGCAGTAGTAGACTTCTCAGACACAAACTTTAAAATTGCAAAAACAGAAGAATCTGATAACATTCAAGCAGTAGATGCAGAAAACAAAAAAATAAGCTTTAACCAAATAAACAATGGCGAGAATGTAACAGAAACAATAAACATAGCATTAGACAAAAATGATGAAATAAGTGAAGATATGTTTGACAGAGATAATACAATAAAATTTACTGGAACATATGTAAATGCTAAAGGTGAAGAAGTTGCAGTTAAGAAAGGTATAGTAGTTCACACAAGCTGGACAGCATCAACTGCAAAAGCTAAGTTGGATTATGAAATTACAAAATACATTCCATATTCAGCAAACAATGTAAGCAAGCTAATCACTCAAGGCAAAATTACATCATATGTTGAAAACAGTGTGTTGCCAATAAAGAATACAAACATAGAGGTCAATGCTCCAAAAATTGATAATAAATATCCAGAAACAGTTACAGTAGTTGCAAACTCTACAAATGCGACAAATGGAGACGCAAACGGAGATAACTTCTCTAAGAATAACTGGTCATATGATAGCACAACTGGAAAAATAACAATTACAGTAAATAACAATGCTGTAAATGGAAAAATCCAATGGGCTAAAAATACAGCAGATGAATTTATAGTAACATACATATATTCATCAGATGTATATGAGGCTGTAAAAGATTCAGTTACAAGAGTTACATATGATGCAAGCTCAAGTATGAACTTATATGTACAAAGTGGAGTAAACAAAGTAAGTGCACATGTAGATGGATACGAAGATCAAACTAAAAAAATAGGAGATATAGTAGAATTTACATCTAATGCAACACAAAGCATAAGCAAAGGTTACATATATAATAACAAAAATGCTGCAGACGAAAATAAAAAGGAAACAGAATATGTGGCACAGTATACAGCCCATGTTTCATATGCAGATGTAATAGATGCAATAGTATTAAAACAAGATGTTGACCAATTTGTAACTGCAAATGGAAGCGAACAATCAACAACAGTTGGTGGAGTAAATTATGCTTACAACAAAACACTAGCAATATCAAAACAAGAATTTAACAAAGTGTTTGGGAAAAATGGTGAAATTACTATTCTAAATGAAGCAGGAACAACACTTGCAACAATAAACAAAGATACAGAAGTAAAGAACAATAGAATAGAAGTAAACTTAGTACCATTTAAAACAAATAGTATAACAATAAAAACATCAAAACCACAAGCAGAAGGAAATGTTATATTCGAAATAACAAAAGCTTTAGCTAAAAATATTGAATACAGTACAAGCCAATTAAAAAGTTTTACACAAATAAAAACTCAAGTAACAGGAACAGCAAAAAATTCTGATATAGATATTGTTAGTACAGAAAGTAAAAAAAATGTTGATTTAACAGAACCAACACAAAAAGCAAGTATAACAACAAGTAATAATAGATTATCTACAATAGTAAAAAATGAAAATGTAGAAATTAAAGTTACACTAGAAAATGACAGCGCAGACGACACTATGTATACAAACCCAAAAATTAAAATTACGTTTCCAGAAAATATAGAAACAATCAATGTGAAAGATTGTAAAGTATATTTCGATGATGAGTTAGAAATTGATAATGATTCAATAAAATCATACGAAAACAATGATGGAACAAAAACTTTAGAATTTAAATTAAAGGGTACACAAACAAAATATAATAATGCTGCGGCAAAAGGTGCAACAGTTGTATTAACAACAGACATTACATTAAATACATTAACACCAACAACAAATACACAAATAACAGCAGAAATAACAAATGGAGATTCAACAGTAACAAATGTATCAATAGATGTTAAATACATTGCTCCTTCAGGAGTTGTAACAACAAACTCAATGACAGGATACAATGGAAATGAAAAAATAGAAGTTATTAATGGAAAATCTCAAAAAGCCTTAATACCAACAAAAGCAGAACAAAAAGAAGTTACATACACAATGAATGTAATAAACAATTATGAAAACACACTAGACCATGTTGTAGTATTAGGAAGAACACCATTTAAAGATAACAAAGATGTATCAACATCATTAAGTTTAGGCTCAAATATTACAATGCCACTTACTTCTGGAATAACAGTAACAGGAATAGATAGCTCAAAATTCACAGTTTATTATTCAGAAAATGGAGAGGCAACAACAGACCTATCTAATTCACAAAATGGATGGACAACAAGTGTAACAGATTATACAAAAATAAAATCCTACATGATAGTGTTAAATGAAGATTATGCAATGAATGGTGGAGACACATTCACATTTACATACAAAGCAACATTACCTGCAAACTTAGACTATGATCAAGAAGTATATGAAAATTATGGAGTATTCTTCAACAATAATAAAACATCTGGAACAATTACAGATAAAGCAATAGCAACAAAAATAGGTTTTACAACAGGAAGTATTGCTAAATTAGATGCAAAATTAACATCAACAATAGGCGAAGGTGCAAGCGTAAAATCTGGAGAAATACTTGAATATGAATTAACAATAAATAATACTGGAGCAATAGACGCAGAAAATACTAAGGTGGAAATAAAATTACCACCAGAATTAAGCTTCATTCCAAATGAAGGTGATAATTATACTTTTAAAACGATTGAACCACCACTTGATGATACAGATACTCCTGACTTAAACGATAAAGAAAATACTGAAATTAATGGAGACGACTACAATTCTTTGTTGGAACTTGCAAATAAATTAATGCAAGAAGATAATAAATATTTAGAAGATCAATATGCATCAATTTTAGTACTTGATTTAGGGAAAATTAATGCAAATTCTACAACAAAGAAAACTTTAAAATTTACTGCAAAAAGTTATGAAAATGTAAAAGTTGAGGTCAAGGCATCTGTAAGTTACGATAATGCTGAACCAATAGTAACAAATACAATATCAAATATAATAAAAAAGGTTAGCTTTAATACACAAATTGTATCGAAGTATACAAGCCGTAAAGAGGGAGAAAATTATTCTTTCCAAATCACATTACAATCGTCTCAAGATAGTTATAGTGATGAATATGGAAGTGAAGATAACAATAGAAAAAATACAGTTGTAACATTTAATTTGCCAGATGAATTAGAATATGAATCTATTCAACTTACAAAATTAAATGAAGATACAGCCCAATATGATGATATTACATCAACTACAAATGTAAAGGTAAAAGGTAAAAAAGTTACAGTTAACATTGGAGAGGTTGATGGAGAAAGAGGAAAAATTTTAACTGTAAATGCAAAGGTAGGGAAACTTTCAGATGGAGTATACAAAAAGGATGTTACTGTAACAAGCAATGTAAAAGCTGAAGGAACAGAAACAGAAAATATTAAAGATATATCTGTTACAATAAATAAACCAGGAATAAGTATTGCACAAACTGCAAATATTCCTGAAGGAACAACAATATCAGCTGGCGAGGACTTTGTATATACATTTACTGCACAAAACTTATCAGACATATATTTAAATGATGTTGAATTTACAGATGCAATACCTAAAGAAGTTCAGTTTAAATATATAGAAATTATATACGAAGATGGAACAATTGATAATGAAGTGGACATTAATGGAGACGGAAGTATAAATGCAAAATTCTACTTGTTAGCAGGCCAAAAGATAACAATTAACGTTCATGTTGCTGCAAATTCAATTGATAATGATACAGATATATCTAATAAAGCAAAATTTGTGCATGAAGATATAGGAGAAGTTGAAACAAATACAATATCACACTCAATAAAACACTTTGAGAAAACAGATGTAAACGTAGATCCTGATGATAACAATAAAGAAACAAGAAAAGTAATAGGAACTGTATGGATTGATACTAATAAAGACGGAGTAAAAGATGCAAATGAACAAAGAGTTTCTGGAGTTAAAGTTTTATTATTGGATAATAGCACAAGTAATATAGCAATAAGTTCAAACAACGAACAATGTATAACAACAACAGGAACCGATGGCTCATATATGTTCAACAATGTACCGCAAGGTAAATATAGTGTAATATTCTTCTACGATTCAGCAAAGTATAGTCCTACAACTTACCAAAAATCTGGTGTAAATGATGAGCAAAATTCAGATGCAATAGATAAAACTGTCAACTATGAAGGAAAAGACCAAATAGCAGCAGTTACAGAAGAAATAGTATTATCAGATACAAACAAATTTAATATTGACTTAGGTATAGTTGAAGATGCAAAATTTGATTTGAAACTTGACAAAATAGTACAAGCTATAACAGTAAATAATGGAAAAAACACAACAGAGCATGTTTATAATAGCAAACTTGCAAAAATAGATTTCGAATCTAAATATGCAAAAACATCATCAATGGTTGTTGAATATAAATTCACAATTACAAATGAAGGTGGAATTGCAGGATATGTAAAGAAACTAGCAGATTACTTGCCAGAAGAATTAAAATTTAATTCAGAACTTAATAAAGACTGGTATGAAGGTAAAGATGGAGTAATATATAATGCTTCGCTTGCAAATACAATAATTAATCCAGGAGAGAGTAAAGAAGTAACATTAATATTAACAAAAAATATGAATGGTGATGATGACTTTGGATTAATAAATAACTCTGCTGAAATATACGAAACATCAAATGACTATGGTGCACTAGATGTTGATTCAACACCAGGAAACAAAGCAACAAATGAAGATGACTACTCAACAGCAAATGTACTAACATCTGTAAAAACAGGTGATATTGTAATTTACACTACATTAATAGTAACAATAATTGCAATAGTTGGAGTAGGAATTTATATGATAAAAAAGAAAGTATTAATATAGAAAGGAGATAGTAAGATGAAGAAAAATAAAACATTAAAAAAATGTTTAATAACAACAATAGCAACAGTAGCAATTTCACTAACTGCGTTGTTTTCAACAAGTAATGTTTCTTTGGCATACGGAACTTGGCAAGGAAATGAAAATAGTGGTATGCCATCACTAAGCTTTAGCCCATCTGGATTATTTCCTCAAATATTAAAACAGAGAACGTTTACAGGTGATGCGGATAATCAATTCCCATACCAATCATGGACAACAGAAATGAGCACAGGAACAGTATACTGTAATGATGCAGGAAAAGCAGTTAGGTTTGGAAAATATGATTATAAAAGATATTATATGGATGAAGTCGGGTATACAACAAGCAATGGATATGGGTATATAGACTTTGAAAACAGAATGAAATATGTACTAAAGAAGGCGGCTAGAGCTAAAGCACTTGCAAATGGTGGCGTTATGGGAGAAACAACAGCAACTGTCAGCAACATATCATATACTCAATTTAGAGGACCAACAGATGATCTAACAAGGTGGGCTATTGAAAAAGATAAGCCAATGCTTGCATCTGCTATTATAAGTGATGGAGGATATTCGAAGTCATATGCTATAGCAAAGCAGAGAGCTGAGCAAATTATTGGAAAAATATTTGACAAACTAGGTAAATGGGAGACTCCAGAAGACACTGAGGATAAAACTACAAACCCAGAAACTAGCCAAAGTGGTTGGAACGGAGATGCTATATACGGTCCGGAAGTTGTTATAATGGAAACAAAAGATAGAACTCAAGACCATTATAAAAAAGTAGGTTCAACAGAAAAAGAAACAAATACTCAATTAGCATTTGTTTTAACAACTATGGAAAATGCTTATTCGGGTGCAACTGGATCAATACATAATAGATATTCTTTATCAGATATTCAAACAGCACACTGGAAAGTTGCTGATTTGGATGGTGTTATACCAGATGGAGGACATTTAACTGCAAAGGGTTTAACATTGTATAGTAAAGCATTATCTTACCAAAATTTCTTGGATAATTATATAAATGGAAATGGTTATAAAGCCCAGATACATGGTGTGGCAAATAATTCTTATGCTTTTGGAGCTAAGAGTGAAAAACAAGATACACAAAATACAGTAAATGATCCATTAGCAGAGGCTCAAGTAATTGTTAATCAAGCAACTAAGAGTTATATTGTTGGACCTTTAAGTGTAACATACCCATACTATGAAGATATTTCATATATGAAGGCAATATATTTGGTAACAGATAAGGGAACAGATAATGAAAAAACATTAGTTTATGATGAAAATACAGATGATTTTGAAATAGAATTTATAGGTGAAACAAAATCTGGATCAAACGGGTTAAAGAAAAAATATCCTGCTTCTGGTGCTAAATTCTATGTGAAATTTTCAGCTGAAAAAACAAATTATCCAAAGACAGTTAACATGTATGTTGACCTTGAATATTTAGAGAAAACAACGGCTACATTCAATATTCTTGATACTAAAGCTAATGTATATCAATATATTGGATATGTTGCAAGAGGCGGCAAATACCAAATGAGAGAGGCTTTTGGTACTGGAACAATTGATTTTACATATTATACATATGATGGAAACATAGGACCAATACCAATTATAACTCCACATCGTGATAGTATTACTATTGATAGTTTTAGCTCGTTTGTTGGTGTTGTATTAGTACAACCATTTGTACAAATGAGTGTTAAGCCGGTAAGAACTTTACGAGCACAACAATTAAGAGCATCATTAGATGGAAGCAGAACATACAATGTATATACAGCAACTGTAAGCGGAAAACCAGATAGTAAGAAGCCAGACATACCAGATACACCAGACATAGACATTCCAATTAATTTAACATTCGAATTAGGCGGAAGAGTTTGGGTAGATAATAGAACTGGAAAAGAAAACAAGTATGATGGAGTATTTAATAAAGAAACAGACACGCCAATGTCAAATGTAAAAGTTTCACTATACCAAGTATCTGGATTAGATGGAAATCAATCAGGCAAATTTATTGCAGCAACAACAACAGATAATAATGGAGAATACTTATTCCAAAATCAAAATGCAATGTACCAATACTATGTAAAATTCACATATAATGGTCAATATTATCAACCAACAGTTTATAATGTAAACAGACAAGATTCAAACTGGGATAATACATCAAAAGGCTTAGACATATTAAAAGAAAGAGATACTTTCAATGCAAGCTTTAGAGAAATTGGTTCAGCACCAAAGAATACAGTTACAACAAACAATCCAAGTGAAATGCATACAAGAGATGAACTTGAAGAAGCTGGAACAATTGATAAGTTTGGAAACATAAATGGAGAAGTAAGTTCAAATGGAGAAAGAAAGTCTAAAGACGAATATGTAAATCAATCTATGATGGATGCATATACGTGTAATGGTACTTCAACTAAGGACTTATACCCGGGATTCCAAGTATTTGTAACAGAGGATTTCTTAAATGCAAAATCAAATACTGCACAAATATTAAAATTTGTAGCGGCACAAAAGATTGAAACATTGTATAAGAACCCAGATGTAATGCATCATATTAACTTAGGATTAGTTCTAAGAGAACAATTAGACTTAGCCTTAAGAAAAGATGTATACAAAGCAACATTGGAAATTAATGGCAAGACACAAGTATACAAATATAATAAGAGAGAAAACTTAGAAACAGATGCAGCTGGAAATTCATATTGGGAAATTAAAACAAGAATTTCTGATGGATATTATAGCTACGATTACTCAAGAGAGCTATACAGAGAAGACTATGATTACAAAGTAAATAATTATCAAATAGTAGATAATACTACTACATTAGATAACTTAGGATTATCTGAAGATTCTGAATTGAAAGTATATGTAACATATAAATTTACAATACGTAATAGGTCAGAAAACATAGCAGCAGCTGTAACAGAGGTTGTTGATTACTACGATGCAGATTACACATATGTACAAGACCGCTCATATTTAGGAGATAGGGACGGAAATAAGATTGGAAATGTATATTTGAAAGATGCTAGTAGATATGGAGTAGAAACTCAAACTACAATAGCTGGATATAAGAACTTATATATTACAGGTGATCAAAGCTACAGTAATGCGGCAAATGATACTGTAACAAGCAATATGTTCCCATTATCAGACCCAGACAGCAATAAAGATGTATACTTCTATGTAACATTTATGGTAAACAAAGATGCTGCAAGAAACATACTTCTAGATGAAGATGCTGCAAGTGGAACAGCCAAGGGTGTTGGTAAAGAAAATATTGCAGAAATTAATGGATACAAATCGTACTATGGACAAAAAGCAAAAGCTCCAAATACAGGAAATTCACAAACACAACAAGAATATAAGACTGGAGATATAGCAGGTATAGCAGATTGCAACTCTACACCAGGTAACCTAAACCCAACAGATGTACCAAAAGACGGAGTAATCAAGTATGAAAACTTCGAAAATGATACAGATAAAGCTCCAAATATTAGAATTATCTTAAACAGAGATAACTTAAGAACAGTAGAAGGAACGGTATTTGAGGATACTAGAAATGTAGATGAACAAAATGCAAGAGTCGGAGATGGACTAAAAGACAATGAAACTGGAATAAACGGTGTAAGAGTACAATTAGTTGAATTAAGACACGGAAAAGACGGAAAAACATATGAATATATATGGAAAGAAGTTCTTTCTGGAAACACTGATTCAACAACACCAATTATAAACAACAGTGGTTTAGTACCAAATTATACAATAGACACTGCTAACGCTGATGGTAAATACAAATTTACATCATTTGCACCAGGTGACTACATTGTAAGATTTATATATGGTTCTGGTGAGAGCACAGTTCTTGGAACAACATATACAAATTATAACACTGGAAACGAAGAAGAAAATCCTGTAACAAACTTATATGCTTCACAAGAAGGATATAATAAGAAAACAGCAGGAAGTGGATATTCTGCTTCAGCTGTAAATATCGGATTAAACAAAAATTCTTACAACGGTCAAGATTACAAATCAACTTCATATCAAGTTGGTGTAAACAATGGCTCAGGAGCATACACAAACAACACAACAGGCTTATATCAATATAACTTTAGTGCAGCAGACCAAGGCCAATACTCAGATGCTAAAGATATAATGAATAAAAACGAAAATGTTGTAAACATTGCACCAAATGCAGATTACTTAGTAAACTGTAACAATGCAAGAAAGAATGTTGAGGCATACTCAAATGGAGACATGACAAACCACTTAGCAGAAATATTGGCTTCTTATGAAAGCATACCAGAATATAATGGTACACAATATACCGCAGAAGAAATGAAGAACTTGTTAAATGAATTTATGAATAACACATATATGGTTGCAGAATCTGGAACAATAGATGTAAACTTCGAATATAACAGAACAGGTAATGAAGATAATGTAACAAATACATCTGGTACAGGACATGACAATATAGGTGGAAACAACTATGAAATGGCAGGTCACTATGTATTAGAAAACTTAGACTTAGGCTTAGTACAAAGACCAAAGGCACAACTTAAAGTTACAAAACAAATTACGAATGTTAAATTAACACTTGCAAACAATAGCACATTATTCGATGCATCTGCTAGAACAACAAACGTATTATGGATAGACCATAAAGCTCATGGACAAGATACAGATAACGTGTACAGCACAGACAAAAACTATAAAAATAATTTAATGCTAAACCCAGTAGTAAGACAAAACTCTACAAATAAAGGTAAAGTACAACTTACAATGGATGAAGAATTGATGCATGGTTCAACACTTCAAATAACATATGCTATAACAGTAGCAAACGTTGGTGAAGTTGACTATAATGAAGAACAATTCTACTACACAGGAAAAGTTGCAGATACAAGCACAATAGTAAAAACAGATCCAAAAGTTTTAGTTGACTATGTTGGAACGCAAGTACATGATTACAATTCAAACGATGATAACACAGCAACAAGAAATAACTTACAATTTAACAAGGCTCAAAACCCAGATTGGAATACAATTTCAAGTGCAGACTTGTTGAACAATGGATTGTTAAATACTAGATTAACAGGTAATGTTAATAAGTATACAGACGGTCACATTATAACAACAACAGCTGCTTCGAAAGGTTTAATACCAGTAATTGCAGACCAAAGAAATGTAAAAGACAAAATTGCAAATGCATTCAAGAGTGACCCATTACATGCATTAGAAACAGTTAATAGTACACAAAGCGTAAGCGGAGTACAATTAATATTAACACAAATGATTACTCAAGACAGTAGCAGTGATGACAGAATATATAACAACATGACAGAACTTGTAACAACACAAAATACAGTTGGTAGAAAAATGTCATACTCAGTTGTAGGTAACCAAGACCCAACAATGGAACCACGCGAAATAGATGCAGACGATTCTCAAGAAGTAGTAATATTACCTCCATTTGGTAACACACATCTATTCTACGTATTAGGCGGAGCAATAGCTTTAATCCTAATCGCAGGAATAACAATAACATTGGTAGTATTAAAAAAGAGAAAATAATCTAAACAATAAAAATTAGAGATATGTGAAAACATGTCTCTAATTTTTTTACTATATAGAGTTGTTTGGAATTTATTTGATACGATTAATTAGTCTGACTTAAAAATTATTTTTGATATAGGAATTATAAAACGATTTAAAACTTCTTGAACCATGAACAACAAAATGTATGTAAACTGTTTTTGAATCTTCAGAGATATCATAAACTATTCGATACTTTTTATAAATGAGTTCTCGTAAATGTTTATCTGGAAGTTCGGGAACATATCTACCTAAATATGGAGCTTTTTCCAACTCATATATGCGAGAATATATGTTTTCTGAGGTTTCATTCGCATATTTAATAGAGTCATGTGATATATATTCAAAAATAGAATCTATATCTTCATGAGCCTCATTTGACATGAAAATTTGCATATTTTTTCCTCATCCTTTCTTTAGATTCTTCAATAGACATTACTCTACCATTTTTTATATCATCTTTGCTTTTTTGTAATTTCGAATGTAGATATAAAGTATAAACTGCATCGTCCCAAGTTGTATTGTCAGGTAAAGTATTGACTGTTGCAAGAATTTCTTGCTTTTCATTAATCATAAATTTCACTATCCTTTCTTAAAAAATCTAATAATAGTATAACACGAATATATTAAAAATACTATGCTTTTTTGATTTTTAGTTTCAAATTCAAAACGAGAAAACAAGTGATACCATTTTTGAAAGCAAGACCTGAGTTCGCCTTTTGAAAAGTCCGAAGGAGCTTCGACTAAGAACAATGTGTCGAGGTTAAAAAATGGTATCATTAGTTTCCTTTTTATGTACGAAACAATAGAAAGTTTTTCTAAATTTTTCATATTTTCTATTGACATAAACATACCAAAAATTGTATAATTAGTATAGTGTTGATAATATGGAATATTTTCAACAAAATTTAAATTTTATTAATCTCCAACGAGATAGCAAGGGTGGTTAATATTAATAAATTAGTAATCAAAAGTACTAAATAAAATAGGGAACATACAAAAGAACTAATTGACAAAAACAGCATAGATTGTCAATAGGTTTTTTGTTGTCTTTTTATGTTATTGATAAATTATCAAAAAAGAGGAATTGTTTTAGAAAATACTAGTGAAAAGCAAGCTTAAAGGAGCAGTGAGCAAGCAATTTACAAAGTGGCTAAAAACAAGAAGGACTTTTTTGAAATCTTATATATTTCAAATTCTGCTTTAATTTTTATTATGAGGTGAGTAACTTTGAATCTAAAAGAAGTAAAACACGAAAAATGCACAAGAAAATCTTTTTCTAAGATAGGTGATTTCGTAGAAATGCCTAACTTAATTCAAGTACAAAAAGATTCTTATAATTGGTTTATAGAGGAAGGTTTAGGCGAAGTATTAAAAGATATTTCTCCAATAGTTGACTACTCTGGAAACTTAGTACTTGAATTCTTAGACTATCACATGGAAGAAAAAACAAAGTACACAATGGAAGAGGCAAAAGAGAGAGACGCTACATATTCAACAAGATTACATGTTAAGGTTCGTCTTATCAACAAGGAAACTGGTGAAATTAAAGAGCAAGAAATCTATTTAGGCGATTTCCCAGTAATGACAGACAGTGCAACATTTATTATCAATGGAGCAGAGAGAGTAATTGTAAGCCAATTAGTTCGTTCTCCATCTTGTTACTATGCACAAGACTACGACAAAACAGGAAAGAGAATCTACACATCTACTGTTATGCCTATAAGAGGTGCATGGCTAGAATACGAGACAGATGGAAATGATATTTTCTATGTAAGGGTTGATAGAACAAGAAAATTACCTGTTACATCTTTATTAAGAAGTATAGGATTTGTAACAGACGAGCAAATATTAGACCTATTTGCAAATGATCCAAAAATCAAGGCGACTCTTGATAAGGATACAATAAAAACTCAAGATGAAGCAATAATTGAAATATATAAGAAATTAAGACCAGGGGAACTTCCAACAGCTGATGCTGCTAGAAACTTATTCGATGGTTTATTCTTCGATAACAGAAGATATGATTTAGCAAAAGTAGGAAGATACAAATTTAATAAAAAATTATGTTTAGCAACTAGAATAACAGGACAAGTTGCTTATGATGATATAGTAGATCCATCAACAGGTGAAGTTTTAGCAGAAAAGAATACAAGAATTACTGCAGAAGCTGCAGAAGCTATTCAAGATTCTGGAATTAATATAGTAGACGTATTAGTTGATAACCAAAAAGTAAGAGTAATAGGAAATGGAATAGTAAATATCCACAAAATGTTACCAAATGTGGATTTATCTGACCTTCACTTCAAAGAAGGAGTTAATTACAATGTATTAAAATCTATAATGGATACAACTCCAGACGAAAAATTACATGATGTAATTAAAGAAAGATACAACGAATTAGTTCCTCTAACAATCACAACAGAGGATATGATTGCATCTATTAGTTACCTATTAAATCTAGATTATGGAATAGGAAAAGTTGATGATATAGATCACTTAGGAAACAGACGTATTAGATGTGTTGGTGAGTTACTACAAAACCAATTCAGAATTGGTTTAACAAGACTTGAAAGAGTTGTTCGTGAAAGAATGACAATACAAGACTTAGACTCTGTAACACCACAAACATTAATAAATACAAAACCTATTACATCATCAATAAGAGAATTCTTTGGAAGCTCTCAATTATCACAATTCATGGATCAAACAAACCCATTATCAGAGCTTACTCATAAGAGAAGAATTTCTGCATTAGGACCTGGAGGTCTTTCTCGTGAAAGAGCTGGATTCGAGGTTCGTGATATTCACTATACTCACTATGGTAGACTATGCCCAGTTGAATCTCCAGAAGGACCAAACATTGGACTTATCTCAGCACTTTCATCATTTGCTATGATAGACGAATATGGATTTGTAGAAACACCATATAGAAAAGTTGATAAAGAAACAGGTAAATTAACAGATATAGTTGATTATATGCCTGCTGATGAAGAAGATAAATATACAATCGCACAAGCATCAGAACCAGTAGACGCAGAAGGCAGATTCGTAAACAAAATGGTAAAAGTAAGACGTAGATCTGAAATTACAGAGGTTAAGGCAAGCGAAGTAGACTATGTAGATGTTTCACCAAAACAATTAGTTTCTGTTGCTGCTGCCATGATACCTTTCTTGGAGCATGATGACGTTAAGCGTTCTCTAATGGGATCTAACATGCAACGTCAAGCAGTTCCACTTCTAATACCAGAGTCTCCAATAGTTGGAACAGGTATGGAATATAAAGCAGCACGTGACTCTGAAACAACAGTAACAGCTAAAAATGCAGGTATTGTTGAAAAAGTTACAGCTGACGAAGTACAAGTAAGAAATAAGAAAAACGAAATAGACCATTACAAACTACGTAAATTCAAGAGAACAAATGGTGGTACATGTATCAACCAAAGACCAGTTGTTCAAAAGGGTGAAGTAGTTAAAGCAGGAGACATCCTAGCAGATGGACCAGCTACAAAGAATGGTGAAATGGCATTAGGTAGAAACGTAATTATAGCATTCTCTACATGGGAAGGTTACAACTACGAGGACGCCGTATTAATAAGCGAAAGACTTGTTAAAGAAGATGTGTACACATCAATCCACATCGAAGAATATGATTGTGAATGTCGTGATACAAAATTAGGTCCAGAGGAAATTACAAGAGATATTCCAAATGTTGGTGACGACGTATTAAAAGACCTTGATGAAAACGGTATTATAAGAATAGGTGCAGAAGTAAGACCTGGAGATATATTAGTTGGTAAGGTTACTCCAAAGGGAGAAACAGAGCTAACAGCAGAAGAAAGATTACTTCGTGCAATATTTGGTGAAAAATCTAGAGAAGTTAGAGATACATCACTTCGTGTACCACACGGAGAAGCTGGAACAATAGTAGATATCAAGATATTTACTAGAGAAAATTCAGAAGAACTAGCTCCTGGAGTAAACCAAGTAATTAGATGCTATATAGCAACAAAGAGAAAAATATCAGTTGGTGATAAAATGGCTGGACGTCATGGTAACAAAGGTGTTATTTCAAGAATATTACCAGAAGAAGATTTACCATTCTTACCAGATGGTACACCAGTAGATATAGTTCTTAACCCAATGGGTATACCTTCTCGTATGAACTTAGGACAGGTTCTTGAAGTTCACTTAGGTATGGCTGCTCGTGCATTAGGCTGGAAAGTTGCAACACCAGTATTCGATGGTGCAAAAGACTATGAAATTGAAGACTTGCTAGAAGAAGCAGGACTACGTCGTGATGGAAAAACAATTCTATACGATGGAAGAACTGGAGAGCAATTCATTAAACCAATTACAGTTGGTGTTATGTATATGATGAAACTACACCACTTAGTTGATGATAAGATACATGCTCGTTCAACAGGACCTTACTCATTAGTTACACAACAACCTTTAGGTGGTAAGGCACAATTCGGTGGACAACGTTTCGGAGAAATGGAAGTTTGGGCATTAGAGGCATATGGTGCTGCATATTCACTACAAGAAATGTTAACTGTTAAATCAGATGATGTTGTAGGACGTGTTAAGACATATGAAGCTATTGTCAAAGGGGAAAACATTCCAGAGCCAGGCGTTCCAGAAGGATTCAAAGTTCTTGTAAAAGAATTAGAAGCTTTAGGCTTAGACATAAGATTGTATACACATGATAACAAGGAAGTTGAGCTTAAAGAAGATATAGACGATTCTACAAGCTTTAGTAATATAGAAAATAAATCTCTACATGAAGAAAATGTTGTAGATGAAAATGAATTATCAGATGGATACACAGAAGAATCATCAGATGACGAAGATTCTGAAGATGACAAATTATTTGATGACCTAGATGATGAAAACGATGACATCATACTAGATGATGATTCAAGCATCTTAGAAGATGAAGATTTTAATGATGACGATGAGTAAAACTAAATAGGTACTTTTAATTCCAAGGGGGAAAAAATAGTGGATGAATTAGAAAATTTTGATAAAATGAAAATTGGCATAGCATCTGATGAGAAAATAAGAGAATGGTCACATGGAGAAGTTAAAAAACCAGAGACTATCAATTATAGAACATTAAAACCAGAAAAAGATGGTCTATTCTGTGAAAGAATATTTGGACCAACAAAAGACTGGGAGTGCCATTGTGGTAAGTACAAAAGAGTAAGATATAAGGGAATAGTTTGCGATAGATGTGGCGTTGAAGTTACAAAATCTAAAGTAAGAAGAGAGAGAATGGGGCACATAGAGCTTGCTGCCCCAGTAGCTCATATCTGGTATTTCAAAGGAATACCAAGCAGAATAGCTTTAATGTTAGATGTTTCACCTAAAGCCTTAGAGAAAGTTATATATTTTGCATCATACATAGTAACAGATAAAGGTACATCAACATTAACAAAAGGACAAATACTTTCTGAGAAAGAATTTGTAGAAGCTCAAGAAAAATTTGGTAGAGACTCATTCAAAGCAGAAATGGGTGCAGAACCAATAAGAAAATTACTATCAGAAATTGATGTTGATAAATTATCAGAGAAATTAAAGAAAGAACTTGAAAAGGCTAGCGAACAAAAAAGAGCCAAATTGGTAAAAAGATTGGATACAGTTGAATCGTTCAAACTTTCAAACAATAGACCAGAATGGATGATAATGCAAGTTGTACCAGTTATACCACCAGATTTAAGACCAATGGTTCAATTAGACGGTGGAAGATTTGCAACATCAGACTTAAACGATTTATATAGAAGAGTTATAAACAGAAATAACAGATTAAAGAGATTACTAGAACTTGGAGCTCCAGAAATAATCGTTAGAAACGAAAAGAGAATGCTTCAAGAATCAGTAGATGCTTTAATAGATAATGGAAGACGTGGAAGACCTGTTACAGGTGCTGGAAACAGACCACTTAAATCATTATCAGACATGTTAAAAGGTAAACAAGGTAGATTCAGACAAAACTTACTAGGAAAACGTGTTGACTATTCAGGACGTTCAGTTATAGTTGTTGGACCAGAACTTAAAATTTACCAATGTGGTGTTCCAAAAGAAATGGCAGTAGAATTATTCAAACCATTTGTAATGAAAGAACTAGTTAGCCGTGGAATAGCACACAACATAAAAAATGCAAAGAGAATGGTAGAAAGATTACGCCCAGAAGTTTGGGATATACTAGAGGATGTTATTAAAGACCACCCAGTATTATTAAACCGTGCTCCTACACTACACAGACTTGGTATTCAAGCATTCGAGCCAGTACTTGTTGAAGGTAGAGCAATAAAACTTCACCCATTAGTTTGTACAGCGTTCAATGCTGACTTCGATGGTGATCAGATGGCTATTCACTTACCATTATCACCAGAAGCACAAGCAGAAGCAAGATACTTAATGCTTTCAGAAAACAACTTGTTAAAACCACAAGATGGTAAGCCAGTAACAACTCCTACACAGGATATGATTCTAGGAAGTTACTTCTTAACAATGGATGTTGATGGAGAAAAAGGCGAAGGAACATACTTCTCATCTCCAGAAGAAGCAATAATGTCACTTGCAAACAACGATGTAACAATGCACTCTAAGATTTTCGTAAGAAGAACTAAGATTGTAGACGGTGTAGAAAAACATGCAAAAGTTGCTACAACACCAGGTAAGATAATATTCAATAGAGGAATTCCTCAAGATTTAGGATTTATTGATAGAAGTAAGCCAGAAAACGAATTTGAATATGAAATAAATGGAGTAGTATCAAAGAAAAACCTAGGAAAGATTATAGGAAAATGTATTTCTGTACATGGTCTAAGCAGAACAGCAGAATTACTAGACTATATTAAATCTACAGGTTACAAATATTCTACATTAGGTGCTGTAACAGTATCTATAGATGATGTTAAGGTACCACCACAGAAAAAGGAAATAATTGCAAAAGCTCAAGCAGATGTTGATAACATATTAAAACAATATGGACGTGGATTAATTACAGATGATGAGAGATACAGCGAAGTAATTAAGATTTGGGAAAAAGCTACTGATGATGTTAAAAATGCAATGAGAGACAACTTCAGTAAAGAAAACCCAATGTTCATGATGTCAGACTCTGGAGCCAGAGGTAACTTAGACCAGTTAAAGCAAATTGCTGGTATGCGTGGACTTATGGCTAGTACAACTGGTAAAACAGTTGAAATCCCAATCAAATCATCATTCAGAGAGGGACTTGACGCATTAGAGTACTTCATTTCTGCACATGGTGCTCGTAAAGGACTTTCAGATACAGCTTTAAGAACAGCAGACTCTGGATACTTAACAAGAAGATTGGTTGATGTATCACAAGACATAATCGTAAGAGAAGATGATTGTGGTTCAACAGATGGACTTGAAGTATATGATATAAAAGATGGAAACCAAGTAATCGAAAAAATGCAAGAAAGATTATTAGGTAGATATCCATTAGACGATATCAAGAATCCAACTACTGGAGAAATAATAGTAGACAAAAATACTCTAATTACAGAAGAATTAGCAGATAAGATAGTAGATGCAGGAATTACACATGTTAAAGTACGTAGTGTATTCGGATGTAGAACAGAACACGGAGTTTGTGCTAAGTGCTATGGTATGGGATTGGCATCTAGAAAAGAAGTTGATATAGGAGACACAGTTGGTATAATCGCAGCTCAATCAATTGGTGAGCCTGGTACACAGCTTACAATGCGTACTATTCACTCTGGTGGTGTTGCCGGTGTTGCCGACATTACACAAGGTCTTCCAAGAGTTGAGGAGCTTTTCGAAGCTCGTAAACCAAAGGGTGTTGCTATAATTACAGAAATCGCTGGAAAAGTTTCTATAAGAGACGAAAAGAAGAGAAAAGAAGTAACTGTAACATCAAACGATGATAGCAGAACATACTTAATACCTTTCGGATCTAAACTAAAAGTTAGAGAAGGAGATGTTCTAGAAGCCGGAGACCAAATAACAGAAGGTTCTAAAAACCCAGCAGAAGTACTTGCAATTAGCGGACCACAAGGTGTATTCGAATACATCATTGCCGAAGTTCAAAAAGTTTATAGAAACCAAGGTGTTGATATCAACGACAAACACATCGAACTTATTGCAAGACAAATGTTAAAGAAAGTTAGAGTTGAAGACAACGGAGATACAGACATGTTTGCAGGTTCTTTAGTAGACATGTATGAATTCGAAGACAAGAACAAGTTAGCCGAAGAGCAAGGATTAAGACCTGCAACAGGTAAACGTGTATTACTTGGAATAACAAAAGCTTCACTTGCAACAGATAGTTTCTTATCTGCAGCATCATTCCAAGAGACAACAAGAGTATTAACAGAAGCTGCAATAAAAGGCAAAACAGACGAATTAATAGGATTAAAAGAAAATGTTATCATTGGTAAGTTAATCCCAGCCGGAACTGGTATGAAGAGATACAAGAAAATAAGAATAAACACAGAAGAACCAGAAAACACAGAAGTATCAGTAGCACCAAACGGAGAAAAAATGCCAGAAGATACAGAGGCAGATGCTGTAGAAGATGTTGTTGACGATATAGATGATGTAGAAAATACAACAGAAAATGAAGAATAATATTTTAGAAGAAGGACGTCGCCCAATGGGGACGCCCTTTTTGGGGCGAAAAAATAATTGTTTAAAAAGGTTGCAATATAGAGCTAATATTAATTTGAAAAATATGCAACACAATATCAATATTTCGCTGGAAAAACTAAAGTATGAATAAATTAAGCTTAAATGTTATAAAATTGTGCTCCTATGAATATATTAAAATAATTAGTATATTTGTAGGAGATTTTTATGTTTGTAATTAATAAAAAAAGAATAATATTTTTAACACTTGCAATATTTTTGCCTATTGGTATGTTTGTGCTTCAAACAGCAAGTAACATAAATACAAACAAAACTGTTGCAACAATGGCTACTCCTGTAAGTAGTAAAACTATAATTGTAGATGCAGGCCATGGTGGCGAAGATGGCGGAGCCGTGAGTGGTAACGGTGTTAGTGAAGCAGAAATTAATTTGAAGATAGCATTAAAATTACAACAGTTATTAGAACAAAGTGGCTCTAATGTTGTTCTTACAAGGTCGGACGATAATGCAATTTATGATGTGGATAAGAAAACTTTAAGAGAAAAGAAAAATTCTGATATAAGAAACAGAGTTAAAATTGGAAACAATTCATCTGCAGATATATTTGTTAGCATTCATTTAAATAAAATACCAGAAAATCAATATTATGGTTGGCAAACATTCTTTAAAGATGGGAACGAAGACGGAAAGCGATTAGCAACTTGTATTCAAAATAATTTAAATGAAACAATGCAGAAAGAAAACAAAAGAACACCACTAAAAATTAATAATGTGTATATAATAAAACATGTAGAAATACCAACAGTTATTGTGGAATGTGGATTTTTATCGAATTCAGAGGAAGAAAAGCAACTACAACAGGAGGAGTATCAAACAAAATTAGCATGGGGAATTTATAATGGGATAATGGAATATTTCTAAATTTGTCGAAAAGAGTTGAAAAATTTTATTTGTTATGGTATTCTCATTTTAGAAAATAAAGGAAGGGGGATTGGGAATATGTATAATTCTACATATGCTGATATGACAACATTTGCTTCAGCAGCTACTCTTGCATCTTTAATAAGTACATATAGCATGATTTTTGTAGCTTTTTATGTACTTATAATTGTTGCACAATGGAAAATATTTGTTAAAGCTGGTCAAGAAGGATGGAAGGCATTAATTCCAATATATAATGTAGTTGTTCTATATAAAATAATAGGACTTTCACCATGGTTATTGTTATTATATTTATTATCAGCTATACCAGTTATTGGCTGGATTATAACACTTGCTTTATCAATAGTTTCTATGGTAAAACTAGGCAAGGCATTTAATCAATCAACAGCATTTATATTTGGACTTTTATTATTAAGCCCAATATTCCAAATGATATTAGGATTTGGAAATGCTGAATATGTTGGAAATCAAACTTCTAACACACAGAACTAGGCAATGATTAAATAACAAACAAATAAGAACGTAATAAACGTATAAGTTATCCACTTTTTGGAGAAAATATGTGTAAAACATATTCCAAGGAGTGGATTTTTTTGAAGGAAAAAAAGAAATTAAATATTAAAGGAACCGTTTTAGATAGATACCAATTGGAGCAATATTTAGAAAAAATTGCTTCTGACCATATTTTAACCGAAAAATCGGCGAAGGATACGTATCCAATTCCAAGACTTAAAGAAAATTTTTTTGTTATTAAAGAAATTTATAAATTATTGAATGAACAAATAAAGCAGGGAATACCAATACACCCAGCAGGAGAGTGGATTCTAGATAATTTATATGTAATAGAAGAGATTGTAAAAAATATAAGCAAAGAGTTAACGTTAAAGAAATATACAGACTTTCTGGGACTTGCAAATGGCAGGTTCAAGGGCTTTGCACGTGTTTATGTGCTTGCAACAGAAATCGTAGCTTATACTGATGGTAAGATAAATTCAGAAAATTTAGAATATATGTTACAAGCATATCAAACTAAAAAAACTCTAAGCATGAATGAAATCTGGAATATTGGATTGTTTATTCAGATTGCATTAATAGAAAATATAAGAGAAATTTGTGAAACAATTTACATGTCTCAAATGCAAAAGAGCAGAGTAGAAGAGATTATATGCAAGTATTTTGGAGAGGAAAAGAAAAAAAGCAGAACTGTAATATTACCAAAAATTATGCTTATAGAGAATGGGCAAGTAAAAAATGCGTTCATAGAGTATATGTCATATAGACTAAAAAAGATGGGAAGCAAGGCATATGAATATCTAAATATTTTGGAAGACGAAGTTGCAAAAACAGGCAGTGATATCTACGAGGTTGTAAAAAAAGAGCATTTTGATATTGCAGTAAAGAAAGTATCTGTTGGAAATTGTATATTGACTCTTAAGGCAATTTCGAGAATTAATTTCTTGGAAATATTCGAAAAGATAAATAGGGTAGAGGATATTCTAAAACAAGACCCAGCAAAGCAATATGAGAAAATGGATAGTACTACTAAAAGCTATTACAGAAATGCAATACAGGAGATTTCTAAAAAGACTAAAATTTCAGAAATTTATATTGCGAAGAAGTGCTTGGAGTTAAGTTTGCAGGCTAGTAAGAAACCAGAAGCAAACGAAAAGAGCATGCATATTGGGTTTTACTTAATTTCTGATGGAAAAGAAACTTTATTGAATAGCCTACTAGAAAAGAAGATTACACTAAAATCAAATGAAGAAAAGGCAAAAATCTATATAGAGACAGTATGGGGAGTTTCTTTGCTGTTGACACTTATTTTGAGCATTAATTTTTATTATATGTTATGGTACCAGAGCTTTGGAGACGTTGCTCGTAATTTTATAGGAAATATTCCAATATTAGTTAAAGTATTACTTTCAATAATTCTAGCGTTGGTTTCAATATTGCCAATAGAAAATATTGTTTCTAAGATTATTCAATATGTGTTAAGTAAGGTGGTAAAACCAAAGCTTATTCCGAAAATTGATTTTCAAAACGGAATTCCAGAGGACTGTAGCACAATGGTGGTAATTCCTACAATAGTAAAGAGCAAAGAAAAAGTTAAAGAATTAATGAGAAAATTAGAGGTTTATTATATTGCAAACAAGAGCAAAAATTTGTACTTTACTTTGCTGGGAGACTGTAGTTCTGGAAACAAGGAAATAGAAGAGTTTGATGAAGAAGTTATAAGAGAAGGAATAGAACAATCAAAAAGGCTAAACGAAAAATATGGTAACATTTTCAATTTTGTATATAGAAAAAGAATTTGGAATTCTAATGAAGAGTGTTACATGGGATGGGAACGAAAGAGAGGCTTATTAAACCAATTAAATGAATATTTGCTCGGGAATATTGCAAATCCTTTTAGGGCTAATACAATAGATATCTCACAAATGAACAAAGTAAAATACATTATAACCTTGGACTCAGATACTGATTTAACATTGAAATCTGGATTAGAGCTTGTTGGAGCAATGGCTCATATTTTAAATAAACCAGAAGTAAACGAGAGAGGAGATCTAGTAATTTCAGGGCATGCACTAATGCAACCACGCGTTGGAGTTGGACTAGTAGAGAGCAGAAAGAGCATATTTACTCAAATATATGCAGGCGAAGGAGGGACAGACTCATATACAAATGTAATTTCAAACTTGTATCAAGACAATTTTGATGAAGGAATTTTTACTGGAAAAGGAATTTACGATTTATCTATATTTTCGAAAGTGCTTGCAAACGAGATTAAAGAAAACACGGTTTTGAGCCACGACTTATTAGAAGGAAGCTATTTAAGATGCGCACTAACATCAGACATAATGCTTATGGATGGCTATCCATCAAGCTATATAAGTTTTAGAACGAGGCTATATAGATGGATTAGAGGTGACTATCAAATATTACCATGGCTTGGAAAAACCATAGAAAATAAAAAAGGCGAGATAAAACAAAATCCATTAAATTTGCTTAGTAAATATAAAATATTTAGCAATATAGTAAGAAGCAAACAAGAAAGTAGTGTACTAGCAATGCTAGTATTTTCGGTGGTTATAGCAACTGTATTAAAAATAAACATGTGTGGAATAATTGTGCTTGCACTGATATCTTCTCTAATTCCAACTATACTAGATATTATAAATGGCATCATTAGTAAAAAAGATGGAAACATTAAGACTAAAAGGTTTGTGAAAACAATAGATGGTTTAAAGGCTAGTATTTATAGAGGAATTTTAGATATTGGGTTAATTCCAGACAAGGCATGGATAACCACAAAAGCAGAAACCAAGACAATATACAGAATGGCGAGAAGCAAGAAACATCTCTTAGAGTGGATTACATCAGAAGAAGCTGAACGAACGGCTAAAACAGATGTATTTTCATATTACAAGAATATGAGTGCAAACACTCTGTTTGGAATATTAGGAATTGCTGTTGCAATATTAGTACAAAGCTTAAATGTTGGCATTGCAAATTTTGCGCTAATAATAGGTTTGTATTGGCTTTTAACTCCAGCTTTAATGTGTAAAATTAGCAAGGCAAATAAAGAAATAAAAGCTGTAGAAAAGATAGATGAAAGCGAAAAAAAATACTTGCAAGAAGTTGCAGATAGAACATGGCTATATTTTAAGGAAAACCTAACACAAAAGTCAAACTTTTTGCCACCAGACAATTATCAAGAAGATAGAAAACCAAAAGTGGTAATGAGAACATCTTCAACCAATATCGGTCTTGCACTGCTTGCTGTAATGGCTTCATACGACTTAAAGTTTGAAAATTTAGAGGACACACTAAATTTATTATATAAAATGCTAGAAACAATTAGCGGACTCACAAAATGGAATGGACATTTGTACAACTGGTACAATATAGAAACATTAGAGCCACTAATTCCAAAGTATGTTTCGTCTGTTGATAGTGGAAATTTTGTAGGATATTTGTATGTTTTAAAGCAGTTTTTAATAGAAAAAAGAGAGAATAAGAATGATGAAATATATCAGAATTTAAGTAGTGAAGAAAAAGAACAAAATGTACAAATAACGCCTGATGTGCTAAATAAGATAGATTTCATGATTAATGTTACAGACTCGATCATAAATAACACAGATTTTTCAAAGTTGTATGATAGTGAGAATAGGCTATTTTCGATAGGTTTCAATGTAGAGGAAAATAAACTAACAGACTCATATTACGACTTACTTGCATCTGAGGCAAGACAGACAAGTTTAGTTGCTATTGCTAAAAAAGATATTACGGAGAAGCATTGGTATAATTTAAGCAGAACTCTTACGACTCTAAATAATTACAAAGGGCTTATCTCATGGTCTGGAACTTCGTTTGAGTATTTGATGCCTACAATAAACATCGAGCAATACCCGGGCAGTATTTTAGATGAGTCTTGTAAATTTATGATAATGAGTCAGCTGGAATATGCAAGAAAATTGGGAATTCCATGGGGAATTTCTGAGGCTGCCTTTAATCTAAAAGACTTAAATAATAATTATCAATACAAGGCATTTGGAATACCTTGGCTGGGGCTAAAGAGGGGACTTTCAGACGAGATTGTAACATCTTCATATGGTTCAATTTTGGCTATTGATGAAGAACCTAAATTAGTAATAGAAAATTTAAAAAATCTAAGTGAAAAGGGAATGTACAATAAGTATGGCTTCTATGAGTCGATAGATTTTACACCCGGCAGGGCGAAAAACGGCTATACGCCTGTAAAAACGTATATGGCACATCATCAAGGATTAATTTTGCTTTCAATAGACAATTTATTAAACAATGGTGTAATAAAAAAGAGGTTTAAGCAAAATCCGGAAATTGAGGCTGTCGACATCTTATTGCAAGAAAAAATGCCAGAAAATATGATAACTACAAAAGAAGAAAAAGAGAAAATTGAGAAGATAAAATATGTAGACTACGAAGATTACACTCAGAGAAAATACAGCAAAATAAACGAAAATTTGAATGTTTCTAATGTTATTGCAAACGACAACTATACAATCGTGCTTGACCAATATGGCAATGGTTATAGTAAATATGGAGATTTGCAGGTTAATAGATATAAGGAAACTGATGAGGCTGAGCAGGGAATAAAATTTTATATTAAGAATATACGTAATAAAAACATTTGGACGAATACGTATTCAAAAAATCTGCGAATACCTGATAAATACGATATAATTTTCTCTCCTGAAGCTAACAAAATAGTAAGAAATGATGAAAATATTCGAACTGTTACAAAAATAATAGTAGATACAGATGATCCAGTCGAAATAAGAAGGCTGGAACTGAAAAACAATGGTGTATCTGAAGAAGTATTGGAAATAACAGCACTTTTAGAACCTGTACTATCGAGCACAATGCAGGATTTTTCCCACAAGGCCTTCAATAATTTATTTGTTTCGTTTGAGTATATAGATTCAATAAACACAATAGTCGTTAAGAGAAAGGCTCACACGAATGGCGAAAAAGACGTGTACATGGCAGTAAACTTATTTAGCCAGTCGAATGAATTGGGAGACGTAGAATTCGAGATTGACAAAGAAAAATTGTGGGGCAGATGTAATTACAAAATTCCACGTGAGGTGGAAAATTCGATTCCATTTAGTAAGAAAATAGGATATACCACAGACCCAATAATTGCATTAAAGAAAACCGTCGATATAAAACCAGAAGAAACAGCAATATTTGACCTAATAGTTTCGGTTGGATATGATAAAGAGCAAGTAATAAAAAACATGGCAAAATTCATGAACAACGAAAATACTAAGCGTACCTTCGAACTGTTAAAAGCAAAGAGTGAGGCGGAGAATAGATATCTAGGTATAAAAGGCAAAGACATAGAAGTATATCAGAAAATGCTGTCATATTTGCTGTTTACACCAAAAGTTTCTATAAAAGCTTCATATGATAGACTGTGCCCAGTATCTGAACTGTGGAAATATGGAATATCTGGAGACTTGCCAATATTAATGGTAAAAATAAAAGATATAAACGATATTGATATAATTCAAGAAGTTTTAAGTGCTTATGAATTCTTTAGGGTAAAAAATATCAAAGTGGATTTAGTAATATTAAATGAGGAAAAGGAGTCGTACGAAAATTATGTAAAAGACGCTATACAAAGGGCTATTTTTAATAGAAATTTAGCATATTTGCTTAATATCCCAGCTGGGATTTTCTGCTTGGAAAATATAGAGAAGAAAGACAAAAAACTGCTAGAAGAGCGTGCAAACTTAGTAATAAACGCTTATTACAGTTCTTTAGCGCTTCAAATGGAAGACATAGAAAGCAAGATGCTAGACAATGTTAAAGAAACCGTGTTTGATGCAAAACAAAACAATTTTATAGAAGTAAATGAAGAGAAAGAAAACTTTATGGAAGAAGCTTCTTTAAAATATTTTAACGAATATGGCGGATTTTCTAAAGATGGCAAGGAATATTTAATTTGCATTAATAAAACCCGTAAGCTACCGACGGTATGGAGCCATGTTTTAGCCAATAAAACCTTTGGAACATTAACAACAGAGAATATGGGAGGATATACTTGGTACAAGAACAGTAGATTAAACAGAATTACAGCATGGTCAAATGACCAAGTGCTAGACACTCCATCGGAAATAATATATGCAAAAGACATGGATACAGGCAGAAAGTGGTCGCTGGGATTTAATCCTATGCCAGACAATAACGATTATTTTGTAGTGTATGGATTTGGCTATGCAAAATATATTCACAGTTCTTCGAGAATAAGGCAGACTGTTGATATGTTCGTGCCAGAAAACGACAATATTAAAGTAAATTTAATAACCTTAGAAAACAAAAATCCTCAGCGTAAAAATTTAAAATTAATTTATTATATAAAGCCTGTTTTAGGTGAGGACGAGATAAAAAGCAATGGATTTCTACAGTTAGAAATGAATAATGCGTCAAACATTATGCTAGTAAAAAATCTATCAGATGAAAAAAATAACAATCAAGTTTTTATCGGGTGCAGTGAAAAAATAAGCTCATACACTGGGAGTAAAACATCGTTCTTGAAAAATTCGACATTAGAAAATCCAGTTGGACTTGATGAACTTGCTCTAAACAGAGAAAATTCATTTGGAGAGGATGGAATAGTCGCAATTCAAATAAATGTAACAATAGAAGCATATTCAACAAAGGAAATAGTATTTACTTTGGGAGATGCGTCAAACAAAGAAGAATATCAAGATTTGGCATATAAGTATTCAAATGTAAATAACTGCAAAAATGAATATATAAATATAAGAAGACATTGGGAACAGCTAGTAAACAAATTGCAAATAAACACGCCAATGGAATCTACAAATATATTGTTAAATGGTTGGTTAATATACCAAACAATAAGTTCTAGAATGTATGGCAAGACTGGGTTCTATCAATCTGGTGGTGCATATGGTTTCAGAGACCAACTTCAAGATTGTATGCTTATAAAATATGTAGAACCAAACATCGCAAGAGAACAAATATTACGAAATTGCAGACATCAATTTATTGAAGGAGATGTTGAACACTGGTGGCACGAAGAAACTGATAAGGGAATACGAACTAGAATCTCTGATGACTTGTTGTGGCTTCCATACGTAGTCGCAGACTACATTTCCTTTACCGGAGATTATGAAATTTTAGAAGAAAACCCGTCGTACAAAGACGGACTACAATTATCCGAAAACGAAAATGAAAGGTATGATTTATACAAAGACGCAGACTTTAAAGAAAGTGTATACAAACACTGCATAAGAGCAATAGAAAAGGCAATTGGAATAGAAGATAATGAAGTTGAAAAAATAAAAGTAGGAAAATACGAACAAGATGCAGAACAGAATAAAGGAGAAACGGACAATCTCGGAAAAGAAGGATTAAATCAAACTGGAATAGGAAATTTTGGAGAACATGGTCTGCCTAAAATCGGTACGGGAGATTGGAACGATGGAATGAGCAATGTCGGAGCAAAAGGAAAAGGAGAGAGTGTATGGCTTGGTTTCTTCATGTATGCTGTGTTAAAAGAATTTATTCCTATTTGTGAAAGAATGGGAAATTTAGAGAAGAAAGAAAAATATCAGTTTATAATGGAAGAGCTAAAAAGAGCATTAAATAACAATGCATGGGATGGTAGATGGTATAAAAGAGCCTTTACAGATGATGGAGATGCACTCGGAAGTTTGCAAAACGAAGAATGCAAAATAGATAGCATATCACAAAGTTGGGCAACAATTTCTGGAGCAGGCAATAATGACAAAAAATATATAGCAATGGAAAGCCTAGAAAACCATTTGGTAGATAAAGAAATAGGAATAATAAAATTGTTAGACCCACCATTCGAAAAAAGCAAGTTAGAACCTGGATATATAAAGGCATATTTGCCGGGAACAAGAGAAAATGGAGGACAATACACTCATGCTGCAACTTGGACGATAATTGCTCAAACCATGCTGAACTTAAATGACAAAGCATATGAAAACTTTAGAATGATAAACCCAATAGAACATGCTCGTACCAAAGACGAAAGTAGCAAATACAAAGTAGAACCATATGTAATAGCAGCAGACGTGTATGGACAAGGAAACCTAGCTGGCCGTGGAGGCTGGACGTGGTATACAGGCTCAAGCAGCTGGATGTATATAGCAGGAATAAAATATATTTTAGGATTAATTATAGAAAATGGATATTTAAAAATAGAACCACACATACCACAAAATTGGGACAATTACGAAATAAAATATAAATACAAAAACAGCGTATTAAATATAAAAGTAGCACGTGGAAACATTATTTTAGGTCTAAATAAAAACAGCGAAAAAACAGGAGAAAATACTGCAAACATCACAAGCATAAGCAATACAACCGTTGTAAAACAAATGATATGTAATGGAGAAGAGATATCAGAAAAACAAATTAAAATAGAAGAAAACGGAGTATACAATATAGAAGTAATAATATAAATTTTCGCCCAATAGGGACGCCCCTTTTTGGGCGAAGATACATAATTATGAGTAAATCAATAGTCAAAATTATTTATGAAACTTAAATGTAATAAACTAGTAATAATATTGAAAAAAAGCTTTGACATATATGCGAGGTAGAGTTATAATAAGGGCAAAGATTTTGAACGGAAATGGTAGCTGAAAAATCATTATATTTTGTTATACCATAGAAAGGATAAAAAATGGAAAAAAGAGAATTAACATTAAACATTAGAGAAACAAATGAGCAAGCAAGAAGAAGAGTCTATAAAAGCAAACAATTAGAAAAAAAGAAATCATTATATAAAAAGTTAGGACTTGGAGCTGCAACAGTTAGCTTGGCAGCAGGAATAATTGGTGGTCCAATAATCTCAAATATGGCTAAAAATATTAGAAATACAAACGATACAAAAGCTGCAATACAAATGGTAGCAGATTCTGAGGAATATTTAGAAAGCATTAAAGCTAATCCAATGATGAGTAAGGTTGTTTCTGCGGAAGATTTTGATAGGCTTGAAGAATTGACAAATGCCATAGATACGTATAATAAATATAAAAATAAGGTAGAACCAACATTTAATGAACAAGAAGCTTATTTAGAAGCATGTAATACAATTGGTAATGCAAAACAATTGGTAACAGATAATTATAATGCGATAATTAAGAAGAAAATTGCAGAAGCATATGGTATAAAAGATCCAAGTGATGTAAATAGAATACAAGTATATTGTGATGAGGTTTTTGATGGCAGCGAGGTTAGCAAAGTTACGGAAATAAAATTACCAACAGGCAAAGAACTAAAGAGCGCTACATCTTTGTTCTATAGTGGAAGCATAGATAAGAAACTCGTAAACGAAATTCAAAAATCAAATGAACTTGAAAAATATCATTTTTCAAAAGATGGCAAAATACCAACAGAAACGTTAGATAAGATTATTGAGAATTTTGCAGATGCACAAGCTTTTGATGCAAACTATAAACTTGTGACCGAAAAAGATGGAGAAAAAATCAAAATGCAAGAAATAGAACGTTCAAAATCACAAGAAAGAGACGACAGATAAAACGAAAATAAAAAGAAGGAGTGTACTTCTATGAAAGAAGAATTAGATCCAAACAAAAAAACAATATTAGTTGTTGACGATGAAAAGCCAATAATAGACATTTTGGTATACAATTTAAAAAAAGAGGGGTATAACACATTAGAAGCCACTGATGGTGAGATGGGGATAAATGTAGCACTAGAAGCAAGACCAGATTTAATATTGTTAGATGTAATGCTTCCAAAAGTAGATGGATTAACTGTGTGCAATAAGGTAAAGCAAGTATATAATGTTCCAATATTAATGATTTCTGCAAGAGATGAAGAGGTAGACAAAATTGTAGGACTTGAATTAGGTGCAGATGACTATATTACAAAGCCTTTCAGTGTTAGAGAATTGATGGCAAGAGTAAAGGCAAACTTAAGAAAAAATGATGACGGAAGTGTTATCGATAAAGAAAAAAAGAAAGATACAAAAATTGTTGTTGGAGACTTAGAACTTGACCTAGAAAAGGTTGAAGTTAAAGTAAAAGGAGAAGTTAAACCACTTACACCGAAGGAATTTGAGTTAGTTAAATTTTTGGCTATGCAACCTGGAGTTCCTGTTACAAGGGAAGTTTTACTTGAAAAAGTATGGAACTATGAGTATTATGGAGACATAAGAACAGTAGATGTAACTGTTTGCAGAATTAGAGAAAAACTTGGAGACAGCACAAAAAATTCAAAAATTATTATTAACAAAAGAGGAATTGGATATTATCTAGCCTCTAAATAAAAGGAATTAATGATGAAAAAATTACAAAATAAAATATTATTGATATTCTTTATAATAGGAACAATTATAATAATTGGAATGGGAGCTTTTTTTGCTGGAATAATAGGTGAAAATCAAGAGTTTATAGGAGCTTCGGAATATGTAACTTCTCAAGATTTAATAAATATTACGGATGCTCAAATGAACCAAGCAAAAATACTAATATTAGGAACAATATTAGTATTTTCTTGCATTGTAATTGTTGTTGGAATATTTATTTCAGAGGCTATTGTAAAGCCACTAAATAAAATGATAATAAATGCTCAAAAACTAGCAAATGGTGAGAGTGTTGAACTTATAGAGTTAAACCCTAAGAAAAAAAGAAAAAAGAAAACAGAATTAGATTCTATTATAAATATAATTAGTGTTATGAATGTGGAAATGAACCAAAAGTTGAATGAAGTAAATAGGCAAAAGAGAGAAATTGAAGCTATTTTATTACATATGAATGATGGTATAGTTGCATTTGATGAAAAAGGAAATATTATGCATATAAATCCAGCTGCTAAGGCACTTTTGAATATAGATAAAGAGTCGAATTTTAATGAGATTTTTAATAGGCTTAATGCAAATATAAAAATGGATGCAATTTTGTACTTAGATAATACTGCTGAAGAAAAAATTATAATTGGAGATAAAACTATAAATGTTTTCTTAGCATCATATAAAGATGAAAACGACCTATCATCTGGAATTATTGCGGTTATTCAAGATATTACAGAGCATGTTAAACTAGATGATATGAGAAAAGAATTTGTCGCAGATGTATCTCATGAATTAAAAACACCTATCACTTCGATAATTGGTTATGCAGACACATTACAAGACGGAGATTACGACAAAGAAACACAGCAAAGATTTTTATCTGTAATTTCATCTGAAGGCAGAAGAATGGCAGATTTAGTAAGTGATTTGTTGACACTTTCAAGATATGATACAAACAGAATGACAAGAGAGCTTACAATTTTTGATTTAGGTGAAGTCGCAAAAAAATGTCAAGAAAAATTAGCAATTGAAATAGAAAAGAAAAAACAAAATGTTGAATGTTATGTTACAGCGGATGTACCACCAATAGAAGCAGATAAAAATGGAATAGAAAGAGTAATATTAAATGTATTATCCAATGCTGTAAAATATACGCAAGAAAAAGGGAATATCAAAATTTATGTTGGCTTTGTATATAATGATGCTTATATAAAAGTAATAGACAATGGAATTGGAATTCCAAAAGAAGATTTATCAAGAGTATTCGAAAGATTCTATAGGGTAGATAAAGCTCGCTCAAGAGAAATGGGTGGAACAGGACTAGGTCTATCAATAGCAAAAGAGATAATAGAACAAAACAATGGAAGCATAGACATTAAGAGTGAATTGGGAAAAGGAACAGAAGTTGTTATTAGAATTCCGGCTGTAAAAAAGAGTTAAAAAAATTTAATTCTTTTTCAACTTAGATTTGTGATAAAAGAAAGGAAAGCAAAATGAACGAAAAAGTTAAAAATATATTAGAATGGATAGAATGCATAGTAATAGCAATTGTACTTGCATTGTTAATAAGATATTATGTTGGAACTCCAACAGTAGTTCAAATGGATTCAATGTACCCTACATTAAAGCAAGGGGAAAGGTTAGTACTAAACAGAATACCAAGAACAAGAAAGCAACTTCCTAAAAGAGGAGATATAATAACATTTGAACAACCAAGTGTTACATATATTGGAGAGGATAAAGTAGATTTAAATAATCCAGTAGCAATATATGATAAAGTGCCAACAAATATATTTTCTAAGTTCGCTTATTATGTGTTAGAATGGGGAAAGACGAGCTATATAAAAAGAGTTATAGGCTTGCCAGGTGAGCATGTACAAATAATGGACGGAAAAGTATATATTAATGGTGAAGAACTAGACGAATCTGCTTATTTAAATTCAAATGTAAAAACTGAAGCTTATGGTGGAATGTTTACAGATATAATAGTTCCAGAAGGTTGTGTATTTGCAATGGGAGATAACAGAAGCGTTTCTGCAGATTGTAGAAGATTTGGATGTATTCCATTAAAAAAAATAGAGGGAAAAGTAACAATAAGATTTTGGCCATTAAATAAATTTGGAACAATAAAGAAGGCTGAATAGATATAATCAATAAAGAAAGAATTAAAACCAATTAATGTTTGTTTATTATTGCGACTAATAGAAAAAATATATTAAACCAATTAATAATTGAGATTAGGAGATAAAAACTTGAGCTTTGAAAATATTATTGGAAATAAGAAAATAAAATCAGAATTTATAGAGACCATAAAAAATAATACATTGTCACATAGTTATTTATTTGTTGGACAAGAGGGAATTGGGAAAAAGTTATTTGCAAAAGAACTTGCAAAAATGGCTTTATGTTTAAGCAATGCAAATGGTTTTAAGAAGACTGTCTCAGATCAAGAAGAAAATGTAATTAATAATGATAATACTAATGTAATTGGAAACGACAATTGTAGCTCATGTGTAAAATTTGATTCGAGCAATAATCCAGACTTTGTTTTGATAGAGCCAGATGGAAATTCTATAAAAATAGCGCAAATAAGAGAAATGCAAGAAAATGTATATACAAAACCAATTGTGTCGAGAAAAAAAGTATTTATAATAAATGATAGTGACAAAATGACAGAAGAGGCTCAAAATAGCCTGTTAAAAACATTAGAAGAGCCACCTGAATACATAATAATAATTTTAATAACGGCAAATGAAAATAAGTTGTTAAACACAATAAAATCTAGATGTTTAAAAATTAGTTTTAATAATCTTGAGGAAAGTGACTTAATTTCGTACATAAACATCGAGCAAGGAATGCAAGTGCCAAGTGAAAATTTGCTAAAAATGTGCAATGGAAGCATTGGAAAGCTGATGAAGGTAAATGAAAATTTAGAAGAGTATAATGCAGTAGAAAGTACAACTAACAATTTTCTAAATGGGAAAATACCCAATGTAGTAAAAATGTTAAGCCAATTTGAAATACTATATAAATCAAAAGAGATTATAAACGATTTACTAGATTATATGATAGTAATAATTTATGAATATATCAACAAAAGTAAAGATTATAGAGCAAAATTTTTGAATTTAATAGCAATAATAGAAGACACCAAAAATAGAATAGTTTTGAATAATAATTATGATATGTGTATAGACAATTTATTATTGAAAATGTGGGAGGAGACGGTTGAAAAATAATTTAATTATTTTCAACTAAATTTAAGAAAGGGGACTATAGATGAGAACAATAGTTGGAGTTAGATTCAGAAAGCCTGGTAAAGTTTATTTCTTTGATCCAGGATACATACAATTAAACTTGAAGGATAAAGTTGTAGTTGAGACTACAATGGGAGAAGATGTAGGAGAAGTTGTAATAAATAAAAGGCAGATTCCAGACGATAAGGTTTCAACAGAATTAAAAAGAATAGTAAGACTTGCAAATAATAGAGATTTAAAAAAAGTAGAAGACAACAAAATAAAAGAGCAAAAAGCAATGAAGGTGTGCAAAGAAAAAATAAAAAAACACAGATTAGACATGAACTTAGTAGATGTAGAATATAAGTTTGACAATAGTAAAATAATATTCTATTTTACAGCTGATGGACGTGTAGATTTTAGAGAGCTTGTAAAAGATTTAGCAGCTATCTACAAAACAAGAATAGAGCTAAGACAAATAGGTGTTAGAGATGAAGTTAGAAAAATAGGTGGAAATGGTGTTTGTGGAAGAGAACTATGTTGTTGCTCATTCTTAAATAATTTCGACATGGTATCAATAAAAATGGCAAAAGAGCAAAGTGCTTCTCTAAATCCATCGAAAATATCTGGAAACTGTGGAAGACTAATGTGTTGTTTGAAATATGAGCAAGAAGTATATGAAGACAAAATAAAAAAATTGCCAAAAGTAGGCTCAATAGTAAAAACAGAAGATGGAGAAGGAACTGTTGTTACACAAGAGGTATTGAAAGAAGCAATAAAAGTACAATTTAGGAAAGACGACATCACAACATACAAAACATATCCAGCAAAAGACGTAAAAGTAATAAAAAATGCAAGCGTAAATGATAAAGACAGTATTGAAAATACAGTAGATAGCGAAGAAATGGCAAACCTAAAAGAATTGCAAAAATTAGAAGAACTAGAAAAAAGAGACAAAATAATAGAAAAAGAAGAAAATAAAAAGAGAAATAATTAAATTTTTACATAAACAAACCAGCCAGTAGAGGCGTTAAAATCTCTGCTGGCTGGTTTGGGGTTAAGAACATATTATTCTTCGGTTACTTCCACCTTCATAGCGACCCAAGGGGCTAAAACAGTACCGCATTTCGGACAAACTAAAAGTTCCATTTCCGGATACTGCTTAGAGTGAGGAACCAAGGAACCTTTAACAAAGATTTCTGTGAACTCTTCGTCACCTTCCAAGTAATCGTGTCTTATGATTTCTTTTCCATGAATAGGATTTAGATTTCGAACGGGCCTATGGGTATACCGCTTTTCTACGGACACTGTTTGAACTTCAATGTGCTGCTTTTCAGCAAACACATATCCGCAAGACGGACACTTCTGGGTAATGGTTCTTAACATATTTTCTGACCTCCTAAAATTATTTTTGAAAAGTCGAACATAATTCATGGCTCCGATATGAGCCAAAAGAACTAAAACTAATTATATCATTTTTTTGTGGGTATATCAATGGATTGAGAGCAAAACGTGGAGAATTGGTAATATTTCTTATTTATTAATAAAACTTTTATTTGACAAATTAATAAAAAACAAGCGAACAATTAAAAATTTAAAAAAATAAAAAATCTCCAGTATCTTTTGAAATTTTATAGATATTGGAGATTTTTTTCTTAATTAGTATATAAATTTTATTCCTCTTCTGGAGCACCAACAGGACATACTTGAGCGCATGTTCCACAGCTTATGCACATAGAAGGATCAATTTCATATTTGCTTCCTTTATCAGAAATGCAAGAAACAGGGCAGTTAGCTGCACAAGCTCCGCAAGCAATACATTTATCTGTAATTTTATATGCCATGAATTTCACCACCTTTTGAAAATGTATAATATATGTAAGAACAATTTCTATTTTTAAAATGAGACCGGAAGCTCGTCTTTGAGGAGTCCGAAGGAGCTCCGACCAAGAGCGACGTGTCGAAGATTAAAAATAAATTGTTCTTAATTAAGTATGTGCAAAATAAGAGTAACTATTCAGCAACTTTATTTGTCATCTCTTCTAAGTTTAACAATTCTTGCCACCTTTTGTCAACCTCTTTTTGAAATTCTTCTATCATCCATTCGTTTCCAGGTTTGAACATGTGCTTGAAACGTTTTTGTGGACGTAAGAATTCTTCTATTGGTAATTTTTTTGCTGGCTTGTATGTTATTTTATATACTCCGTTTACAACTTCGTATAATGGCCAGTAGCAGGTGTCTATTGCAAGTTTGTTTATCTTCATTAAATCTTCTGTTGCATAGCCCCAACCACGTGGACATGGAGCTAAAACATTTAAAAATGTTGCACCTTCTGTGTATATTGCTTTTTCAGCTTTTTCATATAAATCTTTGAAGTTTGCAAATGCTGCTGTTTGAGCAACATATGGCAAATGATGTGCTACCATTATTTGTGTTAAATCTTTTCTAGATTGCATTTTTCCTGGAATAACAGTTCCAGCAGGCGATGTTGTTGTATCTGCAAATTTTGGTGTTGCAGATGAACGTTGAATTCCAGTGTTCATGTATGCGCCGTTATCGTAGCAAACATATGTCATGTCGTGTCCTCTTTCCATTGCACCAGAAAGAGATTGAATTCCTATATCATAAGTTCCACCGTCTCCACCGAATGTTATGAACTTTGTTTTTTCTCCGTCTTTTTCTACTAATTTTCCTTGCTTTACTAAAGATTTATATGCAGCTTCTACACCAGAACATGTAGCAGATGCACACTCGAAAGCTGTATGTATGTAAGAATCTGTCCATGCAGTATATGGATAAATACATGTAGAAACTTCCATACATCCAGTTGCATTAGAAACAACTGCGTGGTCACCTTCGTGTAATGCTCTCATAATCATTCTTGCAACAGGAGGAGCACCACATCCGGCACACATTCTGTGTCCAGCAGTAAATCTTGATGGTTTAGTTGCCATTATTTCTTTTAAATTATATGCCATTGTTTATTTTCCTCCTTTACGTAATCCTAAATATCTATAAGGGTTTCCTAAATTTCCAGTCTTAATAATTTCTTGTAAATCCTCGAATACACTTACAATGTCTTTTGTAGTAGTATCTCTACCACCAATTCCATACATGTAGTCTACCATTGGAACATTTGCAACTTGATTTGCATACATTGCAGATGTTACGTCTGTAAATAGGGGAGCCCCAGCAGCGTTTACACTGTCGTCTTTATCTAAAACTGCAACAGCCTTTAAGTGTGACAATGCTTTTGCAATTTCTTCTGCTGGGAAAGGTCTGTAAACACGTACCTTTAATAGACCAGCCTTAATTCCTTTTGCTCTTAAATCATCTACAACAGCCTTTGTTGTTCCTGCTGTAGAGTTCATACAAACTATTGCAATTTCTGCATCGTCTAATTTATATTCTTCAAAGAAGCTATACTTTCTTCCAGTCATTTTTTCGAATCTATCAGCAACTTCTAGAATAACCTTTTTTGCGTTTCTCATAGCTTCTGCTTGTTGATATTTATGCTCAAACAAGAATGCTTGTAAATCCATCGGTCCCATTGCAACTGGTTCATCATGATTTAACAAATAATGTTCTGGCTTATATGTACCAACAAATTCTTTAACCTTGTCATCTTCAATAAGTTCGATGTTTTCTATTGAATGAGATGTAATAAATCCATCTTGGCAAACCATTAAAGGAAGTAAAACATCTTTATTTTCGGCAATTTGATGTGCCATTATTAAATTATCATATGCCTCTTGGTTATTCTCAGAGAAAAGCATAATCCAGCCAGCATCACGTACACCCATTGCATCAGAATGGTCATTGTGTATGTTTAAAGGACCAGAAACGGCTCTGTTTACCAAAGACATAACTATTGGGAGTCTTGAACCAGAAGCTATATAAAGCATTTCCCACATAAAAGACAATCCATTTGCAGATGTTGCCGTCATAGCTCTTGCACCAGCAGCTTCCGCACCTATACAAGCACTCATAGCACTGTGCTCACTCTCAACAGCTACAAACTCTGTATCAACTTGTCCGTTACTAACAAATGTTGAAAAGTATTGTGGAATTTCCGTTGATGGGGTAATAGGGAAGGCTGCAACAACATCAGGGTTAATTTGTCTCATAGCTACTGCTGAAGCTTCATTTCCACTTAAACGTTCTCTTATACTCATACTATTTTCCAACTCCTTCCTTCATTTCTATTGCACCGAAAGGGCAAACTTTGCTACAAACTCCACATCCCTTGCAATAATTGTAATCGAAATCTTCTCTTTTACATTCTTTATTAACAGGAATAGAGTCATCTGGACAAACAGGGAAGCACAATCCACATTGTGTGCACTTTTCTGGAATCCATACTGGGTACATACTTCTCCAGTCACCTGTCTTAAATTCTCTAGCATTTCCAGCTTGATAAATAATTCCGCCTGGCGTTAATTCATTTGCTGGTGTGTTTTTATCTATATGCATTTTTGACATTTTTTATCACAATCCTTTCTTATAATGTATAAATTCGATTGGAAAAGAATTAAATTTTCCTTGCCAAAATTATAATTATTTTTCAATCTTACCTCCTTAATTAATCTTCTTAACTTCATTCAAAGCCATTTCTAAGGCTTTCATGTTTCCTTCTATAACCTCAGGTTTCTTAGCAAATTTATGCTTGAATGAACCTTTCATATCATTTAGAAAATCATTTTCATCCATAATATTTGCAACTTTAACAATAGCAGCAAGCATTGGAGTATTTGGGAAATATCTTCCTAAAGCCTCTTCAGAAACTTTCCTTGCGTCTATGCAATAAATTCCACCTTTATATCCTTTTAATGCTTTCTTTAAATAATCTGCATCTTTTACTGTATTTATTACTATGGCTCCAGTTTCTTTAAGACCAGCAGTTACATCAACAGTTTCCAAAAGAGTGTCATCAACAACTACAACATAATCAGGCTCATAAATATTGCTATGAATAACAATAGGACTATTGCTAATACGATTGTAAGCTGTAATTGGAGCTCCCATTCTCTCTGGCCCATATTCAGGGAAACCTTGAATATATTTACCAGTGTTAAATGCTGCATCTGCAAGCAAAAGAGAAGCTGTTTTAGCACCTTGGCCACCTCTACCGTGCCATCTAATTTCTACCAAATTTTCCACTTTAAAAAATCTCCTTTCTTAAAAGTTATGCTGTACTAAAACATAATTGCTATAACAAAATTAATTTTTAGAAATTTTCATTCAAAAATGTATAGATTCTATAATTAAGTTAATTATAAAATTTATACAAATAAAATTGAATTTTTTTAATAGCAAAAAAATTAGTACAAAACTAACATGTTCAGTATATTCTTATTTGGCTCACATGTCAAGAAAAGTGAACAACAATTCGGTAAATAATATAGAAAATTTATTGACTTATTTATTAAATTTATTATATTATATAAGTATTAAAAAAAAGAAAGAAGGATTCTAATGAAAAAAATTCTGAGAGATAATAAAGGTTCAATTTCTGCATTAGTTGTTATAAGCGTATTGCTTTATTCGATAGTACTTACAACAGCTTTTATGCAAGCTTCTTCAAAAAGGAAAATGCAAATGGAAAGTCAAATACTAGCAAAAGAAGCATATGAAAAACCATTGGAACATTTAGATGAGATAAGACAAGGATTGATACAAATAAAAGTAGGAGATTATGTAAATTATACGTATGATACTGTGGCAAACTATGTGATGTCATCAACAACATGTGGATCTACACAAAATCCGACAGATGGAATTCCGCAAGCAAAAGGATTAAAATGGAGAGTATTGAACATAGATCGTATTAATAATGCAATAGATTTAGTAAGTGACAATCCAACTGGAACAGAAGTGTATTTTAAAGGGGTATTGGGATATAATAATGCACCGTATTTTATGAATGAAATATGCTATGCTCACTACAGCAATAGTAGTTTAGGAGTATACGCAAGAAGTATTAATTTACTGGATATGGAAAAACAATTTACAACTACAGGATTAACAGCAAGGAATGCTCATAAAAATGCTGCTCAATATGGAAATACAATGACATATACTGATAGTGCAAGTTTCTATCCGTTATTATATGCGAGTCAAAAGGGCGCTGGTATAAACACAAAGAATGTAACACAGCCTGATATAACAAAAGGAAATGACCCATACGATGAGAGTAAAAAAATTGCAGATAATGAGCCAACAACGGATAGCTCTACAAATCAAGCAACAAGTGGTGGGTTAACTACAACGCAAACATATTATAATATACAGATAAATAGTGATAATTATGGAGATGCTGCAGATGTATTAAGTAATGCTACATTTTATTGGGTTGCAGCAAGATGTATTGGAACCTATTCTGATGTAGCTCGTTTTGGTCTTCGTTATGCTAGTACATATATGGGAGCTAGACATATGATGTATTCTAATGGAAAAACTTATGAACGTGGATATGGTCTTCGACCTGTTGTAACAATAAAATTTGAACATTTAGATGGAACAACAGATAGTAGTGGGGCTTGGAATATTAAATAAAGCAAAAAATGAGTGATGAAAATCATTCATTTTTTTGTTTGAAAGAAAATAAATAAAGAAATACTTTGAAATTAAAGCAGTTGAAAATTTCACAAAATGCCCAATTTTACTTGACTTTTTGCCCATTTGCGTATAATATATTAGTAGAAAATTATGGATTAAAAAATCTATAAAAAGTTTGTGAATTTGATAAGAGTTAGTAAGAAATGGAGGATTCTATGGGAGAGGTTATAGTAATAACATCAGGAAAAGGTGGAGTAGGAAAAACAACTACAACAGCAAATCTTGGTTCTGCTCTTGCCCTAAAAGGAAAAAAAGTTGTATTAGTAGATACTGATATTGGCCTTAGAAACCTTGATGTTGTAATGGGACTAGAAAACAGAATAGTATACGATATAGTAGATGTTGTTGAAGAAAAATGTAAACTAAGACAAGCCCTTATAAAAGATAAAAGGTTTGAACAGTTATTCCTATTACCAGCTGCTCAAACTAGAGATAAAAGCGCTATAAATGAAGAACAAATGAAAGAACTAACTAGCAAACTAAAAGAGGAATTTGACTATATTATAATCGACTGTCCTGCTGGAATAGAGCAAGGCTTCAAAAATGCAATCGCAGGAGCAGACAGAGCTATAGTAGTAACAAATGCAGAAATATCTTCAATCAGAGATGCAGACAGAATTATAGGATTATTAGAAGCGTCTGAGATTAGAAATCCAGAGCTAATTGTAAATAGATTAAGACCAAACATGGTTAAAAAAGGAGAGATGATGGATGTTGACGATATTGTTGACTTACTATCAATCAATCTTTTAGGCGTTGTGCCAGACGATGAGTTTATAATTACTCAAACAAATAAAGGAGAACCTGCAGTAATAAACAAAAAAGCTCCATCAGGAAAAGCATATTTAGAAATTGCAAGAAGAATTCTTGGTGAAAATATTGATGTTACAATTCCGGGCAGAGATGAAGGATTTTTTACCAAAATAAAAGGCATATTCAGAAAAAAATAGTGGAGGGTACATAATGTTTGAGAACGTAATTAATTTCTTTAAAAAGATTGGAAAGAAAGACCAGATAGAAGCAAAATCTAAGGATACAGCAAAAGAAAGGTTACATTTAGTTTTAATGCAAGATAGAGCAAATGTTTCAGCTGATTTCTTAGACATGATGAGACAAGAAATAATAGAAGTTATAAAAAAATATATAGATGTTGATGAGAAAGATATAGATGTGCGTCTAACAAACAAGACAAATGAGGATGGAACAACAGGTGCACCAGCATTATATGCAAATATTCCAATCGCCGGAATAAGGGAAGAAATGAAAAAAGAAAAAAATATAGAAAAAGAAACAAAAGAAAAAAAACAAGAAAATGTTAAAAAGGAAGACAATACAACAGAGAAAAAAAAGAATTCAGAAGAACATGTAGAAGAGAAAGCTTCTGACGAGAGTAATGAAGAAGTTGTAAAAGATGATTCTAAAGACGAAGAGTTAGACGAGAGAACAGTTGATACATCTGATGACGATGAAAGCGTTGATGATGAGAGTGAAAAATCTGATGCAGAAAACGAAGATAATAAATCAGAAAATGATGATTCAGAAGATGATAATGAAGAGTTAGATGAAACAGATGACTCAAAAGATTCTGAAGAAGTAAAAGAAAAAGTATCAGCTAACAAATCTAATGAAGAATAAATGAGGAGATTCAATGGGAAAGAAAATATTAAAAAATATGGACTGGGGAATTCTCGTTTGTATAGTTATTTTATTAGCCATTGGTTTAGTAGCATTGTTTTCAGCAACGCAAGGCACAGAATATGAAGAATTTAAGAAGCAGATAATGTGGCTTGCTATAAGTATTCCAATAATGATAATTTTAACATTTGTTGATTATAATACAATATCGAAAATTTCTCCAATATTGTATGTATTAATGATAATTTCGCTAATTGCCGTTATGTTTACAAAAAGCGTAAATGGTGCGACAAGCTGGTTTACAATAGGCTCGGTATCAATACAGCCAGCCGAATTTGCAAAAATAATAGCAATAATTTCATTATCAACTTATGTAGCAAAAATACAGGAAAAAAGCAAAGATCAAATAAGCAGACCCACTAGATTGTTATTAGCACTTGTTATAGTTGCAGTTCCTGTACTTTTAATAGTAAAACAACCAGATTATGGAACAGCAATAACATTTATAATAGCAACAATTTTTATACTGTTTGTTGCAGGAATAAAGAAAAGGTATATCATTACTGGAATTTTATTAGTTGTTATTTTGCTACCTGTATTGTATATTTTTGTATTACCAGAGCATGCAAAAACAAGAATTGATGTGTTCTTAAATCCAAATTTAGATCCAAGAGGTGCTGGATACAATGTTATTCAATCTAAGCTTGCAATAGGTGCGGGAGAGTTCCTAGGAATGGGAATTTTAAAAGGAAACCAAACTCAATTAGGTTTCTTATATCCAAAGACTACAGATTTTATATTTGCTGTAATAGGAGAAGAAATGGGCTTTATTATAGCTGCAACAGTAATAATAACTTATGTTGTGCTTATAACAAGGTCAATATTTATAGCAAAAACAGCAAAAAATAATTTAGGGTCATATATAGCAATAGGAATCGCAGGAATATTTTTATTTCATATGGCAGAAAATATAGGAATGACAATGGGATTATTACCAATAACAGGTGTTCCACTACCATTTGTAAGTTATGGTGGAAGTTCATTACTTACAAACTTAATGATGATAGGTCTTTTGTTAAATATTAGTGGAAGAAGACAGAAGGCAATATTTATAGACTAACGATTGAAAAATAATAAAAATATATAAAATTTAAACGAGGTAAATTTTGAAAATAGGAAATGTAAGACTAGAAAATAATATATTTTTAGCACCAATGGCAGGCATTACAGACCTGCCATTTAGGTTAATTTGCAAAGAAAATGATGCAGGGCTTGTATACACAGAGATGGTAAGTGCAAAAGCACTTTTATACAATGATGAAAAAACAAAATTGTTGCTAAAGACTTGTGATAAAGAAAAGCCGTTAGCTGTGCAGATATTTGGAAGTGATGTTGAGGCAATTGCATATGCTAGTAAATATGTTAGTGAATTTGCAGATATTGTAGATATTAACATGGGATGCCCAGCACCGAAAGTTGTAAAAAATGGTGATGGAAGTAGATTATTATTAAATTTAGAACTAGTAAAACAAATAATAGAAACAGCAGTTGCAAATTCTAAAGTGCCAGTTACAGTCAAAATGAGAACAGGCTGGGATGCAGATAATATTGTTGTTGTAGAAGCAGCAAAAATAGCGGAAAAAGCTGGTGCATCAGCAATAACAGTACACGGAAGAACAAGAAGCCAATACTATTCTGGGGAAGCAGATTGGAACATAATAAAACAAGTAAAAGAAAGTGTTAGCATTCCGGTAATAGGAAATGGAGATGTTACTAGCCGAGAAATAGCAAAGCAAAGGTTAGAACAAAGTGGAGTAGATGCTATAATGATAGGAAGAGGAGCATTCGGAAATCCATGGATATTTAGAGAAACAGTGCAATATCTACAAAACGGCATTTACATTCAAAAACCAACAAACGAAGAAAAATATGAGACAATACTAAAACACTTAGGACTAGAAATAGAAGAAAAAGGAGAAAACATAGCCGTAAAAGAAATGAGAAAACATATCTCTGCATACACAAAAAGCATGCCAGACTCAAGCAGTTTTAGAAGTAAAATAAACACAATGGATACAGCAGAAGAAGTACGAAAATGCTTAAAAGAATATTTCGCCCAATAGGGACGCCCATTTTTGGGCAAAATTAAATTTACAATTTAACTATAAGATTAAAAATTGTGGTTTAATTGTAAATATTAAATAGAATAGTGAATATTTATAATTCCTCTCAATATATTATTATTAAATATATTGGGAGTTTTATTGTATGAATGTTAAATTTATAAAGTCAAAAAAATTTTTATTTATTATATTAGCCATTGCTATTTTGTTGGTTATAATTTCAATTATTTTTTCTAAAAAAAGTTATGAAACTATAAATATTGGAAATAATAATCTTAACAAAACTTTAGAGGAAGTTGAAGATTATATTTTAAATATTAAAGAGTATACAGCTACAATAGAGGTTACTATAAATAGCAATAAAAATAGTAACAAATACTTAATTAAACAAAATCACAAAGAAAAAAATGATGAGCAAGAAGTACTAGAGCCAGATACTATTAAGGGAGTAAAATTAACATACAAAGATTCATCATTAATAGTAGAGAATAGCAATTTAAATTTAGAAAAAATATATAATAATTATCCATATATCGAAAGCAATATTCTCTGGTTAAACTCTTTTATTGAAGAATATCGAAATTCTGAACAAAGAAATATAACAGAAAAAAATGAAGAGATAGTAATGCAAATAAAAAGAAAAAATGATAAAAAAATAGCCACAGAGGAGCTAATTTTAGACAAAAAAACACTTAAACCAACAAAATTATCAATAATGGACAATAGCAAAAATGTAATAGTTTACATATTATACAATGAGATAGAAATAAAATAATTTATCTCAAAACTAGTATTTAAAATATATCAAAAAACAAATCTTAGTTACAGAAATAGTAGGAGTGAATAATATGATAGTAAAAAGAGGAGATATGTTTTATGCTGATTTAAGTCCTGTAGTTGGTTCAGAGCAACGGAGGAATTAGGCCCGTTGTAATAATTCAAAATGATATGGGAAATAAACACAGCCCTACAGTTATAGCAGCTGCAATAACTTCTCAAATGGGGAAGAACAAGCTTCCGACTCATATAGAAATTGGACCAGAAAATTCACAATTAAAAACAGAATCAATAGTGCTAACAGAGCAAATACGAACAATAGATAAAAGCAGATTAAAAGAAAAAATAGGTCATATAGACGATGAAAATGTTATGAATAAGATTAATAATGCATTAGGAGTGAGTTTCGGTCTATAATGTTGCGAAATAATTACAATTTTAGCTACGTCAAATTTTATTCAAAACGCGGTTACATACAACACGTATGCGCTATTACCTTTTGAACTCATTTTTTATGCTAAAATTTAATTCTTTCACAACAAGAATAACGAACAGCGTGAAGATGCTATAATTGTAAAAAGCTAAAAGTACTTAAACTTTTAGCTTTTTTATTATTTTGATTTCGTTATATAAATCATCAATTCTTTTTTCGCGGATTACCAAAGCGGCTCTATATTCTTTTAAAATTTGATGATAATTTTGAAAGTTTTCTCCAGCCTGAAATAGCATAACCATTCCTTCTTTGTAGTAATCTCTTTTCTTTTGTTTAGTAGCATTTTGCATTTTCATATTGTAAGAATCAATCAATTCTAGACGTTTAATAGATTCCTTTAAGTAGTCAATGTAATCAATAACACAACTTATTTCATATTTAGTATCTTCAATAACAATTTTAAAAAGGCATTTTAAAATTTTAGGACTAATTTTTCCACTTTGTGCATTCTCAGAAAGTTGGTCTAAAGCAACAACTTTGTGCATGTCATCAGGTTTTGCATCTTTTAACATTAATTTCAATGTCTCTGAAATGTTTACGTGAGTTTTATAGTGACGTTTTGTAACCAATGCATCATATTCATCTGCAACACGTATTATTCTTGCAACAAAAGGAATATCTTCTTTTTTTAAACCTTGAGGATAGCCTGTTCCATTTAATGCTTCATGGTGATATAAAGCTCCTTCTGCATATGGACGCAAACGCAAATCCTTCATACATATATTATAACCTAAAGTAGTATGTGTTTTCATAACTTCAAATTCTTCGTTGGTTAAAGGTCCATCTTTTGATAATATCTCGTATGGAATTTGTGATTTACCAATATCATGTAAATAACCACAAATAATTGCATGAACTGTAAATTGCTTATTCAATCTTAAATATTGACAGATTCTACCCGTTAAATTTCCAACATTTTCAGAGTGACGCTTTGTCATAGGGTCTAATCTATCTAAGATAGAAAGTTCATATCTTATTTTTTTATCTAGATTATATATTTTTATGGAAGTTGAGTCATAAAAATCAAAAGTTTCTTGATACATAAAATTTCTCCTTCGTAATACTATAAAAATAATAACACTATAATAAAAAAAAGGCAACAGAATTTTTGCTTATTTGTGGGACGTTTTTCAAAATGAAAAATGTTCATAAGTAATATTATAAAAATGAACGACCATTCGAAAACGTGTAATGCTTTAAAATACACGCTTTCAGCAGAAATTTACATGCAAATGTGAAAAGTTTATTTATTTTGCTTGACAATTAATAAAACTTGTATTATCTTATGTATAAGTTGATTAGGTATTCGAGAGGGGGTGAACTTACAAGATGAGTTCAGAAGAAATATTTGAAAAAGTAAAATCAATAATAGTTGAGCAATTAGGTGTAACTGAAACATCAGTTACAATGGAAGCTTCTTTTATAGATGATTTAGGAGCTGATTCATTAGATATAGTAGAATTAATAATGGCACTAGAGGAAGAATTTGATACAGAAATCCCAGATGCTGATGCTGAAAAGATAGTAACAGTAAGTGACGTTGTTGATTATATAAAGGATCACGTAGCTTAAGATAAAATAAATTTGAAAGGTTTAAATACCTTTCTTTATTTTTTTGTTTACAAATGCAAAAAAATGAGGTAATATAGTACTTGATGAGGAGGTGAGAATATGGAACAGAATAGAGATTTGTCAGCTTTAGAACAGAACATAGGATATAAATTTAAAAATATTAATCTACTAAAAAATGCTTTAACACACACATCATATGCATATGAACATAAAATTGCCAGTAACGAAAAACTAGAATTTTTAGGAGATAGTATATTAGAATTTTTATCAAGCAAGTATATTTATAATAATTATCCTAATTTAAAAGAGGGAGAAATGACTAAAGTTAGGGCTACGGTTGTATGTGAGGACAGCCTTTACAAAATTGCAGAAAAGCATAATTTTAGTGATTTCTTGTACGTTGGAAAAAGTGAACAGATGCATCAAGGAAATAAAAAAGTAGCAATAATGGCTGATAGTGTAGAGGCTGTTATAGCTGCAATGTATTTTGATTCTGGCTTAGAGCAAGCCGAAAAGTTTATAATAGAAAACTTGAAAGAAGAGATAAAAATTGCAAGCAAAAATGTTGGAATAAAAGACCACAAGACCGTATTACAAGAAAAACTTCAAGTACACGGAACTGTTGATATTAAATACGAAATTATTAAAGAAACAGGACCAGACCATGACAAAACTTTCACTGCAGAAGTAAAATTGAACGGGAAAGTATTAGCAATAGGAGAAGGAAAAACAAAGAAACAGGCTGAAATGAATGCTGCAGATAAGGCACTAAAGAATTTATAAAAATATGAATTATGTGGACGGAGGTAAATAATATTGAAAAAAGAGTATATCATTCCAATATTTGTACCACATTGGGGATGTAAAAAATGTTGTACTTTTTGTAACCAAAGAACCATTAGCGGAGAGAAAAAGCAAGTAACAGCAGACGATGTTAGAAAGACTATTGATTACTATTTAAGTAATTTTAAGACTGACAAGAACTATGTCGAAGTTGCCTTTTTTGGAGGAAGCTTTACTGCAATAGAAGTTGAAAAACAAGAAGAACTATTGCAAGCAGTTCAGCCATATATAAAAAGCAAAAAAGTAAACAGCATTCGTCTATCAACCAGACCTGATGCAATAGATAAGCCAATTCTAAAAATGCTAAAAAAATACCACGTAAAGACTATAGAACTTGGTGTTCAATCTTCAAATAACTATATTTTGGCAAGATGCAAGAGAGGTCATAGCTTCGAAGACGTTATTAAAGCATCAAAATTAATTCGTTGGTATGGATTTAATCTTGGACATCAGATGATGGTTGGGCTTCCAGAAAGTAGCGAAAAAGATGATATTCAAACTGCGAAGGATTGCATAAAATTGAAGCCTAAAATGGTTAGAATTTATCCCGTGCTTGTAATAAAAGGAACTGAACTTGAACAAGAATTTAATAAAGGGAAATTTACTCCATTAACCGTTGGTCAGGCTGTAGAAAGAAGCAAAGAAATACTAAAAATGTTTAATAAAAAACACATTCAAGTAATAAGAGTTGGTTTGCAAAATACAGATACAATTACAGATTCTACTAATAAAGATAGTGAAGTTATTTCTGGACCATACCACCCAGCATTTGGTCAGCTTGTGGAAGATGCAATTTGGTATGACAAGCTTGTTGACGACATAAAACACATAAATGCAAAAGTGATTAGAGTTGAAATAGAAGCAAACTCTAAGGATTTAAATAATATTATTGGACATAAAAAAGAAAATATAAATAAATTAAAAGATACATATGCTGTAATTACAATAGTAAAGTGTAACAACAAAATAAAACCAGGAAAATTCAAAATAAATGTTTTAGAAACTGCATAAAAGTATAAAAATGCCTATATTTGCCAATAATGCTAATATAGGTGATTTTTATGGTAGAGAAAAAAACAAGAAAACAAAAGAAGATTAGAAAAAATATAGAAAATATTTGTGAATTAAATAAAAGATGTGCAAAAAAGCTGATAAAAGAGTATATATACATTGCTTTTGGGTGTTTAGCAATGGCTGTTGGAGTGTCGCAATTTTTACTACCAAATGAGCTATCGACTGGTGGATTTTCTGGAATTGCAATAATAGTCTATTATTTAACAAATTATCCCATGGGAACGACTATGCTAATATTGAACATACCATTGCTGTTAATTGCATACTTTAAAGTAGGAAAACAATTATTTGCACGATCTATTTATGGAACGGTGTTATTTTCTGTATTTGTAGACCTTTTAGATAGAATCGAGCCATTAACACATGATAAATTTTTAGCGTGCATCTATGGTGGAATATTTATGGGAGTTGGCACAGCTGTAATTTTGAAATTCAATTCTTCAACAGGTGGATCTGATCTGTTATCATATGTAATTAGAGCATACAAACCACAATACAGAAGTAGTAACTTGATATTATTCACAGATGTAATAATCATAACTGCAAACGTGATATTCTTCAAAACAATCGAAATCGGATTGTATTCTGCAATTGCAATATTTTTAATGGGAAAGATGATAGACTTGATTTTCGAGGGTATAAACTTTACCAAAGCTTTGCTAATAATTTCTCCACATTATCAAGAAATTGCCGAAACCATAGGAAAGACAATAGACCGAGGAAGCACAGCTTTATATTCAAAAGGAATGTACACCAACGAGAAACGTATGACCTTGCTATGTGTAGGTTCTAGGACGGAAGCCTATGCGATGCAAAACATCGCAAAAAAGATTGATAATGATGCATTTATAATAATATTAAATGCAAGAGAAGTAATTGGAAGAGGATTTAAGTAGAAGAGAGGAAAATAAAATGGAACAAACATATGTAATAGAAAATTGTAAATCTTTTAATGCAAGAGATATTTTTGAGTGTGGACAATGTTTCAGGTGGAATGTGCAAGAAGACGGAAGTTATACAGGAATATTTGGAAAGAATGTATTAAATGTAAAGCAAGAACCTGAGGAAAAAATAATAATAACCGGAATTTGTGATGGAGATATTAAGGAAGTTTGCAGAAAATATTTCGATTTAGATAGAGATTACGAAGCAATAAAAGAGAAACTTGCAAACATAGACGAATACATGAAAGAAAGTATTAAATATGGAGAAGGAATCCGTATATTAAACCAAGATTTATGGGAAATGATAATTTCTTTCATAGTATCTGCAAACAACAATATTCCAAGAATAAAAGGAATAATAGATAGAATGTCAAAAAAGTATGGAATATGTATAGTGTTTAGAGGACAAGAGTATTACACATTTCCAACACCAGAAGCGTTAGCAACGGCAAGTATGGAAGACTTAAGAGCATTGGGCTTAGGCTTTAGAGACAAATATATATTCGAAACTACTAGAAAAATTGTAAATGGTGAAGCCGACTTAGAAAAGTTAAAACAAGAAAAAAGTACAAAGAATATTAGAAACGAACTTCTAACTCTATCAGGCGTTGGACCAAAAGTAGCAGACTGCATACTATTATTTTCAACGTTAAAGAGATTTGACGTATTCCCAATAGATGTTTGGGTACGTAGAGTAATGAATGATTTGTACATACATAATCCAGTAGAGGCAAAAGTAAACAAAAAAGAAATAGAACAACTCGCAAAAGAAAAATTTGGAGATTTAGAAGGCATTGCACAGCAGTATTTATTCTACTGGAAAAGAGAAAATTCATAAGGATAAAACGTTGAAAAATAATTATAATTTTGATGAGAAAAAAAGGAAGTATCTGCATATAAAGTAAAAGAATATGTGCAGATATTATTTTTTAATAATAAATAAAGCGAAAAACTTGAAAAAATTGTAAAAAAATGGTATAATATAATGCGTGAAAATTATAATAAATATCTTTTATAATAAGGAGGTATGTTAAAACCATTGTTTTAGATTAGCAACAAATACAAAAGAAAGGATTGCACAATGAATGAATATTATATAGGAAATACGTTTTTTACAATAATGGTAATGGCCATAATGATGGCAATAGTATCTGGAAACAGGTACATGGCAAAAGAAACAAAACGGGGACTTATATTTACATTTGCAAGTATAATGCTTGCGACAATAGGAGAGCTTATTGGGGTGTTGGTAGATGGCAAATCGGAAGAAACAGTAATTCTTCATTATATAGTGAAGGTTGTTGAGTTTTCGGTTGCACCATTCATTTCAATTAATTGTGCAAATGCATTTTTTTCTGTAAGTGAAAACGAAAAAAAAATCATGAAATTTATTGCATGTGCACATGTCTTAATTGAGATTATATCAGTTTTCTTTGGATGTATATTTTATATTGATGAATCGTATACGTATCATCATGGAAAAATGTATTGGTTGTATATTTTGGTATATATGATTAGCATTACATTTTATTTTCAAAAAGCATATATGTTCAGCAAAAAATATCAAAACCGAAATGCCTATGTCTTAATTTTAATCTTGGGATTTATGGCAAGTAGCATAATTATTCAATCAATTTTGCCAAACCTTAGATTGGACTGGACTACGATTGCAGTAGCATCTGCCTTTATGTACATTTACTATAATGAGCTAACTCAGCATATAGACGGATTGACTCAGTTGTTGAACCAACGAAGCTTCTTTAGCTACACTACAAATTTGTCGATGGCTGCTACGATATTGGTTTTCGATGTTGACAATTTCAAGTCGATTAATGATAACTACGGGCACCAGTATGGCAATGAATGTTTGCAAAAGGTTGCAGAAATAATTCAACGTGTGTATGGCCAATGTGGCTTATGCTACAGAGTTGGTGGCGATGAATTTGCAGTGGTTTTGAATAGTTCTGCAAATCTTGACAAATTGAATGCAGTTTTTGTAGCAGAGCAAAATAAGGCTAAAATCCAGAGCAGAGAAAATCTGTTTCCGACAATTTCGGTTGGACATGAATTGTTTAATCCAGAATATGATGACATAAGAGATGTTATCAAAAAAGCAGACCACAACATGTATGAAGCAAAGATGAGAAAGAAGGAAACAATCTAAAATAATGAAGACCAGTCGCTTAAATAAGTGGCTGGTTTTTTAAATTTAATTATAAAAAGTCCTTGAACAATGTATATTTATGGTGTATAATAAATATACTAGTGATGATAATTAATTATCATTAATAAAAAGAAAGAATACCCTTGCTAAAGTAGGGACTTAAAAAAGTAGGAATATCCTTGCCAAAGTAGGAACTTAAAAAAGTAGGAATATCCTTGCCAAAGTAGGAACTTAAAAAAGCAGATATGGCAATCTATTAAGAAGGTTGTCATATTTTATTTTAGGAGGATGTTATGAAAAATTTAAAAATATATTATATAAGCGAACAATACATAAATTACTTAAGAAAGTATGATAAAAATGTAGCATATAATAAAAACTCTACTAGACCATATATAGGTGTAGTATATACATATAATAATTATAATTATTTTGCACCATTAGCATCACCTAAGGAAAAACACAAACTAATTAATCCAAAAGCGATAGATATATTTAAAATTGAAGATGGAAACTTGGGAGTAATTAATATTAACAATATGATTCCTACGCCTATTGAAGAATTAACAGAAGTGTTACCTACTGTTACAGATATAAAATATAAAAAGATGTTAGAGGAACAATTAACATTTTTAAATAATCATAAGGCAGAATTATTTAAAAAGATTAATTATTTTCAAAATTTATATAGAAAAAATCATATGCCTCAAAGAATATTAGAGAGAAGTTGTAATTTTATTTTATTAGAAGAGCTATTTAAAAAATATGTTGAAACACAACATTAATTTCAAGACACTACAAAAAGTAGTGTTTTTATTTTACAAAAATCTAGCTTAATTACAATAATTATGATAGAATACATCCAAAGGATGAGATAGCATGAGTTTACAAATTATATATGGTAGAAGTGGTTGCGGAAAGACGCATTATATTTTTAATGATATAAGTAAGAACATAGATAATGGCAGAAAAAAGTATATTATAACGCCAGAACAGTTCTCTTTTTCGGCAGAGAAAGAGCTTTTAAGGTCTCTTGAAGATGAAGAACAAAATTCGGCTGTTATTAATGCCGAGGTTCTTACTTTTGCGAGAATGGCACACAGAGTTTCTAGCGAGGTCGGAGGTAGCAATAAAACTGTACTTTCAAATTGCGGAAAATCTATGTTGATTTATAGTATTCTTTCGAATAAAAAGAATAACCTTAAATTTTTAGGAAAATCAGATAGTAATATAGATATGGTTATGACTCAGATTACAGAGCTTAAGAAACATGGTGTAACATTAGAAAATCTTAAGACTTTGATGGAACAGGTAGGAGAAAATGACTTGTATTTGGAAAACAAATTGCAAGATATTTATACTGTTTATAGTAAGTTTCAAGAGAAGATTGTAAATAATTATGTTGATGAAAATGATGCTTTAACAATATTGGAAAACCAGCTTGATGCTACTGATATGTTCAAGAATACAGAGATTTATATAGATGAGTTTGTAGGATTTACTAAGCAAGAATATGCTATAATTGCTAAACTTTTGAAGCAGGCAAGCAAGGTTACAATTACAGTAACGAGTAATTCTATGGAGAAAACTGATGAGGCAAGTAATGATATTTTTTTCAGCAATAAAGAAACAATTGAAAAAATATTAAGAATTGCAAAAGAAACAAAGACGTCTGTGGAAGAGCCAGTATTTTTAGAGAAAATTTATAGATTTAAATCTAAAGAGCTAAATCATATTGAAAGAAATTTATATAATTTTCCATATAAAAAATATGATGGAAGCGTAGAAAATTTAAGTTTGTTTTTAGCAAATAACCAGTATTCAGAAATTGAAGAGGTTGCAAGAAGAATCTTAGAGCTAGTAAGAAGTAAAAAGTTTAGATATAGAGACATTTCTGTAATTACGAAAAACATAGATGTTTATTCGAATTTGTGCAAGGCTATTTTTAAGGAATACGATATTCCAGTTTTCATAGACGAAAAGAGAGATTTGAGCCAGAATATTCTTGTAAAATATCTTATTTCAATATTAGATATCTTTGCGAGAAACTGGTCATATGATAGTGTATTTAATTATATTAAATGTGGATTTCTAAATATTACTCCGAGTGATATTTACCTTCTGGAAAATTATGCTTTAAAATGGGAGATAAAAGGCAGTAAATGGTACAAGGCTGACTGGAATTTCCATGATGAGGACAGTACTGGTAAGGCAACAATCGACCATATAAATGAGCTTAGAAGAGAAATTGTAACACCATTAGTAGAGCTAAAAAATAATTTATCTGGAAACAAGACTGCAAAACAGATTTCAGAAAATTTATATAATTTTTTAATCAAGAATAATATAGATAAAGTTCTAGAAAATAAAATAAAAGATTTAAATGATATGCAAAAGGTTGATATTGCAGCAGAATATGAGACTAGCTGGAAAATTGTAATGCAGGTATTAGACGAGATTGTACTTGTATTTGGAGATGAGAACATCACTTTTGAAAGCTATATGCAGATATTAAAAACTGGTCTTGGAGAAAGCAAACTTGGAACCATTCCAATGGCACAAGACGAAGTTACTGTTGGAGACGTAGACAGGTCTAGAAGCCACAAGATTAAGGCTGTGTTTATAATTGGACTAAATGATGGAATGTTTCCTTCAATCAATAAGGCTGAGGGATTTTTGAATGATGATGATAGAGAGAAGATTAAGCAAAACGGAGTAGAGCTTGCAAAAGGTACAATAGACAGAATTTATGAGGATAATTTCAACATTTACAAGGCTTTTACAACCGCAGAAGAAAGAATATTTTTGTCATATTCATCATCAGACATGGAAGGAAAATCTTTAAGACCATCAGTTTTAGTTTCTAGAATAAAGAAAATATTTGAAGGATTAAAAGAAACGAGTGATGTAATATACAGAAAATCTGAAATTTCTACAAAGGAAAATACTTTTAAGGAATTATTAATAAACTTACGTGAGTTTAGAGATGGTAATGAAATTGATACAAAATGGTTTGATGTTTACAATTTATATAATGAAAGTGAAGAATGGCACGAAAAGCTTGCATCTGCTGTAAAAGCTTTGAATTACACGAATACAGCAGAGAAAATTAAAAAAGAAAATGTAGAAAAAATGTATGGAAGTACATTAAAAACCAGTGTATCAAAATTGGAGCAATACAGCGGTTGCCCATTTTCGTATTATTTAAAATATGGATTAAAACTGAATGATAAAGAAACATTTAATGTTGAAGCAGTTGATACAGGCTCATTTATGCACGATGTAATTGATAACTTTTTCGGAATAATAGAAGAAAGAAATATTAATTTAAAAGAAATTACAGACGAAGAACTAGAGAAGATAGTAGCAGAAATAGTAGGCGAAAAGCTAAAATTAAACAGAAATTACATATTTACAACAACAGAAAAATATAAAGTACTAAGCAATAGGTTACAAAAAGTTGTTACTATGTCTGTAAAATACATTGTGCAAAGTTTAAAACAGAGCGAGTTTGAAGTATTTGGACATGAAGTCGAGTTTGGAGGAAAAGGCCAGTATAAGCCAATTACTGTTACAACTGATGATGGCAGAAGAGTTGAAATTATAGGAAAAATAGACAGAGTAGATATAATGAAAAATCCAGATGGAACATATGTAAGAATAATAGACTACAAATCTTCTGTAAAAAATATCGATTTAAATCAAGTGGCTTCTGGTCTTCAGTTACAGCTTTTAACATATTTAAACGAGACTTGCAAGGTAGAAGATTTTATACCTGCTGGGGTATTATATTTTAATTTAATAAATCCTACAATCGGAACTGATAAGAACTTAACTGATGAAGAAGTAGAAGAGAAAATCAGACAAGAGTTCAAGATGAAAGGCTTAATTTTAGCTGATGAGAATATAATTAAAAAAATGGACACAAATATAGAAAATGAGCCAAAAGGTATAAGCAAAATAATTCCGGCAACGATAAAAAAAGACGGAGAGATAAGTGATAGAGGCACGAGTGCTGTAACGAAAGAGCAATTTGTTTATTTGCAAAAATACATGGAAAAAATAATAAAACAAATATCAGAAGAAATTTTACAAGGCAATATAGAAGTAAAACCATATTATAATGCAAGTACAAAAAAAACACCATGTGAGTATTGTAAATACAAGTCTATATGCAGGTTTGATGAAAATACGAAAAACAATGAATATAAATATATTTCAAAATTGAATAAAGATGCGGTTTTAGAAATGATTAAAAATAAGGTAGTTTAAGAATAATTAAAATTTTGGCTGTGTCAGATTTTGTTTAAAACGCGGTTACATACAGCAAGTATGCACCATTGCCTTTTAAACTCATCTTCCTTGTCAAAATTTAATTCTTTATAAACTAATGTGGAACATAAAGAAATGGAGGTTATATGGATTTATCTAATGAGAATATGATTCATGTAAAAAAAGATGGAATTGAATATTTGCAATTTAAAAGATTATTAAAATTCAAAAATTTAGTACACGCATATACGCTAAGTGTGGACGGAATTGATTTTAATGGTAAGGCCAAAAAAAGTGTCACAGAGCATAGTTACAATATGCTTTGTGATGCACTAGAAATAAATAGAGAAAATGTAGTAAAACCGCACCAAACACACACAGATTGTATAAAAAATGTGGATAACAATTTTCAAAAAACATTAAAAGAGTACTTAGAAAATGTGGACGGTTTGCTTACAAGTAAGCCAGATACAGATTTAGTATTATCATTTGCAGATTGTACTCCAATTTTATTATATGACCCAGTAAAAAATGTAATTGGAAATATTCATTCTGGGTGGCGTGGAACAGCTCAGAAAATAGGTCAGAAAGCCGTGCAAAAAATGATAAGTGACTATGGCTCTAAACCAGAAGATATTATTGCATGTATCGGTCCGTGCATTGGAAAATGTCATTTTGAGGTAGATGAAGACGTAAAAAATATTTTTGAACAAGCATTCAGTTATCTAAATAGAAATTGTGATATAATAGAAAAACGAGAAAATAAATATCATATAGATACAACTTTAATAAATAGATTAATGTTAGAAGAATGTGGATTACAATCTACAAACATAATAGAAAGTAAAATTTGTACCGTATGTAATTCTAATGTAATGCATTCATACAGGGCACAAAAGGATAGGGCTGGCAGAAATATTGCTGTTTTAGGAATGACATTTGAAAAATAATCATAATTTTGGCTACGTCAAATCTCATTTCAAACGCGGTTACATACACAAAGTATGCGCCCTTGCCTTTGAAATTCATTTTCCTTGCCAAAATTTAATTCTTTTCCAAATAAATAAAAAGGAGAAAAATTTATGATACCTAGTAAATTAAAAAAAGGTGATACTATAGGGGTAATTGCTCCATCAAACTATATAGAAAAAGACGATTTAGAGTATATAAATGCTTCCATTGCATTAATGGAGGCTTCGGGATTTAAAGTAAAATTCGGCAAATACGTATTTGAAGATACTCTCGGCTATGGAACATCACCAAAAAAAAGAGCTGCAGACATTAACTGGGCTTTTAAAGACGATGAGGTAAAGGCCATAATGTGTGTGAAAGGTGGTGAAGATTCCAACACAACTCTAGATTATATAGATTATGAAATGATAAAAAAACACCCAAAGATAATTTGCGGTTTTAGTGATAACACCAGCATTCTAAATGCAATACACGAAAAGACTGGGCTTGTAACATATCACGGGCCAACGTTTAAGTCGTTAACATCGTGGGAAACAGGCTATGCCTATAAGCAATTCATAAAAACTTTTGCAGAGAATACAGAAAGTTTAATAATGGGAGAACCAGAAGACGAATACACAACTATACAAGCAGGACAGGCTACAGGAGAACTTGTTGGAGGAAATTTATCACTATTTACAAAATTAGTTTGTGGAAAATATGCCGTAAATTTACAGGGTAAAATTTTGTTCTTAGAGGAGCTCGGGTTTGAAGCTACACCAGAAATGGTAAATAGCAATATATATTATTTAAAACAAAATGGTGTATTTGATAAAATAGCAGGACTATGGATTGGAAATTATGAGCATCCATCTAAAATCGGTCTCGAAAAAATAATAATAAATGCTATTGGAGATGAATATAAATTTCCAATAATAAAATCGGATAACTTTGGTCATATTGATAAAAAAATAATAATACCAATTGGAACAAAAGCAGAAATTAATACAAATGAGAAAATAAAAATTAAGTTAGTAGAAAAATGCGTTGATGAAGGAAAATAAAATTGGTGATAAATTATGTACGATAATTGGGAAGATTTGGAGCAATCGATTAAAGACTGTAAAAAGTGTAAATTATGCACAAACAGAACAAATATTGTTTTTGGCATAGGCAACAAAAATGCTGATGTAATGTTAATAGGAGAAGGTCCTGGTGCAGACGAGGACAGGCTTGGAGAGCCATTTGTTGGTAAAGCGGGTAAGCTTATGGATAAGGCTTTTCAAGCATTAGAAATACATAGAGACAAGGTATACATTGCAAACATTGTAAAATGTAGACCACCTCAAAATAGAACACCTGAGGCTGATGAGGCACAGGCTTGCCTTAATTATTTAAGAAATCAAGTAATATTGGTAAAACCTAAAATAATAGTGTTACTAGGAAGCACAGCATTAAAAAACATACTCGGAGAAGAGTATGGAATAACAGCTTCAAGAGGAAAATGGGTAGAAAAGAAAGAAATACTTTACATGCCAACTTGGCATCCGGCTGCATTACTTCGTGATGAAAATAAAAAAATAGACTTCTGGAAAGACTTAAAGTTAGTAAAACAGAAGGCTGATGAGATGAAAATTGAAATTTAAAATGAAAGGTATAATGATGAAAAAAATTGAAGAGATAAGAAGTTATTGTTTGAATTGTAAAAATAGTCAGTGTAGAATAAAAGGTTGCCCACTAAGTAATTGCATTCCGGAATTTATACATGAGGTCGATAGTAAAAAAGCATATGAAATATTGTGCAATACTACTGTGCTTCCAGCAATATGTGGAAGAATATGTCCACATGAAAAGCAATGTGAGGGAAGTTGTATTCGTGGAATAAAGGGAGAGCCTGTTTCAATAGGTGCGATGGAAGCTTATATTGGAGACTTAAGTATTGAAAATAATTACGAATTATCAATAGAAGTGGACGAAAGAGCAAAAGATAAAAGAGTTGCTGTAATAGGAAGTGGACCAGCAGGGCTTACATGTGCAGCTTTTTTAGCAAGAAAAGGCGTAAAAGTTACAATATACGAAAAGCATGATAAGCTTGGAGGCTTGCTAACACACGGGATACCAGAGTTTAGATTGCCTAGAGAAGTGGTAGAAAAAACAATAGAAAAAATATTGGATTTAGGAGTAGAAACAAAGCTAAATCAAGAGCTGGGAAGAGATTTTGAAATTGAAGATTTAGCAAAAAAATATGATGCAGTATTTGTTGCTATTGGAGCTAACATTCCAACCAAGATGAATGTAGAAGGTGAAAATCTAAATGGTGTTTATGGTGGGAATTATTTATTAGAATATAATAAACATCCAAACTATACTGGAAAAAAAGTTGCTATAATCGGTGGTGGTAATGTTGCAATGGATTCTGCTAGAACAATAAAAAAACTTGGGGCAAGTGAAGTTTATGTAATTTATAGAAGAGCTGAAGAGCAAATGCCTGCAGAGAAAAAAGAAATTGCAGCTGCAAAAAAAGAAGGAATAGAGTTTTTATTTCAGACTAATATAGTTAAAATATTGGGAAAAAAAAAAAGTAGAAAAGCTAGAATGTATAAAAACAGAATTGGTAAAAAAAGAAGGAGAAAATAGACTTTCACCAGTAAATATAGAAGGAAGCAATTTTATTTTAGACATGGACTATGTTGTAATGGCAACAGGCTCAAAACCAGAGAATAATATCATAGAAAAATTTGAAAGAAATGAATATGATTATATAAAAATAGATGAAAATATGCAAACTTCAATTAGTAAAGTGTTTGCTGGTGGAGACATAGTAGGACAGAAAGCAACAGTGGCATGGGCTGCAAGGAGTGGGAGAGATGCCGCAGAAAAAATTTTAAAATATGCTGTAATTGCATAAATTGACACATTATGTAAAGAGTGGTATAATATAAGAAGTATGAAAATACATTTGAATATCAACCTTAGGTAAAGAAGAAAGGAAAAAACATATGGATACAAGAATGAAAGAGCTTGCCGACTTTTGCAAAAAGCAAATGTTTGACGAAAAAGTGCGGCAACAGTACGAAAATGCTGATGACGACAAATCCTTTAGTTTGCTGGTTGAATGGGACAGTATGTCACTGTGGGTTTTCGATGGTCCGGATGAAGACGAGGTGGAGATTAGAGCATATCTGAGCTCTGCCGAAGACAAAGGATACTACGTCTTTGAGTGCATCAAGGAATGCATGAAAAAAGAGTACGACAGAGAGTTGCAGTTCGTTGGGGAATACAGTGATGGCCTGAATGCTGTAATTCTGCACTTCTTGCCAAAGAAGTGCAAAAACCTGCAGAATTTGTACGTTACTATCTTGGTTCCAAAGGGGCAGATGAATCAGCTGTGTACACAGCTGAATGCTCTGATGAAATAAGCAACCTTTCGAAAAAACTTTAAAGAGGTGATAAAAACCGAAGTAAACTTAATACTGTGAATACAGTGCGAAGTTACTTCGGTTTACTTATATAAATTAAGAAGAAATTAACTTTAGAAATAAGTTGCTTTAGTACATTAACGAACTGATTCTTTTTTCCAAATTAATTTTTTTATGTAATTTATAATTTTAGTAAATTTATTTTCCTTTTTTGGAATCAAATAAGTATTATCATCATCTAAATAATCAGACAATGAATCATATCTGCTATCTAATTTTTCCATTATTTGAATATAGTAGTTATTAAAGAAAAAGTAATTAGTTGTAGTTCCAATTATGTCTTGAAAACTGTACAATTTTTTTCTAAATCTATCTACATCATCAGAAGTAATAAGTGTTTTTAAAGAATTTGTAAAATACGAATTTATAATTAACTCTTGTGTAGAAAAATAGGCACTTTTCAATTGCTTCTTTAATTCATCAGATTTCTTATATAATGAATCTACTTTGGCAGTAGATAATTCGGTTTTTTGAATTTTATTAGATATTTTGATTATTTTTTCTTCTGTTTCTAGAATTTTATCAAAATAATTTGAAATCTGATTATACACATTTTCACCACATAATGCAGTAAATTTATTTTTAAAATGGTCATTATTATTAAAAGTACTTTCAAACAAGACTTCTTCACTAGTAACATAAGCCATTTGATAAATTAAATTACATAATAGTGGATAGCAATTTGGACTGACTGTTGAAAATGTTATATCATAATATGTTGCTGTTTCGAAAGTGTTTTCTAAAATATTAGAAGCAAGTAGCTGAACAGCTGCTTCATTTAAAGCCATTCCTGTTGGCTTAGACCCTTTAAAAGTACAAAGTCCAAGTCTTGTTAAATCGCCTTTTTCATTTTTCTGTTCTTGAAAATTATGAATCAATTCATGAACAGCGAATTTTTCCAAATCAGCAAGTCCCATACCGTCTCTAAAATATATGGCAGAATTCTTGTAAAAATAGCTAGCCTCAGACATTCCTTCAGGCATATCTGCTATGTACATGGGCAGTTTAGAGAATCTTTCATAAAGGGTATCAAAATCAAAGCCAAGATTAGAAAATGCAGCAACAATTTTCTTACTTACATTCTTGGCAATAACATTAACTGTAGTTATATCAAGAGGTTCAATAACCGTAATTCCGTCTTTCTTTAAATCTGATTCAATACTCATTAAAAGAACATTTCCTTTCTAGGTTTGCTAAAATGTACATATGAAAGGCTTAACGTTTTTTTAGTTAAATTATCATTTGTACAGATATATACATTATACTACATAAATGGCTATAATGTGTAACAAATAAATTAAAAAAATATTTCAAAAATATTACAAAACCAAAATGTTCGCCCCAAAAGGGGCGTCCCTATTGGGCGAAACTTTTTGAGCGATTTCTAAAATTTATTTTACAACAACATTGTAAATTCTATTTTTTACATATATTTCTTTTACTATTGTTTTTCCGTCTAATTTGTCTTTTATTGCTTCATGTACAGCAGTTTTTATAGTTTCCTCGTCTGAATTTACTGCTATATCAATGTTTGCTCTTAGCTTTCCATTTATTTGTATTGGCAAGTTTATTATATCTTCTTTAGTCTTTTCTTCATCAAATGTAGGCCATGGTGTTTCGGCTAAAGTTTGTGTAAATCCAAGTTTTTCGTTTAATTCCTCTGTAATATGAGGAGCAAATGGATTTAACAATTGTAAAAATGTTCTAAACTCTGCTTTATTTATTTTCTTTGCTTTGTAAAACTCATTTACCATAGTCATAAATGTTGATACAGAAGTGTTAAACTTCATTTCTTCAATATCACTAGAAACTTTCTTTATTGCTCGATGCATCATTTTTTCAAATTGTTTTGAGTATTCGTTTGTTCCGTCATCAACTAAAATTTCTTGCATGTTCCAAACTCTGTCTAAGAACTTGCTACATCCACGAATGCTATCAACAGACCATGGAGCAGTTTGGTCGAATGGACCCATGAACATTTCGTATACACGTAATGTATCTGCACCATATTCATTTACAACATCATCAGGGTTTACAACATTTCCCTTAGATTTGCTCATTTTTTCTCCATTAGATCCCAAAATCATTCCATGAGAAGTACGTTTTGCATATGGTTCTTTTGTTGGAACAACTCCAATATCATATAAGAACTTGTGCCAGAATCTTGAATACAACAAGTGTAGGGTAGTATGCTCCATTCCACCGTTATACCAATCAACAGGAGACCAGTACTCTAAAGCTTCTTTAGAAGCCAAAGCTTTGTCATTGTGTGGATCCATGTATCTTAAGAAATACCAAGATGAACCAGCCCATTGTGGCATTGTATCTGTTTCTCTTGTTGCAGGACCACCACAGTGTGGACATGTAGTTTCAGTCCATTCTGTATGCTTTGCAAGTGGAGATTCACCGTTTTCGCCGGGCTCATAATCTTTTACATCTGGTAAAACAAGTGGCAATTGATCTTCTGGAACTGGAACCCAACCACATTTATCACAATGAATCATTGGGATTGGTTCTCCCCAATAACGTTGACGAGAAAATACCCAATCACGTAATTTGTAGTTAACTTTCTTTGTTCCGATTCCTTTTTCTTCAATCCATGAAATCATCTTAGCAATTGCATCTTGCTTATTCATTCCATTTAAGAAATCTGAATTAATATGAACTCCGTCACCAGAATAAGCTTCTTTAGAAACATCTCCGCCTTCGATTACTGGAACGATGTCCAATCCAAATTTTGTAGCAAAAGCATAGTCTCTTTCATCATGTGCTGGAACAGCCATAATTGCGCCAGTACCATAAGTAATTAAAACATAATCTGAAACCCAAATTGGAATTTCCTTTCCTGTTGCAGGGTTTATAGCTTTAATTCCTTTAATTTCAACACCTGTTTTATCTTTATTTAATTCAGAACGTTCAAAATCAGATTTTAAACTTGCAGCTGTTTGATAAGCCTTGATCTCATCTAAGTTTGTGATTTTATCTTTTAACTTTTCAATAATATGGTGTTCTGGAGCAACAACCATGTAAGTAGCACCAAATAAAGTATCTGGTCTAGTTGTGTAAACTCTTAATTTTTCATCAGAATCAGCTATGCTAAAATCAAGCTCTGCACCTTCGCTTCTTCCAATCCAGTTTCTTTGTTGAATTTTAATCTTCTCAAGAAAATCAACATCGTCTAAATCATCAATCAATCTTTGGGCATAATCTGTAATTTTTAGCATCCATTGGCTCTTTTCCTTTTGAACAACGGGGCTACCGCATCTCTCACAAACGCCATTTACAACTTCCTCGTTAGAAAGACCAACCTTACAGCCAGTACAGAAGTTAATTGGCATAGTAGCCTTATATGCTAAACCATGTTTATATAATTGAATAAAAATCCATTGAGTCCATTTGTAATACTCCGGATCTGTTGTATTTATAACCCTTGACCAATCAAAAGAAAAACCAATTGATTTCAATTGTCTTGTGAAGTTTGCTATATTTTGTTCTGTAACAATCTTTGGGTGAATATGGTTCTTAATTGCAAAATTTTCAGCAGGCAATCCAAAAGCATCAAATCCTATTGGAAATAATACATTGTAGCCTTGCATTCTTCTTTTTCTTGCGACAATATCCATTGCAGTGTATGACCTTGGATGACCAACATGCAATCCTTGTCCAGATGGATATGGAAATTCTATTAAACCATACCATTTTTTCTTAGAAGAATTATTTTCTGCGTGAAAAGTTCCTTCTTTTTCCCATTTATTTTGCCATTTTTTTTCTATTTCTTTATAATTATATGACATGAAAAATCTTCCTTTCTCTGTAAATATGCAAGTATTATATCACAAAAGAGTTGAAAAAGAAACTGAAAAAACGCAAATATTTTAGCTGTCTGTAGATTTTATTTATACTTATTATACAAATAGAATAAGAAATATTTATTAATAGTAAAAATTAGTTGTAAAATTTAAAATATAAACAAAAATAATTCATTAAATTAATAAAATTGTTGATATACAATCATTTATTAAAATATGAATTATTTACGCATTTTTTTGTTTAACTTTAGGATAAGGAATATACTCATCAGTTCTATATAATAGATAATCTACACTTGTTTCATAAAAATCTGCAAGTTTTGATAGTAACTCTAAAGGTATACTTCTTTTCTCGAGCTCGTAGTAAGAATAAGCAACTTGAGAAATATTAAGAAGGCTACTAAGTTGTTTTTGAGTTAAATCATGGTCTTCTCTTAAAATTTTTATACGTGTTTCCATATTATAAACTCCTTTTATAAAAAATTGGAAAAATTTACTATAAAAAAATTATATGATAAAACAAAACGTTATAATGATTTTTAAAACAAATTGTTATAAAATTAATATAAATGTTATGAAAAGAAGAAAAAGTGAAGGAGATACATATGAAGACATTGAATAATGATAAAAAAAGACGGAATAACATTAATATCACTGGTAATCACAATAGTGGTTTTATTAATACTAGCAGGGATAAGTGTAGATACACTTCTAGGAGAAAATGGAGTTATAAATAACATAAAAAAATAAAGAATGATACATATTATAAAACTGCAAACGAAGAAGTAAATAGATTAGTTATGGAACACAAATTAGCTAAAAATGATGAAACACTCGAAGAATTTTTAATGTCAAAAGTTCCGTCAAGAATAGATGGGGTAAAGAGGAAAGATGACAATACTTTAATTGTAAAAAAAGAACGGGTATGAAATTGAAGTAGAATCAGCAAATAAAATAATTATATTTGATGTAACGCCATATGTAGGAACATATGATGGACAACCACATGACATGTTAACAAGTGTAAATGTGTCTCCAAGTGATTCAAAAGTAGAATATTCAATAGATAATGGAAAAACGTATATAGAAAATATACCACAAATAATAAATGCTTCATCGGTTTCTGTAATTGTGAAAGCAAGTAGAATTGGATATAAAACAGAGACAGTAACTAAAACAGCAGTAGTAAATAAGGCAGAAGGAACATTAACATTGTCAGCAACAAGTGGAACATATACATATCCAAATAGTGGAACATTCACAGTAAGCGGAAATACAGGAGCATTAAGTGTTTCTTCAAATAATAACAATATAGCAACAGTAAGTGTAAGCGGAAATACAGTAACAGTAAAACCAGGAACAACAGCAGGAAAAGCAACAATAACAGTAACAAGTGCAGAAGCAAGTAATTATACAGCAAAATCTGCAACATATGAAGCAACAGTAAATAATGGAACAATAAATTTAAGTGCAACACCATATACAAGAACATATGATGGAAAGGCACATAACACTTTAACAAATGTTTCAGTAACGCCAAATGATGCAAAGATAGAATATTCAACAGATGAAAAGACATTTAGTGCAACAATGCCAACAGTAACCAATAGTTCATCATTTACAGTAACAGTAAAGGCAAGCAAAGAAGGCTATAAGACACAAATAACAACAGAAACAGTAAAAGTAAGCAAAGCAGAAGGAAAATTAACGTTATCTGCGACGAGTGGAACATACACATATCCAAATAGTGGAACATTCACAGTAAGTGGAAATACAGGAACATTAAGTGTTTCTTCAAATAATAACAATATAGCAACAGCAAGTGTAAGTGGAAATACTGTAACAGTAAAATCGGGAACAACCGCGGGAAAGGCAACAATAACAGTAACAAGTGCAGAAGCAAGCAATTATACAGCAAAATCAACAACATATACTGCAACAGTAAATAATGGAACAATAAGCTTAAGTGCAACACCATATAATGGAACATATGATGGAAAGGCACACAATGCAATAACAAATGTAAGTGTAAAACCAAGTGATGCAAAAATAGAGTATTCAATAAATGGAGGCACATATAGTACGACAATGCCAACAATAACAAATGTTTCATCATTTACAGTAACAGTAAGAGCAAGCAAAGCTGGATATACAACTAAAGTTATAACCGAAACTACAAAAATAAATAAGGCAAGTGGAACTTTAAAACTTTCCGCAACCAGTGGAACTTCAACAAACTTTAATAATGTAACTTTTTCGGTAAGCGGTAATACAGGTTCACTAAGCGTTTCTTCATCAAATTCGAAGTTTGCGACTGCAAGCATAAGAGGAAACACTGTAACTGTAAAACCTATTATGGCAGGTTCTGCTACTATAACAGTAACAAGTGCAGCTACAGCAAACTACACTGCGGCATCGGCAACATATAAAATAACAATAAATGGTGCTCCTTTCACTGCAAGCTCGGGAGTAGGATATTACACAGATGTAAATAGCGATGGAGTCGCAGACGGTGTAATATTTGTAGATTTAAAGAATGGTGCAAGTGGAACTTGGGAAGGCCAGTCATACAATTATGCAGCTGTTTCTGGTACAAAAAGTTATAAAATAGTTCAGAAAAATTATAACGGTCCATTTGGAACAAAAGATGTACTACAACCTTCTGGTTCTGGAAACAAGAGATTCCATGTAATGGCATTAAAAGACGTAGACTCTAATAAATATGATTTCTGGGGTGCACAAAGCAAAAGTGGTAATGGCTGGACAGTACCACCTTGGAGTGCATGGGCAGCATTTGCAGCTAAAATGGGACTTAGTATGTCTGGTAGCGGAAACTATGGTCAATTCAAAATGAGCTATATTTACTGGTCATCAGAATCGTTTAAAGGAATGTTCTTTGATCAAAATACATATGGATGTTACGTAAGATTTGATGGTAACGGAAGAGCAGCTTTTGGTGATGGTGTCGCTGAAAGCAACTGGTGTTATGTTAGATTACAAACAACGTTCTAAAGAAAATTGTATAAATGACAAAACTATAAAAATATAACGGATAATTAAAAAGAACCATAATTATTAAAAATAATGTAAAAATATCATAAATTTAATAATTATTGTTCTTTTTTTTGTAATAATTTTACTTGCTAACAATTAAATATGTACCTTTAGTATTTTAGAATGTTGAGTAATTTTATTAGTTTTATAAAGTGACAATCTATATAGTGACATAGAAATTTGCTAACTTAGAGAGTAATTTTTAAGGGAATACTTCTTTTTTCGAGTTAATAATAAGAATAAGCAACCTGTGAACAATACTTAGTTGTTTCGGGATTAAATCATTATATTCTTTTAAACCTTTTATACATATTTACATAATTATTAAATTCCGTTTATAGGTTTAAAATAGATATGTCACAAATACATTGAAAATAAAATATTGAAAAGAGAGCACAAAAAT
>ENA-UPTB01000049-UPTB01000049.1-human-gut-metagenome-genome-assembly--contig:-NODE-49-length-107307-cov-12.118633_pt1 | contig 107307 bp, 138 predicted proteins | sample MGYA00250046_ERZ773369 | MGnify/ENA primary metagenome ERZ773369 (study PRJEB29103, sample SAMN06111938) | human gut metagenome | biome: human gut; feature: ankylosing spondylitis patient; material... | reverse complement strand
TGGAGATGTTCCGTAAGTCTCTGGACTTCGCTGAGGCTGGCGATAACATCGGCGCTCTGCTGCGTGGTGTTGATCGTTCCCAGATCGAGCGTGGCCAGGTTCTGGCTAAGCCCGGTTCTGTGCACCCCCACAACGTCTTTGAGGCTCAGGTCTACGTCCTGACCAAGGACGAAGGCGGCCGTCACACTCCCTTCTTCTCCAACTATCGTCCTCAGTTCTACTTCCGTACCACTGACGTGACCGGCATCATCACCCTGCCCGAAGGCACCGAGATGTGCATGCCCGGCGATAACGTCATGATGCACGTTGAGCTGCTGACCCCTGTTGCTATGGAAGAGGGCCTGCGTTTCGCTATCCGTGAGGGTGGCCGTACCGTTGGTTCTGGCGTTGTTGGCAAGATCATTGAGTGATTTTGACCCTTCGCGCCTTTCCTAAGGCTAAAGGTTAAACTTACGAGAGACCTTCCCATTCCGGAGAGTGGGAAGGTCTCTTTTTGTTTTAGATCCTCTGTCTGTAAGGGCAGGGGATTTTTTTCGGCATGTCACAACTCTTTGTTTACAAAACAAGGTTGTTCTGGTATACTGAAAAGCAGAAAGAGGATGTGCATCTGAATCAGAATGGAGGGTGGATGGATGAAATATCCATGGATCGATGAATATCTGCTGTCAAAGCCCGGTGTGACAAAGAACTTACAGGCAGAGTGGAACTGGGTGCGTTACCAGATCGGAGACAAAATGTTTGCTGCGGTCTGTCTGGATGATTCCAGCGGAAAGCCGGTCTATATTACTATGAAGCTCGATCCCGCAGAAAGCGAATTTCTGCGTCAGCAGTATGAGGATATCATCCCGGGTTATTATATGAACAAAACGCACTGGAGCTCTGTCAAAGCGGAGGGGAATGTGCCGGATGAACTACTGCAGGAAATACTGGAAAAGTCCTATCGGCTGGTGCTGAGAGGATTCAGCAAAAAGAAACAGCGTGAACTTCTGGAAGAGGTGAAGGGCAATGCCGTTTGATTATAAGAAAGAGTACAGGGAATTTTATCTCCCGCCGAAAAAACCGCATCTGATTACGATACCTCGTATGAATTTTGTGGCAGTGCACGGCAAGGGCGACCCGAATGCTCCGGGTGGAGCCTATCAGGAGGCTATGGGAGTGCTGTACGGCATTGCTTTTACCATCAAAATGAGCTATAAGGGCAGCCACAAGATGGACGGCTATTTTGAATATGTGGTTCCACCGTTGGAGGGCTTGTGGCATCAGAAGGGCGTGGATGGCGTTGACTATGCGCATAAAGAATTATTTGAGTGGACATCTATGATCCGCCTGCCGGAATTCGTGACGTCGGAAGCGTTTGATTGGGCCGTACAGGAAGCAACGGCAAAAAAGAAAAAGGATTTTTCCAAGGCGGAATTCCTGACCTATGACGAGGGACTTTGCGTTCAGTGCCTGCATATCGGCCCTTATGATGAAGAACCGAAAACGCTGGCGCAGATGGATGCCTTTGCCGTAGAGCAGGGGTATAGGCTTGATTTTTCAGAGACACGCTTCCACCACGAGATCTATCTGAGTGATCCTCGCCGCGCTGCACCGGGAACACTGAAAACAGTTCTGCGGCATCCCATACGTGAAAAATAAAAACGGGAAAATTCACAAATGATGTCGCTTTTATTTGGCAGATGTGATATACTGATTCTATCTGTAGAAACACATTGAATGGATAAGGGAGGAGAGAACTTCATGCAGCATGAAACTGTCATCGTGCTGGACTTTGGCGGCCAGTACAATCAGCTGATCGCGCGCCGCGTCCGCGAGAACAATGTCTACTGTGAAATCTATTCCTATAAAACCGATCTGTCGGTTATCAAGGCAAAGAACCCCAAGGGTATCATCTTTACCGGTGGCCCCAACAGTGTTTATCTGGAGGATTCTCCCACGATCGACCTGGAGATCTTTACCTGGGGTGTGCCTGTGCTGGGCATCTGCTATGGCAGCCAGCTGATGATGCATCTTCTGGGCGGCCATGTCTGCCGCGCACCGGAGCGCGAGTACGGCAAGACTGAGGTGTTCGTGGACACGAACAGCAAGATGTTCACCGATGTGCAGCCCTCCACCATCTGCTGGATGAGCCATAACGACTACATTGAGCAGGCAGCGCCCGGCTTTAAAATCACTGCTCACACGGTCAACTGCCCGGTAGCTGCGGCAGAGAACGAGGAAAAGGGCCTGTATGCGGTCCAGTTCCACCCGGAAGTGCTGCACACTGCGGAAGGCAAGAAGATGCTGCGCAACTTCGTGTACAACGTCTGCGGCTGCACCGGCGACTGGAAGATGGACTCCTTTGTGGAAAACAACGTCAAGGCCCTGCGTGAGCGCATCGGCGATGGCAAGGTGCTGTGCGCCTTGTCCGGCGGCGTGGATTCCTCCGTTCTGGCAGCTATGCTGGCTAAGGCCATCGGCAAGCAGCTGACCTGCGTGTTCGTGGATCACGGTCTGCTGCGTAAGAACGAGAAGGAAGAGGTCTGTGCAGTCTTTGGTCCGGGCAATGCCAATGGCTTTGATATCAACTTTATCTGTGTGGATGCCCGCGACCGCTACTTTGCAAAGCTGGCTGGCGTCACTGAGCCGGAACGCAAGCGCAAGATCATCGGCGAAGAGTTCATCCGTGTGTTTGAAGAGCAGGCCAAGAAGATCGGCAAGGTGGATTTCCTGGCACAGGGTACCATTTACCCGGATGTCGTTGAGAGCGGTCTGGGCGGTGAGTCCACTGTTATCAAGAGCCACCACAACGTTGGCGGTCTGCCCGACACCGTGGACTTCAAGGAGTTGGTGGAGCCGCTGCGCAACCTGTTTAAGGACGAAGTGCGTCAGGCTGGCCGTGAGCTGGGCCTGCCCGAATATCTGGTCAGCCGTCAGCCGTTCCCCGGCCCGGGCCTTGGCATCCGCATCATCGGCGAAGTGACCCCTGAGAAGGTGGCAATCGTGCAGGATGCCGATGCGATCTGGCGTGAGGAGATCGCAAAGGCGGGTCTGGATAAGGAGATCAGCCAGTACTATGCAGCCTTGACCAACATGCACAGTGTGGGCGTCATGGGCGACGAGCGCACCTATGATTACGCTGTGGCGCTGCGTGCTGTGACCACCACCGACTTCATGACTGCAGAGAGCTATAATATGCCTTGGGATGTTCTGGGCACTGTCACCAGCCGCATCGTCAATGAGGTCAAGCATGTGAACCGCGTGTTCTATGATTGCACCGGTAAGCCGCCGGCAACCATTGAGCTCGAGTAATGAAAATTTGCCTTCCGGCTTTTTAGACCTCTGAAAAATAAAACACAACAGCGTATAAAAACAGCCCCGCTTTCAAGAATTTTCGCTTGAAGGCGGGGCTGTTTTGCGCCCGAAGTAACAGAAAAGTAACACCCTGGGCAGAATCAAACCAGTATCACGGTTTCTTTTCCTCCGGGGAGGCCAGAGCTTCCAGGCGGTCCGCGACGTTGTTTGTTCGATCCGGGTACAGGTGGGCATAGGTGCCAAGCGTGGTCGAAACTTTTTCATGCCCAAGGCGCTGCTGCACCAGAAGGGCGTCCGTGCCCATGTTGATAAGCAGGGAGGCATGGGAGTGCCGTATATCGTGCACCCGAATGACCTTCACGCCGGTGCGCTTGCAGCAGCGCTCCAACTGTTCCCTTAGCCAGTATTTGGTGCATTCAAACAGGCGTTCTTCCGGCTGGTATTCGTAGAGCTTGGCGGCGTATTCCCGAATGATTTCCAGCAAGAAATCCGGCACTGTAATGAACCGCTTGGAACGGCGGGTTTTCGGGTCTGAAATGACGTCCTCGCCATTCAGGCGGGCGTAGGAGTGCCGCACAAAAATGCCCTTCCGTTCAAAATCCACATCGGCCAGGGTGAGGGCCAGCAGTTCACCTTCCCGCATACCGGTCCAAAACAGAATATTGAACGCAGCGTATGCCGTAGGGTCTGACATCCCGGCAATGAACTTCTGAAATTCTTCCAGCGTCCAGAACTGCATTTCTTCGGCGCTGCTTTTGCCCATGGACCCGGCCAGGGAAACAGGGTTTTCTTTCAGGCCGTAATATTTCCCGGCGAACCGAAACAGGGCGCTCATTTGGTTGTTGATGGTTTTCAGGTAGGTGGCAGAATACGGTTTCCCGTTCTTGTCCCTGGCGTCGATCAGGTGATTTTGCCAAGCACGAATGGACGACACAGACACTTCATCCACAAGCTGATCCTTGAAGTAGGGGAGGATCTTCGTTTCAAAGATCCATTGCTTCATTTCGTAGGTGGTGGGCCGGAGCCTGGTTTTTGCATCTGCCATGTAGAGCTCCACCAGGGAACCGAATTTCATTTTTGTGGTGAGTGAGCTTTTCGCCAGGTATTCGCGCTCGTAAGCCAGGGCATCCGCCCGGCGAGCAAAGCAGCTTTTCTTTATTTGCTTCCGCTTACCGGTCCAGTCCGTAACGCGGAAGATGCAATACCATTCGCCGGTTTTCTGGTTTTTATATGCAGGCATGAGACCCCTCCATTTGCTGCTTTTCAACAGCTTTCCACAAAGTTTTCAACAAGTAACGCTGGTAACGCGTTGGTAACGCTTACGGTAACGCGTTACCAATAAAAAGTTGAAAACGCAGATTTCATGTTGAAAGTGAATTTTCTTCACAGGAATGAAACGCCGAAAACTGACGAATAAACGAAAGAAAAAGATTCAACGAGTTTTCAACATTCGTGCCCGGTAACGCGTTGGTAACGCGTTACCACCCAGAAAATGCAGTTTCCAACAGACAAAACAAAACGTAACAACGACAAAAAACGATGCTTTCAACACGGCTTTCAACGGCATAAGCTGCCATGTTCTTCCCCCTAACAACCCCTATCTTACATCCATGTATATCTAGAATATCTAACTTAATCTTAGATATTATTATCTTAGATATAGCTTAATAATATAATATATAGCTTATGGGTTAGATTGAGAGGCGGACGTTTGCGCGGCGCCACGAAGACATGGCGCAGACCATTTTCGTGACATGACGAAAATGGTCCGGCAGTTGCTTGCAACTTGACAGCAGCTTGAAAAATGAGTTCAACCCGTGCGATCCGAAAAGTTGAACTTGATGCCGGAAAACGCGCGGAAATAGCCTATTTTTGTGATTGAATGCGCGCAAAACGTGTGATTCGTGCTAAAAGCGTGCAATAGCGCGAGAAAAAACGCGCGGCGCGCGAATAACGCCCAGGGCGGCCGTTTAACTTGCCGGTAACTTGCCAGGGCAACGCCAGAAGCCCCAGGGAAGCCCTGTCGTGGCCTTTTACAAACCGATGCGGAAAACTAGACAAAGAAAAACAAAACGCCCACAAGGCCGCTTTCCGACGGTCTGGTGGGCGTTGCTTTTTACTGCACGACGGAGCTATCAACCCAGAGGTCGGAAACTTCGCCCGCCATTTCTTCGGCACCGATGGAGCCAGAAGCAATTTTGGAAATGAGAGCGGAATCGAGCGAGAAGCTCAAAAACTTGTTGCCGCTGGCTGGATTCACGACCCAGTAATCAATGGCCTTGCAAGCATCAAAGCCGTGGTTCAAGACTAGATCCTGGACGGATTCAAAGGCCCGGCTTTCCGAATTGCTGACCGGGAAGGCCTGAACCTTCACCACGATCTGGCCGTCGCAGGCGCCGCCAACGGTAAGGCTCTCGATTTCACCATAGGACAGCGAAAGCCCCGGGGTTTCGACCTTTCTACCGGTGCGGCTTGTTGTGAGAGCGCTTGCGTCGAGCATGAAGGGCTCCGCTTCCGATACGGCAGCGGAAAGAGAGGCGGCAATGCTTTCCGAGGATTCGGAAGAAGCGGGGGCGGCGGAACTAGAAACGCTTTCGGAAGCCGCAACGCTTGAAGCGACAGAAACCGAAGATGCGGCCGCCTTGTTGCGATATTTGCCGCTGTACTTGATGATGCTATAAGCACACATGGCGAGAAAGATTAAAAGGCAGATTCCGCAAAATTTCAGAATGCCTTTCAAGATTCGTTTTATCGTGTTCATGTTTTCCTCCCTGGGCAGCTTGCCCTTTCACTTCCGAAACCAAATCAGCCCGCAGCGGAGGAGTTCTCGCTTGAGGCGTTCTTCTCCACAATGGACGTGTTCTGCGATGCGGCGCCTTCCGGCAGTTCCTTCAACGCCTGAATATACCCCAAGAGCCGGTCGAGCTGCCGATCAGACAGGGAACTGAGCTCCCCGGCGATTGCGGCCTCCACCGGGCGCTGGGCGGCCGCTGGCGTTGGGCTTGTAAGTTCGCGGCTGTCCGTAACGCCGAGAAGGTAGTCCACAGAAACGCCGAAATAGCGGGCAATGGCGGTTTTAATTTGGTCGTTCGGTACGCTTTTTCCGTGTTCATAGAACGACACGGTCGGCTTTGAAATGCCGAAGATGCGGCCAAACTCCTCCTGCGTCATGTGGCTTTCTGTGCGTAGAAGCCGGATTCGATCTGAAATACTTGCCATGCCGCAGCCTCTTTTCTTTAAGTTTATGATTCCTAAACAATTATACACGAATGGTGAAAGGATTTCAATTAAAGAAGTTCAAACTTGCGGTTTAAGAAATTGAAACTTTTCTATTGACAATGGCAGAAAGTTTGATTATAATAAACTCGAAGTTTGAGAAACTGAAACCAAGGAGGCGAAAACCACATGAATTGCGAACTTCTGAAAGAGACCAGAAAGCAGGCGGGAATCACCCAGGAAGCCATGGCAAAGAAACTCGGCTACAAGGGAAAAGGCAGCTATTGCCTTCTGGAAAACGGAGACGTGAAGTGCACGGTTGAGCAGGCAAAGATTATTGCGGAAACAATCGGCATGAGCATGGAGAAATACCAGCAAATTTTTTTGGCTTGAAAGTTTGAGTTTCTCGAACCTATCACAGACAAAAGGGAGGAACACACATGAATTTGTACGAAATCAGCGTGGTGGATGGCAAAGGCATTACCCACAAGTCGAAGGTCTACGAAATTAACGTGGACGCTGCTTTCAAAGAAGCGTTTATCCAGGGGAAAATCTACGGAGCCGAAAAGCTGGACGACTGCACGGTGCAGCAGATCCAGACAAACGCAGGCGTTTCCAAAGACACCGAACGCGAGTATTTGGGCCGAATCAAGAACATTCTGGATGCCCTGGGCCCGAACAGCTATTGCGCAATGGCCTTTGAAGGCTGCGCGGGGGATGCTGAGGAGAACATCGACAACGATTTTGCGGTCAGCATGAAGGGCCGTTGGCAGACCGAGCGCAAGGCCAACGAGAACATCCGTAAGAGCCTGACCGAAAAGGTGAACGCCCAGGGTCAGCGCATTGCAGAGCTTGAAGCCGAATTGCAGAAGGCCCGGCGGATGGAGGGCCAGGCACGGAAGGAGGCTGCGGAGTTCAAGATCGCCCTGGAAAAGGCGAAGGAAAAGATCCTCCCGGACAACGTTGCCGCAGAACTTACCATTATGCTGCGGAAGCAGGCCGACGAAGCCGCCAAAGAAGCACTTTACTACGCGGACCGGATGGCGGCAGAGGTTGAAAACTCCGTCCCCGTTGGCGCGTCCAACAGTGCAAAGCACTTCCGCGAGTACCGCAAGGCCCAGGTTGATGCGCTGCGCCTGCTGGGTGCGCTGGGAAACATTGGAGGCTCGGAAAATGACGATTGACGAGCTCCGCATACTGCGCGGCCTTTCCATGACGAAGCTGTGCAAAGCCGCAGGGCTTTCCATGGGGGCAGTTTTCAAACTGACCAGGCCGGGCGCAGAACTTGAACGGGCCCAGCTGGGCACCGTTATGAAGCTGGCCGCCGGGCTGGGCGCGGTGATTACCGTAGACCCGGAAGGCGTGACCATAAGACCACAGGAGGAAGCAAAATGAAAATCAAGTCCATTACCTTGCAGAAGATCGCGGCCGTGTGCGGCGGCCTGGGCCTGTTCTTTGGCCTGGGCTTTGCCGGGAACTTTGAGACGACCGGCGAAACCAGCACCGGCACGTTTATGGTTTCCCTGGGCTTTCTGCTTTTGGCCGTGCTGCTGGCCCGTGTGAGCTTTGCAGTGCAGGACATGGAGAAGCAGGAGAACAAGATCCATAAGGCCCAGAAGGACACCGTGAAGCCCCGCATGAAGCGGAAGGCAGGCTGACCATGTTTCATACAACGGTGAAATGCGTGGACTGCGGCGCGCTTATGGTTGACGTGCCGAGCAATACAAAGCGCTGCGCCGTCTGCCGCGTGGGCCACAACAGAGAATCCGTCCGCAGGGCGAACGAGACCAGGAGGGCCGAGGAGGCCGCACGGCCGAAGCTGCGAAGCCTGGACGACGACCTGGAAGCCCTGAACAAATACAACGAGCAGCGCCGGGCCGCGGGCCGTGAGCCTTTGACCTATGGCGTTTGGAGGTCCAGAGGGGCCCCGGAGGAATACGCATGAAAGAATTTGACAGCATCCGCATTGTAGACAAGGGAGGCGACAGCGTTTCTTTTGAAATGACCGGCAACGTTGCGGGAAGCCCGTACAACACGATCGTGTTTTTGCTTCGGGCAACTTCCGGCCTGATTGCTGCCTCGGCCAAGGAAGACGCTGATCCGCAGAAAGTTGCAGATGCCTTTGCAAAGGTGTTTGCCAAGCACGTTGCCCAGGAAATCCGGGGCGGACGGGTCCACCAGGCAGAGGACGGAAAGGAGAACGCAGAACGTGAGCAAGAACGTGAAAATAAACCGTAAGCGGCTTATTAAGCTGACCGCAGGGCAGTTTGACTTACAGATTAGAGAACTTACGGACGCCGTTATGGGCATGGTGAGTGTTCGAAAGCGCCAGCATGAGAAAAGCCAGAGCGAGGCGCACAAGCCTGCAAAGAAAGGGGGTTGCGAAGAATGATCCTTTTGTTTATTGGCGGCCTGGTTGTTGGCGCCTTTGCTGGCATCTTCGCGCTGGGGCTTATTTCCTCCGGGCATTGCGCGGAGTGCCGCGCATATTACGACCGCCAGATGGAAGCAATGCGGAAGGGGGAAAACCGGTGGCGGTAAGTGAAGCCTGGCGGGACGTGCCCGGCTATGGCGGCAAGTACCAGGCAAGCGACATGGGCCGCATTGCAAACACCTTCTGGCACGGCCGGAGGCGCCAGAATGGAGGCCGCACCATCCTGGCCCAGTTTAAGAAAAAGCCCCGCGGAAAGGCCAGGGACAGCGCAAAACGCTTTGTGCACCTCACAGATCTGGAAGGGCACAGGAAGGAGGCTTCCGCCGCAAAGGTCGTGGCAGAAACCTTTCTGGGGCCAGTTCCTCCCGGGATGGCGATTTTTCACAAGAACGGCAACCCGGCGGACAACTCCGTTTGGAACCTGGTTTTCCGCACCCCGGAAGAAATAGGCCGCATGACCGGCGCGGATAGCACCCGGCGGCCGGTGCTGAAATTCAGCGCCACCGGCGAGCTGCTGGAATGCTATTCCAGTGCCAGGCAGGCGGCCAAACAGAACTATTTCAGCTACCAGGCCATTATTGACCGATGCAACGGCAAATGTAAACGGCACGTTCTGGCCCCGGACGGCAACTATTACGCCTGGGACAACACCGTGGGCGTAAGAAAGGCTAAAGAGGACCTTCGGGCGCTTGCCCGGCAAGAAGGCCGCCCATTTGCCCCGAAGAACTGGCCCGCTACCTAAATTTTACCACGAAAAGAGGTTGGAACACATGAGCAAACCCGCCACGAAAGCGGCAAACAGCCCGTTCTATTTGGCACGAATGGAGGCTGCGAAGGTCAACGACCGCTTCAGCAGCCGCGAAGGTGCAGCAGACGAAACGGGCATTGACCGCACCCGCCTGGCTCGCATAGAGCTGGACAGCATCACTCCATACCCGGAAGAAGTTATGCTTCTGGCCGACGCCTACGACGCCCCGCAGCTTTTGAATTTCTATTGTTCGACGTGCTGCCCGATTGGCCGCCAGAACGTGAAGCCCTGCGCCTTGCAGGAGTTCGACCGCGTTATGATGCAGGCGCTTGCCGCATTGCAGGGCGCAGACAAAGTTAGTGCCGCCATTATTTCTATTGCCCGGGACGGCCGCGTGGACCCCGGCGAGGATGTGCAGATGGGCGAGATCCTGGCCTACATGAAGAACGTTGCCAGCACAGCGGAGGCAATGCAGCTTTGGATCAAGAAGAATTTGAAAGGGGATGCCTACAATGGCAAGAAGTAAGAAAAGCACCCGGGAGCCTTCCAAAATGGTGCGGGTGGACGAGGCAATGGAGATTTTGAGCGTTTCCAAGTCTACCGCCTACCACACCATCCAGAAGTTTAACAACGAGCTCCGCGCCAAGGGCTACGAAGTGCCCCGGGGCCGCGTTCCTCGCAGCTATTTCATGCAGCGGTGCGGCTTATGAGTGAAGAAGAAACCAGAGAGCGCACCAGCGCGATTCTCGGCCGCCCTGTGAGCGATTCCGCATGGACGGAAGCCTGGGAGAAGGCCAAAAGAAAAATCCGCCATATCGCAGAGTTCTGCGGGTATGACGGATGCAGAGAGCAGCCCGGCTATATGGCGCAGCTTGCAGCGGAGTACATCCGCGAAGCGACGCTTTCAGCCTGGACAATAAAGAGAGGGGCCGCCAAAAATTGACGACCCCAGAACACACACCAACAGTTTATCACGATTTTTGCGAAAAATCAAGGAGGACACACAATGGAACTTTTGACGTTGAGCCTTGAAAACTTCCAGGGCTTGAAGCGTGAGGAAATCCAGTTGGACGGCCACAGCGCCAGCATTTACGGCCGGAACGCCAGCGGAAAAACCACTATTTTCAACGCCATCACCTGGCTGCTTTTTGGCAAGCCGAGCACCTGGGCGAAGAACTGGGACCCCAAGACAAAGGGACCCAACGGGGATTTGCACAACCTGGAACACAGCGCAACCGGCACCTTCCGGCTGGACGACGGCCAGACCGTGACCTTGAAAAAGGTTTTCCGCGAGGTATGGAAGCGCAAGCGTGGCAGCGCCGCAGAGGAGTACTCCGGGAATACCATTGACTACCAGATCAACGGCGTCCCTTGCAAGGAAAAAGAGTACATGGCGGCCGTCCAGGAGTATTGCAGCGGCGAAGAAACCATGAAGCTGCTGACCATGCCCGATTACTTCCCCTCCGTTATGGACTGGCAGAAGCGCCGGGAAATTCTGCTGGACATTTGCGGCGACGTTTCCGACGCTGACGTGATCGCCAGCACCCCGGAGCTGGCAGGGCTTCCCGAGTTCCTTAAAATGCCCGGCAGCACAACTCGCCTCTATAAGGTGGACGAGTACAGAAAAATCGCTACCGCCAAGAAAACCGACCTGAACAAGAAGATCGAGGCCATCCCGAACCGCATTGACGAGGCAAGCCGCGCCATTGACAAGGATCTCCCGACGCCCGAAGACCTGGCGGCCAAGCTGGCCGCAGCAGAGGCCGAGGAAACCAAGATCGCAGAGGAAAAGCGGGCAATTCTGGCCGGTGATACTTCGGAACTCCGCAGCTCCCTGGCAAACGCCAAGGCGGACTATGCAGCGGCAAAAGCCGAGTACATCGAGGAGGGCAGCGAGGCCCGGGCCAAGCACCGCAAGGCACAGGAGAAGGCAGAAAGCGAACTGCTGGAAGCCAAGACGGAGGCTGCCAATGCCACCGCGGATGCCCGGCGCAAGAAAGCAGACCTGGAACACATGAAGGCCCGCCGGGAGGCAATTCTGGCCGAGTACAAGGAAGCAGCGGCAGAAACCTGGGACGAGCACCGCGAGATCTGCCCGACCTGCGGCCAGGCCTTGCCGGAAGAAAAGGTGGAGGAGCTCCGCGCAGACTTCCTCCAGCGCCGGTCCGCCAAGCTGGAAGCCATCAACGCCAAGGGCAAGAAGGAAGCCAGCAAGGAAGCCATTGCCCAGCTTGAACAGGACATTGCGGACCTCGAAGAAAAGGCAACGGCAGCCGAGGCCCGCGCCGATGAAATTTACACCTCTCGCAAAGAGACCATCAAGGCAGAACCGCCCCGCCCGGACTTCTCCGAAACTGACCGCGGCCAGGCCATTGCGAAGACTATCCAGACGATTTCCGGCCAGATCGAGGCGGCCGAGCAGAAGCAGAGCACAGCCCTCCGCGAGGTGAATGAGCGCCAGCAGGCAGCTATGAACAACTGCCGCCAGATCCGCTATATGCAGAGCCAGGCAGAGGCAGCACAGCGCCAGCGCCAGCGTATTACGGAACTTGAAGCCGAGGAAAAGAGCCTGGCCGCGGAATATGAGAAGACCGAACAGGGCGTTTACCTGTGTGAAGTTTTCGTAAAAACCAAAGTGGCTCTTTTGACTGAGCGGATCAACAGCAAGTTCAAGTCTGTGAGCTTCCAGCTTTTCCGGGAGCAGACAAACGGCGGCGTCGCTGACTGCTGCGAAGTTCTGGTGCCCGGCGAGGGCGGCGCCATGGTGCCGTATTCGACCGCAAACAAGGCGGCCGTGGTAAATGCTGGCCTGGAAATCATCGCCACACTTTCCCACCACTACGGCGTCCGGCTGCCTATTGTGGTAGACAACGCCGAGAGCGTGACCGAACTTCTCCCCGTTGATTCCCAGGTGATCCGCCTGGTTGTGAGCGCAGAAGACGAGAGCCTGCGCGTGGAGGTAGACAAATGAACGAACCTTTTGTGCGGAAGATTTACGAATCCGGCTCCGATTCTGTCGGAAGCGGTATCCAGGATGGGCTGAACTTCTACGGCCAGCAGTTCAAGAATCTCATTGAATCATTCCCGGCCGTGGATGCGCCTATTTTCCTTGCGGCCATGAAATCCGTTCACGACGGCATCCGTGGCGTTATTCCCGAAAACGGCGCAGATTTGGAAGACGACATTTTGCAGCACGTCACAACGTTTGTGATTCCTTTTCCGGGAGGGAAGAAATGAGCGCCAAGGACAAAGACCAGGAGCCCGGCACGTTTATGATCCAGGCTTGCCGCTGCCGCCGCTGCGGCGGGCTGCTGACCAGCAAAGAGGGCGTGAGGAACGGCATCGGCCACGTTTGCCGCATGAAGGCCCTTCGGGAAATGCCGGACCCGAACCAGGTAACGGTTTTTGACGTCCTGGGCGACAAAGAGGAGAACACACATGAAAAATAATTTTCCGTTCCGCACGCACTGGAAGAAGCCGGAGGAACCCAAGGCGGCCCCGGAAACTTCACAGTATCTGCCGCGGGCCGTTGAGCTGACCGTGGAGCAACACAAGCCGGAAGAAGGCCTGCGGGTGCTTCTGGAAGGCTTTGCGCATTACTTCAACCGCACGGCGGAGGCCCTGGGGCCGTACCCGCTGGCAGATACCGCAATGTTGATTGTGCTTTATACCCACATTGCGGCGAGCCTTTCTTACCAGGACCCGGCGGCCGCCCAGATGGCAGAGCAAATCGAAAAAGTTGTAAAGCTGCCGCCCGTAGATTTCTACGCGGCCAGCAAGAAATAAAAAAATGGAGGAACACACATGAACGCAGAAAACGCAGCAATGACCCCCGCAGCCGAAAACGCGGTTGTAGAAACCGCCACCGAGAGCATCGGCACCCGCTTTACCAAAAAGGTGCTGGCCCAGTTTGCCAGTAACACCGGCAGCCAGATTGCAGTAACGGAGTTCCAGCGCCGCCTTATCCAGGGATACTTTATCCAGATCGACCGCGCCCTGGCCGTAGCAGAGGAAGCCCGCGTGGCGAAGAACGCCAAGAACCGGGACCACAAGTGGGACGAAACCCTCCCCGTAACGTGGAAGTTCGTCAACCTCCAGGACCTGGCAATGGACCTGGTACGCTACGCCCGTATGGGCCTGGATATGCAGTGCGAGAATATGTTGTTCCCGATCCCGTACAAGAACAACAAAACGAACCTGTACGACGTGACCCTGATGCCCGGCTATAACGGTATCCGCTACGTTGCCATGAAATATGCGCTGCACAAGCCCAAGGCGGACACAATCGAACTTGTTTACAGTAATGACAAGTTTGCTCCGCACCCGAAGGACAGCCGCCACCCGGTTGCGTCCTACGAGTTCGAGATCACGAATCCCTTCGACCGCGGCGACATTGTGGGCGGCTTTGGCTACCTCGAATACGACGACCCGACACAGAACGAGCTTATTGTTATGCCCATGGCTGCCATTCGCAAACGTATGCCCAAGTACGCAAGCGCCGAGTTCTGGGGCGGTACGAAGCAGGTCTACAACAAGGAGACCGGCAAGAAGGAAGACACCACCGTGGAAGGCTGGCTGGACGAAATGTGCCGCAAGACCCTGATCCGCGAGGTTTTCAGCGCAAAGCACATTGTACGCGACCCCGAAAAGCTGGACGAAGATTACCGCGTGATGAAGGCCAGAGAGGTTGCCTATGCCGAGATCCAGGCGGAGGCTGAGATCCAGGAACAGGCCAACACCGTTCTGATCGACACCGCGCCGCAGCCCGCAGCGCCCGCAAGCCTGCCGGAGCCCAAGAAGACGATCCAGGTCGATGCCAGCACCGGCGAAGTTCTGGAACCCCAGGCGGCGCCCGCGGCAAAACCCACCAGCCGGAAAGCAGCCCCGGCACAGTGGGACGTTGCGGAGCCGGATTTTTAAGTGGACATTCGGCCCATTGCCAGCGGCAGCAGCGGAAACGCCTATTGGATATCCGACGGCAAAACCCCGCTGCTGCTTGATGCTGGCATCCCGATGAAGGCAATCCAGATAGGATGCGGATTCCGTGTGCGGGAGCTGGGAGGCTGCTTTATTACGCACTGCCACGGAGACCACAGCAAAGCCGCAAAAGACCTTTTGCGCTACGGCGTGGACGTTTACACGGGCCAGGGCACCGCAGAAGCCTGCCGCCTGGAAGGCCACAGGCTGCACATTACGCGGCCGCTTGAACAGTTGACGGTTGGCACGTTTCTGGTTTTGCCTTTCGATGTGGAACACGATGCGCCGGATTCGCAAGGATTTCTTCTGGAATCTACGGCGACCGGAGAAAAGCTGCTGTATTTCACAGATACCTATTACCTGAAATACAGATTTTCGGGCATTACCCACATACTCGGAGAGTGCAACTACACCCGGGAACGAGTGCAAGAAAACCTTGCGGAAGACACGCTGCCAACAGTTCGGGCCGCTCGGTTGATGCACAGCCACATGAGCCTCCAACACCTGGTTGAATTTTTGGAGGCAAGCGACCTTTCGCGGCTGAAACAAATCTACCTCGTGCACCTTTCGGCTGAAAATTCGGACGAGGCCGAAATGAAACGCCGGATTCAGCGCCTTACCGGCGCGGAAGTGTACGTTTGTTAATTTCTACGATGGAGGACGACATGGCCGGGGTAAAAATTGAACAGGGGACCTTGACGCACCGAAAAACTCTGCGCCTTAAAGGCCTGCTGGGGATAGGCGTCGCCCAGGCGGTCGGCCATCTTACAATGCTCTGGGTATGGGCCGCAAGCAGCACCAAGGACGGCAGCCTGGTGGGAATGACGCCGACGGAAATCGCAGAGGTTTCCGGGTGGGCAGGCGAACCGGCCGACTTTCTGGCGGCCATGATAGATGCCGGTTACATAGACGAAGCACCCGGCGGCTTCCAGCTCCATGATTGGGCCGAAAACACAGGACAGATCGAAGCGGAAGCCCGCCGGGAGGCAGCACGAGAACGGCAACGGAGATTCAAAGAGCGAAAGCGGGCAGAGAAGGCCGCAGAGGCCGCGAGAGCGGAGGCAAGCAAAGTGCTTGCACCACAACAAAAGCCGCTTGTCGTGGCCCCGCAGCCGCCGCAGAGGACGGAACCACGCACGGACCCAGAACTGGCCCGGGCTGGACAGTTCTATTTGAACAACATAAACCCAACGCCGCCGCGCTGGGAACTTGAAGACCTGACCCAGGCTGTCGCTGAGTTTGGCGCCGACGTGGTGATCCACGCAATGGAAATCGCCCAGAGAAACAAAGCGCCGAACTGGAAATATACCCGCGGCGTACTGGCACGGTATAGGGAGAAGGACGTGAAAGACCTTGCAGCGGCCGTCGATGCGGATAAATGGACAAAGGAGGAAGCACGAAATGGAAAAGCTGGGCGATATGATCGCCAACGGGACGCAGTCCCGGCAACCCAGGACCTCGCAGGATTCCACACCGCGTGAAACCTCCATCCTGGCAGACGAGGCAATCCGCCGCGGCTACAAGATGGACAAACCGGCACCGGAGCCGGAGCATTGCAAGTTCTGCGGCAAAACCCTGCAATACAGGGGCTTCCTCCTTCCGGCCATTGCGCCGCACCGCGTGTTCGGCTGGGATTCGCAGCCGGAGCGCTGCACCTGCCCAAGGGCGCAAGCCTACTGGGAGAGGACAGAGGCCAAGAACAAGGCCGCAGAGGAAGCCAGGGCAGCCGCAGAAGCCGCCACAGCCTTCAACCGGCGCATAAACCGCCTGTTGGGTGACAGCGGCATGGGCGCCCGCTTCCAGAACAGGACCTTTGACCGCTTCCAGGTGACGCCGGAGAACCAGAAGGCCTATACCGCTTGCAAGGAGTATGCGGCAGCGTTCAAAGCACAGATGCTTCCCGGCAAGGGGGAGGACGGCGAAGCGGTACCCCCGCAGCGGGAGCGCAACGGCCTTTTCTTGGTGGGAGGCTATGGCACCGGCAAAACACACCTGGCCGCAGCCGTTGCAAATGAGCTGATCCGAACCGGCACCCCGGCCCTGTGCATGACCATGATCGACCTTCTGGCGAACGTGCGCCGGACCTACAACGGCCAGGGCGACGAGGCGGACATTTTGAAGCTCTACACCGAAACCCCGCTGCTGATTATTGACGACCTGGGCAGCGAGGCGGCAACCGAGTGGACTTCATCCATGATCTTCACCATCGTAAATGCCCGCTATGAAGCCTATATGCCCGTGATCGTAACGACCAACTGCGGCACCGAGGAACTGACCCGGAGCCTGACACCGGCCGGGTGCAGTGAGCGAAACGCCCAGAAGATGATTGACCGCCTCCGGGAAATGTGCCTTGCAGTTCCGCTTGACGGCCCATCATGGAGGGCGAAATGAGCACAGAGAACGGCCGGTGCTACCGGATCTGTAAGACCTGTGGGAACCGCTGGAACGTGAGCTGCATAACAAAAGGCGGCGGGCAATCCTACATCTGCCCCCTCTGTGAGTGGCAGAAGAAAAATAAAACCCAGGGAGGGCAGCATGAGAAGTTACAACACATTCGCAAACCGCGGCCGTGATTTTGAGGACTTCGTTATACAGGTGAATGACCTGTATACCCGCAGCGGAAAAGCTGTGGTCTACAAGGTACCAACGGAGTTTTTGCCGATACGCGACAGCACCGGCCAGATCAAGAGCTGCAAGGTGGAGCATAAATCCTGCGTTGATTTCCTGGGCCGATACAACAGCATCCCCGTTGCGGTGGAGGCCAAGCAGACGCACACAGGCCGGATCGATTTTGATGCAGTACAGCCGCATCAAGCCGCCTTCCTGGACGCCTGGACGACCGACAAGGCGGTGGGCGTGATTCTGGTTAGCTTCGGCCTTCGCCGCTTCTTTGCCGTTCCCTGGCCCTTCTGGCGGGCTGCCAGGAATACATGGGCCGCACAGAAGGGAACGACCAAGAAGAAGCGCACGCCGCCAACCGTGACGGCCTACGGCCAGACATGGACGCCGCCACCCATGGCGAGCGCAGCCCCGGAAGATTTTCTTCCGGCCTGGGAAGTAAACCTCGGCGGCCGCACCGGTCTGCCCTACCTGGAAACCATTGAAAAGCTGGAAGGAGTTCTGGAATGAGTGACGATATTTATTTAGCCCGCTTCGACTATGAGGAGCTGACGGAGCAGGCCGCGACCCCCGTTATTATCGTGACCGCAAACCAGGACGACTACCCGCGGCGCTACGTTGCCCGTTTGTGGGACATGAGCGTCCCGACGAGCACCCAATACATGGCCCTGGAAGACACCCTGGAAGAGTTACGAAAGACAATTCCGGCTGAAATGAGCCGCCTTCCGGCAGCACCGGACGACAGCATTGTGGAAGCCTGGCTTTAAGGAGAAACACATGGAAAAAGTACGTTTTGAAGCCTTCAACGTTGAAGAACTGCGCGTTTTGCGCCGGGCTTGCTACGAGGCGGGAGCCGCATTTGGCGACCCGGGCCACACGGCGGCGGAGCGGGCAACGCTGGACGACCTGGCCGTCGAGATCCTCGGCGAGCTGAAAAAGAAGGAGGCGGCCGCCGCCCAGCAGAAACAGGAAGAACCCGTGGAAAAAGCTGCGGAGGATTCCGAAAAGGGCGCGGCCGATCAGCCGCCGGTTGCGCCGAAAGCTTTCCAGAAGCCAGAGCCGCAGAAAAAGCGCGCGGTGCAGCGGCTGGACATTCTGGAAAGGGCAAAAGCTGCACAGCCCGCCGAAAGCGCCCACAGGGGCCGGAAATAAGGCGAAAGGAGAGAACACACAATGAGCAGCACAGACAACCTCCCGCGCCCGGCGGACAGTCCTTGCCTCAAATGCGCTTCCGCTGGCTGCACGAGCATTACCATTGGCAAAGGCGACAACCGAAAGACCTTCCCGGGCTGCACGACCTGGCAGCAGTGGTTTTCTGAACGCTGGCAGGGCTACCAGGCAACTGCCTACAAAATGAAGCACCTTCGGAAGGCGCGGGGGCACGGGAATGACTAGATATATTTCTGTGTACCGTTGCCGCCTTTGCGGAAAGGAATACGCTGAAGGCGGCACGGACACCGGACGCGCTGCCATGAATGGCGCAAACGAGGCGGCGTTAACTGCAAGCGGCATTGAGCCTGGACGACTGTGCATGAACGCGCCCACACTGTTTTCTATCCACCATTGCGACGGCGGAAGTTATGGCATTTCTGAATTTTTGGGTTTTAAGAATGCTGACTTAGAATACAAAATGAAGGAAATTTTTGAAAACCTTTGCAAGGAATATAAAGAGAAGGGCGCAAAAGCGAAGGTTTCGACTTCCATATTCCAGGGCGAGTTTTGTATAACCATGCGCAAGTCAAACGGCATTGTAAGGAAAATGAGTTGCTCAACAGAGGCAAGAATGATGGCGGAGGCCTGCGGCGAAAAATTCTCGCTGGAAGATTACTGTCGCAACATATTCGAGCGGATGAACCTAGAACTTGACCAGCTTTTGGCAAGGGAGGTACGGAAATGAGCAAGAACGTATTTGTTGAAGCCGGTTCGTTCCGGCGCCTCCTTATTGGCGCTGCCGGAGGATATGCGCTGCAAGGCTACCGTGAAGCAGCCGAAGCCGTTATGCACGTTGTTGATGCACTGGACAAGCTGACAACAGGCGGGAAGGGCAAAAGCCGGGCGGACGAAGACGTGGATGCCACGGCAGCCGCGGAAGTCATTCAGGTTTACTGCGAGAAGCGCCGGAAGGTGGACTGCTGCGAAAGCTGCATATTCAACAAGGGCAATAAAGGACCGCTTTGCCCGCTTTATGGCAGCCCGATGGGCTGGGAAGGATTCAGAGGAAAAGAAAATGGATGAATACATCCGGCGTGAGGCTGTGTTAAAGAGCCTGGAATATACCACGGTATGGGAGGCAGAAGCAGAGAACGTTATCGCGCTTACCCTTCGTGCGGCGCGGGAAAAGGTTGAAAAGCTTCCTGCTTTGCAGGAAAAAGACCTCTTTCCCGCATGGCGCAACCCTGAAACAGACCCGCCCAAGGTCGAAACCGAAGTGCTGATTTTGTACCGCAACGATATTGACGGATACAGTATTACGACAGCGCACTATGAAGATGGGAGCGTTTTTTCACAAGATAGCGTATGGTATTGGGAAGACCTTCCCGATTGGGGAACATACGACGAGGAGCGGGACGACTACAAAATCCCGAAAGGCTGGTGGGAATACCGCCACTTCAACCCGGACGACGTTTACAACAACAAGATAGACCGCCCCGTGGTGGGTTGGATGCCGATGCCGCCGGAGGAGGTGACACAGAATGGCAATCAATAAGAAAACCCGTGAGGCGGTATACCAGAAGTACGGCGGCCGCTGCGCGTATTGCGGTAGGGCGATTACCTACAAGGATATGCAGGTCGATCATTTCCGGCCGCTGCGGGTATGGAATGAAGCAGACGGCGCGGCGGATGATATTTCAAACCTTATGCCCGCCTGCCGGATGTGCAACCATTATAAGCGCGCAAACTCCCTGGAAGTGTTTCGCCGGTATATTGCCGAGATTCCCCGCAAGCTGCGCAGCGACTATATTTATAAAATTGGCGTGGCCTACGGGAACGTTGTTGAAAATGAAAAGCCGATTGCGTTTTTCTTTGAAACACAGGAAACAAAAACGGCTTCCGAATCTGCCGTGATGCAGCCGGAAGACATGGCTCATTATTTGATGGATTTTTGCCATGGCCATTTAGCAGCCGGGAAAGGCTGCCCAGGTTGCCCGTTTGATAAACCGACCAGCGACAACGGGGATGGAGAGTGCCGTTTGTATGTCCCGGATGACTGGGATTTTTGAGGAGGCGAAGAAATGAGCGAAAAACGCATGGTCTACGCGGAGGACGTGATCCAGAGAATCCGCGACCTGGCCCCGGAAATCCTGGGCGGATGGTATAATCCGGACATGGAGAACGAGGTGGAGCAGCTTGTTTGCGTTGTGGAAAACACCCAGACGGCAGCGGCGGCGGACGCCCAGCGCTGGCGCTACACGGCAGAGGAGCCTCCAAAGGAGGAAGACGGCGACTGCTGCGGCCGCGTTCTAATCGCCCACGCCGGTGCCCACTGTGCGGTCGCTACGTCCTTACAGTACGCCAGAAAGAACCCGGAGGCGGTCCGCGTTTGGATGCCGCTTCCGAAACTACCGTGGGAGGAAAAGAAATGAGCATGGAAGAAACTGCCGTTCTTTTGAGCATCCGCCCGGAGTGGTGCCAAAAGATTTTCCGCGGAGAAAAGACCATGGAGATCCGCAAGAACTTTCCGAAAGACTTCCAGGGGCAGCCATTTAAGTGCTTCATTTACTGCACAAAAAGACAAAACGCCGGATTTCGGATGGAACCAGACGAAAGACTGCTGCGGCTGGAACCAGACGGAAGCCTGCTGCGGCTGGACGGAACCGTTATCGGGGAATTTACCTGTGATCGCGTGTATGAAATCGCTCCGTTTAACCGCGCACCGGACGACCTGGAAGCCCAAGCCTGCATGAACCGGGACCAGATCTTGGAATACACGCACGGCAAGGGTTACGCCTGGCACATTACCGAGTTGAAGACGTATGAAACGCCGCTCGACCTGTCAGCATTTCACCTCCGTTGCGAAAACGCCCTGCGCTGGTGCAACAATGGCGGCTGTGCAATGCACATTGAACGACCCACAAACGGGAACTGCTGCGGGAATTATGGCTTGCAGCTTAACAGGCCGCCGCAAAGCTGGTGCTATGTTGTGGGCCCTGGCGAGTGCCACAAGGAACTCCAGGAACAGGTGAAGGCCACGCTTAACAGGCTTTACCCGAGAAAGAAGGTTTCCGACATTCTGCCGAAACCTGAAATTCTGGGCCAGCTTGCGGAAGAGCTTGCAGAGGCTTCCGCGGCTGCCTCGAAGCTGCGCCGCAAAATTGACGGAAAGAACCCGACACCGAAGACCTTAGAAGAGTGCTGGGAGGACCTGAAAAAGGAAATCGGCGACGTTATGAACTCCATTGATGCCCTTACAGAGCAAGATCCGCAGAACTACCACGAGTTTATGAGCGAGTGCGGCGAGTACGCGGAGCCAAAAATGGAACGCTGGCTTTTCCGCCTGAACGAACAGAAAGAGGAACACGCATGAAAAAAGCACCTATTATCCCGACACCCTGCCCGAAGTGCGGCAGCCCGCTGATTATTAAGGCGACGCCCGCAGACGGCGGCCCGGAAGAGATCTTCTGCGCGCTGTGCAAATTCCATGCGGAGAGCGTGGAGGCATGGAACGCAGAATACAAGAGAAAGGAACACGCATGAAAAAGAAGATGGTTCTCGTCCACCCCTGCCCGAAATGCGGCAGCACTTACCTGGCCCACGGGAAACCCTATGGTTGCGCAACGCCCTGGCTCGTTGCTTGGCTTGGCAGCCTGCACGGCGTTGTGTGTACCGCGTGCGGTCACTACAAGCCCACAGTGATTGCATGGAACAGAGAGTGGAGGAAGAAAAATGCACAATGACAGTGCTTTGATGACGGATGTGCTTGCGTCCATAGATGTTGCTGTACAGGCGGCCAAGTTTTCGGAGGCAACCGGCGTGCCGATACCGAAGCCTCTTACATGGCACTGTAAATTTTATGACGCTACCGGCGCGTTTCCGTCCGGATGGTATGAGTGCCCCGTGTGTGGATGCAGGGTGGACTGGAAGCCAGAACGTTGCCCTAGTTGCCACACACGGCTGGAACCGGAAGAAACGGAGGGGTGAACCGTGGAAGGAAGAAACTATCCGCCATTCGAGACCTGGGCAATCGACCTCCGCGAGCGTTTCCCACTCTGGCCGTACAATAAACCGAAACCTGGCCATGAGGGCTTCCGGCTTCTGGATGGACCCGCGCCCGACTTCCATCGCATGACAGTGGAAGAATTTGAAGCCCTGCCCCCTCATATATGGATGGACGTCAAAAAGACCCTGCCGCCCCTGGAACACCCGGTTTTAACCGTGGACGCCTACGGCGACTACCACACCAACACAGAATACATTGACAACCCGGAGATCCCGTTCTGCATCACCTACAACAACGGCCGTTTCTGGCCGCCGATTGCATGGAGCAAATTCGACCGGTTGAAATGAAGCGGTGATTGATGAATGAGTGATGAAAAAGCCGAGCGCCATCCGCTGATCTGGGAGTTTTTATATCCGCCGGTGAGCTACAATTCAAAGGAGATTCCGTTTTTTGAATGGTTTGCACAGCCGTTGCGAGTTGTAGACAAAGAACTGTTTATTTTACCAAAGGAGGACCCACGCATGGACATGGGTAGAAACAGCGAACATTACAGCGACCCCACACCCGGCACCGCCTGGGAGAATATGCGCAGGGAAGAAAAGCGGCTGGACGCCGCCCGCCTTGTTGTGATTTCGGCCCTGGTGCCGATTCTGCGCCAGACGGCAGAGCTTGCGGGCTTTGAGATTATCGGACGCATACCGCTGCGCGACAAGGCGACCGGGAAGGAGTACCGTTAAATGGAAGGATTTGATTTTTTCGGCCTTGCAGCAAAGGAAGGCCGCGAGCCCGAAACCAGGAAGCTGCCGCACCGCATTCTTTTCCGCGGAAAGCTGAAAAGCGGTGCGTGGGCCTTCGGAAACCTGAACATTGACAGCAGAGGAATCTGTATTATTCGGCCGGGCGAGCACGTTGTGGGCAAATACGGCCGCGTAAACCCCGAAACTGTGGGACAGGCTACCGGCATCCGGGACAAGCGCATCCAGGACATTTTCGAGGGCGATATTTTGAAGATTTGCCACAGAACGACCCAGCCCGTTTGTTTGGCCGTGGTGAGATACGACAAAAAGTGGGCTGCTTTCCGGGCCTTTTCGGTAGAACGCCCATGGTATTCTGTCCAGATTACAGGCCTGGACGAAGTTGTGGGCAACGTTTACGACAACCCGGACCTTGCCAAAGGAGGGCGTAAGCATGACGAAAGCAGAGCTTGAGACGCTTTCAGAACGCTGGCGAAATAAATCAGAAAGCGCCCTGGAGCGATACCAGGAGACCGGCACGCAGAGATACTACCGGGAATACTGCAACGCCGAAGACCTGGCAGACGCATTGAAAATGGCCGCAGATGCCGCAGACGCCCACGCCGACAACATACACACAAAGGCACAGCTTGCTAATTTTGCATATAAGGCTTGGCTGATAGAACACACAGAGGAAGCGGAGAAGGCCAAAAAGACAGAGGAACTTTTGACCGAGCTTATTTCCTATGGCGTCATGAAAGGAGTAATCCGCAATGATGAATAAAAGTGCCATCGACTGGTGCGATTTTTCATGGAACCCCGTCACCGGCTGCAATTTTGGCTGTGAATACTGCTACGCCCGCCGCCAGGCCACCCGGTTTGCCGGAAACACCCGCCTGAACATGACGAACGAGCAGCTTAAAACAGATACCGCCGGGCTTTACATTCTGGAACAGCCCTTCAAGAACTACAACGGCGCCGTTCTTCCGTTCCCGGCCGGATTTGCCCCGACCTTCCACAAATACCGCCTGGGAGACCCGGCGAAGAAAAAGAAGCCCGCGAACATTTTCGTTTGCAGCATGGCGGACCTTTTCGGAAACTGGATTCCCGAAGAATGGATCGAGGCGGTTTTTGAAGCCTGCAAGGCGGCACCCCAGCACAATTACTTATTCCTGACCAAGAACCCAGGCCGCTACCAGACCCTTGCAGCAGCGGGAAAGCTGCCGGAACTTCCGAACTTCTGGTATGGCAGCAGCATAACAGGGCCGGAAAACAGTTTTTGGTGGAGTGAATACCACCACACCTTTGTGAGCTATGAACCCATGCTTAAACCCCTGGGCATTGCAGACGAGGACGCCGCCGCAAAGGTTGACTGGATTATTGCCGGAGCCGAAACCGGCCACAGGGCGGGGAAGATCACCCCAGAAGAAGGCTGGCTGGAAGAACTTGCAGCCGCAGCACGAAGGGCAGGCGTCCCGCTTTGGATCAAAGACAGCGAGGAGATCCGCGCTGTGATAGGTGGAGAACCGGCCCAGGCCTTGCCGGATGCGCTTAAACGCCCCAAGGACCGCCCCACGCCGCGCTGCGCCGAGTGTGAGCACTGCGTTAAGACCCAGGAGGGGCAGAGAGGCACCCGGAAAGAATGCGCCATTGGATGGACAGCCGAGGGCTACGAGAACGGAGGCGCCCGCCATATTCCGACCAGAGGAAACCGCCAGTCACCCGACTGGTGCCCGAGAAGAAAGGACGATGCAGAATGAACAGCCGCGAGAACATGGGCGTCCTGGGCTCCCGTATTGCCAACATGGGCCAGACCCTTATGCAGGCCGCAATCCGTACCGGCGTAGCAGCAGGCGTGAGCGCAGCGGCCGCACACATTGAGGAAGAGCACCAGAAGGAGGCAAAGGAGCGCACGGACCGGCGCCTCCATAACACCCGGCTTCTGCTGAAAAACTACCGCCTTTTGAAGCGGCACACCGCAGGCGCCATCTACAACGCCAAGCAGGCCAAGGAGAAAGAGAGCGCAGCCAGCATCCTGGACGGCCTGGAAAGCTACACCCGGGACGACAGCCTCTATATTGAGAGCATCAAGCGCAGCCAGGAACGCACCCTCATTATTCTGGCCCACATTGAGAAGATGTTGGACCTATACCGCGTCTGGTGCCAGCAGAACGGCACGGAGGAGGACGTGAGGCGCTACGAGGTGGTCATGGAAACGTACATCCGGGAGCCGAAAAAAAGTGTACAGGAAATCGCGGGCACTTTTGGCATCGAACGGCGCACCGTGTACAAGGACCTCAATGCAGCAATTCAGCCGCTTACCGCCTTGTTTTTTGGCATTGACGCCGTAAAGGCTGCCTAACGTGCGCCAGGGTGCACAAATTGGGCACTGACAGGGCACTTTGAAAGATATATAATACTAGCATGGAGGCTTGAGGATGAATGAAAAACCCTATAACGGTACCCCCCCCCCGAGAGGTAACGCCTGACGGCTTCAAAGTATACTGTGCGTATGACGAGATCGTGGAAACCGACAGCCTGAAACCGAACCCCCGGAACCCGAACAGACACCCGGAGGCACAAGTGAAGATGCTGGCCCACATAATTGCGGAACAGGGGTGGCGAGCCCCTATCACCGTGAGCAGGCGCAGCGGCTACATTGTACGCGGCCACGCCAGACGCCTTGCAAGCTATGAAGCAGGCAGCCGGTACGCCCCCATCGAGTGGCAAGACTACGACAACGACAGCGCCGAAATGGCGGACCTTGTCGCAGACAACCGAATCGCGGAGCTTGCCGTCCTGGACCAGGATGCAATAGCCGGGATTCTGGCCGAGCTGAAAGAGAACACCGACGACCTGGACCCGGAGCTGTCCGGCTTTACGGCGGAACAGATCGAGGACATGATCGCGGAAAACAAGACCGACAGGGAAGCCGAGGAACAGGCCGCGCGCCTGACCCTGGGCGAAAGATTCCTCATTCCGCCCTTTACTGTCCTGGATTCCAGAGGCGGCGTATGGGCCGAAAGAAAGAAGGCCTGGAAGCGCCTCGGTATCCGTTCCGAGGTTGGCCGCGGTGCTGACGACGACAACACGAAGGCGGGCTTGACTTATAACATAAGCAGCCAGCCGCCGGGTGCCTACAAGGCCAAGAACGCCTATGAAGAAAAAATCGGGCAAAAAATAAGCTGGGAGGAGTTCGCCGAACTTTTCCCGGATGCTATGGCGTACAGCGCCACGTCCATTTTTGACCCGGTTTTGTGTGAGCTGGCATACCGCTGGTTTTGCCCGCAGGGCGGCACGATCATTGACCCCTTCGCAGGCGGCAGCGTTCGCGGCGTGGTGGCGGCCCTTACCGGCCGTAAATACACCGGCTGCGATTTAAGCGGCCGCCAGATCGAGGCCAACGTGAGCAACTGGGAAGAGATCTCCCACGTTAGCGTCCTGGACGATGCGCCCGAGGTGACACCGCCCACATGGATAAACGGCGACAGCTCCCACATCGACGAGCTGGCACCGGGAGAATATGACCTGTTTTTCACCTGCCCGCCCTATGCAGATCTTGAAGTGTACAGCGACAAGCCCGAGGACCTTTCAAACAAGGAATACCCCGAGTTCTTGCAGCTTTACCGCAACGTGATCCGCCGGGCAACCGCTATGCTGAAACCTGACAGCTTTGCCGTTATTGTGGTGAGCGACCTTCGGGACAAGAAGGGCTTTTACCGCAATTTCGTTTCTGACACCATCGACGCCTTCCAGGACGTCGGCCTGAAATTTTACAACGAAGCGATTCTTGTAAATACGGCCGGAGGCCTGGCAATTCGCGTGGGAAAGCAGTTTGAGCACAGCCGGAAAATGGGCAAAGACCACCAGAACGTCCTTGTGTTCTGCAACGGAGATCCTGCCCAAAGCGCAGCCTTCCGCACGGAAGACCCGCAGGGATACGCAGAGGACATAAACAGCTATCTGAAAGCCGGAGCGGGTAAACTTGGCGTGAACCACGAAAAAGTCCTGGTTTTTGCCAAGGGCGACCCGGAGAAGGCCGCGGAGACCATCGGAACGCCGGAAACCGCAGAGGAGGCCGACCGGTACGACAACACGGCCCTATTAAAAGAAATTCTCGGAGAAGACACCGGGGACGAATGACAGCGTAGGAGGCTCGGGAGCAATCCCGGGCCTTACTTTTTGCCAGGAAGGAGGAAAGACCATGGCACACACAGGGCAGCGCGACCCGTGGGAACGCCTGCCAGGAGAGACGGCGCGGCAGTATGAGTGCTTCTGCGCTTACCGCGATATGCGATACTTGGAGAAGCCAAAGAAGCCGGGCGGCATTGTTCGGCCGGACTTTACCGTCCGCCGCAGCATTCGCGGTCTTGCCGAGCAGATGGGCGTTACCCGCAAGAGCCTGGAACCCATGAGCGCAAAGTTTGACTGGGTTGCCAGGGCAGAGGAGTACGACAGCTATATTCTGGATTGTGTAGCGGCCCAGAACACGGCCCAGATCGTGAAGATGCACGAGAAGCACGCGGCCATTGCGGAACAGATGCTGCGCAAGGCCACCAGCCGCCTGCTGACCATCCCGGACGCCGATATAGACGCAAACGCCGTTGTTCGCATGGTGGATATAGGCGTAAAGGTGGAGCGGCTGAGCCGAGGAGAGCCCACGGAAAACCGCACCGTGACCCATGGCGGCGCGCTGGAAGTAGAAAACACGCAACGCGCGGACCTTTCCGCCCTTTCCGACGAGGAGCTAAACCAGCTTGCCGGACTACTGGAAAAATCTAGCCCAGGTTGACCCTGCGGCGCTTCTCCGACAGGTCCGCCGGGAGCAGGCGGAACGGAACCTCCCCGAGTTCATCCGCCAGGCATGGCCCGTCATTGAGCCCGGCACGACGTTCATTGACAACTGGCACATAGATTGCATCGGCGAGTACCTGGAAGCGGTAAACCGCGGCCAGATCACCCGCCTGATCGTAAATATGCCACCTCGCCACATGAAATCCCTGGAAATAACCGTGTGCTATCCGGCCTGGACGTGGGTAAAGCACCCGGAACGGCGATTCATAAAAGTTTCATATTCCGACAGCCTGAGCCGCAAGCACAACGTTTTGACCCGTGACATTATACAATCCCCGTGGTATGCAGCCAACTGGGGAGACCGTTTCAGCCTAAAAGACGACGTGAACCGGCAAAACGAGTTTAAGAACAACCACCAAGGCCTTATGTTTTCGACCTCTGTCGGCGGCGCGCTGACCGGCGAAGGCGGCGACTGCATAATTTTGGACGACCCGCAGAACCCCTTACAGGCCAACAGCGAAACCGAGAGAGAAGCAACCATAGCTTTCTTCAAGAACACCTTGCAATCCCGTCTGAACGACCCGAAGACGGGCGTTTTTATTATTGTGATGCAGCGCCTTCACGAAAAGGACCTGACAGGCCATATTTTGGCTGAGGACCTGGGCTATACACACCTTTGCCTCCCGGCGGAGGCGCCGCAGCGCACAATAATCACCTTCCCGGTGAGCGGCCGCGAGGTGATCCGCGAGGAAGGCGACATCCTGAACCCGCAGCGTTTCGACAAAGAGACCTTGGCGAGCCTAAAAAAGTCCATGGGCTCCTTGCAGTATGCGGGCCAGTATGAACAGACCCCCGCCCCGGCGGACGGCCTGATCTTTAAGCGCGAATGGCTGCAAAACTTCTTCGACCCCAAAGCAGCGCCCCACCAAAGTATGCTTATCCAGTCCTGGGATATGGCTTTCACCAAGAGCGAAGGCAGCGCCAAGGTGGCGGGCTACATTGTGGGCCGGAGTGGTGCAGACATTTACATTTGGGACCTGGTAAACGAAAAAATGACCTTTACCGAGAGCGTGGCGGCCGTGCGCACCCTGACGGGCAAATGGCCGAAAGCCAGGGCGAAGGTTATAGAGAACAAGGCCAACGGCCCCGCAATCGTTGACCTGTTGAAAAAGCAGATTCCCGGCATGGTAGAGTTTAACCCAAAGGGCAGCAAGCAAGAACGCGCCCTTTCTGTTACGCCCTACTTTGAAGCCGGGAATATTCATTTCCCGAAGCCGGAAACGGCGCCCTGGGTGCACGACACCATCCAGGATCTTTTGATGTTTCCAAAGGGCGAATACAAGGACGATATAGACGCACTTGTGCAGGCTATCTTGTACTTGATGGACAAGCCCGCAAAGAGCCCGCCAAAGGCAGAAGCAATGCTTTCCAAGAGCAGCTATTGGCGGAGATAAACAGAAGGAGGAAAACGCGTGACAACCCGAAAAGGAGAAGTCGGCCGCATAGGCCAGAAACGCTATGGCGGCGTCTTTTATGAAGAATTTTTGCCGGAGCTGCGCGGCCGCCGGGGCATGGCGGCTTATAGCGAAATGGCAGCAAATGACGACCTTGTGGGCGCCATTCTGTACGCAATAAAAATGCTGATCCGGCAAGTAGACTGGAACGTGGCGCCCGGCGGAGCTTCCGAGAAGGACCAGGAGGCCGCAGACTTCGTTCTGGAATGTATGGCCGATATGCAAGACACCTGGACGGACACGATCAGCGAAATCTTGTCCTTTCTGACTTTCGGCTGGTCCGCCCACGAGATCGTTTACAAGCGCCGGTGCGGCAGCAGCCGGGACCCGCGCCTGAACAGCAAGTACAACGACAGCTTGGTGGGCTGGATGAAACTTCCCATCCGCTCCCAAAAAAGCCTCTACCAATGGGAGTACGACGAGAACGACAACCTTGTCGCGCTGACCCAGATGCCTCCGCCGGATTTTGAGCTTATCACAATTCCGGCGGAAAAGTTGCTTTTCTTCCGCACGGAGAGCAGCAAGGGCAACCCGGAGGGCCGCAGCATTCTGCGCAACGCTTACCGCTCCTGGTATTTCAAGCGCAGAATCCAGGAAATTGAAGGCATCGGCATTGAACGCGACCTCGCGGGCTTTCCGGTGCTGACCGCGCCGGAAGGGCTGGACATTTGGGACCAGCACGACCCGGATATGGTCGCAGTTCTGAAAAACGCACAATCCATTGTGCAGAACATCCGCCGGGACCACCTGGAAGGCCTTGTGCTTCCGTTCGGCTGGAAGTTGGAACTTTTGAGCAGCGGCGGAGACCGGCAGTTTGACACGAACAAGACCATCGACCGCTACGACACCCGAATCGCCATGACCGTTATGGCAGATTTTGTGCTGCTGGGCCACCAGCAGACCGGCTCCTTTGCGTTGAGCGACAACAAGACGCATATTTTTTCCATGGCAATCGAAGCCTTCCTGGACGTGATCTGCGAGCAGTTCAACAATAAGGCCATCCCTGACCTTATGAAAATGAACGGCGAGCACTTCGCAGGCCTTACGGACTACCCGCACCTTACCCATGGCGACGTGGAGGACGTGGACCTGGACAAGCTGGGCAACTACTTGAAGAACGTCACGACCTCCGGCCTCCTGGTGCCAGACGAGGGCGTGGAAGACTACATCCGCGCGGCCGCCGGGCTGCCGAAGCGGCTTGACGACTATGTGCCGATGCCTGGCGAGGACCGCGAACCGGGCAAGGTAAGAACCACACAGAAGCCGAAGAAGGACACCGGCGACAAGATGGGCGGCCTTGACGACGAGGAACCGGAAGAAGACCCGGCGGAAGTAGAAAAGGCAAGAAAGGACCTGGGGAGGGACTAAGATGTTTAGTATTCGCAAGGCGCGGGCAGCAACACCCCACGACTTCGTGGCAAAATCCAAGCCCAAGAAGTCGAAGGCGGGCAAAGATGCCCTTAAAAAGCTGAACGACTACCTGAACTCGGCTTCCAGTGAGCCGATGTACTTCCTTCACAACTTTTGGAAGGCCCAGAGCAACGCCATCACCTACAAAGAACTTCGTGAAGCCATTATGAACGGCTATCTTGACGAAGCGACCCTCCAAGCGTGGCAGCAAGATTACTCCCTCTTTGTGAAAAGCCACCTTGAACCCATCTGGCAGCAGGCAGCCAAAGCCGGAGCCGATGCCCTGGCGGCGTCGGCTTCCGGCGGGTGGGTTTTTGACCCCATGAGTGACGCCATGACGGCCTGGATCAAGGACCACGGCGCCGAGTGGGTAACGAAAATAAACGACGAAACCCGGGACGCCATGCGCGCCATGATTGAGGCCAGCACAAAGGGCCAGTTCACGGTGGACGAGCTTTCCCGGGCAATCCGGCCGCTTATCGGCCTGACAGAGCCCCAGGCGGCCGCAAACCTGAAATATTACGCCAGCGTAAAGAAAAATCTTCTCGACAACGGCGTGAAGGCGGATGCGGCTACAAAGAAGGCCCGGGAGCAGGCCTATAAGTACGCCGATAAGCAGCTCCGGCAGCGGGCCTATACCATTGCCATCACGGAGAACGCCGCAGCGTACTGCGCCGGATACCGTGAGGGCACGGCACAGGCGCAGACGCAGGGCTATCTTGGGAAGGGCGTGTATGTTTTTGCGACCGCCGACGATGAAGACGTCTGCCCGGTATGCAGTGCCCTGAACGGCACCGAAACCGACGCCGAGGGAAGTTACCACATCGGCACAACAAAAATGACCTTCAAGATGGGCCCGCATCCGCCGGTGCACCCGCGCTGCCGGTGCGCCGAATACTTCGAGGAGAAGGAACCGCCCGTATTTCTGCCCCAGCAGCCCGCACAGGACGTTATACAGCCGTGGCCCGGTAATTTGCCAGACCCCGGCGAAAACAGCGCAGACGAAAGCCAGGCCTATGTGGCGGGCAGCCTGAAAGTGCCGGATGGCATGACCTCGAACGGGCCCGTCCACCTTGGCAATACCGGGAAAATGTACGACTACACCGACGCCAACGGCTGGGAATGGTATTTCAAGCCTGCACAGAGCAAGGGCGGGCAGTATGAGCCTTTCCGGGCCTATGCACAGGAGGCGGGCTATAAGGTGCAGTCTATTGTGGACCCGGACACGGCCGTCCCGGTGGGTGTCGGAACCATTGACGGAAAGTTTGGAGCGTTCCAGGAGAAGGTGCAGACCTCCGCCGGAGGAATCAACCTCGAAAACTGGCAACTTGGTGCAGCTTCCGGCCTTTCACCGGAGGTGACAGCGCAGATCCAGCGCGAGCACGTCACAGACTGGCTTCTGGGCAATTTCGATGCACACGGAGAAAACTTCCTGACGGACCAGGAAGGGCGAATCGTTGGCATTGACAAGGAACAGGCCTTCCGGTACATGGGCGACGCCAAAAGCCATGTAATGAGCTACACATACCACCCGAACAGCGCATACGGCGAAACAGAGCCGGTTTATAATACGCTTTTTCGGCGTTTTGCGAATGAGGACATAGACCTGAACCTACAAGACACCCTGCCGTATATAAAGAGGGTGGAGAGCATACCGGACAAGGAATACCGCGAGATATTCCGCCCCTATGCAGAGGCTTTGCACGGCCAGGGAAAGGAAGCCGAAAAGCTGCTGGACGAGATCGTGGAACGGAAAAGCACCCTCCGCGAAACATACCGCACGTTTTACGAAAGCCTTTTGACGGAACGCAACGGCGTGAAGACCTCTTTCGTTTGGGCGGACGAGGCCGCAGCCGTTGCGAAGCAGCCCCTTGCGGCCGTGCAGATTACCCCGCAAGCGGCTAAGGGCATGACGGTCCAAGACCTGAAACAGATTGCCAAGAACAAAGGCATTGCCTACTATGGCAAGATGAACAAGGCCCAGCTTGTGCAGGCTGTAACGGACCCCGTAAAAGCCGCAGAGCTTTCCCAGGAGGTGAAGGCCAAGGCCGCCGCAAATGCGGCCGCACGAAAGGCGAAAGCCCAGTACACAGCCCCGCAGGCGGCAGTCCCGAAGGGTATAAAGGGCGCCGGGGATATTTTCACAGACCTGTCGAAAGTTCCGACCACGCAAGAGGGAATCCCGATTTCTTCCGACCGCGGCAGCGTGGAGGGCCTTGTCCTTCGCGCCCGGCGGATGAACATTGACGGCTCAGAGTTCTACGAGGTGAGCGGAAAGCTAACGCAAGGAACTTGGGAGCGGACGTTGAAGACGATCAAGCCAAACAGCGCAACCGAGGCGCTGGAATTTGAGGAAGCCTCCAAGACGAGCGCCTTTTTCAGTTCCGGCGGATTGAGCATAGGCGTAAACACGAAGTGCCAGGCCGTGCACGATGGGGAAAAGACCTTGCAGGTCTATACCCACGAAGGCGGAAACTATTACTCCTGGCAGGGCTTTTTCCGGGCCCGTGTTCCGGTGACAGCAGACGGCGGGTTTGATGCCCGGGAAATGACGGGCCTGCTAAAAACGGCCGGTCTTGACGACCTAACGGCAACGCCTACGGCAGAGGCCGAAAAGCGCCTCATAAAATCCCGCTTGGTCTGGCAAAACGCTCCTTCCCGCGTTCCAGAGTACGAAACCCTGACGGGCGACGCCCTGGACAAAAAGCTGGACGAGATTCTAAAGGACCTTGGCATTGACCAGAAGCGGGTGGACGGCGTGGAACTGCGCAAGGTGTGCGACGGTTACGCCGTCTATTACGACCCGGAGCAGGCCAAAGCCCTAAAGGCTGCGGGCGCAGATTATGTTTGGTGCGGAGTTGGCAGAGCCGAAAACGTTGTTTCTATCGTTCAAAGCGGCGGCCTTCGCAGCACAAACCGGCGTTGCCTTTCTGGCATCCGGCTGACCGGCGCGAGCCCGAGTTCCGACATGGGAACCGGCGGCGCCGATAACGTTTTTACCCGCATCGGAACGAGCGCGGGCCGCGGGAAAATCCGGTATGATGACAGCTTTTGCGGCAGCGGCTACCGCCTCATTATAGACGAAGCGGAACTGGGCCGCACGGACTGGTACGCATATACCGGCGATAACTTCGGAACGACCAGGCCGAGCACTCTTCACAGCCGCCAGGGCTCTGAGGAGTTTGTGAAAGGCCAGAACAGATCTTTCAAATCCGGCAACGAAATCATGTTCCGCCAAGGCATACCGACAGAATCTATACAAAAGATTCGCTGCTCGGGCGACTATGAGCGCGACAAGCTGCTGAAAGCGTTTCGTGACGCCGGAATAACGAGCGTGAACGGGATTCCGATTGAGGATTTTGTGGAGGTTGGCGATTACTTATGAACAGACGCCTTGTTTATACCGTAAAGAGGCCGGGCGATAAGAAGCCCACCGGCCTTGCCCTGAACTGCCACCTTTGGCACGGTGCCTTCCGTTACTTCGACATGGAGCACGGCCACGAGATCCCCGGCAAGGTGACAGAGGACGGAGAGGACGCCTTCACATTCACTTCGGAGGGCTGCGCGCCCGGAGCCTGGCAATTTGAAAAGCTGACCATTGAACGCTTCCGGCGCGAAACCTACAAAATCGTGGAAGGCGGCAACTACATTGCGCAGACAATCCGCAGCACGGCGGACCTCCACGAATGGTATCGCAAGAGGTATGGCGAAGCCGCCGGGCTTTGCTTTCCGCGCGTAAATAACGAATGATTTACGCTTAAATTTTGAAATACGCTGAATTTGCGCTGACTTTTGCAATTATTTTGCAAATTCAGCGGATAAGGAGAGAGCCATGTTTACTTTTAACGAAGCACTCGGCAAGAAGCCGCCCGGCAAAGAGCCGAGCGGCCGCATTGCTGGCACCTTCAAGATCCAGAAGTCTGTTGACGAAAAGCGCCTGGCCTTTGGCTGGGCCAGCGTGGCAGCCACGGCCGCGGGCGACACCGTGACGGACTACTACGAGGACATCATCGAGCCCGACGAGCTGGAACAGGCTGCCTATAACTTCGTGCAGTTCTACCGTGAGGGCGGCGAAATGCACGAGCGCGGCGGCTGTGCTGTCCTGGTGGAGAGCGTTATTTTCACCAAGGAAAAAATGGCAGCCATGGGCATCCCGGAAGGAGTTGTCCCGGAAGGCTGGTGGATTGGCTTTAAGGTGACAGACGACGAGGTTTGGGAAAAGGTCAAAGACGGTACCTATCCCATGTTTTCCATTGAGGGCGAGGCTGTCCGCGAGGAAGTGGACGGCGAGGAGCCCGAGAACTGAATACCGATAAACCAAAGCCCCGACACCCGCCGGGGCTTTGTTGTTTATAAAAATCTTCAAAGAAAGGAGGAAACGCAAATGGCAACCAAACTTAAAAATCTGAAAATCAAGAAGGTGGACTTTGTGGACAACGGCGCAAACCCCGGCGCAAGCATTGCCCTGTACAAGAGCAAGCCCGCCGAGGGCGAGGAACCGACCGCAGAGCCCCAGGAGGGTGCCACACCGCCCGAGGAATCCGTTCTGAAACGCATTTTCCGTGCTATTGCAAAGAGCATCGGCGCCACCGATGCCCAGGCAGACGCGGCCGCGGAGGAAGTTTCCAAGAGCGCAGAGGTTCCCACTTTCGGCGACGCCATGGCACGCCGCCGTCTTGGCCGGACCACGGACGAAATTTGGGAATATTGCTACGCGCTGAATGACAGTCTTTGCAGCATTGTGAGAAACACCGAAATTACGGTGGAGGACAAGAAAGCCCTTATGTCACAGAGCTGCGCAGAGTTCGCCGCAGCGTGCGAAGAAGCAATCCCGAAATGGTCCGGCGGCGCTCCCGTGAAGCTGGAAAAGGCAGCCCCCGCGCCTCTGACGCCCGACAGAATCGAGAACGCCAAAGCAGCCCGCGCCCGCCTGGACGAGATGATCGCCAAGGCGGAGCCGAAACCCGCAACCGAAGATACACTGCCGGAGCCCCCGAAAGAGGGCACCGACCCGACGCCTCCCGCTGACCCGCAGCGAGAGGAACCCGTTCAGAAAGGAGCATTTGACATGGAAATCGACAAGAGCAAGCTGTCCGCCGAGGAAGTGGCTCAGCTGGAAGCAATCGAGAAGAAGGCCGGTATCCCGGCCCAGGCAACGCCTGCCGTCCCTGCTGGCGTTGAGAAGTCCGCCCCCGCCACCCCCGCAGATAACGCCACGGGCGGCGAGGAGGACATTTACAAGGGCATTCACCCCGATGTTGCCAAGGAAATCGCAGAACTGCGCAAATTCCGCCAGGACGCGGAGAACCGCGAGCTTCTGACCGTTGCCAAGAAGTACGAGCTTCTGGGCAAGAAGCCCGAGGAACTTGTCCCCGTGCTGAAATCCCTGAAAGCCGCAGGCGGCACCGCCTACAACGATATGATCGGCATCCTGGACGCGAACCTGGAAGCTGTGCAGAAGTCCGGCGCATTTTCCGAGCTTGGCAAGCGCGGCGGCACCCACGGCGAGGTTATGGGCGGCGCAGGCGACGCATGGAGCCAGATCGAGAAGAAGGCCGAGGAGATCCGCAAGTCCGCCCCTGCTATGAGCTACTACGAGGCCATCGACACGGCTTGCCAGCAGAACCCCGATCTCGTTCACGACTACGAGAACGGCCGCTAAAGAGAGGAGGAAAAGAGTATGAGCACTATCGGCACTGCAACCAATTCCAGCCCGTACCTGGCCGCGCCTGCCGCTGCGGCCATTGAGAACGGCAAGAACCACTTTGTTACCCTGGGCGAGAACGGCGTTTCCCTGGCTACTGCTGGCGCCGCCGCCGTTGGCATTCTGCTGCCTGACACCGAGGACAAGGTGGCAGCAGGCGAGTGCGTGACCATCCAGATCAAGGACCGCACCCTGATTCAGACCGGCGGCGCTATTACCGCGGGCGACCCCGTGGCAAGCGACGCCACCGGCTGCGCCGTGAAGGCAGAGGCGGAAAAGTTCATCGTTGGCTATGCCATGGAGAGCGCAACCGCCGCAGGCCAGATCATCCACATCCAGATTACCAAGAGCGGCTTTGTGCCGAAGGCGGGCTAAAGGAAAGGAGAATTAAACCATGAATACCAGAAACACTACCGCGGGCATTACGGCCGAGATCGCCAAAGGCTGGCAGCCCAACAACTACCTGACCAATATGTCCATGGCATACTTCCAGAAGCCGGAAGACTATGTGGCACACAGCATTTTCCCGGTCTGCCCGGTGCAGCTGTCCGCTTCCTACTACTACACGTTCAGCAAGGAAGATCTGGCCCGCGACAACGTGCAGCCTAAGCCTGCGTTCGGCAAGGTTGATCCTGCTGTGATGGGCCAGGACGACAATACCTACAAGTGCCACGTTGACCAGATCATCCTTGGCATTGACCAGATCGCCGCCCTGAACTACCAGCGCAGCCGCGCCCCTGGCGTGAACGACCCCCGCCGCGCCAAGGTCCGCACCGCCACCGAACAGATGCTGCTGCACCAGGACATTCTTTTTGCAAAGAACTTTTTCCATGCTGGCGTCTGGGCAAATGAGCTGACCGGCACCACCAACGGCAGCGGTTCTAAGGAGTTCGTGAAGTTCAACGACACTTCTTTTGACCCCATCGGCTTCTTCGACGACCTGCGCACCGAGATCAAGCGCCAGGGCCGCCGCACCCCGAATCGCCTGGCACTGGGCATCCAGGCTTACAACGCCCTGAAAAACAACCCCTTCGTCAAGGAGAGCGTGAAGTACACAGGCACCACCGCAAACCCCGCCATCGTTACGCCCAACGTTCTGGCACAGCTTTTCGGCGTTGAGCAGGTGAAGATCCTGGAATCCACCTACAACTCCGCAGGCCTGGGCCAGAAGGAGAACATGGAGTTCATTTGCGACCCCAAGGCCGCGCTTCTGTGCTATGCCACCCCGACCCCGCAGATCGACGAGCCCTCCGCGGGCTACATTTTCACCTGGGATATGCTGGGCAACGGCGCTTCTGTCGCCTTTGACCAGTACGAGGGCGAAAACGGCACTCACGCGGAGTTCATCGAAGGCCTGTGCGCTTCCGACATGAAGAAGACTTCTGACGACCTGGCAATCTTCCTGAAGGACTGCGTCTAAGGAGGATGCCATGGGATACACCTGTTTGAAAATGGCGACCTTCGGCGGCGTGAAATACCGCCCGGGCGACGTTGTGGAGGCTGAAATGATCCAGCCGGGCAGCGAAAGGGCAATGCAGGACATGGGCATTATTGCCGAGTTCCAGGATCTCGAAGTGGGCAAAATCGAAACGCTGACCCTCCCCATTACTGCGGAGGGCGGCGTGGTAGAGCTTGACGCCACCCCGGACGCCGTTGTCCAGGCTGTGTGCATTTTGCAGCAGCGGGCCGAGGAGGCGGTGGCGACCATTGCCGAGGTTGAGGACCAGAGCGTCCTTATTCTGGTGAACGCCTGCGACAGCCGCAAGAGCGTCAAGACAGCCGCCAAGGAGCGCGGCGTGTTCCTGGAAGACGAGGCTGCAAAGGCCGTGCAGGAGGCCCCGGAGGGCGGCTCCGAGGGGGTGAGCTGATTGGCACAGCTCACATACACCTACGACGCGAGCAAAATCGCCGAACACGGCCTTGACCAGATGCGCTTCGAGCTGGGGGACACGATGGTGGAGGGCGGCGTGGAAACCTGTGCGCTGAGCGACCAGGAATACAAAGCCGTTATTGAAGCCTACCCCCGCTGGAAACGTGCAAAGCTGGCCTGCGTGGAAAGCATTCTGCACCGGTTTTCCTACGAGGTGAACACCAAGGTTGGAGAACTGAACCTCTCCCTGAGCGACCGCCTGGACTACTGGAAAAAGCTCTATTCTGACTTAAAGGCAGATGTGAGCGCTTCCGCCCCGCTGGCAAACCCGGCGGCTATCAACGGCGACCACTATTTCTACGCTGGCATGATGGAGAACCACGGGACCGGCAGAGGAGGCGGCGGCCATGTTTTACCTTAGACCCGGGAACCTTTACAAGGACTTTGTGATCGAGCCGCACATAGCGGAAAAGAGCACGACCGGGCGGGCGACTGCGAAATACGACACGGAGAGCCGACAGCTTCTCCGCGGCGTACTTTCGGCCGCTTCCCCGGAAGTGATCGAGCGATTCAGCCAGAACGCGCATCCGGTCACGCACCAGATCGCGCAGCGCGGCAGACCCAAGGCCAAGGCTGGCGACCGCCTTATTTTGGAGAACCGGGCGTACTACGTTGAAGGCGTGGACCCGCTCGGGGACCTGGGCCTTTATACGCTCTACTACGTTCAGCAAAGGGAGGACACGCACAATGGAAATTGATATTTCTGGTGCCGTCCAGGGCTTTGTACAGGACGTGGAAAAACAGGTTGCGAGCCGCGCCGAGCGTGCCGCACACGTTATTCGCAAGTACGAACTAAGCGTACTGTCGAACAACCCGAAGCGCAGCGGCAAAGTATACCGCAAGCCTGCGAGCAATAAGACCTACACGGCATCCGCCCCCGGTGAACCGCCCGCCCTTCGCACCGGCGACCTCCGCCGGAGCTTCCGACCGCTTGCAAAGAGCGAAATCGTCCAGAGCGCCAAGCACTACACACCCGGCATCCGCACAGATGTGAAGCATGCGCCGTTCCTGGAAGATGGAACCAGCAGAATTTCCCCGCGCCCCTACGCGGAGGAGATCAAGCAGAAGGCCTTCCCCGAGGTGAAGGCTATTTTTGAAGAAAAATACACCTAAGAGGAGGGCAGCCCCATGGGCCTTATGAAGGAAACCACATCCGCGGCGATTGATACAACCGCCATCCACCCCGGCGACCTGATCCGCGCAAAGTACGCAGACTGGAACGAGGCAAAGAACGGTATTGTTACCGCCGTGACCGGCGGGGAAATCCGCTGCCTTTACTTTCCGGGCATCCGGAACGTGTGCAATTACTTTCTGATCGCGGCAGACGAGGTTACAGAAGGACTTTGGGATATTTCCTGGAGCACCGACATGAAGACCATCCAGACCGAGGGAGAAAAGCATGACGCTTGAAGAACTTATCTATAAGCGGATCACTGAATCCGCCGCCGCCGAACGGCTGGCGCTCCACAACGGGGCACCGGCCGTTTTCTTTGGCCCGGTGCCTACCGACACGGACCCGGGCTGGGCCGGGGCTGAACAGTACCCGCGTATTTCCTACACCATCGACATGAGGGCAAACCCCGAGCGCCAAACCGCCGGGAATCTGTACCTTGATGTTTGGTGCCTGGACAGCGGGACCGTGCCGGAGGCCGTAGAGCCCAGCGTCCGGGCTGCCCTGTGCGACGTTATTATGGCGCCGCATGAACAGCCCCCGTACAGCCTGGCGTGGGTCACAAGTGAAACCTTCGAGGCCACAAAGCAGCTTGACAAGAGCGCCCGCGTTATTGGCGTGACGGTGACGTTCGACCTGTACGCATTTCCGCGCCAGGAAACCACCGACCCGGACCCCATCCTGGCAATGAACGCCTTCACGAACAGGTGGAGCGACGCTGTGACCGTGATTGGAAGCGACCGAATGGGCGAGTATACGGAGCCGTCGGACCAGCACCCGGCGGCTTATTTCCGCCTTGCGAACTACCACCGGGCACAGGAAACCAACACCGTTATTTGGCTGGAAGGCGTTCTGGTGGGTCACCTGATCGCGCCGACCTACGCAGGCCGCCAGCGCTGGCTCAAAGCCCTTGCGGACGAGCTTGCAACCCGCGGGGAAGTCGAAATGTTAGACACTTCCCCCATGTTCATACGCGGTTTAGAGGTGGACGGGAGCCTTGACCCGCTCACGGCCGGGCAGATGCGCCTTGCCGTCCGCTGGGGAATCTTGAGGCGGCCGAAGTTCGCCCACAAGCTGAACCACATCAATACGAATTACAACTACAAACCGTAAAAGGAGGCTATTATGGCAGAAACCAAAACCACGGCTGCCGCGCCCGTAGAGGCGGCCGCCACCTATACCGCCGCCGAGCTTATCGCAGCAGCGCCGGAAAAGTTTGGCGTTTCGCGCGACATCGCAACCGCCGCCCTGCGCATGGCTGGCAAAAAGTCTGCCACCGTTGAGGAGGCAAAGACGATTATTACCGCGTTTGCAACCAAGGAGGTGAAATAATTATGGCTGGTACCTTTTCTGTGGGCGAATCCAAGACCCGCCCGGGCGTTTACCACCGGCGTTATAGCGTTGGCGGCGGCGAGGTTGCCGGTGCGCTGAACGGCGTCGGCATGGGCATCATTCGCGCAAACTGGGGCCCGCTGAACCGGGCCGTTGCATTTGAGCCGTCCACCAACGTGAACGCTGTGTTTGGCAGCGGCAACACTGAGGATCTTATCACCGAAATGTTTTCCGGCGGTATTTCCAGCGGCTATTTCGTGCGCTGCGGCACCGGCGGCACGGCGCCCACCATCACCCTGAAAGACAACGCGAAGGCCGACGTTGTGACCATTACCGGCGCCTACGTTGGCGATCGGGCATTTTCCGTGTCCGTTCGTGACAGCCTGACCGGCGACGGCCGCGAGTGCATCATTTACGAGGGCACGACCGAGTTCCTGAAGGTGACGTTTGAGGCCGACACCAAGGAGCCCGCAGGCCTGGCCGCGGCTATCAACGCGGCCACCAAGGACTTTGTCGCAAAGGCGACCGCCGCAGGCTCCGGCGTTATGGCTACCGTGACCCAGTCGGCTATGACCAAGGGCACCCAGCCCACGGCTGCGGTCTCCGAGTACAGCGCGGCCCTGGACGCTTTCGACGCTGTGCGCGGCAATGTTATCTGTGTGGACACCGACGACGCTGCCGTTCACGCCCTGGTGCAGGCATACATTACCCGCACCTTTACCGGTGGCGGCTACCTGATGGGCTGCGTCGCCGAGAACAAGGGCGTCGAGTTCGACACCCGCACGACCCACGCCGCGGCCTTCAATGACGAGAAGATGCACTACTGCGTCAACGGCGCCCTGAATGCTACCGGCGACGACTACAACGGCTACAAGCTGGCCGCCCGCATTGGCGGCATGATCGCTTCTGTGGCTTCCAACGTGGCCCTGACCCATACTGTGGTGAAGGGCTTTGTGGATCTGGACGAAGGCCTGACCAACAGCCAGATCGAGAAGGCATTGAAGCACGGCTGCATCGTGCTGACCAAGAACGCTTCCGGCCAGGTACAGATCGAGCAGGGTATCAACACCCTGGTGAGCCCTGACGGCGACATGGATGCGGGCTGGAAGAAGATTAGACGCACAAAGGAACGCTTCGAGCTTATGCAGCGCATCGACGACAGCCTGGACCCCATTGTGGGCAAGCTGGACAACGACAGCGACGGCCGCGCCACCGTTATTGCCATGGGCAAGGCAATCATTGCCGCCATGGTGGGCGAAAAGAAGCTGACTTCCGGCGATATGTACGAGGACGAGAGCAACCCGCCGCAGGGCGATTCCGCATGGTTCATCCTTGACATTGTGGACAAGGACAGCCTGGAGCACGTCTATCTGGCGTATAAGTATCGCTTTGCTACCGAAGTGAGCGAATAAAGGAGGGAATAAGCTATGTATAATCAGTCCGGCCCGGCCGACAGCCGCAAGGTTTTGAGCGGCAAGGACGCTGTGCTTTTCAATGGCGAAGGCGTTATGCTTGCCACCATTGAGAACTTCCAGGTCCAGGTGAATGTTTCCAACTCTGATTACCAGCCTCTGGGCGACGCACAGGCACACGCCACCATGACCGGCTACAAGGTATCGCTGAACTTCTCGCAGATCGTGATTGAGGACGACGCCCTGATCACGGATATGTTCGAGATGATGCACAGCGGCCAGCAGCCTAACTGGGTATTCCAGGGCGTTACTTACGGCCGCAACGGCAGTGAGCAGCGCATGAACTACCGCGGCGTCGTTCCTGACGGCAACATTGACCTCCAGGGCGCATCCGTGGGCGATATTATTAAGCGCGCATGGAACATGGTGGTCAACGACCCGCCCGAGCTCCAGAAGCTCCTGGCCGCATAAGAGAGGCCGCAAAACGAAGAACGGATACAAGGGGAGGCGCCTTGCGAGGGCGCCCCCCTATTTTGTTTTATTCGCATGAACGAACAAAGCCATCATGGAGGACAAAAATATGAGCATCAAAGCTACTGTGAACCCCGCTGCCGATACCGCCGAGATCACCAAAGAGGAGCTGATCGCGGACGCCCGCGAGCATGAAACTTCTCTGCTGGACGGCCTTCTGACTGCTGCCGGTTTCAAGACCGCAGAGGACTGCATTAAAAAAGTGGTCATTTCCCGCGGCGGCAAGGACCTGTTCAGCTTCCACATCCACCCGCTGAGCGAGGAAGATTACAACGCCTGCCGCAAGAAGTTTACCAAGTACGTTAAGAGCAAGGTACAGGGCGGCATCCGCGTGCCGGAGGAAGTGCACGCGGTGAACTACCGCGCCGCGCTGATTTACACGGCAACCATCCCGGAGGACCAGGAAAATGTATGGAACAACAAGGCCCTGTGGAAAAAGCTTGACCTTGCGACCGGTTACGAGGCCGTGAACGCCCTGCTGATGGCAGGCGAGAAGGAAGCGGTGCTTTCGCTTATCGACCAGATCAGCGGCTACGAGCTTTCTGAGGAGGACGTGGCAAAAAACTAATCCTCGCCGGAGGGCGCGCAACGCTTTTGCACCAGATCTTCCAGCGCACCGGCGTAATGCCGGGCAAGGTCTGGAACGCCCCGCATGGTGAAAGAGCGTTTTGTTTGGCCTCCATGATGGTGCAGCTCGAACAAGAGCAGAAGGCCGGAGAGGAGGGAACAAATGGCCTCTGAAACTTTTAGAATTGCCATTGACGCAACCGTCAACGACAAAACCGGCCCCGGCGTGCAGTCCGCCCAGAAGCGCCTTTCTGGGTTCGATAAGAGCATCGAGCACACCAAAGACCAGCTGGACCGGCTGACAAGTACGGGCTTTCACATTGACCTGGACGCCGTAGACCGGGCGACCGCTACGATCCAGAACGTGGAAACGAGGGCCAGGAGCTTTGCCGGGAAGGCCTGGAACTTTACGGTTGGTATCATTGACAAGGCAACGGCGCCCTTGCAGGGCATTATAAACCTTGTGAGGAACCCCGTCTTGCAGGCTGGTGCCATTTTCGGCGTTTCTGTGAGCCTGGCCGACACGGTGGGTACATACGGAGCCTTTGAGGAATCCATGTCGAACGTGAAGGCCATTTCCGGCGCCACCGGCGAGGAGTTCGAGAAACTCACCGCCAAAGCGAAAGAGGAAGGCGCAACCACGAAATTCACCGCCAAGGATTCGGCGGACGCCTTCGGCTATATGGCTATGGCGGGCTGGAAAACCGAAGATATGCTGAACGGCATTGACGGCATTATGAGCCTGGCCGCAGCCTCAAACGAAGACCTGGCGACCACTTCCGACATTGTGACCGATGCTTTGACGGCCTTCAGGCTACAAGCATCCGATTCCGGGCACTTCGCCGACGTTCTGGCGCAGGCCAGTGCGAACGCGAACACCAATGTTGGCATGATGGGCGAATCCTTCAAGTACGTTGCCCCCGTGGCTGGTGCTTTGAAGTACTCCGTGGAAGACGTTTCCCTGGCCCTGGGCCTTATGGCAAACGCCAGCGTTAAAGGCTCCATGGCAGGCACCAGCCTGAAAACCTCCCTTGCAAACCTGGCGGCCCCCACCGACAAGATGCAGGGAGCCATGGACCGGTACGGCATCAGCCTGACCAAGCGCAACGGCGAAATGAAGACCCTGCACGAGGTTTTGGACAACTTGCGCAGCAGCCTGGGCGGCCTTTCCGAGACCGAACAGACCGCGGCCGCAAGCACCATTTTCGGCAAGGAAGCCATGGCCGGTATGCTGGCGATCATCAACGCATCCGCTGATGATTACAACAAGCTGACCGCAGCCGTGAACAACGCCGACGGCGCCTCCCAGCAGATGGCAGACACGATGCTGGACAACATGAACGGCAGCTTTACGCTGCTGCAATCTGCGGTTGATGGCGCAAAAATCGCACTGGGTGAACGCCTGTCCCCGTACCTTCGGGAGTTTGCAACCTGGATCACCGGCAAAATGCCGCTTGTTGAGGACGCTATCGGCGACGTAATGGACCGCGTAGACGCGAAAATCGAAAATCTACACCACACCATTGCGGAGTTTACCGCCAGCGATGAGTGGGCAAACGCTGACATTTGGGGCAAGCTGGGCATTGCCTGGGACAAGATCGTGGCGGAGCCGTTCGACGAGTGGTGGAACGGCAGCGGCCGTCAGTTCTTCGCCGACAGGGCCGCAGGCCTTGGCCGTGGCCTTGGCAGCGGCATTACCGCCGGATTTCTGGCTCTGCTTGGCATTGACCCTGCCGGAGCCATTGACGACGGCGCAGCTATTGGCGCAAACTTTGTTTCCGGCTTTATGGACGGCCTGGACTTCGACGGAATCCTGGACGGCTTAAAGACCTGGGCAGAGAACCACAAGGCCCAGGTGGCGGCCATTGGCGCCGTTCTCGGCTTCAAGCTGGTAACGGGCGCAGCAAGCGCCTATTCTAAACTCCGCAGTCTTACCGCGGCGCTTGGCCTTGGAGGCGGCACAGGCACCGGCGCGGGCTCTTCTGGTATGCCTTCCATGGGCGGCTCCTTCAAGACTTCCGCAGCCGTTATGAACGTAACGGCCCAGATGGTGGTTTTGAAGTCTGGCAACTTTGGCACCGAGGCAGTCTCCAAGGCTCGCCAGGCGGCAGAAGCGGCCTTTTCTGGTGGCACTGGCAGCCCTTCGCTGCCGAGCGCGGGCACCCCGGCGACGGCCGGAGCCCTGCCCGGCGCTACAAGGCTTCTCGGCGATGGCAAGGCGACCTTTGAGGGGACGGCCGTCGAGATTGACCCGGCGACACTGCCCGCAAAGGGCCTGACTTCCGCAAATAGCTGGCTGGGCAAGTTCCTGCAAAAGGGATCTACCCAGGCTACTATGAGCGCGGACGGCACCCTCACTTCTGTTACCGGTGGCGTTGGCGGCACCCTGGGCACCGTTGGCACGGCCCTGGGGAGCCATGCGACCACGGCAGCAGGCACAGCCGCAGCGGGCGGCGCAAGCATTCTGGGCGGCATTCTGGGCCTTCTGGGCATCGGCGCAGGCGTGAGAAACCTGTACCGCGGCACCCAGACCACCGGCAAGGACGCGCAGAACGAGTATTCCAAGGGCGGAACCAAGATCGGCATGGTTGGCGCAGGCGCAGCGGCAGGCGCAGCCGTGGGCACTGTGGTGCCTGTTGTTGGAACCGGCGTCGGCGCTCTTGTGGGTGCCGGTATCGGTGGCCTTGGCGCCCTGGGCTTTGGCGATAAAATCGGCCAGGCGCTTTCTGACGCTCTGGACGAAGGCGGAGCCCTGGACAACCTGAAACAGACGGTCGGAACCTTCTTCACCTCGACGTTGCCGGAGCACTGGACGAGCTTCTGGGACGGCGTGGGCACCACGTTTTCCGAAACAATTCCCTATGCAATCGGCTACGCCCTGGGCAAAACGAAGGTTTTCTTTACCAACACGCTGCCCGAGCACTGGACCGCCTTCTGGGATGGTGTGGGGGAGTTCTGGACCGAGGACGTCCCCGCGTGGGTGGAGAACACCGGCGAAAAGGCCGCAGCGTTCTTCACTGAAACGCTTCCGACCAAGTGGACGGACTTCTGGACCGGCGTCGGCGACTTCTGGACAAAGGAAGTCCCGGCCTGGGTTGAAAGCAGCGCGACGAGCGCGGCAAACTTCTTCACCGTAACGCTTCCGGCGAAATGGACCGGCTTCTGGTCTGGCGTAGGGGACAAGATCAGCGGATTTTTCACCAACGCCAGAAACGCTTTTAGTTCTGGCTTCTCTGCCGGATCGTTTACGACGGGCGGAGGCACGAGCGGCGGCGGTGGCGGACGCGCTACCCCGCACGCAACCGGCGGTATTATGACCCGCCCCCACGTCGGCCTTGTAGCAGAGGACGGCCCGGAGGCAATTATCCCGCTTGGCAGCAAGCGCCGTGGCCGCGGCATTGAGCTCTTGCACAGAGCTGCGGCAGCCCTTGGCGTGTCCGTCCCTTCTGGCGAGCGCTACGACGTGCCGCAGACCCCGAGCAACACCGTGGACACCCCGGCACCGAAAACGCCCAGCAGCCCCGTTTCCGGCGGGCTGGTGAGCCTTGACGGCCGCGAGGACGACGAGGCCCCAGAGGACGTCCCCGCATTCTCGCCGGTCGTGTATCCCACACCGGCGCCGCAGGCCCCGGCAGGGGCAGCAGCGCAGCCCGTATCTATTCCGGTAGAAATCGGGCTGAACCCGCAATTTGTGATCCAGGGCACCGCAGGCATGAGCCCGGACGAGATTATCGCAACCGTGAAATCCCGCATCCGCGAAATGGTGGACGACATAAGCGACGAGCTGGCCGAACGCCTGGCTCGCGTGTTTGCGAATATGCCCGCATAAGGAAAGGAGGGCAAAATGCTACCTGAGATTGTGTATATTACCCAACTCGACACGGGAACCAGGATTGCGCTCCCCCTTACGCCCGAAAAAGTTTCCGACAAGAGGGAAGGCAACTTCATCTCCTACAACATTTTGAACGTTGGCGAGGTGAAAATCCCGAACGGCGAAAAACTGGCGCAATTTTCCTGGAACGGTATCCTTCCCGGCGTTTCTATGCTGGGCATGGGTATTGTTTCGCTTTTCGACTGGAAACCGCCCCGCGTGATGATCGGCATACTTGACGGGTGGAAGAAAAACCGGAAGAAACTTCGGCTTCTCGTGACCGGCACAGCCATAAACCACGACGTTTATATCCAGAACTTTACCGTTACCCACGAATACCTCGACCGGGCGGAATACAGTATTTCCTTTGTGCAAGCGAAGGACATTCTGATTAAAACCACGGACGAGGCGGACGGAAAAACGGACGGCGGGAGCCTGGACGAGCGCCCGGCGAGTGCAGCGGCCGCAGCATCCACCCAGGCGACCGGCAAAACCTACACCGTGAAGCCTGGGGATACGCTGTGGTCCATTTCTAAGAAGTACCTCGGCAATGGCTCGCGCTATTCGGAGATCTACAACTCCAACAAGGCCGTAATCGGGAGCAATCCGGGCCTGATTAAGCCGGGCCAGGTTTTGACCATCCCGGGGTGAGGAGGGCCGCATGATCGACGTTTCCAAAGTGGCATACAACGTTTATGCAGTCCTTCAAGACGGCACCCGGCTGAACGTTACCCCGGCGGTGACGGATCTAGGCTGGGAGGAAGGGGAGGGCGAGTTAAGCGCCCGGTTTTCGTTCACGGCTGCCAACGTGGACTATAACGGGAACCCGCTTTCCTCGACCATAAAGCCAAACACGGCTATTGTGGTAACAGCCTCGGCCGGAGGAGATGAAAAGGAAGTTGCAAACGGGAAGGTGATCGAGTGGTACCCGCAGGACAGCGCCACCGCGAAGGGCTTTTCTGTGGTGTGCTACGACGACCTTTACAACCTTCAAAAAAGCCAGGACGACCGCTATATCAAGGCCGGAACTGGCACAAAATCCGCCCTGAACGCCATCTTTTCCGACTGGGGAATCCCGGCCGGGGAGTACAAAGGGCCGGATAAGCCCCACGCAAAAACGCTTTTCAAAGCGGAATACCTGGGGGACATTATAACGGAGCTTCTGGACGATGCCGAAAAGCACGGCGCGGACAACTACGTTATAAGAATGACCGGCGGCAAGGTGGACGTTTTGCCCATCAATGCCAACGAAACCGTTTACCACTTTGACGAGGACGACAACCTGACAACGAGCGGCGACAAGATCAGCACGGCCGACCTTGTTACCCGTGTTAAGGTGATAGGCCTCGAAAAGAAGACCAAGAAGCGGTCTGTGGAAGCGACCCTGGACGGAAAAACGGAGTATGGCATCCGGCAGCGGATCTATACCCGTAGTTCGGACGACACGGCCGCACAGGCCAAGTCTGCCGCACAGAAGACCCTTGACGAAAAAGGGGAGCCGACACGAAAAACCACCCTGAAAGGTGCGGATCTTCCGTTTATCCGCAAGGGTGACAAAATCCGGGCTGCGGCCAGGACGGTGAACGGCTTTTGCACCGTGCTGGGAGTGCAGCACGACGCAGCAAACCGCACTATGACCATGACTGTTAAAGTTTTGGGTGAAGATTCGGCGGAGAGCAAGAAAGGCTCCGACGAGTACAAGGTGGGCGACGTTGTGAACTTTGCCGGTGGCAGCCATTATAAGACCGCCACCGACACGCAGGCCGCAAGCGCAAACCTTTCGCCGGGAAAGGCAAAAATAACCATCATAAAGAAGGGCGCGAAACACCCGTACCACCTGATCTATCAGAACTGGGCCGAAACGCACGTTTACGGCTGGGTGGATGAAGGCGCCTTTTCAAAGTAACGAAAGGAGGAAACCGTGAACCCGAGTTCTGGCAACAAGGGCGTGAATGGGCTCGCCCAGGCCTTCGTTGGAGAAATTGACCGGCGACGTTCAAAAGATTCCGCATTGGTGCTTGACTTTGGCGAGATCCAGGACGATTACAGCCTCAAAACCAACACTTTTTCCATTCCTATCCCGGTGGAGGATTACCACGTCTGCCGCCAGCTGACCCTTGGCAAAACCGGGGATATCCTGGCGAAGACCCAGGCCATCGGCAAGCCCGGCAGCGGCGAGCATGACCACAAAACCTTCGAGCTGAACAGTATTCACGGCCCTGTGAAGGGAACTATCGGCACTCCCGCTTCCGGGCAGCCGGACCCTCCAGACCCGCCGCAGAACAGCGCGGGCGGCGGAGGGCCGGAAGGTGCCCACCAGCACCACGTCCTGATCCCGGAGAAAATGCGCCGCCTGAAACCCGGGGACCGGGTTCTGGTGGCCTGGGTGCAGTCGGAGGCCGTTGTGGTGGATATTATCTGCCCGGCGGAGGACCTAAAAAAATAACAAGACGAAAGGAAGGACTTTCCTATGGCTGAAAAGCAGCTTTACCCGGTTTTTGAAGTCCCGGACTTCGTCGCAAAGAAGAACGAGGAGAACCGGAAGCAGCAGTATAAACCTTCTGTTTATTTCGACTATGCGACCGGCGATTTTCGCCTTGACGGCGCCGGGCGCATGGCGGGAGCCAGCGGCCGCGAAGCCTATATGCAATGGTGCATAAAAACCGTTATGACGGAGCGGGACGCCTTTCTGGCGTATTCGACCAAGTACGGCGCAGAGCTCGAAACTTCGCTTGCACAAAGCGACCGCGCCAGCGTGGAAGCCAGCCTGGAACGGACCATCACGGAAGCGATCATGGCGAATCCCAAAACGGAGTATTGCCGCGATTTTACGTTTACATGGCCCGAGCCAGACAGTTGCGATTGCGAATTTGTTGTGAAGGGCCGCGGCTACGACGAAATCCAAACCGTCAGCCTGAATTTTTCAAAGTAAGGAGGTGAGAACATGGCCACAATTCCGGCATTTTCCGCGCCTGATTGGCTGAAAACCGAAACGGCGGAGCAGATCCAGGCGCGCATGATGGAAAGCCTCCCGCCTGACATTGACGACACCGAAGGCGGCTTCCCGTGGGATTTTACCTATCCCACGGCACTCGAAAAGGACGAACTGCTGAACTTCCACCTTGTGGAAACCTTAAAGTTGATGTTTCCGGCGTGGTCCTATGGGGCCTACCTTGACGGACACGCCAGGGCCGACGGCCTTTCCCGCCGCCCGGCAAACCCCGCAGCCGGTATTGTTACGTTTACCGGCACGCCCGGCACGCAGATCCCGGAGGGCACCGTGGTCTGTGTGCCTTCTTCCGGCGGAGTGCCTGCCATTGAGTACGCTACGGATTCCGTGGCCTACATTGGAGAGGCTACCGGAGGGGAGGGCGGCACGGTTGACGTTGCTATTACAGCAGTCGAACCGGGCCCCACCGGCAACGTGGGCGCGGGTGCCATCACGATTATGATGGACCCGATTGCAGGCGTTACCCTTGTGACCAACGCCGACAAGATCACCGGCGGCGCAGAGGAGGAAGACGACGAATCCCTCCGCCTGCGCATTGCGGAGTATGACGAGACTTCGGGCGAATCCTTTGTTGGCTGCGACGCGGACTATAAACGCTGGGCCAAAGAGGTTTCGGGCGTTGGCACGGTGCTGGTTGATGCACAGTATGAAAAGACGCATCCCAACTGGGTGCGCCTTATTATTCTGGATTCTTCCGGCGAGCCAGCCAACGGCTCTATTATTCAAAACGTGTACGACCACATCATGAGGGACGACAACCGGATCGAGCGGAAGGCACCCGTTGGCGCAATTCTCCTGGTGCAGGCCCCCGAGGGCGAGGTGGTGAATATCTCCGTTGAGGGCCTGCAGTTGGACGGCACCAAGACCGCCGCAGAGGTGGAAGAAATCTTCCGCACCGCGCTGATTGAGTATTACATCACCGCCAAGGCCGACAGCCTGGTGAAGTATAACGAGATCCACGCGGCCCTGACCCGCACCGAGGGCGTGAAGAACTTTTCCAAGATCCTTGTGAACGGTGACGTGAAGGACATTCCGCTGGACCCGGCGGACTACCCCTGCACCGGTGAGATTCACGGCATCAAGGATACGGAGGCGACCAGCGAATGAGCACCCGGAAGAACTTCGACCTTGAAAAATTCCCTGAAAACTGCGTTTCCAAGCGCATGATTTCCCGCGTATCTCCCATCTATGAGCGCTCCTATGTGGCGAAATGGCTCTATGAAGTCATGGGCAGAGAGGTGGACGACGCGGAGATCCGATTCTCCGAGCTGCGGGAACAGGCAAACCCGGAGACGGCCACCTGGGCCCTGCGCTACTGGGAGCAGCGCTATGGTATCGAGACGAACGAAAACCGCAGCCTGGCAGCCCGCCGGGCAGACATAATCGCCCGCCGCGGTGCCCGCGCGCCCATGAACCCGGCCCGCGTGGAAGCGATTCTGTCCGCCATGACCGGCCGGGCCGTGCACGTTGAGGAAAACGTGGCGCCCTATACGATCCGCGTTGATATTGAGGCGGGCGGCGAACCGCTGGACTATTCGGCCGTGGTGGACCGCTTGAAGCGCATCAAGCCGTCGCACATTGCCTTTCAGTTATTTGTGACGGCGGATGCAACCATCAAGGTGAGCCCACGCAGCAGGCAGAAAGTTTTCGAGTACAAGTTGACCGGCGAGCACCCCGACGTGAACAACATTGGAGTGCAGCACCCGGTTACTGTACGCATTTCTCCCGGCGGCATCGGCCAGGCGTATGCCTACCCGCTGACCGGTGAGCACATGACCGGCACCGTGCCGGACGAAAGCTATCTGGCCTATGTGGAGGGCGTACCGGTGAAGATCGTACCGACTGCCCAGGGCGCCGCTTATGCGTACCCGCTGACGGGCGAACACCTGGCAGGCCAACTTCCCGAGGAAAGTTTTATCGCCGCACAGGGCCGCGTTTCTGCCGTTCTGGCGGGCACCGGTGACGGCGGCGCCTTCCCGTACACGCTTGCCGGTGAAGAACCGGGCCTGAATAACGAGAGCGCGACCGCAAAAACCGCCCTGAGCCTTTCGCCCGGCGGCCGTGGCGTAGCTTTCGCGTATTCCATGACGGGAGAGCGGGAGGCGGGCACCACTCCGGATCTAAACAGTGTGGGAGCCCAGCAGGGAACGACCGTTGAAAACGGCGTTTCCGGCCGGGTTTTCTCTTTTGACTTTCCCCTCTGTGGGGACGATTCAGACTAAAAAAGGAGGCGAAAAGCTATGGCACTGCTTACCGCAGCGGCAATCGAGGATTACAAAGAGTTCACGCAGCGGAATATTGCATATTCCCGCGTGAAAGTCGGCGGCACCTATTACAAGCTGGGCAAGCCTGAAATCCACGTCCTGAGTGACGGCCGGATCGCTGCCGACATTGTGGTGGACCACACGATCCCCGGCACCATTACGGCGACAGAATTTCAGCTTTTCAACACGAAGGACCAGCTTTTTTGCGCGAAGCCGGACAGTATCACCCGTAAGGATACCACCGAGGGTATTTTCTACCGCTTCACGTTCAAGATTGAGGAAGGTTAAGGAGGCGAGAGCTTATGTATAATTCGACCGACTGGAAGGACCACATCACGGAGCACCCCCACCGGCGCAAAATCACCGAAAACGGCGACGGCACCAGCGAGGTTGTGAAGGACCAAGGCGAAGTTCTCCAGCAGGGCACACCCCAGAGTGCAACCAACTTCAACAACATGGAAAACGGCATCCAGGACGCATACCTGGCGGCATCTATCCTGTTGTTTGGCAACCTTCACCAGCAGCGCGGGAACGACGCCCACGCAGCCATGGTGGACGGTGAGATCCTGGGCGAAACCCAGACCGTTACCCTGAAAAACACCGCAAAATTCCCCTTCAACAGCACCCGCGACAACCCTGTGACGGTTGCTTTGAAGCAGACCCGCAAGAATCTGTTCTATACCGTTGAGGCGGAGCAGACCGGCGCCACCGGCGAGGTAGGCAGCATCGAAATCAGCGCCAAGGCCCTGAACGGCTTTAAGATCGCATTCACCGGCAGCGCAAAAAGCGTTACCTTGCAGATCCGTGTTAAAGGAGGTATGACCTAATGGCTACTTACAATAAGATCCAGGTTGAGGACAAGAACGAGGGCGAGAAGATCGCCTGGGCGCAGAGCAAAACCAAAATCATTTTTGGCGACGATGACCTGGCAATTCGCTGCGACACCCGCCAGCGCGACATCCCCGTGACGGTTGACGTCTGCATGGACGACCAGAACAACCTGACCATCGGCACCGGCACCGGCCGCTATTATGTGGCCCAGGTGGAGATCCCGGCCCAGAAGTTCGTTGAGGTCGAGGACCCCGCAGAGGACGCCCAGGAGGCCGCAGAAACGGCCGAAGGCACCGAGGACAAGGACACCGCAAACACCCGGAAGACCCACACCGAGGCCGTCCCGCTTGACATGGCAGACGTTAAGCTGATTCTGTGGTCCCTGGACGACTTGCAGCCCGCAGAAGACTAAAAGGAGGATACAACAATGAGCAATTTTGCACTTACGAGCCTGGCACTTTCTTCTGTTTGCCCCACCAACAAGGTTATCGTGGACGACAAGGGCGACCCCTCCGTGATGGTAGAGCGCCCGGCGCAGATGCTTAACGCACTGCTGACCAACGGCGACAGCACCGCGCACCCGGCCTTCCTGGTAAACGGCGTGCAGCGCAAGAAGCTGGCCTTTGGCAAGTTCCAGAGCATCGTACACAACAGCCGCGCCTATTCGCTGCCCAACGAGGATCCGGCGGCAAACATTACCCTGGACGAGATCGAGCAGTACAGCAAGAACAAGGGCAACGGCTTCCACTGCATCACCTATATGGAGTGGGGCTTCCTGGCGCTGCTGGCAAAGAAGAACGGCACCATGCCCAAGGGCAACAACAACTACGGCAAGGATTCTTCCGAAACTGCCATCGTGGCAATCCCGACGTATATTGACAGCAGCAACGGCAGCACTTGCCGTGTCGCCACCGGCACCGGTCCTGTGACGTGGAGCGACACCGGCGCCATGGACGGCGTGTGGGACCTGAACGGCAACGTTTGGGAGTGGATCCGCGGCGTCCGTCTGGTGTTCGGTGAACTCCAGGTAATTCCCTACAATAACGCAGCCGACGCAAGCGTGAACACCGGCGCCAGCTCCAACGAGTGGCGCGCCCTGAACGCTTCCGCCACCAGCTACAACGACCTGTTTGTGGTACCCGATGGCAAGGGCACCACCGCTGGCACTGTAAAGCTGGACTGGGTATCCGGTCACTGGCAGTGGGGCACCAGCATTGCCGACGCTTCCGACACGAGCCGGAACGCCAGCTTTGCAAAGACCACCGCAAGCGGTTTGAGCGCTACGGCAAAGCTGTACCTCCAGGCAATGGCTTTCTTGCCGGAGGACGGGGCCTCTGATGCCGATTATGGCAACGACGTGTTCTGGGCCAACAACGCGGCCGCGGAGCGGTGCGCGTGTCGTGGTGGTTACTGGAGCAATGGCGCGGACGGCGGCGTTTTCGCCCTGAATCTGAATGATCCGCGCTCGTATCGCTGGGCGGACGTCGGCGGGCGTCTCGCTTGCGACGAGGAAACTGAAAACTGATCCCTGGTAAACTGAAGGGCCCTGCGGGAGCAGGGCCCCGATTTTTTATATTTTGGAGGTTAAAAAGTGGCTGGATATACTCGCAATCCAACGCCGCAAAATTATGGTGGCAGCTACACGCCGAAGGAGCCGAAAGCACCGGGAGAAGCAACAAAGCCGAAGCCGTTTTTTCTTAAAGAAAAAATATCCGAAATGATGAAATACGGAATGCCGCTTGTTGATGCTTTCCCGCGGCGCGAACGGAAACTTGCGGATATCCTCCGGGATAGTATGCTGGAAATGTACCGTCTGGCGACGCGCCTAGAACGAAAATATTACAAGAAGACCACGCTTGAAGACTTAGACATTGAGCTGGCCGTTTTGAAAGAATTTGTAATAGTGGCGTCGGACAAGGATTACCGCGGGCAGAAATACGCCCCGCCTTTGACGTTACACCAGCGGGAAGTTTGGAGCAGCTTTAATAAAGAAATAGGATGTATGATCGGCGGCTATATGGAATCCGTGAAAAACGGGCCTGCGAAAAAGGAATAAAAATATAGCTTTAAGATTGGGGAACGGGCCATTGATTTTGCCGGTGCGCGTATCGTGGTGGTAACTGGAACAATGGCGCGAACAACGGCGTTTTCGCCCTGAATCTGAATAATCCGCGCTCGAATCGCTGGACGAACATCGGCGGGCGTCTCGCTCTGCCCCTTGCTGGACATTGGTGCACGGCCTTACGGGACCGTGTAGGTGCAAGGGTCAAAGGGGCCTTTTCCCCTTCCGGGAAGACATGACCGGAAAAAATGACAGTGAGCCGCGGAGGCGGGAACGTCAAACGCGGATTGGTGAAGTATGAATGAGAAACAGGTGCTCCAAAATTCTTTTTCTAACCTTATTGCGTTTCCCAGGCTTGAAAAAGCCAACAGGAACGCTAAAAAACAAAAGAGATACCGGGATGAAATAATCAAATTCAACAACGACCTGGACGCAAACCTATTGCAGATCCGGGACGACCTTGAAAATGAATGTTTCAAGTTTGGGCCGTATAGGAAACACTGGGTCAATGTCCCCAAAAGGCGCCTGGTTATGGCGCTGCCTTACGCAAGCCGGATCGTTCAATGGGCGATATACCTTGAACTGAATCCCTTTTACGACCGCATGATGATAGAGGATTCTTATGCGTGCCGTAAAGGAAAAGGAAGCCTTGCAGCGGCCAAACGGCTCCAATATTGGTTACAACAGGCAGAATCAAAGCCTGGTAAACAATATGTGCTGAAACTGGATATTTCTAAATATTTTTACCGCGTAGATCATGCCGTTTTGCTTGATATTTTGGGCGAGCGGGTAAAGGACCCGAAGCTCATGCGGCTTCTGGATAATATTATAAACTGCGATTCTGAGCGCTTCGGCCTACCGCGGTTTATGGGGCCGGAAGACGTAGAAGACGAAGACTGGTTATTTGACCGGGGTATGCCCATCGGCAATCTGACCTCGCAACTTTTTGCGAATATTTATCTCGATCAGTTAGACCAGTTCTGCAAGCACGTTTTGCATATTCACCGCTATGCACGGTATATGGACGACGTTGTTATTTTGGCAGACAGCAAAGAACAGGCAAACGAATACCTGGAACAGATCACCCGATTCCTGGCGGACCGGCTGCACCTGGACCTGAACCGGAAAACGTGTATCCGCCCGGCGGATCGTGTGGAGTTTGTGGGTTATATTGTTACGGCCCGGGAACTGCGGCTGCGCAAAGCGACCGTGCGCCGGATAAAGGGTGCGTTCCGTGGTATCTGCAAGCTGTATTTTGCTGGCGAAATGAGCAAAGAAGCCTTTGATCGCCGCGTTGCGTCTTACAGCGGTATGATTGAGCACTGCCCGAACGAAAAAATAAAAGTTCGGCTAAATGAAATCTATCTGCACGCCAAAACGGCGGCGCAAGAAGAAAGGAGGGCTGCGTGAGCAATTTGCAGATTATCGAGGCCTTGACCGGCATCGTGTACAAGCAGAATGAAATCATTCACGCCCAGGCGGAAGCCCTGGCGCAGGTTGGCGCAGTATGCGCAGAGGACCAGATCGCCAGCGTGAACGGCCAGATCGACCGGCTTTTGGGCGCTGACGAGCTCCCGTTTTCCCTCTGATGGAAGCAGCAGAAAAGGAGGTGGTGGCCTATGATTGCCGCTTTCTTGTAGTGGCGCAAAGTGCAGATGATTGCCGCTTTCTTGTAGTGGCGCAAAGTGCAGAAAGAAGGGAACATGAGCACCCAAGACTTACTTGCAGCAGCCGGGCTTGTGGCCGCCGGGCTTATGTCGGCCACAAGAATTTTTCAGATTAAAAAAATCGAAATCAACCCATGGAAGACCATCGTGCGAGCCGTCGGCCGCGCCCTGACTGCGGAGCTTTCCGAGAAAATGGAGGCCGCGCAAAAAAGCCAGGACCAGAAGTGGGAGGAGCTCAAGCGCTACCAGGAGGAAACCCGGCGCCTCCTGGACGACCACGTCCGCACAGACGACGAGCGCAACGCGGACCTTTTGCGGAGCCGGATTCTTCGGTTTAACAATGAGCTAGTCCGCGGCATCGAGCACACCCAAGAGGACTTCGACGAGATTTTATGTATCATTGACGATTACAGAACGTATTGCAAGTCGCACGAGGAGTACAAAAACAACAAGTGCACCCATGCTATTGCGAATATTGAGCGTTGCTATGACGAACGCCTGGAAAAGCACGACTTTCTTTAAGGAGGGCTCAAAATGATCTATAAGTACCTGGACGCCAGCCGCTACCAGGGGAAAATCGACTGGGAGGCTGTGAAGCGCAGCGGCAAAATTGACGGCGCAATCCTGAAAACGGTTTCCACCAACAAGAGCTTCGGCGGCGTCTACATTGACCCCCAGTTTGAGCGGAACTATTCGGAATGCACCCGCCTGGGCATTCCCGTTGGCGCTTATTACTACACCTACGCCCAGAACGAGGCCGCCCGGGCCGTCGAGCTGGTGAAGGTGAAGCAGGCGTTGATGGGCAAGAGCTTCCAGCTTCCTGTGGCTGTGGATGTGGAGGACAACAAGCTGAAACCCATCCCGGCCAAGGAACTTTCCGCCCTGGTGGCAGGCGCCGCCAAACAGATCGAGGCCTGGGGCCTCTATGCTATGGTCTACACCTATACCAGCTACGCAAACACGGAGCTGGACATGGACGCCCTGAAAGCCTTTGACCTCTGGATCGCCGACTACCGGACCCGGCGCCCCACGCGCAAGCACGGCATCTGGCAGTACACCAGCGAGGGAACCGTCCCCGGCATCACCGGCGACGTGGACCTGAACCACGCCTATAAAAATTACCCGGCCATCATTCAGAGGGCCGGGCTTTCTTCTATCCGCTAAAATTGAAAGGAGAACACCATGAAAGAGATTCTGACCCAGCTTCTTTTTTCCGTCCTGACCATCTGCACACCCCTGGCAACCGCATACGTTTACAAGGCGGCTGCTGCCATCAACGCCTCCACGGCCGAGAAGATCAAGAACGAGACCATCCAGCGCATTTGCTGCGAGATCACCGACGCCGTGGCGGATGCCGTGGCAGCCATGAACCAGACCTATGTAAACGACCTGAAAAAGACCGGCTCTTTCGATAAGGCCGCCCAGGCCAAGGCATTGAATGGCGCAATTTCCGCCGCAATTAAGAGCCTGAGCAGCGACGCCCTGGACTACATCAAGAGAATTTCCGGCGGCGACACCGTGGGCTATCTGACCACGCGCATCCAGGCCCAGATCGACCACAACAAGACGGCCAAGGCTGCGCAGCAGTAACGCCACACACAAACCACACCTAAGAGCATACGAAAGCCCCGCTTCCAGCAATACGCTGGAAGCGGGGCTTTTTCTTTTTGCCTAAAAATAATCGTGTTTCGCAAAATTCCATCTTGACTTATAAACCGAAGCGGTTTATAATAAAGGCGTAGAGAACAGCAGCACACAAGAGGAGGAACGAAAAATGAAGGTTCGGTATACACGGTTCGAGGTTGTGTTCCGGGAAACTACCCTGGTATTCACCGACCGGGACCCGAAGTTTAGAAGCCGGCTGGACGTTTACAATTACGTTTGCGCAGAGCGGCTCGGCAAGAAGTACGGGAAGTTCATTCGCATCAATGAATCCACGGTTTGTTACTAAGGAGGGCTAAATTATGATGTTGAGCATGACAGAGACCGATTACGAGAACTGGCGCGACGACCTCCGTTGCGGCGGCCGGGAGGAATACGACGCCCAGTATTCTGCGGCGTCCCTGTACGAAGGCGGTTGGCGGTCCGATGCAATTTCCGACCTGATCGAACAGTTCAACTTGACCGGCGACGAGGCCGAAAGAATTTACAACGAGCTGCTCGAAATCGAGCAGAAAGCCGAAGGCAAGGAGGGCTAAACCATGAAAACCAGTACCTTCAACCGCATTTTTGAGAATGCCCGTTCCGTGAACATCCAGAGCAACGAGTGGTTCAATTACGCAGGATTCTTCTGGATGCAGTGCACCGAAAAGCAGCTGGCAAAAATGCGGATGCTGCTTAAAGCACAGGGCTGCAAGACGACCGTTAAGAACGGCGAAGAATGGTACATCCTGAACAGCGGGACGCTGATTAAGGTACACTAAAGAGAGAGGGCGGAAACATGGAGAACATCACACCGTTTGACCTGGGCGGGCTGGCAAAGGACCTGGACAACCAGTTGATCGGGATGCGCAGCCCATTTGGGCCAGCAGAGGACCGGCCGTTGCATGAAGCAAGCTACGTTGGAATGAAACACGCGTTTGAAGCCCTGGGCGGCAAGTACAAGGTGGACCGGCACGGAAGCCACCGGCTTTTCTTGCTGGGCATTTCAAGCCAAGGATTCGATTACTATACGGAGGACTGAACCATGAAGAACGTTATTTTCACCTACGACACTATCCAGAACGGCGAGCGCGGCGAGGCCTGCGCAATGATCCTAGTGGAGGACGCCCAGGCCTGGGCGCTTCAATCCGCCTTTAGCGAAAAGGACAACACCAAGGCAGGGTATTTTCTGAGAGAGCGCGGAATCGGCTTCTGCTGGAGCTGCGAGCACCTCCGCGGCCGCAGTTATGTTGAGAACAGCATTAAGAGCGTGGAAGTGAAGGAGGCATGAACGATGAAGCGTTACCAGATTTTGTACAACAAGGCCGGTTTCCCGCTCTGTGTTTGGAAGTCATCCGAGGAGGAGGCCCGCAGCTTTGCAAACAGGTTTCGGGCTGCTGGATACTCCGTTGATGTGTGGGAACACACGGAGACCGGCGCGCGCAAAACCAACATCTAACCCCGCCTGATGATGGCCCGAGGAAAAGGCCGAAACCACCCGGCAGCCAGCCGGGCAAGGTCGCGGGAACCATACCGCAGAGAGGAGCACAGAGCATGGACAAAGTTAAATTCTTCAACCAGCAGTTGAACGGCCAGATTGTTATGGCGGAGCTTGAAGCGGAGCACCTGGCAAAATCAATTCGACTGCTTTCCGAGGGTGACGACTATGTGGCCTGGGCTGGCGAGGTGGCAAATTACGCGACCACACTAAACCAGCTTGCGGAGGTTCTCACCGCACTGCGGAAGGTGGCGCGCGATTCGGAAATTTTGATGGAGCGGGAGGAAAAGGCATGAGTGCAAAAACGATTTACAAGACCCTGGCGCCCTTCTTCGATGCCGTGGACGGCACCGAAGAAAAGGCCTTGAAGTTCACGGCCCCGGGCTATATGGACCTGTGCATCGAGGCCTTGGGCTACAATGACCACGAGGGCCGCCCGGTGTATTCCGTGGCCCACTATGGGGAGCAGAACGGCGACCTTATGCGGGACCCGGATGTGACCATGGGCGTTGACCGGGAAGCCGGTACCGTGGAGCCGCTTACATACCAGAACGACTACATCGGTCGCTATTGGGAAGTTTACAAAGACTATGTGGACGGGAAGCCAACGAAATATTACCCGGCCATGAAAAAGGACCTTTCCGCCATGGTGACAGCCTGGGCGAAGAACATAAAGGCCCAGGGTTTCAACCCTGCGGTTCATGCGTAAGGAGTTGGGCACATGATAGGCGATCATTTGAAACTGGTCGAGAACGTACCGGAAGGAGCAGCCTTCTGCTTTGACGGAAAGAGCAAGAAGCAGAAAATCGACCAGAACGACATAATCCGGGAGCTCTTCGACCTGGGCATGGGCGGCAGCTTTTACGCCCAGGTGGTGAAGGTGCCAGAGGAGTACCCGGTGGAAGACCTTTCGACGGTGCTTCTGTACGAGCCGGAGGAGGCAGCGAAAATCTTCGCACAGTTGTGCGGCTACACGCTTTTGGACAAAAACGGCCGAGTGGTTACGGGCCGGATGCCTGGACAGGAGGAACAGAAATGAAGAAGATCAACGAAAAGCAGCTTGACCGAATCCGTGGTGCCTTGTACGGCGTGGCCGTGGGCGATGCCCTGGGCGGCCCCCTGGAATTTATGAGCGACTGGCAGATCTGCAACACATACGGCCGTGTTACCGACATGATCGGCGGCGGCTGGCTGAACTTGAAGCCTGGCGAAGTGACAGACGACACACAAATGACCCTTTGCGTTGCCCGCGGCATCCTGGATGCCCTGGAAGGGGACAACGGCCTGGATCTGGTCGCTTCTGTGGGACAGCAGTTTATTGCATGGGCTGACAGCAAGCCAAAGGACATTGGCGGCGCCTGCTCCCATAGCATTGCCGTTGCAAAGCTGCGGGGCCGTTTTCGCTTGCAGGGCGTTCCTACGGCTACGGACTGGGAAGAAGCAGCGCGGCAGACCCGGCGGGATGGCGGCCGCCCTGTGGAGGGCAACGGCGCTCTGATGCGCACCGTATACCCTGGCCTTTATTGCAGCACGAAGGGCGGCGCAGAAATACAGGCCCGGGCATTTGCGGAAATGACCCACCGCGGCGACAAGTCCACAGAGGCTTGCATTCTGTACACGAGAATGGTATATTTACTTACAGAAGCGGTTAATAAGTACCAGGACGGCAACGTGGCCGACTTCCTGCACGAGTGCTTAAAGGGCACGTTCTACGACGCGTCCGTGGAGAAGCCCGCGACGTATGCAGCGGGCGGCTATGTGGTGGACAGTATGTGCACCGCCGTGAGCTGCCTTGCACACGCCCAGACCTTCGAGGAAGCCGTCTGCGCGGCCGCAAACCTGGGCGGCGATACCGACACCAACGCGGCTATTACCGGCGGCCTGGCGGGCGCCTGGTTTGGCTTCTCGGCCATTCCGGCGCGCTGGGTGGATGCCTTGGCCCCTGGGCTGCGGCAAGATCTGGACATTCTGGCCGCAGCAGCAGAGAGCCACCGCAACAAGTAACAGGAGGAAAAGCAATGCCATACGGAAGGCCTATGAAGGGCGCCAGCCGGAGAGTGCCCACAACGGTACACATCCCCACCGGCACCCTGGACATTATCGACAACTATATTGACGACCGGGAAAAGAACGTTGAAACCGGCCGCATGAGCCGCAGCGACTTCATCAACGAGGCTGTGAACCGCTACCTTGTGGAGCTGGGCTTGGTGGAGCCTGAAAGTAACACCGAAGTAACACCCAAGTAACAGAAGCACCCAGAAGCCAACGAGAACCGAGGAAATACAGGAAATACAGGCATTGGAAAGAATAGAAAATAACCAATGCGAACAAAAGACAACCGCCCACCATAGAGCTCGAATAATGGAATATTTGAAAAATAAACGTATCTACGATTGAAAAATGAGCAAAAATCGACTTCTGACATCATTTTGACATCATCCGTGGCAAAAAGCACCTGCTGGATGTGCCGGAAATGGTAGCACGGTTTATTATCGGAGAATAATTTGAAAGCCCCGGAAAGTAACGAGAAATCGAAACTTTCCGGGGCTTTTGCGACATCATGACATCAAAAAACGGGCTGTGACATCATTTGTTTTCGGCTTAGACGAGTGGCATCAAATCGGATTCATCCTTGGAGGAAGAGGAAGTACTGAGAGTTTCCAGCCTTGACACGAGTTCCTGCTGCTTATTGGGGTACAGATGAGCGTATGTCCGCATGATAACAGGAACAGTATCCCCGATCCGCTTGGCCACCAGAACAATAGAGTACCCAAGTTCGATACAGAGAGAAACGTGGCTGTGCCGTTACGGTATAATAACGACAAACAGAAAAAGCCTTTATTTTCAAGGGGTTTGAGCGTTTGTCGTCTTTTATTCAATTCCTTTTCCAAGTTGAAAATTGACGAAAACTATAAAGAAAAAAGGAGGCTGTTTTATTAACGACAAAATTTAATAGTGCCAGCGGTCCGGCTTTATGTCTGACCGCTGGTTGCCGTGGGCGTTTCACTTTTATAGGTGGACGCCCTTTTTTCATACTCATTTTCGAGAGAAAGGAGATCCACATGGAATTAAACGAAATGGAAAAAAAGCTGCTCTTTCAAGTGGAGGGCGATTATCAGACAAAGATCCTGAATGAACTTTATATGACCGTGCGGTATTCAAATAATTCCGAACAGCGGGAGGCGGCAGAAGGTCTTATGGCAAAACTTCGTGTTCTGTCAAATGCAGAGTGCATGGACTTGGTAAAAGATATTCAGAAGAATTACCGTCTGCCCTATCCAGCCCGGACGATTGGAGAAAAGATCGCCGAGGCCAGACAACAATCAGGGGCAGAAAAATTGAAGGGGCATGACATCATGGCACTTGAACGCTTTGATCCAGAAGTAAAGCACATGATCGTCTTTGATGTATTGTCTTACGATTCCCCTGTTGGCGACAAAGGCGATAAGATGCGCTTGTTCCTTACAGATGCCGGCTATCAGAAATTTTTAGAGAGCCAGGAACGGGGCGAAGTGAAACTGAAAAACCATGCGAAGGTCTCTGACGGTCATCTCCATTATGACCGCAGGGATCATGCCTTGTAACGGAATAGTCGAAGAAAGGAGGCGATACAATGGCAGTATTCCGTGTAGAGAAAACAAAGGACTTTACGATAATGAGCAATCACCATCTGCGCAATACGGAGTTGTCCTTAAAGGCAAAGGGGCTTTTATCACTTATGTTGTCGCTGCCGGAAGATTGGGATTATACCACGAAGGGACTCGCCCATATCTGCAAGGACGGTGTGGATTCTATCACTACTGCCCTGAAGGAACTGGAGCGGCATGGTTATCTCACCAGACAGCGCCTCCGCTATGATAACGGGCAGTTGGGAGACATTGAATATACGATCCATGAGCAGCCTGTAAGTACCGAAAACATAGGGCTTTCACCTAAACGGGAAAATCCAAGACAGGTAAAACCTGAACAGGCAAAACCTAAACAGGCGGAACCTGAACAGGAAAATCCGGCACAATTAAATACTAATCCATTAAAAACAAAAAAATCAAAAAAAGATAAATCAATAACTTATCCATCAATCTATCCGGCAGAGCCGGAAGCGGCGAACCGCACGGATGGGATGGATCGGATAGAGCTGATAGAAGCATATCGTGAAATCATCAAAGAAAATATCGAATATGACTTACTGGTCTTACGGTATGGCAGGGAACGTCTGGACGAAACCCTTGAACTTATGCTTGAAGTGATTTTGTCGAAACGCCCTTACATACGCATCGCCGGAGATGATTTTCCGCGGGAGATCGTCAAGAGCCGGTTCCTGAAGATCAATTCCGGTCACTTAGAGTATGTCTTTGACTGTATCGACAAGAACACGACGAAGGTCGGAAATATCAAAGCATATCTGCTGGCGGCGCTGTATAATGCCCCGGCTACAATGGACAGCTATTACCGTGCCGAGGTCAATCACGATCTGTACGGCTGTTAGGCACCTTTGGGTGTCTTTTTTCATTCCATCACAGGAAGGAGGCAAAGCACGATGAAAAGAATCACTGTGCCGGTACAATGCCCGGCGTAACCAAAGAACAGATTCAGGCAGCGCGGGAAGCTGATCTGTTTACTTACCTGCAGTTCCATGAACCCGGTGTGCTGAAACGGGATGGACCTAATTTCCGGCATAAGGAACATGACAGTCTGGTATATGTGACCGGGAAAAGGTACTGGTACTGGAACAGCCGTGGACGGAGTATCAATGCGCTGGACTACCTGATCCAGATTCGGGGATATGGTCTTGTGGATGCGGTTCATGCTCTGGTAGGTGGCGAAATCCGACATACACCGGCTTACCGAAGTACGGCAGAAATACAGGTATCAAAAGAACCGGAAAAGAAAGCATTCTCTCTCCCCTGGGCCAGACGTTGCGCGACCGCTGCGGTCTCCTATTTGCAGAAACGGGGGATCAGCTCAGAAGTCATTCGCCAGTGTTTACAAGCCGGGATTTTTTACGAAGCCCGGTATCATGGAGAACCGGTTTGTGTATTTGTAGGGAAAGATGATTCCGGGAAAGCGAAGTTCGCCTGTATGCGCAGTATCGGCGGCAATCTCAAAAAGGATGTCTATGGCAGCGACAAAGGATATAACTTTTGTTATCCCCCGCAAAGTCCGGGTAGCCGGCATGTGGCAGTCTTTGAAGCTCCTATTGATGCGCTTTCCCATGCAACGCTTCAAGAGCTGGAGGGATGGAAATGGAATGGTTACCGCTTGTCTTTGGGAGGTACTTCCCATGTGGCGCTGACTTCTTTTCTGGAACGCCACCCGGAGATCCGGCGTGTTACCCTTTATATGGACCACGATCTTGCCGGATTTGTCAATGCCCGGAAAATCAAGACCATGCTCCACGAGGATAAACGTTTCCGTCATATCCGGGTAAGTGTCAACCCTCCCCGGATGGGAAAAGATTACAATGAAAAATTGCTGGAGGTTCGGGAACAACTGCAAACCAGCCAGCACCAACGCCGCCCAAAAGAGGCGGCTGTTTCAATTTAGGGAGGATTTCAACATGAATGGATCTCAACATATCTGCTTTACAGACAGCGCCGGAAAAGCGCTGTTTTCCATTCCCGACAATGGTTTACTCTGCCTGTTCTATGGAAACGGGGACAGGCACTTTGCTGTTTGTCATCGTCTGGATGACACCCATGCAGAAATTGACGGGGTAAATTATTCGTTGCCGGATTTTGCCAAAAGGATGAAACACAACCAGATCAGCTTTGCCCCGGCATAAGGCTGGAAAACAAATAACAGGAGGATTTGAAAATGAAAAAAATTGAAAATACCGCTTTGCAGATGATTGCCGAGGCTTCCCGGTGTCCAGACTACGGCCCCGATATGGTTAAATCGCTGATGAAAAAGCTGGACATGAACGAAAAGGGCTTTGCGCTTTTGATGAATGTTGCCCCATCCACAGTGCGTCTTTGGACTAGCGGAGCTGCACAGCCTTGCGGCACAGCAAAACGCCTCATGCAGATTTATGAAACCGGTCCGGAGATTGTTGGCAAGATTGCTAGAGGGCAGCTACCGGCAGATGGGAGGGATTGATGAATGACGGAGACAGATAGCCAGCCGATTGCGGAAAATGAGCAGGTCAAAGAGCTGCTTGCTCTCCTAAAAGACAACAATACACCGGGATATGAAGAATTTGCCAAGCTAATCGAGCATGTGACCGGGATGGAGCAGCGTCTTTTGGAGGCAACCGAGGAACTAAAGGCAGTGCGTCAGGAAATGCAGGGATTACAGAACCATTCCCTGAAAGATACTCTCCAAAAGAGCTGTAAAGCTATGGAGATGAATATTTCCGTTATGCGTCACCGTCTTTCCGAACTCAAAGGCCAGATCATAAACGGGTGCAGGAATATCCTTGCCGATTTCAGGGAACGAGGTACTGTTGCTTTGAATGGGATCACACAGTTTTTACATGTCAGACCGGTGTTGGAGTCCATTCAAAGTGCAGCAGAAAAAAGTATGCAGGCCAACAACAGGGCTGTTGCCAGAATTGACGCTTTCAGTACGGAATATCACGAAATGGAGCGGCATCTCAAAAATATGGGCCTTGCTATTCAAGGAAAACCTGCGGAGACAGACGCAAAAGAAAATGGAAAGATTGCCAGGGTGTTCAAAGGTGCTTTCAAAGTGGAGGGCGCTCTTATATCCTCCATTAACCGTAATGCGGAGTGGGCACTTAATACCCTTGCCCGGTTGGAACAGACTGCGGAAAGGCGCCCTTCTGTTTTGGAAGCAATGCGGGAACAGGCAGCAAAAACGGAACCGGCAAAAAAGCAGCCGGCATCTTCCCATGATAAGGAAAGCCGGTAATTGTCAGGTTCACATGAAAGGAGGAATTTGATTGAATCAGGAACCACTACCGCAGATTCATTTGATCCGCGATACAGACTTATCCGTCTTTGCGTATGAGCTCCATATTTTTGCCGGAGATTTTCTCAGGGAATGCGAATTCAATATGCGTTCTCTGGCGACAAATGCCGGGGCTGATTCCATTGCCATCATGGGGAAAAATCACATGTGGCTTTCCGACGCTTTGTTTGCTTATTGTTCTACGGCAGATCTTCATCAAATGATCTTAACAACGGAGTTTATCGGAGCGAGGGCTTTCCTGTTTCATACGGATCGCAGAGAGGGCGGTCACTTGTACGGAGATGTCCTGATGATGGATTTAGACACGCTGCGGCAGGATATAAAACGAAATATCCTCTATCCCTGCGGCGTCAATATCGAACGCAAAGATGGTTCAGTGGCTACGGTCAGCCTGAAAGAATGGACTGGAATGGAGCTTTACGAAAAAGATGCTCTGAAAAGCTGGGGATTTTCTTATGCCCCGAATCAAGTTACGGAATGGCAGTACCACTATTCCACGATGTTCAGACAGTGGATGGATCAGGCATTTCGTTATATGCCCCAGGATTTAGAAGAACGCCTGAATATGCAATATATGGAGGCAGCCCAGAACCCGGATATGGATAAGTACCGCATACCACAGGGAACGGCAAAGCAGATGCTTCTTTATGACGAAGCCCCTGTGTATCGCCTTCTTCCATCCGGTTCGGAGAAAATTGCGCCCATCGCGGCAATCTCTACGGGCCTGTGGTATGAAAATTACCGGGAGTTTGCCATTGCACCGGAGGATTTAGGCGCTCTGGACAAACTGATCCGCAGGGAAACTGACCGGCTCACAGGAAACCTCCCACAACTTCACAAAAACGAAGAACGTCGCCCTGCCCCGGAGCGATAAGAATTTTACACTGACTGGAGGTGATGAAGATTGGCAGGAGTGCATGAAGATTTCGGCGAAAAGATCGGCGGTGCTAAAAAAGATCTGTGGAAAGACCGCGGGCTGTATGCAGATGATCTGGAAGCCATGAATGAGCGCGAAGCCGAAAAATTTGTGAAAAAGGATAATGTCTGGAAAAAGCCGGACTATGCAGCCATACTGGAGGAAGGGATTCCTCTTGGCGTGGTCTATTTTATCAAAAAAGCGAGGGACGGCTTAAACGCTTCCCCTCAGTATTACCGCACGGATGACACCCCGGAAAAACGGACCGCGAGACAAAAGGAATATATAAAAACAGTTCGGGAATTGCAGGCAGTGCTTTCAGATGTCCGTACTGCGGAGGATGCTGTGAGAGCCTATGACCGCTTTTTCGTTGACAATGGATATTTAGAAAAGGTACAGGGCTGGGGAAGCGGAATCCATTACCGGGCAACGAAAAAGGGACAGGACAATCCCGTGATCACAAACAAATTGTCCAATACCATGCTGATCCGCTCGGCTGAATATTTTGAGCGCAACTTTACTCAGAAAGCAAAAAAGGAACAGTTTTGTGTTTCCAAAGAGCAGAAAATACCGAAAGGTTATGCGATCCACTTCAACGACGGGAAACATACCTATTCTAAAAATGAGGACTGGAAACCCGGTACCTACTATGTGACAAAAGGCTATTCGATCCTGCGGACCAATTTTGAGACCAAAGAAGCTGCCCTGAAATGGGTGCAGGAACTTGCCAAAGGCAGGAACAAAAATGGGAAGATCCGGTTTGTCCCTCCCCAGCTCGCCCATGTCAAACGTACCGGCCCGGATTATCGGAATGGCGTGGAGATCACCGGACAGCATTATCTTGATACATTTGGGTTCCGCGGCGGCGAGTTTGGAAACTGGATGAACCAGAACGACCGTCAGACCTCCCTTAACATGGGATTTGAAGCACTAAAGGATTTGGCGTCAGCCCTTAAGATCAGCGATAAAGATATTGCTTATCAGGGAACACTTGCTATCGCTTTTGGTGCAAGAGGCAGTGGCAATGCTGCAGCTCATTATGAACCTTTGCGTACAGTCATCAATCTTACAAAAATGCACGGGGCCGGTTCCCTGGCACATGAATGGTGGCATGGACTTGACGATTATCTTGGTACAAAGATGGGAGCAAAAGGGATGCTGTCAGAACAGCCCCGCCTCTATGCGCCGTTCCAAAAACTCATTGACACCATGAAGTATAAACCGGAAACACCGGAACAGGCAGCAAAGCGCACGGAAGCACAAACAGAACGCACCCGGAAAAATGCGGCAAGCTGGCTGGATTCCTCGGTTCTTGCCTCCCTGAAACGGTATGGCAATGAGGAACAGATGGAAACCTACGCAGTCTTGCGGGAAGCATTTTTGTCCGGCGAACCCGGCTCTGTGGAACAGATCAGCGCATTTAAGAAGAATGTTACCGGCCGGGTAATTCCCAAAAGTGAACGGGAACGGCTGGAAATTTTTGAGCGTATGCTTTCCGGGATGCAGGCGCAGGAAGCTCCGCAGATTGGACGGACGGAAACTGATTTTTACCGTAATTCGGTACGCATGGGAAAAGAATGTGAAAAAGACGGCGGTTATTGGGACAGCAATGTGGAAATGACAGCCAGAGCCTTTGCCTGTTATATCAAGGACAAACTGCCCTACACATCGGATTATCTGGCAGGCCATGCCGACTGTGCCCTTACCCTGGTTTCCGGTAAAGACGGAGAAATGGAGGTATTGAAAGCCTTCCCTGTGGGGGAAGAACGCCGTGCAATCAACGCTGTTTTTGACGAGATCATTCAGGATTTGAAACGGGAACAGCTATTGACCCATGCCGATGTAACGCTTCCCCTCTCTGTTTCTGAACTTCGTGAGGCGGCGGACGGGCAGCTATCCATGTTCGGCGTCGGCCGTCCTTCCGTGATGGATCAGCTTGCGGCAAACAGGCCGGCAGATAAAAAATCACCGGCACAGACGTTTTCCAGAAAAAACCACGAGCCGGAAATATAGCAGGAGGTGAACAGCATTTTGGAAGAAAATAAAGATTATCATGCCTACCGGTATGGCGACCACTTGACGCCGGGATCGGAGCTTAAAATTGAGCACAGCGTAGTTTGTGAAAATGTGGATATTTCTACACTGATCACAATGGGAACAGATAGCCTGGAAGCCATGCGCCAGGGAAGTATCGACGGGGAGCAGAAAGCCTATGAAATCGTGGTGGCTGCCGCAAAACAGTGGGAACAGCAGGCAGCGGCAACACAGACGATCAACCGGGCTTTGGAATATCTTCGTACACCTGAGATTGAACATACCGGCAATCAGTGGAAAGACACCGATAACTGGAGGGCGGATCAGAAAATCAGCAACCGGGTCTATCAGATGACCTGCAGTATTTGGGAAGATACGAAATATGACAGGGAAACAAAACAGAGTATTCCGGTTGCCTGGTATGTGACATGGGAAGTCCGTATTCATTCCCCGAAGCAGGGATATGGAGAAAAGATTGCCGGACAAAACCAGAAACGATATACAGATAAGAATGCAGCCATAAAATACCTGGACGGGCGGAAGAAAGCCTATTCCCATTTATTCACGGAAATTTCCCCGCCAATTCCGAAAGAATATGAGCGTCATTTTATGGTTCATGGCACTCTCTTACCTGGTTATACGGTTGAAGGACTGGAACAGACCAAAACGGAACATGCCGCCGCCGAGGTTTCGGAGGGCGGTATTTTTACGCCCCAAAACCAGGAGAAGCCTTCCGTCCTGGGGAAGCTCTCTGTGGCAAAAACCCAGGAAAAAACGCCAGCCGCTCCCGGTATGGCAATGAAAAAGAAGGAGGATATACAGTTATGAAAGTGTTAATGGTAGAGCCGGGCAAGTCCCCTTATGCTGCGGAGATTGAAAGCGGTCTGAAATCTTTGCAGGCGGCAGTGGGTGGAGACATTCAGGCGGTCTATCCGTATGAGGACCCGGTGGCTCTGATCTGCAATGATGAAGGCAAGCTGATGGGACTGCCTCTGAACCGGGCTCTCTTTGATGATGACGGCCACGTTTATGATATTGTGTCCGGGAATTTTCTGATCGTTGGTCTTGGCGAGGAAGATTTTACAGACCTTTCCCCGGACTTGATGGAGAAATACGGGGAGCAGTTCAAGTACCCTGAAAAATTTGCAAGGATTGCCGGCGAGATCATTGCAGTCAAGCAGCCTGCAACCAATGAACACCGGGAAAAACCGATGATGCACCATTCCGGCCCGGATTTGTAGAAAGAAAGGAGCCAATTATGTTAATGGCAGTAAATGAACCTTATGCCCTTATGGTGCAGCCGGACGATATTCTGATCTCTCCCCGTGAGGTAGATGAACATTTTGGGACGATGGTATGCTTCCATCCCCGCTATGCGCTGGGCGACCATCACAACTATATGGACAAAGACGACTTCCTGCGGGAAATGTATTTAGATACCGTAGGACATGATGAAGCCGGCATGAAACGCTATGAACGGATGGTAAACATTGTAAGCAGCCGTTTCCGGCATGGACCAAAGACAGAGGAACGGGCGATCGATGAAGCAATGCAGAAAGTAATTTCGGAAAAGTATCTGATGCTCCCCCTCTATCTCTACGACCACTCAGGTCTTGCCATGAGTACAGAAAGTTTCTCAGGCAGGGCCCCTCATGCAGAATGGGACAGCGGACAGGTCGGCTGGATCTATGTTTCCAAAGAAGATGCCCTAAAGGAATTTGACGCTGACAAGATGACCGGCGCCATCCGGCAGAAAGCGGACGCACTGATGCGCAGTGAAGTCGCCGCTTACGATTCCTATCTGCATGGCGAATGTTATGGGTTTGAGCTTTATAAAAACGGGGAGCTGTCGGATAGCTGCTGGGGCTTTATGGGTAACTTTTCCGATGTGTTGAAAGATATGGCGGAATACCTCCCGGATGAGTGCAAAGGGATGGTCGATCATCTGGAGGAACAGGAACGCCCGGCTACGATCATCAAGACGCTTTTGAAACATGCTAAAATTCAGGTCGATCAGGCAGCAAAAGCCTTTGAACACGCTTCCCGACAGCAGGTTCTTGGGGAAAGCCGGTAAAAAGTTATTTCCATATTATAAATACCGATTTTATCAGAAAGGAGGATGCTCTTGCAGGAAGATCTCGAACAACGAACGGTTTCTGTTTCTATACAGGCAGCAAAACTGTCAGGGCGGGTACTGCGTGCGGCTATTGCTGCGGTACTCCAAAAGATGGAACAGGAACGCACAATGCCAAAAGTCGGGCGCAACAGCATGAAGCGGCTGACTTATAAAGACCCCGGAGCCAATACCATTGAAGTTTCAGGGCGAATCCGCTCTTTTGAACGGTATGCCAGGAAACATCAGGTACGCTACCATATAGAAAAGGAACTTGGGACCGATCCCCCAAAATGGACGGTATATTTCAAGGCAAACCAGGCGGATGCACTGACGGCAGCTTTTAAGGAATATACGAAGAAAGACCTTACACGCAGCACCAGACCGTCGCTGCTTACACAGCTTCATAAGTTCAAAGAACTGGCGCAGTCGCTTGGCCGTGACCGTGTAAAGAACAAAGAACACGGAGGACCGGAACGATGAAGATTGATGCAGAAACACTGAAAAAACAGGTCATTCTCCATCTGCCTTATATTCTGTTCCTTCTGGTATTTGCCAAGCTGGGCGAGGCGGTGCGTCTGGCTCCCGGAGCAGACGCTTCCCAAAAGCTGTTAGGACTGTCCGAAGGCTTTGCCCTTGCGTTTCAGAGTATGTGGCCGGGAGCGGCAATGGACTGGCTGATTGGTTTATGCGGTGCAGCCATTATGCGGCTGGCAGTCTATCTTAGAGGGAAAGACGCTAAGAAATACCGCAAAAATGTGGAATATGGTTCTGCAAGATGGGGAAATAAAGCCGATATTGCCCCATTTATGGACCCAAAGCCGGAAAACAATATCATTCTTACCCAAAGTGAAGGACTGATGTTAAACGGACGGCCCAAAAATCCGGCCAATGCAAGAAATAAAAATGTACTGGTAGTCGGAGGATCAGGTTCGGGAAAAACGCGCTTTTTCATCAAGCCCAATCTGATGCAAATGCACAGTTCCTACGTCGTCACCGATCCGAAAGGTACAGTCCTTGTGGAATGCGGAAAGATGTTGCAGCGAGGCACACCAAAGCTGGACAAGGACGGAAAGCCTATGCGTAATGAAAAAGGAAAGATCATCTATGAGCCCTATAAAATACGGGTATTCAATACGATCAATTTTCAGAAAAGTATGCACTTTAACCCATTCGCCTACATTCATTCCGAGAAAGATATTCTGAAGATCGTCACTACCCTGATCGCCAATACCAAAGGCGAAGGAAAAGCCGGAGACGATTTCTGGGTCAAAGCAGAAACCTTGCTTTATACGGCACTGATCGGATATATCTACTATGAAGCTCCGGTAAACGAACAGAATTTTGCCACACTGGTAGAAATGCTGAACGCAATGGAGGTCCGTGAGGATGACGAGTCATTCAAAAATGCCGTTGACCTTCTCTTTGACGCTCTGGAACAGAAAGACCCGGATCATTTTGCCCTGCGTCAATATAAAAAATATAAGCTCGCTGCCGGAAAAACAGCGAAGTCGATCCTTATTTCCTGTGCTTCCAGACTGGCTCCTTTTGACATTAAAGAAGTCAGGGAAATTACCATGTATGACGAGCTGGATCTGGATATGCTGGGGGATGAACGGACCGCTCTTTTCCTTATTATGAGTGATACGGACGGAACCTTTGCATTTTTGATCAGTCTGATCTATTCCATTTTGTTTAACCGCTTGTGTGAGCGGGCGGATGATGTATATGGCGGAAGGCTTCCCATCCATGTACGCTGCCTGATCGACGAGGCGGCAAATATCGGGCAGATCCCGAACCTGGAGCGTCTTATGGCGACCATCCGAAGCCGTGAGATCTCTGCCTGCTTGGTGCTGCAGGCGCAAAGCCAGCTCAAAGCCCTGTATAAAGACAACATGGACACCATCATCGGTAACTGTGACGCCTCTCTTTTCTTAGGAGGCAAAGAAGAAACTACCTTAAAAAGCTGGAACTCCCTATTAGGGAAAGAGACTATTGATCTGTATAACACCAGTGTCACAAAGGGAAATCAGGAATCCCACGGACAAAATTTTCAAAAGCTGGGAAAGGACCTGATGTCGGTGGATGAACTGGCAGTTATGGACGGGGGCAAATGTCTGCTGCAGATCAGGGGTGTGCGGCCGTTCCTCTCCCGGAAATACGATATAACCAAACACCCAAATTACAAACTGCTTTCCGATTTTAATGAGAAGAACGCTTTTAATATCGAAAAGTTTCTTTCTACCCGGATGCCGATGCGTCCCGGTGAACGATACCGCAATTATGAAGTCACAGCCGAAGATCTGGCTTCCCAGACTTTATAGAGTTGTTCCTGCCTGTCAAAGCATGACGCCCTGGCAGGCTTTGTTTTTGTCACGATGAAAGGAGGATATTTTGAGGATTCGTGATTCTCCCTGAAAAGTAAATAACCGCAGGATTTTTCCTGCCCCATGCCGCCGTGCTGTTTGAAACAGATTTTTTTCTAAAAACAGTGCGGCGGCTTTTTTTGTTTCCGGCCTGATACGGCCATATCACAAATTAAAATTTCTGAAATTAAAGGAGGAACTATATGGCATTTTTTGCAAGCGCGATTGATACTTTGAAGATCCTTGTGATCGCCCTGGGCGCAGGTCTGGGCGCATGGGGTGTTGTAAACCTTCTCGAAGGTTACGGAAATGATAACCCAGGTGCAAAATCCCAGGGGATCAAGCAGCTTATGGCAGGCGGAGGTATCGCTCTGGTTGGTGCAACGCTGATCCCGCTGCTTTCCGGCCTGTTCGGTTAAGGGCTGACTTATGGGCAGTCTGTTTGAATGGATAACAGACTGGATTAAAGAGGGCCTGATCGATGCGATCACCGGACAGTACACCAGTATTTTCAACTCCGTCAACAATCAGGTTGCGGATGTGGCAAATCAGGTAGGACAGACCCCGCAGGGCTGGAATGGCGGCGTGTTTTCCATGATTCAGAATCTTTCAGAAACCGTCGTCATTCCCATTGCGGGCATGATCCTGACCTTTGTTCTGGTGTATGAACTGATCCAGATGATTCTCGAAAAGAACAACATGCACGAATTCGATACATTCAACATCTTCAAGTGGATTTTCAAGACTTTTGTTGCCACTTACCTGCTCACCAACTGTTTTACGATTGTGATGGCGGTCTTTGATGTGGCCCAAAATGTGGTGTCGCAAAGTGCCGGTGTCATAAACGGGAACCTGGATGTGCAGGCGGCGTTGTCTGATCTGAAAACCCAGCTTGAAGCAATGGGAATGTGGGAACTGATTGGACTGTGGCTGGAAACCAACATCATCAATCTGTGTATGTGGGTACTGTCCATCGTGATCTTTGTCATTGTATATGGCCGTATGATCGAGATTTATTTAACCGTGAGCCTTGCACCGATCCCGTTTTCCACAATGGCAAACCGGGAATGGGGACAAATGGGAACCGGGTATCTGCGTTCCCTTTTTGCCCTGGGCTTTCAGGGGTTTTTGATCCTGATCTGTGTTGCCATTTATGCAGTGCTGGTCCAGTCTATCCCATCGTCCGGCGACGTGCACGGCGCGATCTGGGGAACGGCGGGTTATACGGTACTGCTGGCTTTTGCCCTGTTTAAGACAGGTTCGTTATCCAAATCCATATTTAATGCAAGATAGCATGAACAAAACCAATTCTAAAAAGGAGGATTTTATATATGAGTAAAACCAATACAGAAAAAATGGCGCCGGAGACACAGACGCCGGAAATGGCAAACGGCATGAAGCTGGATGTCCGCGTGCGTCCGATCGCCCCAATGGGAAACCTGCTGGCGTTTGCCAATGTTACGATTGGCGGATGCTTTAAGATTGACGGCTTCCGTATCTGTTCCAGTGAAAAGGGGCTGTATGTCAATATGCCCGCAACCCAGGATAAGGGAGGCAACTGGAAAGATGTCTGCTGGCCGGTTACGGCAGAGTTCCGCAAGCAGCTCAACGATGCCTTAATCGATGGGTACGGGCAGGCTATTGAAAATTTGCAGGCAACTCTTGAAGCGACAAAGGGAGCAGCGGAAAAACCTTCCCTGACCGGTGCATTGAAAGAAAATGCCGGTAAGGTCAAAGAACAGCCGGCCAAACCGGCCACATCTAAGAATGAGCAGGCTCGCTAATGCCGGAAACGAAACAGTACGGCATTATCTATGCCGATCCGCCCTGGCATTATGACAGGAAACATGGAAGCGGCGTTGCGGAAAACCATTACCCCACAATGAGCATTGAAGAAATCTGTGCCCTGCCGGTATCGGAACTTGCCGCAAAAGACAGTGCCCTTTTTCTGTGGGCGACCTTCCCGCAGCTCAATGAAGCCTTCCGGGTGATCGATGCCTGGGGATTCAAATATAAAACGCTGGCTTTTCTATGGCTCAAACAGAACCGGAAAGCGGATAGCTGGTTTTATGGCATGGGCTTTTGGACCCGCTCAAACGCGGAGGTCTGCCTGCTGGCAACCAGAGGCCGTCCGAAACGCCAATGTGCGGGAATCCATCAGTTTGTGATCTCCCATATTGAGCAGCACAGCAAGAAACCGGACGAGGTGCGGGATAAGATCGTAAAACTCATGGGCGATCAGCCCAGAGTGGAACTGTTTGCAAGACAAAAGACACCCGGCTGGGATGTATGGGGCAATGAAGTGAACTGTACGCTGACTATGCCGGAGCGAAAGGGGTGATTTTGATAGAACAAGATGCAAAGCGGCTGCTTATGGAACGGCTGGACGAGTGTTTGAAGGTTCATGCGGATATGCTGGATGCACAGAACATCGGCAGTATTTACGAGTTACAGGGACTTTCGGAACTCCACTATTATCTGAAGGTTGAGCATGTATTTACTCCGGCGGAAGTAGAGGCGCTTCTTTCTTTTCAGGACCCGTTGGATGTAGCCCGATGGTGTTGGGAAGAAAATAACCATGAACACAGTTTCCCGATCTGCGATCTTCTCAAAGAAATTGATGCAGCGCAAAAATTTGAACATTTCACAAGCGAACCTTCCGCACAGGACAAATATACGCTCCTGATGAAACGGCTGGGACAGAATTACTTTGCTTACAGGGAAAGCCTTATGTCAAGAGATAAGGAATCCTTAATTGAAAAAGCTGCTGAAATTACAGCCATGCAGGAGGCGTATTCCTATCTGACAACAAAGTTTGAGTTCAGGGATGAAATGCTGGATGATGTGCTGGCGCTTGAGAATCCTTTGAAATACTTTGCAGACCGTTGGCTTATGCCGGTTTCAGATGTGTTCGACGTGGATATGGATATTCGGGAAAATATTGCCGGAATCCGAGACAGCCAGGAATACCTGTGTCAGAGAGAGCCGGCTGTTTCTGTCCTGGCACGGCTGCAAAATGCGGCTCAGGAAGTGCGGGAATGTCCGGCTGTGGAGAAACCGGTACGCGATTTCGGTGCACGGTAATGGGCCGGAAATTATATTACGATGGGAGGTGTATAGATGCCTTATGTACCTGTACCAAAGGATTTAACCAAAGTTAAGACTAAGCTGGCCTTCAATCTGACGAAGCGCCAGCTTATTTGTTTCAGCCTTGCCGGACTTGTCGGCCTTCCGGTGTATTTCTTTACCCGCGGGGCGATCGGCAATTCGGCGGCTGTACTTTTGATGATCGGGCTGATGATGCCCTTTTTCTTCTTCGCCATGTATGAGCGTGACGGGCAGCCGGCAGAAAAGATCTTGAAGAACCGGCTCCGTTATAAGCTCTGGCCGAAGGACCGTCCATACAGGACGGATAACCTGTATAAATCTATGTCAAAGAAGGAGGTTACAAAGATTGCCAAAAAACAAGCAGCAGGAAGCTCAGGAAAAGCGTCTGCAAAAAAACATCAGGCAGGCCAAAAAGACCGGAGCCGATGCAAAGCAGGGCAAAACTAAGTCTGCCCGTTCCAAGCCGTCTAAAAAAGGCGGCTTTTTTGCCGGGCTGAAAGCAGATGCCCCGCAGACGGTCCAGCAGAGCATTCCCTACCGTGAAATGTACCGGGATGGGATCTGCCGGCTGACCGATACCCTTTACACCAAAACGGTGCAGTTTTTTGATATTAACTATCAGCTTGCACAGGCAGATGATAAAGCACAGATCTTCGAGGGTTACTGCGATTTCTTAAATTACTTCGACGCCTCGATCCATGTGCAGCTTACCTTTATCAACCAGCGAGCCAATATGCAGGATTTTACCAGAAGCATTGACATCCCTCCCCGCGGCGACGAGTATGACGGAATCCGCAGGGAATACGGGGATATGTTAAAGAACCAGTTGCAGAAAGGAAATAACGGTCTCACCAAACGTAAATACATTACCTTTGGGATCGAGGCAGATGACCTGCGTACTGCGAAAATGCGTCTGGAACGCATTGAAACGGATGTGCTGGCAAATTTCAAGACCCTTGGAGTCCAGGCAAGATCCTTAAACGGACTGGAACGTCTGGAGCTTCTTCACAGCCAGCTTCACCCGGACGGTCAGGAAAAGTTTCATTTCCAGTGGTCGGATCTGCCTAAGACCGGTCTTTCTACCAAAGACTTCATTTCCCCATCCGGGCTGTCTTTTTCAAAGGATGGAAAGACATTCCGGGTAGGCGATCATTCCGGTGCTGTCTCCTTTTTGCAGATTTTGGCGCCGGAGCTTACCGACCGGCTTTTAGCGGATCTTCTTGACTTAAACGACGCCGTGACCGTCAACCTGCATATCCAGTCTATCGACCAGGCGCAGGCGATCCGAAACATCAAGCGTAAAATGTCGGACCTGCAGAAAATGACCATTGAGGAACAAAAGAAAGCGGTCCGATCTGGGTATGACATGGACATCATTCCCACCGACCTTGCCACCTATGGAGAAGAAGCCAAAAATCTTTTGCAGGATTTACAGAGCCGCAATGAGCGCATGTTCCTTGTGACGGTACTGGTGGAAAATATCGCTGCCAAACGTCAGAAGCTGTTCAATGATATTTTTGCCGCTTCGGGTGTGGCACAGAAATACAACTGTGCCTTAAAACGGCTGGATTACCAGCAGGAACAGGGGCTTATGTCCTCGCTTGCTCTTGGTACGAACCAGATTGAGATTGAGCGCGGGCTTACGACCAGCAGCACAGCGATCTTTGTACCGTTTACCACCTGTGAACTGTTCCAGGAGGGCGAGGCATTGTATTACGGCCTGAACGCCCTTTCCAATAACTTGATCATGGCGAACAGAAAAACGCTGAAAAACCCCAATGGGCTGTTTCTCGGTACCCCAGGAAGCGGCAAATCTTTCTCTGCCAAGCGTGAGATCGTCAATGTGTTCCTTCTGACGGAGGACGACATCATTATCGCTGACCCGGAAAATGAGTATGGGCCGCTGGTACAGCAGTTCGGTTCCCAGGGGCAGGTCATTGATATTTCCCCTACTTCCACGAACTACATCAACCCGATGGACATCAATCTGGACTATTCCGATGATGAAAACCCGATCACTTTGAAAAGTGATTTTATCCTGTCGCTGTGTGACCTTATCATCGGCGGCAAAGAAGGACTTTCCCCCATTGAAAGGACGATCATCGACCGTTGTACCAGACTGGTGTACCGGGAATACCTGCAGGACCCGTGCCCGGAAAATATGCCGATCTTAGGTGATCTTTACGAGCTGCTTTTGAAACAGTCTGAACCGGAGGCACAGAATATCGCAACGGCGCTGGAAATCTATGTCAATGGTTCCCTTAACGTGTTCAACCACCGTTCCAATATCCAGATGGATAAACACCGGGTACTGTGCTTCCAGCTTAAGTCACTGGGAAAAGCCTTAAAGGAAATCGGGCTTTTGATCATGCAGGATGCGGTGTGGAACCGTGTCACGGCCAATCGCTCCAAACATAAAACAACCTGGTTCTATATCGACGAATTCCATCTTCTTTTGAAAGGGCAGACAGGAAGTTTCAGCGTGGAGATCTGGAAACGCTTCCGTAAATGGGGCGGAATCCCATCAGGTTTAACGCAGAATGTCAAGGACCTTCTGGCTTCCCGTGAGATCGAAAATATTTTTGAGAACTCGGACTTTATCTATATGCTCAACCAGGCCCAGGGAGACCGTCAGATTTTGGCAAAGCAGTTGGGAATCTCCCCGCACCAGCTTTCGTATGTGACCCATTCCGGTCCCGGCGAGGGGCTTTTGTTCTTTGGAAATGTGATCATCCCCTTTGTGGACCACTTCCCGAAGGACACACTCTTGTACAGCGTGCTTACCACAAGACCGGATGAAGTAGCGGGGACCAAAGCGTGAGACAAAAATTAAAATGGATCGGAGGTGAGAACAATGGCACACGACAGGGAATTTCAAAGGAGGCGCAAAGATACCCGGATGCCGGTGCGTGATTCCCACGGGGAGGATCAACCGGCAGCCAGGCAGACCGAACAGGATTTTGACCTGCGCAGGGCACGGGACACCCCTTCTTCTGTCAACGGCAAGACACACAGGCAGGACATCCCTGTACAGACGGAATTTTCCCATCTGTCACCGGAAACACCGGCGTCCTTGCTGGAACAGGGCGAAGCGTATGCAACCGCTTTGGATGGTTTTTCGGAACACTTTGAGACACCGGATGCTACCAGGACAGCGCCCCCGATACAGGACAACGTGCGAAGCAATTTCCGGCAGGAGGCTTCCAGGCGTTCTTTTGTAACAGAGGATGTGACAGACCATGATACCGGAAAATATGCTCCTTCTTCCGAAGGCTCAGCCCCACCGAACGGCACAGACAGATCCGGTCAGGAACACCGTTACCGAACACACCAGCATGGGAACAAATATCAGCAGCGTTTTCAGGAAGCGGCACAGGCGGAGGAACAGGCAGCGCAGAAGGAAAAGGGTATGGATAGCGAACCGCCGAAAACATCCAAGCTGGAATTTACTGCGGATGAACTACCGCCGGAGACAAAGGATAAAAAGCTCACCCATGCAAGACGGAAGGCGGAACGGACTGCACAAAAAGCAGAGCAGGCGCAAAATCGTCTACCTGCCCGGAAGAAACTGCGCATGGAGACGGTTTCCGACCCGGAGACCGGAAAAGCCAAAAAACACTTAAAATTTGAAAAGGAGGTCAAATCCCAAAAGGTCCATGTAAAAGGACCTGTACCCCTGCGTCCGGTCAAGGCGGGCGCCAATACTGCCATTGGTTACGCTCATAAAAAGATTTATGAGGCAGAGGATGAAAATGTGGGCATCAAGGCAGCCCACCGCTCTGAACTTGTGGGCGAGGCAGGGCTTCGCACGGCATATCACCGGCATAAAACTGCCCCCTACCGAAAGGCAGCGAAATTACAGCAAAAATCAGCAAAAGCAAACGCAAGACTTGCTTACCGGCAGGCTCTTAGCGACCACCCGGAGCTGAAGAAACATGCGATTGCCCGGATATGGCAGAAACAAAAACTGAAAAGGCAGTATGCCAAGGCTGCCCGTGAAGCCGGGAAACAGGCAAAAAATGCCGCAGTCGCAACAGAGAGGGTCAGCGTCGGTATTGTCCATGCGGTCAAACGGCACCCTGTAATCTGCCTTGTCCTCCTGCTTCTCCTTTTGGTAATTTTCCTGATCACATCCCTGTTTTCCACGTTCTCCAATATCGGGACCGGCGGTTTGGGAAGTCTGGCTGCTTCTACCTATCTTGCAGATGATCAGGACATCAACCAGGCGGAGCTTACCTATACCGAATGGGAAACGGATCTGCAAATGGAAATAGACCGGGTGGAATCAGACCGCCCCGGCTATGACGAATACCGGTATAACCTGGGCGCAATCGAGCATGACCCGTATGTGCTGATGGGGTATCTGACTTCTGCTTATCAGGGATTTACTTACGATGAAGTGGAAAGCGTGCTGCGGCAGCTTTTCCAGGAACAATATACCCTGTCCTTTTCAGAAGAAACCGAGATCCGTTACCGCACCGAAACTTCCGTTGATCCGGAAACCGGGGAAGAAACCCAGGAGGAAGTGCCTTATGAATGGCGCATCTTAAATGTCAAGCTCACAGTCACACCTCTAGAAAACCTGGTCGTTTCCCGGATGAACGCAGACCAGAAAGAGATCTGCGAGATCCTGCTGCAGACAAAAGGAAACCGCCAGTATGTCAAAAATGTCTTTGGCACCAACTGGCTCCCTTATGTGACCAGTTATTACGGCTACCGGGTACATCCCATCAGTGGGGAAAAGAACTATCACACCGGTGTGGACATCGGGATGCCGGAGGGCACAGAGATCCTTGCCGGGCATGACGGAACGGTCACCCTTGCGGGAAATGCCGGCGGTTATGGCTTGTGTGTCGCTATTGAAGGCGAGGCATACGAAGGACATACCCTGACGACCAAATACGGGCACTGTTCCCAGATCCTTGTTTCTGCCGGGCAGGAGGTCAAAGCCGGGGATGTGATTGCAAAGGTCGGGAATACCGGAAATTCTACCGGGGCCCACCTGCACTTAGAAGTCCTGGTTGACGGCCAGTATTTGAATCCCCTGTATTTTGCCGATACCGGCGATACCAGCGAACGGCACCTGCCGGAAGTTGGTTCAGGCGGCACAGGAAACTACTTCGATTATGACATTCCACCGGAAGCCCTTGCGGATGAACAGTTTGCCGCAATGATGGCCGAGGCGGAAAAATATCTTGGCTATCCGTATGTATGGGGAGGCGCAAGCCCTTCCACTTCCTTTGACTGTTCCGGCTATGTGTCCTGGGTGATCAACAACTGCGGCGTTGGCTGGAATTTCGGAAGGCTGACCGCGGATGGTCTTTTAGGTGTATGTACGCCGGTATCAAGTGCGGATGCAAAACCGGGCGACCTGATCTTCTTCCAGGGGACCTACAACACCAGCGGCGCAAGCCATGTAGGGATCTATGTGGGAAATGGAATGATGATCCACTGTGGAGACCCGATTTCTTATGCAAACATCAATACAAGCTACTGGCAGCAGCATTTTTATACATTTGGGCGTCTGCCTTAACAGATTGGAGGTAATAAATTGAATCCTAAAATTGAAAAACTGGAAAAGGAAATTGAAAAGACCAAAACAAAGATTGCGGAAATGCAGGCAAAGCTCCATAAGCTGGAGGAACAGAAAACAGAGCTGGAAAATACCGATTATGTAGCGGTGGCGCGCAGTTTCAAACTGACGCCCCAGCAGCTTGCGGATTTTTTGAAATCACAGCAGGCAGCCCCTTCGGAAACTGTTTTACCGCAGGAGAAGGAGGATGTGCATGAGGCTTAAAAAACTTTCCCTGCTGCTGGCGCTTACGCTTCTTGTAAGTGTCAGCGCATTACCTGTAACGGCTCATGCCGGCGGTTCCAAAGACACCACACCGCCAACGCTGACTGCTTCCATGGAGGGCGATGCCCTGAAAATAGAAAGCAGTGACGATCTATCCGGCGTGGAGGCGGTCTTTGTTGATGAAAACCGTATCAACTCCCTCACCGACGGGAAAGCGTCGGTCGCACTGAAAGATTATGCCGGAACAGAAAAACAGGTAAGCATATACGCAAAAGATTATGCCGGCAACCGTTCTGATGTGGTAAAGCTGGATAATCCGTATTACAAAGAACCGGCTCCTGAAAAGAAACCTGCTACGACAGCACCCCAGAGTCCGTCCGGTACACAGACAAAACCGCCTAAGGAAGAAAAACCTTCCGGCTCAAACGCTGCAACCCCTTCCGGCGGCGGAAATTCTTCCGGTTCAGATAACAGTACCGGACAGCAGGAAAATACTTCTGCGATCCCGGAAGGTGCATTTACCCCGGAAGGCACCGGAACGGTACAGGACAACATCAGCGGTACGGATGGGGAAAAACAGTTTTACACCATCACTACGGACGCGGGCAATGTCTTTTATCTGGTGATCGACGGGAAACGGGAAGATAACAATGTCTACTTCTTAAACGGCGTCACAGAGTCCGACCTGATGGCACTTGCAGAAAAGAACAATGGCAGCATGAGCATGATCCCCCAGGAAGAAAGCTGTAACTGCACAGAAAAATGTGAGGCAGGAAAGGTTAATACCGGCTGTCCGGTCTGCAAAAATGACTTAAATGGCTGCAAAGGAAAAGAAAAGCCGGCGGAAACTGAAAAACCGGCAGAACCGGAAAAGCCGAAGAAAGAAACCGGCAGCGTCGGCACGATCCTGTTTATCCTTGCTGCCTTACTTGCGGTCGGCGGGATCGGTTACTATGTAAAAATCGTGCGTCCGAAACAGCAGGCCGAGGACGATGCGGAATTTGAGGATGACGGTTATGGCGAAGGCTTTGACCCGGATGAGGCATACGGGGAACCGGAATATCTTTCCGAGGATGATTTTGACGACAAGGACAGCAAATAAGGCTGTCCTTTTAGATTTTATGAAAGTGAGGATTTTTTCATGGAACATATCATAACCAGGCGCCGCGGCTTTCGCAAGCTGTTGGCGTTTTTGCTCTGTATGGCAAGCATTTTGGGGCTTCTTCCGGCTCAGGCTTTTGCCATGTCTGTCGGACAGACGGCAAGCTCCTGGCTGGGCGACCAGTATGTGGGCTCTGATGGGAACCACTACCGTGCCCCGGCGCCTTACACCTATCTTGCCTACCATGCAGACGGAACCATCGATGTACACACCAGTTCCGGGGGCAATGCTTACCGGCATTATATGCTGACGGATTCTGACGGGATCAGCCATCAGGTTTACTGTGTGGAGAGCGGGATTCCTTACCATACTTCGGAAAACACCTATGTTTCGGAAAGCGGGACCAACAGCCAATACCTGAACCTGCTTCCTGCCGAGGCAAGGAGGGGGATCACCCTGACTGCGATCTATGGCTGGAAACCCGGTGCGGCGCTCCCTGTTTCCGGAATCAACGAGGATGACTATAAGATGGCAACCCAGATCATCCTTTGGGAATACCAGCAGCAACTTAGAAGCGATCCGTACAGCCGCCACGGAAACGGCCACGCAGACGCCGACCAGTATTTCAGCGTGATCGCCGGACGACCGGCAGAAAAAGCCTATGACTGGATTCTGGCACAGGTAGCTTCCCATTCCACAGTCCCTTCCTTTACTTCTTCTAAGAAAAGCGAAGCACCGGAACTGGAACTGAAATGGGATGTTGAAAAAAAGGTCTATACCCTGACGGTCACAGATACCAATAACTTGAAGATCGATCTGGAGGCTTTGAAAGGCAGCGGCGTTTCTGTGACAAGAAACGGAAATGAATACACCTTTACCAGCAGGCAGATGATGATGGACCCGGTGCTGTTTGAATTCCGAAAGAATATCCCGGTGGCAAACGACATGCTGATCTGGGGCAGACCCGGCTACCAGACCATGATGACCGGCGCCAGCGATCCGGTTTCCTTCTTTGTAAAATTCAAAACGGAAACTTACGGTACCGCAAAACTTGTCAAGACCAGTGAGGACGGCATTGTTTCCGGTATCACCTTCCATATCTCCGGTACGGACATTTTGGGAAATGAAGTCAATGAGGAAGTTACGACCGGAGAAAACGGCCAGATTGAAAAGAAGCTCCTGCCGGGAACCTATCTGGTAAAAGAACTTCCGGTGGACCGCTATGTGACCCCTTCCGCACAGTACGTGACCATTGAAAGCGGGCAGACTTCTTCGGTACATTTCAGCAATATTCTGAAGAAATTTCGCGTCCATGTGGTAAAGAGTGATGCTGACACCGGAAATGCTCAGGGGGATGCCACGCTTGCAGGGGCGGCCTATGGGATCTTCCGTGATGGCGAACTGATCGACACTTATACTACCGGACCGGATGGCAGCTTTATGACCCGCTATTATGTATGCGGGGATGGCTGGACGATCCGGGAAATCGAACCGAGCACCGGGTATCTTCTGAATGAAACCATTTATGAAGTGGGTGCATCCCCTTCCCTGTATGAAGTGGAACTCAATACCACAGAAAATCAGGTGACGGAAACGGTTATTTACGGAAATATCCAGCTTGTCAAGCACACCGATGACCTGGACCCGGATGTGCCTGAGGGCGAAAATACCGACGATCCCAATGCTGGTATCATCGAACGCCCGGAAGCAGGCGCAGTCTTTGAAGTTTACTTAAAGGCAGCCGGGAGCTATGACGCGGCAAAGGAAAGTGAACGTGACCTTCTTACCACGGATGCGGATGGTTTTGCTTCCAGTAAACCGCTTCCTTATGGACATTATACGGTCCATCAGATCGCAGGCGAGGAAGGCAAAGCCTTTGTCCCGGACTTTACGGTATTCATTTCCTCTGACGGAAAGACTTACAGCTATATCCTGAACAACCGCACCATCACAGCCCGTCTGAAAGTTGAAAAATGTGACGCAGAGACCGGAAAGATTATCCCTGTGACCGGAACCGGTTTTCAGATCAAGGATCTTTCCACCGGGGAATTTATCACCCAGACCGTCTACTATCCGAACCCGGAAACACTGGATACCTTCTATGTTTCTGACGAGGGCTGGCTGATGCTGCCGGAGCCTTTGGCCGCCGGGGATTATGAACTTTATGAGGTGGCTGCCCCTTATGGCTATGTGCTTTCCGATCAGCCGGTACCGTTTACCATTGACGGCAGCGAGGCGGTTGTGACGGTCACTCAGTACAATATGCCGCAGAAAGGCCAGCTTACCATCACAAAGACCGGAGAAGTATTTGCTTCTGTCCAGGAAAACGACGGACTGTACCAACCGGTATATGAGGTTGCCGGACTTCCTGGAGCGGTCTATGATGTGATCGCAGATGAAGATATTTATACCGGTGACGGTACCTTGCGGGCAGAAAAAGATACGGTTGTGGAAACACTTACGACCGGCGAGGACGGCACAGCGAAAAGCGGGTCTCTCTATCTTGGCCGTTATCGTCTGGAGGAACGTCAGGCGCCTTCCGGCTGTGTGTTGAATCCTCAACCGGAATATGTGGAACTGACCTATGCGGGTGAGACCGTAGAGGTTACACAGACAGCGGCCGGTCTTTATGACGAACGCCAGAAAGTGGATGTCACACTTTTCAAGGCAATGGAGACCGATGACCTGTTCGGTCTTGGCATGAACGAGGAATATAAGGATATTTCCTTTGGACTTTATGCTTCCGCAGACCTGACGGCGGCAGATGGCAGCGTAATCCCGGCAGGTGGACTTCTGGAAGTGGTCTCTGTTTCGTCTGAGGAATCCGGCGGTTACAGCGCTTCCTTCGCTTCCGACCTGCCTTTTGGCAGCTATTATGTCAAGGAACGCACAACCAACGGCGCCTATATCCTTTCGAATCAGGAATATCCGGTTGTCTTTGAGTATGCTGGTCAGGAAACCGCCCTGGTACAGATCCTTGTCAATGAAGGCGAGGCTGTTTCCAATGAACTTCTCCGTGGGCGTGTAGACGGTGTAAAAGTCGGGGAAAACCCGGAAGGCGGCGAGGATGTCACGCTTGCCGGTGCGCTCATGGGTCTGTTTAGACCTGATACCGAAGAATTTACTGAAGAAAATGCGCTGCTTACTGCTATTACCGGAAAAGACGGCAGTTTTTCCTTTGAGAACATTCCTTACGGACACTGGATCGTCAAGGAGATCTCTGCCCCTGACCTTTATACGGTAAGCCCGCAGCAGCACCATGTATATATCGGTGCAGACGGACAGCATATCGAGATCCGTGTGGAAAACACCCTGATCCGCGGCAGTGTGCAGGTAACTAAAACCGAAGCTGTGGAGGAACCGTCCCCTGTGGAAAAGGAGGATAAGAAAGACAAGAATTCTTTCCTGCGCTTCCTGCCCGGTGCAGTGTTCGACCTGTATGCGGATTCCAACGCCAACCAGGAATATGATCCTGACGATCAAAAGATCGGTACGCTGAAAGAAACCGATGCAGGCTATCATACGGCGGAAAACCTTCTGGCTGGCGGCTACTTTATCAAAGAAAGCAAAGCGCCGGAGGGCTATCAGCCTGACTCAAACGCTTACTATTTTTCCATCACAGAAGATGGACAGGTCGCAGTTGTGGAAAATGGAGAAGCCGGGCACGGATTTACCAATGAGGCTTACCGCGGCAACTTAAAGATCACAAAGGATTCCAGCGACGGGCGCAAAGATGGTTTTGCCATCGAGGTTAAGAGTGCGGACGGCTCCTACTGCGAGACATTCACCACTCCAAAATCCGGCGTGATTGAAGTTAAGGGCCTTCGTGTCGGTATTTATACCGTAACAGAAGTTGCAAACCGGGCAAGCAAGGATTACATCATTCCTGATGCCGCTACGGTGGAGATCAAGGCAGATCAGACATCTACGGTCCAGTTCTTTAATGAAAAACCGGAAAAGCCGGATAACCCAAAGAACCCGGAAAAGCCTTCTGTTCCCTCCAATCCTTCCACCCCTCAAAAGCCGGTACCGCAGACCGGGGATGATCCGTATATTTTCCTGTATGGCGGACTGCTGGCAGCCGCACTGATCGGCGGCAGCGTATTTGCTGTGTATTATTTCAAAAAGGGAAAATACAGCAGGACTTCCCTGAAAAGAACGGCTGTCGGGGTTTCTGTCCTTTCACTCTGCGTTCTGGTGGCTCTTGGCAGCGGTTTTTTGGTGTTCCGTGACTTGAACCAGTATGCTGAGAGTAAAGATGCCTATCGAGATCTTGCCGGATATGTGGAAGTGCCGGAGCAGACAGCTTCCCCGGAGTCGGCACCCGATCCGACAGAACCAAAACGGGACGATACCGATATTGTCCTGCCTTCGGTAGACTTTGAAACGCTCCGTGAAAATGGACCGGACATCATCGGATGGCTTTCCCTTCCTGATACGGTGCTCAATTATCCGGTGACGCAGACCGACAACAACGAGTATTACCTGAACCATCTTTATGACGGGACCTATAACAAGGTTGGCTGCCTGTTTGCCGACTATGAAAACCGGGCAGATTTTTCAGACCGCAATACGATCATTTACGGTCATAATATGCGGGATGGTTCCATGTTTGCCTTGCTGAACCGGTACGATGAACAAAGTTACTTTGATACTCACAGGCAGATGTATCTCGTTACTCCGAAGGGGGGTTATGTCATGGAGATCTTTACGGCATTTGCAGCAAAACCGGAAGAATCCGGCAGTAAAACTTCTCCCTGGCAGCTTTCCTGGAAGGATGACGGTGCTTATACTACCTGGCTTACAGCTATGAAGGAACGTTCTGCGGTGGAAAGTGATGTGACTGTGACCTGCAGCGATAAGGTACTGACCCTTTCTACCTGTACGCCGGGCGGCACAGGACGCTTTCTTGTCATGGGAAAACTCGTGAAAGTAGATAACGAAATATAGATTTTAGACGGTGCGGGGGCAAAAGCTCCCGCACCTGCTGTTTACAAGGAGGATTTTATTTTATGGTAAATACCATGATTTCCATTCCCGGCTATGTCCATCTTTACCGCTCGCTTTTGCGGTTTTACGACATGCCGGAAAATGAAGTCCGGGAAATGCTCTATCTTCTGAATACGGCAAACCTGGACTGCTATGAGTATTATCACCCGGACCGCAGTGTGATCCAGAGCGGACCGGTCGCTTTTTGCGGATGGCTGGAAACGAAAGACTGCCGCCCTTACCGCACAGAGGTACAGCTTTACAAATCGCTGCTGTTTTTGAAGCGCAGCATCGACCGTGACCTGATCGTATCAGCTCAAAGGGAGGCTCTGCAAACCCTGCGCTGTATTATCTCCAATCTGGAATACCGCTTTTATAAAGCCTATGGCATGGAGATCGAGGACAAACGCACGGTCTATGGGGAATGTACCTACCGTCTGGTTCCCAGGGAGGATGAACCCAGCGTGTGCCTGATGCACGACTGGATCTACCTGCCAACTGCCTGATGTCACGAATAATATATAAAATATGTGACATATATGAAAACTGTACTGCCTTGCAAAATTTTTGATTTTTGATGTATAAATCAGATTTTTAATGGGAACACTCAAAATAAGAGGAATAGGACCTATTGCAATCATGTCACGAATAATATATAATATTCGTGACATGAAGGGAGGCGGTATTGTGGACAACGGATATACAAAACGAATACGAGAGCGTGTTCTTTCTCTTGAAGATGGAACTGTTTTTGTGATGTCTGATTTTGCGGATATTGCAGATACATCCACTATTCGTCAAAGTTTAAGCCGTTTAGTGCAATCAGGAACATTGCGCCGTATTTTGAAAGGAGTTTATGAAAAACCAAAATATAGCAAACTTCTGGATGAATATGTGGCGGCAGACCCGGAAGCGGTGGCGAACGCATTGGCACGAAGTTATCACTGGACGATTGCCCCATGTGGGAATACAGCATTGAACCTGTTAGGTCTTTCAACACAGGTAACAGCAGTATGGTCCTATATCAGCGATGGTCCATATAAGACCTACGAGTGGAACTCTACAAAGCTGGAATTTAAGCACCGGACCAATAAGGAGATTACCGGATTGTCCTATATGACAAGTTTGGTTATACAGGCATTAAAAACGCTTGGCAGATCGAATGTTACGCCAGAAGTCATACAGATGCTTTCCGAAAAACTGACAGACAAGGATAAACAGGCTTGTTTGAAGGAAGCAACCGAGTCTACGGATTGGGTTTACGATACGATACGGCAGATTTGTGGAGGTGAAAAGGTACAATGAGAAATATAGCAAGACTTTCAGATAACGACCGCAGGGAGCTGTTCAGAAATACAGCAGATAAAATGGGGCTGAATGATGCCATCGTGGAAAAAGACTTTTGGGTATGTTTTACGCTGGATTATTTATTTCACCGCTCACCATGGAAAGAGTCCATCACCTTTAAGGGTGGTACCAGCCTTTCAAAAGCCTTTCACCTGATCAGCCGGTTTTCAGAAGATATTGATTTGATTCTGGACTGGCGTGTATTGGGATATGGCAAAGATGAACCATGGGAGAAACGTTCCAATACAAAACAGGATGCTTTTAACAAAGAAGCCAATGTGCGTGCAGAGGTATTTCTGTCCGAAACATTCTGCCCGGCAGTCAAAGCCGGCTTATCCCAGGAAATCGGTTGTGAAGCAAATGTCTACATAGATGAAAAGGATAAACAGACGGTCATTTTCGCCTATCCGCACCTTTTTACGAATACGGCGACTTTACAGGTGATCCGTTTAGAGATTGGTGCGCTGGCAGCGTGGACTCCTGCAAAAACAGCGCTGATCGAACCATACGCGGCAAAATATTATCCGAAGATTTTTGAGCAAAAAGAAACCGCAATCCTTACCGTTGCCCCGGAACGGACCTTCTGGGAAAAAGCCACAATCCTGCACCATGAAGCGAACAGACCGGAACATTTGGAAATGCCGCAGCGGTATTCCAGACATTATTATGATCTCTACCGCATGGCTGCAACACCGGTCAAAGAAGCTGCTTTTTCCAGGCTGGATCTCCTGAAGAAAGTTGTAGATTTCAAAATGAAATTCTATCCCAGAGCATGGGCGAAGTACCCGGAGGCTGTGCCGGGCACATTAAAATTACTCCCGCCGGAATATCGGTTCGCAGCATTGGAAACGGACTATAACTCTATGCAGGATATGTTGTATGGGGATATTCCGACATTTGAGACAGTCATAGCAGCGGTCCAGGAACTGGAAAAAGAGATCAATACACTATAAACAATTACATATCCATTTATTTGCCGGCTATTCTAAGATGCTTTAGAATAGCCGGTTTCTTGTTTTCAAAGGAGGGATGCTATATTACGCAAAATGAAGTCAATGCCGTTTTTGACGAACAGGTGCGGCTCTGTGCTGATACCTTGAAACGGAAAACCAAAGAATACACCGGGGATGATCCGGACCGGCTGGGTGCATTTAAGGCAGCGGCAGCTTTACAGCACACAACGCCCCAGCGTGCCCTTGCCGGTATGCTGGCAAAGCATATTGTTTCTCTATACGATATGTGCTTTGCCGAGGAAACAGTTTATCCGATGGACACATGGGACGAAAAGATCACAGACAGTCTTAACTATCTGTTCTTACTGAAAGCGATTGTAAAGGAGGGACATACCAATTAAACAGATTGAAGTAAAAATTTTGAACTGCCAGGCGGTAGCGGAAGCAGAAAAAAACATGGTCTTTGCGGCAAGGCTTACCCAGCAGGGACATAAGATTGCCTCAATGGACGACCTGATGGAGCTCTACGAAAAATCATTCAGCGTTCAGACAGTAGCAGCTATGGGGGCGCTTCCCCATCCTACCATCCAGAAATTTGCGGTGATCACGGTAGCCATTGTCGGCGCCAGCAGGCGTTTTCTGGCGCAGATCACCCGCCACCAGAACGAAGTAAAATTTATGAGTGCATCGCTGCAGTACAGCAACTATACGGGACAGGCGGATTTCGCTGTCCCGTATTCTATTATGACGGCTCCGGCAGTGGTACGGGAACTGTACTTAAAAAGCTGTAATGAAAGCATGAAATGTTATGAAGCCCTGTGCACTGCCGGAAGCGGGCACGATGCGGCCGGCTATGCCACGCCCCAGGGATTGCGGAATGTACTGCTCATCAGCGCCACCCCTTATCAGTGGAAACATATCATCAGCCAGCGGGTATGCCGGAGAAATACAGATGAAACAAGGATCGTGCTGCTAAAGGTCTGGAAAGAACTTTATGAACTAAGCCCTACTTTGTTTGCCCCATCACTGACCGGGCCTTTTTGTCAGATGGATCGATGTCTGGAAGGGAAAATGACCTGCGGACGAAAACTGCAGGCAAATATGACGCCAGAGGATATTTTGGAAAAAGATTATCCTGCTCTTTGGGAAGGAGACTGCCGATGAAAATAAAACTGATCGACTTTGGCGTACCGGAGCACCAGCGTCCTTACCGTCCGCATGGCAATGATGCCGGAGCGGATGTTTATCTGCCCTATGACTGTACCTTACAGCCCGGAGAAATCGCCAAAATTCCTTTGGGTTTTGGACTGGAAATACCGGATGGATATGCGGGATATATCTTTCCCCGTACCAGCATGGCGGTAAAAGGTCTGGTCTGTGAACTGCCGCCTGTGGATTCCGGCTACCGTGGAGAGATCCATGCGATCATCAGCAATGTAAGCAATCAGGCGCAGTCTCTTTTTAAGGGAGCCCGTATCGGGCAGCTTGTGATCACGCCGATCGTCATTGCGGATTTTGTAACCGATCTGGGAACAGAACGAGGAACCGGCAGCTTTGGCAGTACCGGCGAATAGAAAAAGGCTGTTTGGAGAACAGTTTTTGAATACTTATCGGTATAGGGAGCGGACATTTCGAGAACATTATAAAATATAATAAAGAAAGTCACGAAAAAAGCGGCCATTACCGTGACCGCTTACTTTCTGCTATTGAGTTCTTTCATAATACCGAGGATATATTGCATGGATTGAGGATCAAGCTGTCTTGCCTCTGCAATGAATTCCTTTAAGGTTTCCGGGTAGGTATTTCCTTCATCAAAGAATTCCTGCGGTGTCACACCCAGATATTCGCAGATGTAGAAAAAAGACTGCATAGCGGGAAGTGACTTTTTATTCTCAATATTATTGATGTAGTTGTTTGCCTGACCTAACGATAAAGACATATCGCGTGCGGAAACTCCTTTTTGTGTCCGCAGCTTCGCTAATCGTTCCGGGACAAAATCTTCATACATCGCCTTCACCTCCCATTCTGTAATAGATTGTACCTCACGCCCCTTTATTATCCGCAAAAGGAAAAAGGGTATTATCGTTGACTTGCTAAATTAAATCTATTACTATATGAAAAGTGAAGAATTTTACCTATCAGATGGAGGGATGACCGATGAAAGGAAAAACTTGCTGTGTTACCGGACACAGGGATTTACCGCAGAATGAGATCAACAAAATAAAAGCCGCTTTGGCACATGAGATCGATGCTGCTGTTACAGATGGGTTCACCTGTTTTATGAGCGGTTTTGCAGATGGCGTAGACCAGTATTTTGTGGAGCTGGTGCTGGAAAGAAAGCAGACCACCCCGGCACTGGAGCTGATCGCAGTGATCCCTTACCGCAAGCGTCTGGACAGCCTAAATAAGAAAACAAGAACCCGTGAACTGCTGGAGGCTTGTGCGGATGTTGTTGTGATACAGGAAAAATATCTCCCAAGCGTCTACTCCCACAGAAATCGTTATATGGTGGAACACTCCGACCGAGTGATCGCTGTATATGACGGACGGGAAACCGGAGGTACAGCAAAGACGATCCGCTTTACCCATCGGATGAAGAAGGAACTGCGGGAAATCCCAGTTGGAGAAATCGTCCTGCCGGATCACTTGAAACCAAAAACAAAATAGATACCTGTTGATGCGCTCACTTTGAAGTGGGCGTTTTTCTTTACCCATTTTTAGGAGGAATGCTTATGTGGAACCTGATTTCACATTTCCTTACCTTTGCCGGAGGAATGGCTTCCGGCGTTATGTTGATGTGTCTTATGCAAACCGGAAAACTTGCGGATAAAGAATTTGAAACTATGAAGGAGGAATAAAAATTGAAACTTGTGATTGCAGAAAAGCCCTCTGTTGCTATGTCACTGGCAGCAGTATTAGGCGCAACGGAAAGAAAAGACGGTTATCTCGAAGGTTCCGGCTATCTGGTGAGCTGGTGCGTGGGACATCTTTTGGAACTGGCACAGCCGGAGGCTTACAAAGAACAGTACGCCAAATGGCGGTATGAGGATCTTCCGATCCTACCGGAAAACTGGAAATATGAAGTGCCAAAGGATAAGAAAACGCAGCTTGCCCTTTTGTGCCGATTGATGAAGGACAAACGGGTGGATTCCGTGGTATGCGCTACGGATGCCGGACGAGAAGGAGAACTGATCTTCCGTCTGGTCTATGAATATGCCGGATGTAAAAAGCCTATGGAGCGCCTTTGGATTTCCAGTATGGAGGATGCGGCGATCCGTGAGGGCTTTGACCATCTCCACCCCGGCAGTGATTACGATAAGCTCTATGATGCGGCGGTCTGCCGGGCAGGAGCCGACTGGCTGATCGGGATCAATGCCACCCGGCTTTTTTCTGTCCTGTATGGTGTCACCCTAAATGTCGGCCGTGTTATGTCACCGACACTGGCACTTTTGGTACAGCGTGAGTCGGATATTGAATCCTTCATCAGTAAGCCTTTTTATGTGCCGGAAATCACCTGCGGAGGTTTTACTGCTTCCGGCGAAAAAATGACGGAACGATCCGAGGCTGAAAAAATCCGTATGGACTGTGACCACAACTCCGCTTTTGTGCGTTCTGTGGAAAAGCAGGTAAAAACTATACAGCCTCCCCGCCTTTATGACCTTACAACTCTGCAAAGGGAATGTAACCGTATTTATGGCTATACGGCTCAACAGACCCTTGATTATGTGCAATCTCTCTATGAAAAGAAGCTGGCAACCTATCCGAGAACGGACAGCCAGTATTTGACGAAGGACATGCAGGCAACCGCCGCTTCCCTGATCCTGTGGCTGCGTGACAATATGACCTTTGGAAAAGGCTACGCCGGAGAGCCGGACATTGACCGGGTAACAGATGACAGCAAAGTGACTGACCACCATGCCATTATCCCAACTGTGGAAATCGCACGGACAGACCTGTCAGAGCTTCCTTCCGGGGAGCGGGATGTGCTTACCCTGCTTGCCGTCAGACTGCTTTGTGCCACAACGCAGGTACACCGATTTGAAGCGGTCACCGCTATATTGGACTGCCAGGGATATACTTTTACGGCAAAAGGAAAGACTATTTTACAGTCCGGCTGGAAAGAGGTGGAACGGATTCACCGTATGAGTATCAGGCAGAGTGAAACGGAACACAAAGAAAATGAAGCTGTCGCTCTCCCTGTGCTGCAGGAAGGACAGACTTTTGAAGCTGTATCAGCAAGTCTCCGTGAAGGGAAAACTTCACCGCCGAAACACTATACGGAGGACACACTGCTGTCCGCTATGGAGACTGCCGGTGCGGAAGATATGCCGGAAGATGCCGAGCGTAAAGGATTGGGTACTCCGGCTACCCGTGCGGCAACACTGGAAAAGCTGGTTTCTGCCGGATTTGTACAGCGAAAGAAAAAGCAGCTCATTCCTACGGAAAAAGGAAAGAACCTGATCGCAGTCCTGCCGGACAATATCAAATCTCCCATCTTAACTGCAGAATGGGAATCCATGCTGAAACAAGTGGAACATGGCGAACTGTCGGCAACATCTTTTATGGATCAGATTGCAGATATGAGCCGGACGCTGGTAAAAGAACATACTACCCCGGAAGAACGTTTTGCGGATCTGTTTCCTTCTTCCAAAGGAACTGCACACGAAGCCGTGGGGGTATGTCCCCGCTGCGGTGCCCCGGTATTTGAAGGAAAGAAAGGTTTTTTCTGCGGCAACAGGGAATGTTCTTTTGCTCTTTGGAAAGATAACCGTTTCTTTTCCAGCAAGAAAAAATCTATCACAAAGTCTGTGGCAGCGGCTCTTTTGAAAGAGGGCCGCATTTCTATGTCCGGGCTTTACAGTGAAAAAACAGGAAGGACCTATGATGCGGAAGTGATTCTGGATGATACCGGCGGTAAATATGTGAATTTCAAGCTGGAATTTCCAGTAAAGAAAGGCAGGCGTAAATGAGCGATCGAAAAACCTTTGAATATGGCGGTTATCACTTCACGCCCATACGAAAATTTCACAAAAAAGAAGGCGACTTTTTCGCCATATCGAAACGGCTGGCAAGTGACCCCAACTTAGGGCTGTGTACCTATCAGGATCGGCAAAAAGCACCTTATGATTACAAAGACTTTTATACCGTTTCAACAGACAAAGAATGTGATATTTTCCGCTGCGAAGAAAATGGATTGTTGTATGTACCAGGAAAAAATGAACTTTTTATTTACCATGAACCAAAACAGAAAAAGCGGAACTCTATCGCCGATGCCCTTTCACAGCCCAGGAATGTTACTGATACAACCGAAATTTCCAGCGGTCGGCAAAGCAGAGCCCCGGAAAGGTAGGCGTTATGGCGGAGAGAGAATTGAACCGCTCGGAGCGGGCTGCGATCCGAAAGCTGGTTACGGAGCTTTGCGCCAACTATGACTCCCAGGATAAGATCTGCCTTCCTCTGGACAGCCCTTGTTACATGCTGAATAAATGGTGGACCGGTGCTTATTGCAGGTACTTTGAAAAAGCGGTGCTGCCGGTGGATGCAGCACTGGAATCAGCCATTACCGGCGAGGACACCTCCATGAGACAGAAAATATGCCCTGTGTGTGGAAAGGCATATCTTCCTACAACCAGCCAGGCATATTGTTCCGCTGCCTGCCGGGTCTATGCAAGACGGAAATCCGAGCGGGAACGCAAACGCCGGAAGCGGCAAAACCAACCATGATATGTCCGCAACTTAGCCTTAAAAGTCCTTGATTTTCAAGGGCTTTTTGCACCTGTTTTCAAGGGAGCTGTATAAGAATACTCCGGTGCTTTGAAATGAGGTTAAGTTGCAGACAAAACATATATTTTAACAAAAACGATAGGAGGCGATTTTTTGAATATCAACACGATTACCGCGGAGGACCTTCGCCGCATGCCGGATAAGGAAGGACTGATTTTACAGGGCTGTGGCGGGGATCTGACAGAGTGGGTGGACGGGATCAATGAAATGCTGACAAAAGCAGGCATATTGAAAGATGGCTGTCAGTTTGAGAATGTGGCTGCTTTTCAGCACGGCGAACTGACCTGTCTGCTTTACCCGTTTGATGATGTGAAACTGGATATAGGAAAACTTGCCCTGTGGCGTTTACAGACCCATGAAGTCTATGGCGGCACATGGCTGTCGGACTTTGTGCCGAATTATTTAGGCGGATTTATAGAAACACCGGAAGCGTTGGCAGATAAACCGGATTGTCCGCTGATCGGAGCAGATGGGAACATTTTTAATCTGCTGGGTATTGCTTCCCGTACTTTGCGGGAGCATGGTTTGAAAGAACAGGCAAAAGAAATGTCTGATCGGGTATTTGTTTCCGGCAGTTATGGAGAAGCGCTCTGTATCATTGGCGAATATGTCAACATCACAGATTCCGAACCGGAGCATAAGAATTCTCTCCGTCAGCAGCTAAAGGCAACAAAACCGGCAGACCCAGTAAAAAAGCAACAAACTTCCAAACAGCAGGAACGATAAGGAGGGATGCGAAATGGAAAGGAAACGGACCTATGGTGTATGGGCAGTACGAAGCAGCACTTCTATTTTCGGACCGGCACAAAGCAGGTGCAAGGAAAATGGAAAACCGTTGGAGTTTGATAGCAAAGCCGACGCTGAAAACTATGCAAAGGAAGCCAACGAGCATACGACAGCAAATGTCCGATACTATGTGAAAGAAAAAGAACCGGAACCCGGCGCTGTTCGGAAAGGAACATCTCAACCGGAACTGGATGCGCGCAGCCATGAAGAAGTAATACCAAGAAATGATGCAGCGGAAAAACAAAACGAGATTCCGGGCCGACAGATTCCTTCTCAAACAGATCCGCTGGTAGAAATCCGCTCTGCGGTCCATAGTAATTACGCGGGTATGGTCGCTATGCTGGGTGCGGACAACCGTGTGTATTTGGGGCGTGAGGAACGTTGCCATTACCAGGATATGCAGCCATCTTACTATGACAATCAGGACGGTTCCCTGTGTTTTGTCTGTGATCAGCCCGATATGTATTATTTTCTTTATGGAGAAGGCTGGGCGCATACCCAGACGGAAATGTTGGAACGAGGGCTTACCTTGCGCCAGTATGAAGAATTTGCGAGACTGCAAAATGGGGTCCTTGCACAGTTTACCACCCAAAGAGAAATTCTGTTTGCCGGACAGCCGTTTCAGGCGCCGGAAAGTTATCTTCGCAATGCGGAACTTTATGAGGAAGGACAAACCGGGAACTACAATATGCTGGATGGCAGGCTGAACAACGAACCTCCTGTGCGCCCGGATCTGACAGACGGACAGACGGATGAAGAAATCCGGGAGCTGGTGCCGGAAGCAAAGCCGTCTTTGATGGACCGTTTGAAAGCAGACAAACCGGAGCATGAAGCAAGGCAGATGATCCCTCCTGTGCCGGAAAGGGAACGCTGATGGCCGGGGTAAGATTTGAGGATGTAGATCTTTTGGGTGCTCTTTCCCGTATCGTAGATCTTCATACCCAACATTATAAAGAGGACTTTGACCTGGATAAGGAACTGATTTCAAAACTGGCTGTGTCAGACCGTTCAGAGGATAAACAGCTTCTTTGGATGTCACGCCCTTGCGGAACCTATACCCTGCGCGAACGGGAAGTTTATCTGGATGGAAGCCATGAAAATAAAGTGTGGCGGTTTTACCAGGAACAGACAAATGATCCCGTTTTGGCTTATGCCATCTCTTTGAAAGAAGTCAGGGACGGAAAAATATTTGGCAATCTCTATCCGCTAAATTATAGAGAACATGTGGAACGGATGAAAAAGCTGACCTGTCCAATCGGAAATGTAGCCGTTGCATTTGCGGATGGAAATGTTATCACGATTCCCTATCAGGAACGGAGACAGCTTATGAACCGGTTTATGCCAGAGCATGGAGCCCCTAAAACAATGACTTATCTGCCGGAAAATGAGCCGGAGCTGATGATGATTCTAAAACGGGAACGCTTCAAACGCAGCTATCATGCGACAGCCGGAAATCTGGAGGAATATCTTGATAAGCTGGAAAAGACCACCCTGCGGGAAAAACTCAAAAGAGCAAAGACGGTGGTTTCAACACAGGAGGTCTCATCTCATAAAAGAGGGTTGGAACGATGAAGGGCGGGCATAACAAAAAATCCGTCCGCGTCGAATTTGTCATGTCCGAACCGGAGGCCGAACTGGTAAAAGAACGCATGGCGGAACTTGGCATTACCAACCTGTCGGCATATCTGCGAAAGATGGCCGTAGACGGTTACATCATTCACCTTGATATGGGAGATATTCAGGAAATGATCCGGCTTCTCCGCATTTGTTCCAATAACTTAAACCAATATACCAGACGGGCCAATGAGACCGGCAATATTTATGCCGCAGATATAGATGACATCCGCACCCGTCTGGACAGCCTTTGGGATGGCATGGACAAACTGATCCGGGGATTTGCAAACATTTCATAAACAGCCGGAAAGCCGTTGCTTTCTTTTTGCCGTCACGGTAAAATTTTTATAAGGGCAGATGCCCTTCTGAAAGGAGGCAAAGCGTATGCGTTTGATAGGTAAATTACTGGCACTTCCCTTTATGCTGGTTACGGGGATTCTTTATCTGGTATGTAAATTTTTAGTGGTTCTTTCCGGTGCGGTACTTGGGATTCTTTCTGGGATCATCTTTCTGGCGGCATTGGTGCTGTTCTTTGTCGCAGGATTTTTGCCGGGTCTTGCATGGCTTATGATCGCCTTTCTTATCAGTCCATACGGTCTGCCTCTGGCGGCTGCATGGCTGGTAGGGATCATTGGCGGGGCAAACAGTGCCTTAAAGGATTTTATATTTGGTTAAGCAGATTTGGCGGGGCGCATAGGCAGCCCCGCTCTTTTTCTGCAATTATAACTTCTCTGATTGGAATTAAGTTAAGGAGGTGACGAAAATAGCGACCACAAGACTGATGCCTCTGCATGTAGGAAAAGGTCGGAATATCTCTACTGCGATCTCAGATATTATTGATTATGTAGAAAATCCGCAGAAAACCGATTTTGGAAAATTCATTTATGGCTATGAGTGTGATACCCGGCTTGCTGATGCAGAGTTTCTTCTGTCCAAACGACAGTATGCAAATCTGACCGGCAGAAACCAGGGGGCGGATGATGTGATCGCCTACCATCTCCGTCAGGCATTTAAGCCCGGCGAAGTTACGCCAGAAGAAGCTAATCAGATCGGCAGGGAGCTGGCGCTAAAACTCACAAAAGGAAAACATGCCTTTGTCGTCTGTACCCATGTAGATAAGCACCATGTCCATAATCACATCATTATCAACTCTACTACACTGGACTGTCAGAAAAAATTTCGCAACTTCTGGGGCTCTACCTGGGCAATCCGGCGAATGAATGACAAGCTGTGTTTGGAGCATGGACTTTCGATTGTTGAAAATCCGAAACCCAGCCGGGAGCATTATGGCACATGGCTGGGAAATAAAAAGCAGCCTTCCTTTCAGGAGCAGATACGTATTGCTATTGATGCTGCATTAGAGGAAATGCCAAAAGATTTTGAGGAACTTCTAAAGAAGCTGGAGGCTGCCGGGATTGAAGTTAACCGTGAAAGAAAACATCTTCGGTTCCGAGTTCCGGGACAAGAAAATTATACCCGATGCGATACGCTCAAAGGCGATTATACAGAACAGGCCATCAAAGAACGAATTGCCGGTACACGGACAGTAAAATCCCACCATACTTTTTCAAAAAAACCGGTTTCCAAAGTTGGATTGCTGGTAGATATAGAGGCTGCAATCCGTTCCGGCAAAGGTCCCGGTTATGAGCGTTGGGCAAAAGTGTTCAACTTAAAACAGCTTTCCCAGGCAGTGCTCTACTTAAAAGAACATGGCGATATGGGTTATGAGGATCTTCTGGAAAAAGCCAACGCCGCTACCACTAATTTCAATACCTTATCCGTTCAAATTAAAGATTTAGAGTCAAGAATGAACGCCAATGCCGAGCTACAAAAGCAGATCGTAAACTATGCGAAAACGCGGGCTGTCTATGTAGAATATCGCAAAGCCGGGTACAGCAAAAAATACCGAATAGTACATGAGGCTGAAATTCTGCTGCACCAGGCGGCAAAGAATCATTTTGACGAGCTAGGAATCCAAAAGCTCCCCTCTGTTAAATCTCTCCGGGAGGAATACACCGATCTTCTGGAACAAAAACGGAAAGCCTATTCTGCCTATAAGCAGGCCAAAAATGATATGAAAGAACTTCATAATGTTCGGGCCAATGTGGAATACCTATTAGAGATTTCTTCCCCACCACAACCGCAGCGCAGCACAGAAAAATCCCGTCAATAAGGTTTGCTAACTTGAATTCTATAGACCTTGACTTTCCGGGACTTCTTAACTATAATAATACTCAAGCAGGGGGACTACCTTGTAGTTGAGAAGGTTAAAACCTGACCCTTTGAACCTGTTGGCTAATACCAACGCAGGGAGCTAAAGAATACAGATTCGTATTTTTTGGACATTCTCTGTTTTGGGAATGTCCTTTTTAATTGAATAAGATATGATATGTGTTTGCGAGGGAACTGAACAAGTTGAAAAAGGTAAGACCTGACCTCTGGACCTGTCGGCTAATACCGGCGTAGGGAAGCAATTTCTTACGCTCGTATTGCGTCTGAAAGAGCTTCTAATTGTTTTAGAGGCTCTATTTTTTTATTTTAGGAGGAACAAACATGGCATTTATGAAAGACATTTTAACCCGCAACATCCCCATTTGGGAAGAATGTGCAGCTACCCCATTTGTGCAGGAAGTGCAAACTGGAAAGCTACCTCTTGAAAAGTTCAAGAGATATATGATTCAGGATAGTATCTATCTGAAAAACTATGCCCGTATATACGGCAAGGCAATTTTTCATGCTGATACATTAAGAGAAATTCAGCTTTACTATTCCATGCTGAATTTTGTAAATGATACGGAATCAGAAGTGCGTCTGGATTATCTAAAGCAATTTTGCATGACGGATAATGATATTGAACTGATCGCTCCTCTGCCTGAAAATCAAAATTACATTGATTTCATGTTTGAGATTGCGTCACATGGAAAGAATGAAGAAATTTTAATGGCGGTTCTTCCCTGTATGCTAAGTTACAGCTATATATTCCGCAAATTGGCGGCTGTTCCTACAAGCAGACAGTCAAGATATTGGGACTTTATCAAAGATTATGCGGATGAACAATATGCAGAAAGCTGCAAAGAATGGTCTGCTTTTGCAGAGCATAAATGTGCCGGGTTATCAGTAGCAAATAAAAAGTATCTGGCTGATATTTTTGAAAAAGCAAGTTTGTTAGAGCTTGCTTTTTGGAAGATGGCCTATCGGAACGAGAGAATGGAGGAAAATGCAAAATGAAAAAAGTATTGTCCATTGCCGGATCAGATTGCAGCGGAGGTGCAGGTATTCAGGCTGATTTGAAAACTTTTTCTGCTCACGGTGTATTTGGAATGAGTGTTATTGTTTCTGTTGTTGCAGAGAACACCAGCCGTGTTATCGACATCCAAGATATTACCCCGGATATGATTGAAAAACAGATTGACGCCGTATTTGAAGATATTGAAGTGGACGCAGTAAAAATCGGTATGCTTTCTACACCAGAATGTATGAAAGCGGTGGCAAAGAAACTATTACAATATAAGCCCCAAAATGTCGTAATCGACCCGGTTATGTATGCCAAAAATGGCTGCCCATTGATGAATCCTACGGCGGTTTCCACCTTGATAGACACAGTAATTCCACTGGCCGATGTACTTACTCCGAATATTCCAGAGGCAGAGAAAATAGCGGATATGCAGATTTCCACAGTTTCAGATATGGAGGCTGCCGCAAGAAAAATATATGCCATGGGTTGTAAGGCGATTGTTGTCAAGGGTGGACATCATATAGGAAATGCTGTTGATGTCCTATTTGATGGAGAAAATTTCTACCATTTTGAAACATCCCGCATTGATACGAAAAATACTCATGGGACAGGCTGTACCTTTTCTTCTGCAATCGCTTCCCAGCTTGCAAAGGGAAAAAGTGTTCCGCTTGCAGTCGAATCTGCAAAGGCTTATGTCACAATGGCAATCGAACACTCTCTTGCGATTGGAAAAGGCTGTGGCCCGACGCACCATTTCTACGAATTGTATCAGCATGGTTTATCTAAAGAATAGGCAGGTGCAAAATGAACTTTGATTATACACTTTATCTTGTTACTGATCGTCAACTAATGAGCTGCGATAGCCTGACAGAAGCGGTAGAACAGGCAATTTTAGGAGGCTGCACAATGATACAACTCCGAGAAAAAGAATTGTCCTCATTAGAATTTTACAATCAGGCTGTTGCCGTGAAACAGGTTACGGATAAATACCATATTCCCCTTATCATAAACGACCGGATAGATATTGCAATGGCTGTGCAGGCTACGGGGGTACATATTGGACAGCATGATTTACCTGCGGCTGCCGTCCGCAAAGTAATTGGGGAAAATATGCTGTTGGGAGTATCTGCATCTTCCATTGCAGAAGCAATACAGGCACAACAGGATGGTGCGGATTATTTGGGAGTTGGCGCAATGTTCCCTACTGGAACTAAAACCGACGCTGATTCTGTATCAATGGAAGAATTACAGAAAATCCGCGCAGCCGTTTCTTTGCCGATAGTTGTTATTGGCGGTATCAATAAGGGAAATGCAGGGCGTTTCAAGCCCATGGGAATTGACGGGCTGGCTGTTGTATCTGCCATCATAGCGCAGTCTGATATAAAAGCTGCTGCTGCGGAACTGAAAGATTTATTTTGCGGAAAGGAAAAGAAAAATGGATTTTAATGCGGCAATCTTTGATTTAGATGGAACAATTCTGGATTCAATGGATGTATGGGAGCATATAGATATTCAGTTTTTGAAAAAGAGAAATCTTCCCGTCCCGGAAAATTATGTAACTGAAATATGTGCAAGGAGTTTTGAGGAAGCCGCACAATATACCATTGATCTTTTTGGATTGCAGGAAACGGTAGAGGGAATTATTGAGGAATGGAATAATATGGCGGTCGAGGAATACAGTAACCATGTCGGTCTGCTGCCCCATGCCCTTGATTATCTTCTGCGCTTAAAAGAACATGGAATAAAACTTGCAGTTGCTACGGGGTTGCCGGAAAAGCTCTATATTCCATGCTTAAAGAACAATTCTATTTTAGAATTATTTGACGCTCTATGTTCAACAGATGAGGTTCAGCGGGGAAAAGAATATTCGGATGTCTTTGAATTGGCCGCAAGAAAATTAGGGGTTGCACCTGAACACTGTATTGTGTTTGATGATGTGCTTCCAGCAATTAAAAGCGCAAAGGCAGCCCGTATGTTAGCAGGCGGGATTTATGATAAGTATTCCGCAGATCAGCGTACAGAAATAGAAAGGATTGCGGATATTTACTTACTTGATTTTCGGCAAGCACCGATCCCACACAAAGAGGTATGAAAATGGAAAAATGGGATTTATATAATGCAAAACGGGAAAAGTCTGGAATAACAGTGTGCCGTGGAGAAATCATACCCAAAGGGCTGTATCATTTATCTGTGAGTGTATGGATCGTCAACCAGCAGGGGCAGTATCTTTTATCACAGCGGCATCCGAAAAAGCAATACCCTCTTTATTGGGAATGTACGGGTGGTTCTGTACTTTCCGGGGAAACCAGTTTACAAGGAGCAATCCGAGAGGTAAAAGAAGAATTAGGAATACTGCTTACTCCCGGAAGTGAAAAATTGATTTATCAGAGCAGACGGGAAAATGTGCAGGATTTTTACGATGTTTGGCTATTTCATAAGGATATAAAGATTGAAGAAATGCGTTTACAGGAAACAGAAGTTGTAGATGTTCAATGGGTAAGTTCAGATAAGTTATTTGAGATGTTTCGCCTGAAACAACTGCATCCCCTGATTACCTATGTAGATCAGTTAATAGGCTGAAAAAACGCCGGGCGCGGAGGTGTCAAAGCCTCTGCGTCCGGCGCTTCTTTTTTGTCCATTTTTCCGCATTTAGAACCCCGTTTTGAGGGGAACAGGATAACTTTATCCACCTGCCTGCCGACCATGCGGAAAAACCCTTGATTTCGTTACTGTTCAGAGGTATGCATAAGTCATTGTAAAAAATGACGAAATTTATTTTTTTATTTTGTGGATAACCATTCGCGGCAGGAAAAACTGTGTTTATAGTTTTTCCTGCTGTTCTTTTTGTCAAAAGTTATACACTAGATTCTAGTTTTGGGAACCCATTCTTGAAGCTTCAAGGTCTGCATGAATACTTTTTTTATTATAAAACAGCTATTTATCCACAGTCAGATTGACGAAAAGGCACTTTCTGGTGATTCGCTTTTTTTCTATGTGATTATAACTGTTCTGGAGGAAAACATATGCCTGATGCGTATGATTACATCTCACTCATGTGTCGGCTGAAAGCCGCACAGACAAGAAATAAAGAACTGGAATCCGGTGAACGGTATGTTAAGTTGAACGAACTCCACCAAAAGGAGTGCAGAGCCTATGAACGTAAGATTCAGGCGCTGCTAACGGAGATAGCGGATGCACATAAAGAAACCATCCGTGTCCGCAATTACTGGTTTCAGGTACTGGAGGATATGCTCCGGGAGTTTGAAAAGGCACAAAAAAGGTCCGCGCAGGAACTCCGAAAAATGGAGATCCGTGCACTGAATGCAGAAAAGCAAAGAGAGGATGCACTGGATAAAGCAGCCGTTTTCAGACATCAGTTTTATGAAGCGGCATCCAGACTGGAAGAAGAACAGGGAAAGAATCTGAAACTACGGGCACAGATCAACCGTGATTATGAAAACTCTTCTATTCCTTCTTCAAAAGCAGTACGACGTAAAAAGATCACAAACAACAGGGAAAAAACAGGCAGAAGACCAGGCGGGCAGCCCGGCCACAAAGGGCACTGCCGGAAAAGACAGGAGCCTACACAGCCAGTTATTCTTCTTCCTCCACCTGAAGAAGTGCTCGAAGACTGTGCTTTTAAAAAGACTGCCAGGACCATCGTAAAGCAGATGGTAAGTATCCGTATGGTCCTGAATGTAACGGAATATCATGCAGATGTTTATTATAACAGTCATACGGGAGAACGTGCACATGCAGCATTTCCAGATGGAGTTATCGACTGGTACCTACGACCAGGCTTGGTTGAAGCACTATGAGGATGCCGACGGCAACTACTCCAACT